>Ga0210059_1000358_pt1 | contig 55596 bp, 41 predicted proteins | sample Ectturendosymbi2_FD_188042 | JGI IMG/M metagenome (GOLD analysis project Ga0210059, IMG submission 188042) | Ecteinascidia turbinata endosymbiont from Florida, USA - Sample 2 (SPAdes) (version 2) | ecosystem: Host-associated > Tunicates > Ascidians > Unclassified | place: Key West, Florida... | reverse complement strand
CCCCACAAGTTCGCCGAAGTTGTTAAGGTGACTTGGAACGTTCGTCAAAGGATCAAGCCAGACAGTATTTTGCCTAGCGACCCCAAGACTTCCAGTGAAGCACTACAAGAGCCGAGCAAGACGGTCTTTTGACAATATCAGCTCTTGCAGAGGGCGACTCATTTGGACCAGCCAAACAGTTTCTCCCCTGGACAAGCCACCTTTTAACGGGCTCAAGCTGAGACAGTCCCTGCGCATACAGGTAACTAGAAACAGCACTCCTTCTGGCCTATGGAAACATGAGACCTTCGGGAGGCAAAGCCTTTGAAAACTCAAGCTGAGACAGTCCCTGCACATATAGGTAACTAGAAACAGCACTCCTTCTTGCCTATGGAAACATGAGACCATCGGGAGGCAGAGCCTTCGAGTTTATTCTCCGATAGCTGACCAAGGCGGGGTAGACTATCAGAGAGAGAACAAAGTCAATTGGTGTTAGACCAAGTTCTGATTCTATCTTGTAAACCTGCCCCTTTTTATACTAACTCTGACCAATCACATTTGATTTCTGATTGTCGTACATCCGTTGGCTAGACAACGGATACAACTCAGAACCTGATTGGTACAAGCTTTCAGTGGGCGTTTCCGGTCTTGTCTGCATTGTCATACTTGATTATCAGTCTCGTTTGTCAGTCGACCCAGCAGGTCGCATTCGCTTCTGGCGTTCTTCGCAGTTCTTGGTTTCCTTAGTTAATTTTACAGTATATTTAGCTTTTCTTTCATTGTGAATCTTGGCTCATTGTTGACCTTCTTCATGCTTCATTGTTTTCGGATTTCTTTGATTGAAATCGCTGTATTTTCAGCCTTTCAGTAGCTGTACATCAGTCTTCCAGTAACTGCACAATCTAGCAGTTGTTCGGTAGTTTTATACTTTAGTTTCCAGCTTGTCCTTCAAGTTCGGTTGTTGTGACTTTAAGTTCTTTTACATGTAGAGAACAATGTAATTGTTCTGCTACACCTGTTTCCGTTTCCTGGTATATCGTCCCTGGTGGTTGTCAAGCAGGTCAGTAACGGCCTTTGACGGTTTGCGCAATCTCGCGCCAAGATGAACTGTTTTTCTATCTCGCCTCGCATAACGTGCAGAAAAACCACAGAAAGCCTAATTTTGAGTTAGTAACGTTTCAGCTCTCATGTATAAACCTAGTCGGAGTGTTTCACCGAAAAGAGCAATGATTTGAGCTGTGAAAACAATTGCTATGTAATATTCGTTTACTCCTATTTCTCTTGAACGTCTATAGCTCACTCTGAATTTAGTGCAAGTTTATTGCTGTGCCCTCGAGTTCGTGCTTATCTACCCGAGAACAGTCGCAGCCAAACGCCTTTTCATTGTTAGTTGCTGAACTGATTGCAGTCGCGCGCTTTCAAGCATTAATTGTCCTGCCACACTGAGTTAATGGATAGTGCGGTTTGATGGCTTACTGCCGCTGCGTTTGGTAGAACCGGTTACAGTATTTGTTTCTGTTGTATTTCAGAAACCGCGTTTGACGATCAATCGCCGCTGAAGTTCCCTGGTTGTTGGATTTTGTGGCAACAAAGGTTGCACTGCTTGTCTTCCGTTTGCAATTATTGTAGGGACATAAAGACTACAGCTCATCAGTTGGTGCGCGAATTTCGAAAGGGCCAGGTTTAGGCGAAAGCTTGTCAGACGCGCGTTGGTCAAGCTTCTGCGGACTAGCTCTTCCGCGGCTCGCAACTAAGGCTAGCTCCCGCAACAATTTGTGTAAACAGTATCAGGGATATCTAAAAAACTGGCAGATAATTTTAGTTAGTATCTTCTACTTCTATCACCACTGATGGCAGAAATTTATCGTACTCAATTTTCTTTGATGACATGTAAAATGCAGAAGCAAAGTTTTTCGCAGGGTTATTTCTAAACGCGTGGTTAAGATTTTTGCCTTCAAAAATAAGAAGTCCTACTAACATTGCCAGTCCAACGCCTTTAGCTGCTGTCTACTGTAAAACTGCACAACCTCACCGACGTGCTATTTCGACTGCATGCTTAATAACTACGTTGGTATTCCACTTCTAACACTGAACTCAACACACTAACAGTTAAAAGTACGATGCAGTCATATCTTATCTGGAGAAAGGCACTGAATGCTAGCCGTGCTAGCCTAGTACCGCGTGAACGAGACCACGTACACTTCATAACGAGACGTCTTCCTGTCGAGGTGGCCAACGCATTGGCTCGTTCAGTGCGCTGACTCAGCAAATAACGCTCAGAACAGGACCACTCATTACCATATATGGTAACGAGACAACGAAAAACTGACCATGTAAACGTAGTAACTGTGACACACGAACCTATTGTTGAAAGACTGATGGATATTTGGATGGGCTGCAGTTGGCATCAATACTTTCAGGTAATTGTGATGTCAAGTTTTTGTTATTCCATTTTGATCTGTTGTGAACCAGTCCCGTCGCTACAGGGGGGGCTTAGCCCCCCAAATTAAAACACGAAACACTATAAACCAGTTGGGATTGTCAATTTTTAGAGTCTCAAGCCCCCCGCAGAAACACAAAGCCCTATTGAAAACTTTCTGGCGACGGTTCTGTTGTGAACGCATTCTAAAAGTTTGTGAATTGCAATAAAACTGTAAGTCGTCTCTAAAATTGAGATTAGTGTGAGAGACGCTTTGGGATATTTCAACCAATTTAAGTTTTGACGTCATGATTTCGCACGCCCGTAGAGAATCACAGCGTCCATGCTTGCTGCTGCGGACAATTCTTTCCCGCGTCTAATATTTCCTTTTCTGACATGTGTTTTTAGCAAACCAACTTCCAGACTGCAACAACAAGAAATGCGGATCATATAATTCATTACCAGAATTATAGCAATTTGAATGACACGAGACACAGTGGAATGAAACGATTTAACAAAAACATATCAGTACTTTCCTAATTATATAAGCATATCTACTCTGTTCATCTCGATCTCAACGTGCGTGCCGAAAAGGGCCGAGGTAAAGCCCCATCTTCATATAGCATAGCTAGGGACAGGGTGCTTTTTTGAAGGACTTCTTCTTGCAGTGTTTCTGTCTTCCTATCAAGCGCCTGGAGTACGCCCTCCACAGCCTTTGCATACACTGCAACAATCAAATGAAATGTATGAGCTTCCATCAGGAAATGTTTCGAAGGCAGGGCTTCCGTCAGTCTTTAGATTTCAAAGCGAGGGACATTTGACGATGAAGTCATACTTTGTCGTTTAGACCAAGGACTCAAAATGATACATGTGCACTGCAGGTTTAACAGCACTGCATCGGTATAAAAGGTTTGTATCCGAACTTAAATTTCTTTCCTGCGAAGGCAACAACGCTGTATTGCATAAGAGACACAAGGAAATGACTATGGTTGAACTCTGCAACACTTACACTTGTGATTGTTATAAAAAATGCAGTTGTTGGCACATCTACTTGGTTCCGTCTCCCAGATTGTTGAGGCACACATACACAGAGGAGGAAGATCAAGCCCTGCTTGTGAGGCCCGGTCCTGAATGCGTGACTTCATTGCAGCAACAAATCTGAATATCAAGCAAAGCTATAATACTGGTTCGGGGCAACAATGCTTGGATAGTGCAACACTTTGATGAAGGACTCAAGGACGAGTCGCACCATCGCAAACGTCAAAGGTAACTTATCACCACAGGAACTTTTTGGCAGCTAAAGTGAGAGTAGCTGGATCGATTGGCAGCTACTGAGTGATACGCTGAAGCGCTCCTATACATCAGTGTTAAAAAGTTAATTTAACGTATGAGGCTGCTTTCAATTACCGTCAATCAAATAATACAAAAACACCAAACGCAGTTTCAGTTTCAGCTGGACTGGACCTTCACTATCCTACCTACGCAATAGTGAAATCTTCGCAAAAATCCCATTTGTGCCACTTGTATTTGTGGTAGCACAACTTCAGTCATTATCCAAGATTCAGACCATAGGTAAGGATCGGAAGACCGATTTAAACAGACAATTTGCGGTGTTTGAAAGCTCCCGTTTTGTGACCACAGAGCGATAAAGCTCACGCAGAACAGCGTCGCGTTCACTAACTTGCGTATTAATCTCCTTGCTTTGCCTTCCGTCGCTCGTTAATACCACCTCAGGCAAATAACTACTAACTGGTATAGCACGACCAAGCACCAACTACACAAGTGGAGAATGTGGCAGCGCCTCTGGAGGGAAAGCACGCTTAAGGAGACTCAAGCGCAGAGATCAGAAAACTGATGATCCTTCATCTCAGCACATCATCGCAACGAAAACACCCACCTGCCAATTTTCTGAATTTCCATTTCTTTATCCTTTCGCAATTTTTCTCGAACTTTTTCTTGCCTTTCAATAACTTTTTCAGCTTCCCGTTTAGCTGTTTTAATAGACTCAACTTCATTACGAGATTTTCGTTCAATTTCCCGTCTTTCTTGCTCTTTTTTTTCTTTTAACCTTTAAAAGTAATTTTAAAAATGAACAACAATACATACAAACACGTCCATTTGGTGCTTGCTACGAGCGTAATGGGAATGCTTGGAACAAATCAAGTCCGAAGGCACTACGAAGTTTACACCGATGTAATCTTGTTCCTACTTGTGGTTTTGATATTTAATAATATTCTGAAATAACTTACAATAAAGAACAAGGTAAGTCTGCAACAAGTTGTCAGCAAGAAAAAAAATCACTGTGTGTTTGTATGTCTATGTGGTGCCTATTACATCTACATTGATATTGTCGCATGTCAGGGATGAGCATTGGACAGGGTTTGGATTGAACTGGATCTGGACTGTAAATGGATCCGGACTGTAAATGATTTCCAAACTTTAGGCTCAGGACCGGATTTGGACTGGGTTATTTTTATTCTTTAGATCTTGATTTCGATTTGGACTTAACATTTAAAATCTTTTTTGGACTATCGTTGGCCTTGGACTGAGTTTTAATATTTTGTAGGGCTGGATTTGGGTCGTAAAATATGACAGTCCGTTCACCTCTATTGCATGTATATTGTCTAGAAATTGAGGGAGAGAGCAGTCCAGAATTAGTAGTTCAACAGAGAGCATCAATAAGGTGGTTACCTGTATTCGCGCACCAAGCCAGGAAAAGGTTCCTACAAATGTAATATCTATACGTCGAAGAGCGAGATGGACCATAAAAAACCTTTGGCTATAACCAAAGATACCAGGTAATGCAGTTCCGAAGCATTTGAACTAATCCTGGTGAAAAGCTTCATTCGCCGATAGTGCCCGCTGTGACATCAAACTCGACAGTTGGAGCGAAATACACGGATGGTTTCGCAACAGTTCTTTCTGCGCTATTTGCCAGATATTAGTTTTTCGCTGCTCACCACAAAGCCGCCTACATTTCTTGTGACACAGAATATAGAAAAAGCAACCATGTGAAGAATTTGCAACGAACACAACATCTCAACGTTTCTGTTTAAAGGAAATGTTGTCTTCCAATGTCCAACCCATCGACCTCCCCATGGACTGCACGGCCTGACGTTTTTGGATGACGAGATAATCAATTGGCTGCTCAACACCTCCCCAAGATCTAGTGCGGCCAAGCAGTGGAGTGAGAGGATTGGCTCAAACGATGAAGAGAGGAAATAAAAACATATAAAATGCATTTGAAGACATCTATCGAACCATCATCGTAAAAAGTGGTATTGCTTCGGACCTTTGACAATAATTGTTGCGGCGCTACAGGCTTCAGTTGATTAGCCAAGGAGCAGTTCCCGCTCAAACTAACAGGCAGGAGCAACTAAGCTGCCAAATGATTGTATTGCAAATGAACTATTCAATCTCTGTCGTTTTGATAGAAGACACTACCGTAGAACAATTGGGATTTTCAAAAGCTTACCTTTCGACTCTCAGTCTATGATATCGCAATCTAGTTTCTTCTCTGGTGTGCTGCCGTTCCGCATCAGCGAACACACGACGAGATAACCATCTTGCTCGTTCAGCTGCACGCTTCTCATCCAACTCTGAAAGCCCCGGATGTAAACTGACGGCGCGACCATTTGCAGCGGCTGACGAGTAAAGTGGTTTATGTTTATAGCAAACAGACTTGACATGAAAACTAACACAGCGTCAAAACGACACACGACATTTTTAAGTTGTAACGGTCAAGCGTTATGGTTGCCCTTTACCTGGGCGTAGACTGTGGTCATGGTTGGCAGGGCCAGCCAGAAGCAAGATAGTGTTCAGGGCTGCGAAGCGGGAGCGTCGGAGCCGGGCATTGTGCATGGAGCCGGAGTTCAGATTAAAAATCAGGACCGGAGCTGGAGCTATGGCCATTTTAGAGGTAGCTCCGGTTCCCTTCCTAGATACTAACGGTTTTGCCAAATTGCCTGAATTCTAGACTTACTTCATCTAAACAATGCTCTTTATAGCACACTAAACGCGATTGTTACGAGTTACGACACCCGACTGCAACAATGGATCTGCGAGTCTTTGATGTTTCCTTGGTTTAATCATCGCTATGTTTGTAGCATCGTAGCTGGACAGGCGTGGTGTTACTTGTAGAAGAAAAACGTTAACTTCCACAACATCTTAATTTCTAGTCAGAATGATCAAACCACGTCTCGTAGTGTAGTGATCTGAAAAGAACTAAGCTATTGCTGCAACCTCTCCGGTGGTGTTGCGTTGATTGTATGATTTACCACGAACGGGATGTGCGTGAAGAACAAAAATATATGCATGTGGCGCCAACAAGCAATAATAGAGTGATCTCGTCGGGTGATCTCTATTGTTGCTTGCTGCCACAGTGCGAAGCTTTGCGCACTTTCCGCTCGGGATTTCCGATCGCAACACTATAATGAGTAGATATGTAATATCCATAGCTTTTGTAGCTGTGCAAGCATGCTGTTAGCAGCGAGTGTGATTCAGACATGATACCATTGCAGACCTAAACGTAAAATACAGGGAACGCCATTGTAAAGTAGGAATTTTTATTATAAACCATTAGACTTACTAGCAATGTTTACTAACTCAAGGTTTCTTGAACTTTTTTGTGCTGTGACCCCATTAAAAAAAGTTTTTTTCCGTGCGACTCCTTGATGGATGCCTAGATGTTAATCATAGGTGAAAATGGCCCATTACAAATCTCAAGAGGCATTTTTGTGTATTGCTAAATCATTCAAATGCACACAATCCACGAAAGTACGGATACAGTAAAAAAACTACCACGTATTGGAAACATTAAGGCGAAAAAAAATTAACAAAAAAAACAACTCAGTTTGTAGAAGTTATTAAGCACAACTGATGGGATGGCTACACTTTATTTTAACACAGATTATCCACTCGTAGATTGATACAAGACAACGGAGGACGAAGGACATTCTCAACATTTTTCAAAAAGGATCGGATTTTGATCAATTTTAAGGATGCCGCTTCACACAAATATGTTGTGCAAAAGGGCAAGAGTTCATAAAGATCAGAAATGAGCGTGCATTCATTTCTTATTCTTCTCCAGAATGGCATAAACTCTGTTTGGAGGCCTGCTTCTAATTTTCTTGAGAAGTTTACAAAAACTTTTGTATTTGATTTGACAAGCCAATTTTTTTCGCGACCCCACATGGGGTTGCGACCTATAGTTTGAGAAGCCCTGTATTAGATTATTGGCGATGTTCACTAGGACCATTGTTTACTAGTAGCAGCATAACATGAAAGTGAGAACTAATTGGTAGCGAACTTGCATTGCATGGCAGTGCATTTTCAGGAGGGTATAAAAAAGCAATTTGTTTGTTTCATCTGTGTAAACAAATTTTCTTTTCAGAACGGTAACCAGTCTTATTTTCTCCTAAGCTTTGCAGGTTAAATTGTGCTTTGCTTTGCGATTGATCAGTGCTTATGAGTGCAAAAGATCCGAAATCAGAAGTTTTCAGCTATTTTAAAAAAGCCAAAGGTGATTTTCTTGCTAGAAGCCATGTTATTTCTTCGAACAAAGGGCTTTTAAACACATCTTAGCATTTGTGTTAATGCAAATGTGTGGACGTCAGAAAAAACACATGAGAAAGGTCATCGACTGTATTTTGCTCTCTTTGCATGGTTTGCCTGGGCAGCGCTGTCAGCTGGAATCGCCAAGACTGCAACAGGCAGTCGATTGGGACTGTGTCTTAATGCTCGGACACAAATGTAGTTTTCCAAACACACGTTTTCTTGATTCCAGTCATAAGAAATAAAAGGTGCTCGGGCATTAACAACAAAACTAACGACTGCCTTGTCTTGAGTTCGTTTCTGCTAGTAACTGTTTTCCGAATCCTCTGAGCCTGTGATTGTTGTTTTTTGATTTCCTCATGGTTAGAGCGCTGCTTGTAAAGAACTACCTGATTAAATTACTCAAATAAGTTTGGTATATTCTCTTAGTTTTGTGAACTTGAAATATTTTATTATCCATTCAACTCGACGCACACCAAGACAATTGAAAATATTAATGTGTAAAAACGAACAGAAGCTGGAGCCGTGTAATGAAGAGAGCTCCGGATCCGGAGCTACACTCATGAAAACCAAGACCTCCGGAGCTGGAGCCGTTTCATTTTTACGACATGTCCGCAGACCTGTATAATGACCAGCATGCATTTGGGCACAACTTGAAAACTTACCTTTTTTGTTTTCTCTGGAATTCCAGTTTGTTGAAGAACCATTCAAACAATAGGTAACATCTACATCACCGTCATAAAGTAAGTTCGACGCATGGCGGACAACAGCAGGCGGTTGTTCAATTTCCAATCCATTACTTTTGCTGGAACACATTTTCAATGCCTTGAATCAAGCTTGAAGTAAATTTCTTGACGGGGTCCACAGTAAAGAATCTGGGGGTCTCAATCAGGAATGCCCAAGTGTTTTATTTTAACTCTCAGATTTGAAAACCGATTTCCTCTTAAAAATTTCCACTGCAAGGGGGTAGGGTCTACACTGCATGCCTTACTTTCAGTAAACAAGACTTAATTACTGTACTAGTTTAAGTTATTTCTCATAAAAACCTTTTCAATACTGTTTCCTTTTGCTGTTGATGTCAGTAAAAAAATAGTGGAAACACGCATGCGGGATGGGAAGCACCAGAGAAAAAATAGTGGAAACACGCATGCGGGATGGGAAACACCAGAGATGAAGTTGGATTTAAATCCTGCAGATTTTACGATGCTTGATGGATGTGTGTTCGATTTGGATTTTATAAATTCAGCTTAACCGGATTTGGATTTGATAACCTTTTTTTGAACTTCTTCGCAATTTCAGTTGTTTCAGAAGATTGTTACATTTAATTTGCTTCAGTGGAGTTTCTCACATCCGTCGAAATTGTACATCAAGTTTGTTTAAATGTGGAGCATTGACATACTATCCAGTGATGTTATGTATCACAACATCAATGTTATGGAATTTGTGTGACTTTCACTGATCCAGTCCTTTTTCTTGAGGCATAAACGTTACAGTAAAGTGATACGTGGTAGCAACACGTATAGCACAGTTCATCATTATTTATATGTGTAGCCTAGTGCTAATGATTCGCTTCAGCAGTACACTGTACCTGGTATTTTTTTATTTGATCCCACACTTTACAACGGAGCTTCTCATTGCATTTGATGCTGATAGTGGATACCTTGAAGTCTTTGAAGTTTCCACTGTTATAGTGCTGTGAGTCAACGATAGAGCATATGTTGAGTTTGTTTCCAAGATATTTTATGGTTGTGTCTAAGGCAAACAGAACACGATTGAGGGAAGTTGGATTTTGAAACTATCAGTTTCTTGGATTTGGATTGGATTTTGAAATGAAATTCTTGGATTGCACTTGGACTTGAAAAAACTAAATCTGTTCATCTCCAGGAAACACGCATTCAAAATTTGTGATTAAATACGTGTTTCCAAAGAACGTATTTAAAAGTAGTTAAGTTTTTGGTGAAAATGCACAATACTTATGATGCTAACCAACCATTTTTGCTTGTGTTTCGCATTGCAAAACTTATTCTATTCAAAATAGTCTTTTTTACCAACGAAGTTTCTTATGTTTCAATATTGGCCAATTTACTTTTTGTAATCACTGCAAAATAGCTATTGAAATCAAGGCATGCAATTTTCAGTTTTGCTTTTGCTTCACGTGACGTCATTGACCTGGAGGCCTGAGTCTAGTCACATGGCCTGCTATACGTGTAGCCTGGTACTGTACTAGTAGTGGTGCAGACTGCAGAGTAACTGCAATTTAATTATATGATATTAGAATAAGGTTGGAGCTATGATGGGGATAGTAACTATTCAGGATGACGTAATGATTCATTGTATTAACAAGCAACAAGCTTTAGCTCATTTTCTTATGAACAGAAGAGAAATGTACTTGATGCAGGGAGGCCAACTCCAGACTTGAAACTTGTAACGGAAAGCAACGTTTTTTTTCCTGGAAGCAGTTCAACAAATAAATTGTATTGGTGGCTGTGTCTACTTTCACTAACAAAGACAGTTCAGTCTACAGCTCAGCACAACATGGGTATGATGATGTGAATAACTTGCATTGTACAAGTGCTGGATGCCACGGTGAGACTGCTTCACACTTCACAGCTTTTGTATCTCACAACAAATTTAGCCAAACCAGTATTAATGTTCTGCTGGACAATCAAAAAAGTACAAACTAGGCTAATTGCAGCTTTGAAAAAATTTTTGATTATGTGTGCCTGTTTGGAGCACATTGTTCAAATAAACATTTGCTCACCAAAGTATGTAAGCTACTTTGCTATGTGCGAGTGTGATTTAAACAGGGCAGTTGTGCTTCGTCCTTCCATGACTTGCAGAAAAATGTACTTTTGCATGGCATTCAAAAGCTGCTGTTAATACTGTTGTCAGAATATGATATCTGATGTTGATGTGAACAGTAAAACCATAAATGTAGTTGTTGTTAACAAGTAGTTATGTACATGGGGATCTCACAGCACAATTATTTGAAGCTTCCTTAAAAGCATCGTGCAGTTTATGGAAACTACGTCATCCCACATTTACCAGATCTGCCTTAAAGTTCATTTCTTTTGCTTTTTCAAACTTTTGGAAAACTTCCAATATGTGTCTTCCATGTTTTCATGAGCACAATCATACACTACATTGCTTAAAGTAACAACTTTATTTGTTACTTATTAAACTATTCAGTGTAATCAGACAAATGTCCTCAGAAACTTCATGATTTATTTTCCTTTTCCATACTTTTTCAATAGTTTATGTACATTTTGGCTAAATTCAATACTTATTCAGGGTCTTGAAAAGCAATGCCACAATTCAATACTCTTTTAATACTGCATGGGAACCCAGCAAGAATATACTGTGCTCATTAGCATATTTAAGACAGCAGGGTGAAACTCATCAACTAATGCAAACTGGCAGGATGAGTAAAAATAAAAATGAAACGAAATAAAATATTCATCGATCATAAACTGATTAATTGGATACAAATACAGCACCACAGTCAAATAACCACTTACCTCTCCCACTGATTATCATGCAGTCTGAAGTGGACCCTGTTGGTTACATGTGAAGTAACCAAGGGTGCTGCATCTCTTTTAACATTTGTTCCCTCCTTGTTTTTATGCAAATCACCAATCATTCCAGATTCTTCTATGAATACAGAACTAGGAATTGCTTATGTACATACCTAACACAAAGCATGAAACACTTCACAAAACACACACCACTGATCACTGCTACAAGCTACAGGTGACCCAAATCGTTGCTACTGTTGCAACCACTTGGTTGGCATTAAGTTGAATGTGCTATTCACCACAAACGGGATGTGCTTGAAGAATAACACCCATATATATGCATACCAATGGAGTGATCCGTGATCTCAACAGGTGATCTCTATTGTTGCTTGCTGCCATAGTGTAAAGCTTTGCACAATTGCCGCTTGGGCTTTCCGATCGCAACACTATATACCACTAAAATTACCTACAGATAAGATAAAGTGCACACTTTTCAAAGCAGCTTGCCCATCATTTTCAAATCTGAAAATGTTTTTCAATTATTTAATGAGATGATTGACTGCACGAGCCCTTAGGCACTGTGCTTTGATTTATAGATTGATTTACTCAAATACCGTGTTCCCTATGGCAATATAAAAACTGAGTGCCTCTGGCCTCATTGAGTTGCTTCCTCCTAAGACCCCAAAATAATTGAAGTGAACTGTGGGCTTGTTTTCATATTATACGCGGTGGATACCAAGATTTTCAGACAGAATTTGAGACCTTTCCCTTGCCAACCAGTATCCTTTTCCACCGGCTGCAGTCTAATCGTTTGAAACGCTACGTCAAGATTCAGCTAACGCTTGTTTACAATGCATTCGAGATGATGAGCCAATTGTGGTAGAGAGTGATGCATTAGATTTTGCTATCACCACTGTCTTGAGTTAATGCAGTCGACCCTAACGTTCATGTCTCAAACTCTCTCCAAAAGTGAATACCGTTACCCGTCAGTCGAAAAAGAAGCTACCTCAATGATAGAAGCTGTGAGGAAGTGGGTGCACTATTTACATGGGCGAACTTTTACGCTTGTGTCAGATAAAAAATATCTTGCGCCTTTATGTTCGATCAGAAGCGTAATAAGATCAAGAATGCCAAAATTTCATCACGGAGAATCGAATTTGGCACTTTTAGCTATAATGTTATTCACAAACCAGGAATAGAAAACATGGCTGCAGACACATTATCAAGGGTCATCACAGTCTCAAACTCGCACCTTGATCTAATGAAAATTCGGGACACCCACGAATAACTCAATTGCATCATTTCATTTGTGGCAAGAACCTGCCATACTTGTTGGAAGAAATGCATTCCTTATGTTCAAACTGTAGAGTGTTCGCTGAACTTACACCAAGATTTTTCAACAAAGGAACTGGCACCCTCAGAGCTAAGCAGCCTTGGGACTGCATCAGCATAGATTTTAAAGGGCCTGTGAGATCACGCAATGGGAAACCCTTACTTTTCGTGATTGTGGGCGAATGCAGCATATTTAATTTTGTTTTTCCTTGCTGTAATATGACTTCCAAAACTGTGAGCCAGTGCCCAACACAACTGTTTGTTATTTTTGGATTACCGGGTTATTGTTCATAGCAATCGAAGGGCTGCTTTTATGTCTACAGACCTAAAAGGTTATTTGACTGCTCGTGGCATTGCGACAAGTCAGTCGATACCATACCACGCCACTGGAAACTCAGTGTGAAAGGACTAGCTAGACCATCTGGAAAACAATTAAACTTTTACCTATAAGCAGAGGCTTGGTGGAAGACGATTGGAAATGTGTATTGCCTGAAGCTTCACACACTGTGAGATCTCTGCTCTGTACAGCAACAAACAATACACCACAAGAACGATTTTTGAAATTCCAGCGCAGGTCTGGTCTAGGGAGAACTTTCACTTCTTGGATGGTGGAACCAGGTCCTGTTTTGTTAAGGCAATTCGTAAGAAATAAAAACTAGGCCTTATGTGATGAAGTTGAGCTTTTGGATGCCAACCACAGCTTTGCTTGCATTCGATACACCGATGGCTGAGAATTCACCATATCAATGACTGATCTAGCATGATTCCCAAATGGCAAAAAGGACAACAGCCCTGCAATTGACCACGACCAGCCACCTTCCATATCTGACGCTGACAAGACTATTGCAGATCAAATTTGCACTACCAACCAGATAGACCTCTGCAGTAATGACTTGTGCGAATTGCCAACCAGAGAGAAGAGTTCTTCAAACTTTTCAGAAGGTTTGCAGAAGTCGAACCGCTAACTGAAACACCCTGAATGATTTGGGGATTGGGCTTAGTCATTTCATCTTATTGGTCAAGCGCAAATGTTGTTTCTTTCGTCATCTATGTTAAATGCAGCTTTATTCTGAACATAGTGGGGAGGAATGTTATGATTGGCTGCATGACCCTCAAGGCTCTGCTTTGATTAGATGCACGCCGTTTATTTGTACGTCTTACTGACCAACCTTTGATGCTGTGTTCAGTGTAATGTAGCATGTTGCATGTTTTACATCTTGTGTCCTAATGGTACATTTATGTTTAGATTCTAACTAGTGTTGCCAAAGGAATAAAGCCTTTGTTAACATGTTGGTTGCCGGTGTACGATATATTCGTACTTTGAAATCGGACTAAAACCAGCAGTTTTCGGTTGCCTTACCAACACCATAGCTTTTCTGCCGATTGCGCTAGAGAGCTATTCAAACCCTCGAAAGATTCGCCAAGTCTTCTACTCCGCACTTGAAAAAAACTTTTTGGTTGAGGATTGCGGATTTTTTGTGAGTGACGTCATAAGTGAGGTAGTTTTTTTGCCATTTTGGCTCATGTTACTTGGCCTAGGGCCCAACCGCTAGATCAAAGCATTTCGCTGATGTTTTCATTGGAAACTGGGCTCGAGTCTGAGTCTTTTGTGCCTTTGATCAACATTCTAGCATTTCTGGTAAAAAAGTTATGAGCTAATATAAACAAAATAATTAACTTTAGATCATAACTTTTGAACGCGAAACCCTAGCAGGTCATCCAAGTACCAAAAGACTTGGATTGTAGCCTATTTTCCAATAAAAACTTCAGTGAAATACTACCATCTAATGGTTTAGGCCTAGGGCAAGGTGAAGTGGGCCAATGTAGCCTAAAAATCCTCCACTTATGACATCACTCACAAAAAATCCGCAATCCCCAACCAAAAAAAATGTTTATTGCAATGTACAAGACTTGCCTAGAACAGCTCTCTACTGCTTTCAATGCCAGAGTTATATTCGCACAAAGCCACGTGAAATCCGGCTGTTTTGGCGCAAACCGCTGATTTAGACCAGATGTAAAGGTGTTAAACACTGCCAGCATGCTGTTTTGAGGCAGTGATACAACATTTGAAGTAGTTGCGTTCACTAACAAGTAGCTTTTTTCTGTTCATGACTGGCAATTTCCTGACAATGACCATACTATCATTACTACAGTACTAACCTTTGATTAAACATAATTAAAACATTACTACAGTACTAACCTTTGATTAAACATAATTAAAATTTTGCTGTGCACAGATGGTGTTATTTCTTTTTCTTAATGGCTATTTCCATCTTTCTTTAACACTGTTGCAACCTCTCCGCTGGCGTTGCGTTGATTGTGTGATTCACCACAAACGGGATGTGTGCGAAGAACAAAAATATATATGCATGGCGCGAGCAAGCAATAATAAGAGAGATTGTGACCCATGATCTGCGAAGCTTTGCGCACATGCCGCTCGGGATTTCGATTGCAACAACACTTTGAGAGCCGGCGTACGAATATATCATACCTAGATTTTGGCCTAAAACCAACAGTTTTTGGTTGCCTTACCAACGCCATAGCTCCTCCGCCGATTGCGCTAGAGAGCTGTCCAAGGGCTCAAACGGATTGACCAATCTTCTAGTCTGCACTCGAAAAAAAATTTTTTGGTTGGGGGTTGCGGTTTTTTGTGAGTGATGTCATAATTGAAATAATTTTTAGGCCATTTTGGCTCATGTTACCTGACCTAGGGACCAACCACTATGCCAAAGTATTTCGCTGAAGTTCTTATTGGAAACTAGGCTCGAGTCCGAGTCTCTTGAGCCTTTGATCGACTTTCCAGCGTTTTTGGATCAAAAGTTATGATCTAAAATAAACAAATTAATTATTTATCTAATTAGCTAATTAGTAAAATATTTTTATTACTTTAGACCATAACTTTTGAACCCGAAACCCTAGTAGGTCATCCAAAGTATCAAAAGACTCGCATTGTAGCCCAGTTTCCACCCGAAACCCCAGTAGTTCATCCAAAGTATCAAAAGACTCGGATTGTAGCCCAGTTACTACCATCAAACGGTTTCAGCCCAGGGTCAGGTGAAGTGGGCCAAGATGGCCTAAAAGTCCTCCACTTATGACGTCACTCACAAAAAATCCACATCTCCAACCAATAAATTTTTTTCCAGTGCAGACTAGAAGACTTGTGCTGTCTTTTGAGCCTTTGAACAGCTCTCTACCACTTTCAGCGCCCGAGTCACCCACGTGCAAAGCCACATGCGATCCGGTTGTTTTTTCGCGAAAATCCCCGAAAGCAGCCGGACGCCAGGTGTTAAGATTAACTACACTCATCATAATACTTTACATAACACATTTAAATGAATATTGCTTGACACATGAATATGCATAACAACCATAAACTCGTTTAGTTCAAAACTGACAACCTTAACTAGTTGCAAGGAAAGTCTCTTTAACCATGCAGACTTAGACAACATATAATTATTAGAAGTCATGCCACTTGTGTCATGATAATATAACATGAACACATTGATTGCAATCTCTTGGCAGTCAGCAGTACCAAAATTATGGAAACCAAACAATATGAACAACAAAAACAGTTAGTTCCAATGCAGCTTGTCAGCCAGCTACTCTTGTTTGCAAATCATTTGACCATTTTGAGTTTCGCTGACAAAAACTACCACTACAATCACTAAAAACAAAGGATAAAGTTCCCTCCTTGATTTGCATAAAATCAAAGAGGGAACAAATGGCATCTTTCGATATATATCTACAGGCACTAAACTGTGAACCATGCAAATACCTGACCAAGCAGTAGCTTGGACAGAATCCAAAGCATCATCATCATCATCATCATCATCATCATCAGTGGGGACAGCTGAAACTGTCTGTACCACACCCTCTGAGGACTGAGGAAAAACACAGCCAGTACTGTGAGCATTGCCTGAATGACCATTATCCAAATCATCTTCTTTGATTTTCATTAATTTCTGCAATAGGTGAGCTGTTAATTTTTCAAGGTGGTCCACAGACGAAATGATCAATACGGTTACAGCAACAGAAGTTAAAAAATAATTTCAAGCATTAAAACTTCACTCAGAAGTTTGTTTTCTACTTCCTGAAATAAAACCTTTGCATATGAAAAAATACCTACTCCACCCTGTTTTTAAAGATAAGTTATTTATGTAAATCGCTAAATCTTTAAAACCAGTTTGGTCAAATATATACAGCATGCTTAAAAATTAATGTCAACATTTTGAACAAAACAAACAAGGGGCAGCATTGCAAGATTCAGATGCTAATAAATGTTGCATAAGCATGTTTGGTGTTGGCTGTTAGGACAATAACATAAAATAGTTTTAAATTTATACACAATTTATGCGTTTTGCTCACGATCCAGAAGATAAATTCTCCTGCTAGTTTTCAAGGCGTTTTAAGAACAACCTACCGTATTGTTCAGACCATAAGGCGCACTTAAAATCCTTCAATTTTCTCAAAAATTGAAAGTGCAGTATGGATCTAGTTGTGTTTTCTCATCTAGAACCAATTTTATGTGGTAAGCAGTGCTATTTATTTCATTGCTAGTTATGATATTTTTTGTAAACAGACCATTGTGTTACATAATAAACCAACACAAATTGTAATCAGCAGTGTATGTGGTTCCGAGAGTAGGTAGCACATGCTACAGATATTACTCCGCGGAGGTCCCGACTATATTGGCGCACACCGAATCAAACATGTGCACAACATTTTATTTTATTCGTGTCTAGCGAATTAGGCATGTGTGATGGGTTAAACTCCTTCATATGCACAGTAATTCGAGGGAGTTTAATATGCCCGATTAAAATCCCTTGTATGTTATCTTTAATGCGCTTCATTTAATGCGCCTCATATATGAAAAAAGAACAGCTAGCATTCAATTTTTGATACTGTGCCTTATGGTCTGAAAAATACGGTAATCCAAAAGACATGCCTGCTGGTTACATTTTATGTTTGCCTAGCAGTACCATGAAGCAACACGGTTCACTGTCAATACAGAGTCTACAGTTAATTGATTCATGGCCTTCATTTTCAGAATAAACAATGTGAAATTACACAAGGATTTTAAACAACTAAGCTCGTTTGCAAGCATTAACTCCAATTGTACAATTTATATTCAAATCTACAAAATGTTTTCTGTGACTAATAATCAGATTTATCATTTTGAAAATTAAGAAAATAAGCACATATCAACAACTGCACGAAACACATGCATGTATTCTGCAAAGCAAACATTTCTATCTTTTATTATGATACTTACATACTTTAGAAAAAAATAACTAGTAAACTGAAACAACACTTCCCAACAGGGGGATAAAAGAAATTCTGGCAAGACTATCCAAAAAACACTTTAAGAAAATTGTTAACAAAAGTTTCAACTGTACAGTAAGGGTGCTGCAAGCAAGGAAAAGCTAGAAACTCTGTGCTGTGCTTTAAAACTTACCTCCCTAGTTTGTCCAATTCCCCATACTCCACCAGGCAGAGGCATATGAAACGTACTCTTTTTGCATTGTACTTCATCATTTACCGATAACGTTGCAATGACAAGCTTTTCAGCCAGTTTCTGTCGGGCTTTAGTGGACAAGTCTTGCAAAAATTTCGACCTACTTCCAATTGAGTGATTGTTCTAAATCAAAAAGTTGATTTTACCATCATTTTGTGACAATCACTATCTACCAAAAGAAATGCTTCCACAGCCAAGAATCAAGTACTATTATTTGTCAGAGTATATGATTTGCCCAATGAAAAAATAATTTTAGTAGCATGGTTCATTTCCTGATTTTTTGTAAAATAATGACAAGCAAAAGTTGGGGTTGCAGAGTTTCCCAGTTATCACCAGACAATACTTTATATTATCTAGATTGTTTCAAAGACAAGCCAAATTAGTATGTTGAAGCTAGTTTCAGTTGAATGACAGCCTGAGTAGAAAAATATTACCCACTTGCCTACCAGTTCTCCACGCCTAGACTGATTGCCCGGCATGGCTGAAGTTCAGTCTTCCCTTTCGATGAGAATATTTGAGCCACAGCTGGAAACAGCTGGAATCAGGCATCACCACTCCTAGCTAGACTGGACCTGGGAATGATGGCAATCCCTGCTAACGCAACTTTTGAGAAGTGTTGGAATTGTACTAAAGCAAGAGTGAAATTTCACTAATGGATCAAGTGAACTGCTTAATCGTTGAAAAGTAGCTTTGTAATGGACAGTCATCATTAAAGTGATGGATAGGAGTTCCTTACTGTGGGGAACCAGCCACTTGCATTGGACTATGTTTGGGCAATCGGGTGACTTATTCACAGAGCGGCTCATTGTCAGCCATTATTTCATTGGCATTGGTTGGTTTTTGGATTTGGTAATACAGACGAATCTGGTTAACCGCATAAGCAATTTAACCAGAATATGTGATTATCCGTATCCAACAAATAACCACAAGTTTACCGCCGAGCTCTACTTCTAACCACGTTTGCAGTCAGGTGCCATTTTAGTTCGGTAGTTTCAAGCCGATCGCTATAACTTGCGCGGCGTAAAGGATACTCTTATCATGATAAATTTGTTTCATCACGACAGCTTCAACTGCAGTTTGCTGCTATCAATCGGTGCAAGTCAGCCGAATGAACTCCTGCTGTGCCGATAATTCTGGAAGTTGGAGGTTGTTTCATTCAAAGCTCACGTTTTTCAACCTTGCTCACGCTTCTCAGATATTTATGTTATCGGCAACTTATGTTCAAAGATAGCTCGTATCAATTTTTCGGTTTCGGGAATTTTCGTCAAAAAATCACTGGATCGCACGTGGCTTTGCACAGGAATTTCTCCGGTCCGGTAAGCGCTACAGACCCGGTCAAAAGCTCAAAAGATGCGGCAAGTCTTGAAGTTTGCACTTGAAAAAAAATTTTTTGGTTGGGAGGTGCGGATTTTTTGTGAGTGACGTCATAAGTGGAGAACTTTTAGGCCACCTTGGCCCACTTCACCTCACCCTGGGCTCAAACTGTTAGATGATACTATTTCGCTGAAGTTTTTATTGGAAGCTAGGCTACAATCCGAGTCTTTAGATACTTTGGATGACCTACTGAGGTTTCAGGTTCAAAAGTTATGGTCTAAAAGAAATAAAAATATTTTACTAATTAGCTAATTAGATCATAACTTTTGAACCAGAAACGCTAGAAAGTTGATCAAAGGCTCAGGAGACTTGGACTCGAGCCTGGTTTCCAATAAAAACTTCAGCGAAACACTTTGGCCTAGCAGTTGGGCCCTAGGCCAGGAAACATGAGTCAAAATGGCCTAAAAACTACTTCATTTATGACGTCATTCTGAGCCCTTGAACAGCTCTCTAGCGCAATCGGCAGAGGAGCTATGGCGTTGGTAAGGCAACCGAAAACTGTTGGTTTTAGGCTGAAATCTAGGTACAATATATTTGTAGACCGGCTCTCAAAGTGTTAAACCATATCCAGATTTCCTACCTGTTCTAGAATCAGTTTGAGAGTTTCAAAACACAAAGCTCCAACATGCTTGTTACTATCAAATTTAAGTACATTACATTGCTTGCTCATTGAAATTACGGACCACGCTGTGTTAGATTATTCACAAACTATTAAATTAACACGTTGGGAGCCAGTGTACGAGTATATCGTACTTTGAAATCACGCATTGAGCCACTAATTTCGTATCACTTTTCAACTCCATAACTTGTCAGTCGATTGTGCTCTAGAGCTATCCAAACTCTCAAAAGACTCAGCAAGTCTTCTAGTTTGCAATGAAAAACATTCTTTTGGTTTTGTATTTTACGTTTTTGGAGAGTGACATCATAAGTGGGGTAGGTTTTTTGGACATTTTGGCTAAGGGTACCTGGCCCTGGGCCCAACCGCTAGATGGAAGTATTTCGCTCAAGTTTTTATGTTGGAAACTAGGCTAGAATCTAAGTCTTTGATCATCTTTCTAGCATTTCTGGTGCAATAGTTAGGGTAAAATTTGGTAAAATTATAAACTTTTGGTAAAATTACCAATTTTATGGTTTTTTGGCAATTATCTTTGAACCAGAAACTTCAGAAAGCTAATGAAAGGCTTGGGAGACTCAGATTTAGCCTAGTTTCCAACAAAAAAACTGGAGAGAAATAATTTCATGGGGGTTAGGCCCAGGGCCACGTAACCTTAGCCAAAATGACCAAAATCCTACCCCACTCATGAGGTCACTCACACAAAAATGAAACCCAAAACCAAAATTTTTTTTTCAGTGCAGACTCAACGACTTGTTGCATCCTTTGAGGGTTTGAACAGCTCTCTAGCACAATTGACAGAGGACTTATGGAGTTGCAAAGTGATTGCCTTTTAGGTGGCTCACAGAGGTCTTAAAGGTAAAACCAGCTTGGTTCCAAAGGTGTTAATATAGTATATTAGATGCATTACCACTTACAAATATCAATGAATTAGTGAACCAAATAGCTCAATTCCAAGTTTTCAGTTAAGTTGACCTGAAAAGTGCTTACCACCAAATGCGTTTGCGATAGGAGGAGAAACCCTGCACTTGTGGCTGTGGAACTGTTTGAAGTGGAAACAGATGCTTCCGAAGTAGTGATAGCAACTAGCTTGCATCAGAATGTACATTCTGTTGTTTTTCTTGAGAATGCTTTTAGGGTTTTGAGTGAAAGCATCTGTCTATTGAGAAAGAAGCCTAAGCGATTGTTGAGGCAGAACATCACTGGAAGCATTATTTAACACCTTCACTGCACGATATATTCGTACTGTGAAATTGGCCTAACACTAGCAGTTTTCGTTTGCCTTAACATCTGCATTGCTCCTCAGGCGACTACGCTAGAGAGCTGTTCAAACCCACAAAAGACTCGGAAAGTTTTGAACTCTGCAATGAAAAAAATTTTTGGTTTTGTTTTTTTTGTGAGTGACGTCATAAGTGAGGTACGTTTATGGCCATTTTGGCTCATGTTACCTGGCCTAGCACCCAACTGCTGAACAGAAGTATTTCACTGAAGTTTTTGTTGGAAACTAGGCTAGAATGCAAGTCTTTTGAGATAAACAGAGATTAGAAGAACTGGCTCAAAAGATGAAGAACTTAGTTACGATAAAATTTTCAATATTAGTTGATACTACAGGGAAGGGGTGATTGTAATGAAAATTGCTGTTTGAAATTCTACACCTCACTGATTGCTTTGGTGTTATATGCAAGTGGTTGATGTTTTCTCTTTGTGTCATTCATCTTTGCTACAGTACTGTTAACACAACACATGTCTCTTCTTTCATTTCATTCGTTACCTATGATGTCACTCACAAAAAACCCGAAACCAAAAAATTTTTTTCATTGCAGGCGTGAAGACTTGCTGTATCTTTGTAGGGTTTGAACAGCTCTCTATAGTGCAATCATCAGCAGAGATTCCCGTGGAAAAACACGTGCAAACTGCTGGATTTTTTAGCCTCAGCCTGCCGGAGCGGAAGGTGTTAATTACTTTTGTTTGTTTCTTCAGCTATGTCAACTTTTCAGTTTAATAATAGTCGATAAAGACATGAAATCTCAGAACACCTTTGTTTGAGATTTAAGTTTATCAAAAAAACTTATAGTCAGAGGTTTGAGGCTTGCTATTCTCTACAGTTATTATTATCATTTTGGTTGCAACTATTTAAAATTTTTTGATGTTTTGGATTTGCATCATTTAAGATTCAGATTCCAGAGTTGATATTTTAAAATCCACATCACTAAGTAGACTTCACTTACACCTAATCAATACAGCATTTTTCATAGTTTAAAAATATTTACAATCTATGATGACATAGTGCTATGTAAACACAAAACTATGAGTTCTAATACAGTCACTGCTAACAAAACTTACATCAATTATTAACGCTTCTTTACATTGAAGTTTCTCATCTTTTGGAAGAGCTGACACTTTTCCTCCACTTTCGATGGATATTTGGTTTACATTGTAAAGACAACTACTTCCTTTGTGAACATTTTCGACAGCTGCTGAACTTTTGTAAAATATTTTACTTTCATTTTCCACCTGAAAATTGTATAAAATATGCTGGTAACACCAGTTAGACCAGTGTGATCCAAATACAGGCCAGCAGGCCTCATGTGGCCCATGGATACATTCAGGAAAAAATTTCAAATCTGAAATTTGTTGAAAAGCGTGTTAACTTACATTTGTCTCACTGATTTGCTTGCACTGGTATGGTGCATTTGCACAAGAACAATGAATAATAGCTTTTGTGCCAATTTGTTTTATTTATTTTATTACGATTACACTGGAAGGTATGTCCTGCTGCTAACTCTCTGGATAACCTCTGTTTTTTCAGTGCCCAAGCATTTGTTGTCTTGAAGAGTACATCTGTCACAATGAACTCAGTACGCCAAATAAATCTGTTTATCTATCCGCTAAACATGGTCTTGTCAAAGTGGCCCCCGAGTCAATATAACTGTCCATCCCTGCAATAGGTAAGTTTGGTTTGAACAAGCTCCGCACCCCCCAACCAAAAAATTTTTTTCGAGTGCAATCTACTAGACTGGCCAATCCGTTTGAGCCCTTGAACAGCTCTCTAGCGCAAACGGCGGAGGAGCTAGGGCGTTGGTGAGGCAACCGAAAACTGCTGTTTTTTAGACCGAAATCGAAGTACGAATATATCGTAGACCGGTTCTCAAAGAGTTAAGCAAAAGGTGCAGTTTTCTTGGTGTTTCATTGTATTCCAAGCTTTACATAGTTGTTTTGGTTGAGCAACAACTGCACATGTGATAAACATCAAAGAAGCACTAGTTAATTTTGTTTGGTCACTGGCAAATACTCTCACTCAGTGGCGTGCAAAGGGAGGCGGAACAGGGCGACAACCCCAGGCGTGCAAGAATCCAAAGAGTGAAATTACAAAAATTGAAATGCTGTAACTAGATTATTTTTCATATTGTAAGTCTACTAATACATGTTGCATGGATTTTATTTTTCAAAACTTGTTTTGTTTTTAACAGAAATTTGTATGTATTCAAATGCAGGTAATTTCTCAGCTTCTTCAACACTCTAAGTGTGCGACACACATCCATTCAAACTGATAGTGACATGACTTGTTGCAGGTTGTGCGATCATGGAAAAATCACTAAAAAAGGATTGAAAGATAACCACGATTGAGAAAACCTTTTTTTCTGAAAAAAATAATTCACCTTGTTTTTTTTAATCCATTTTTTGTTTTTTTAAAAAAACAAGTTTTTGCTCTTTTTAAAAAAACAACACAAAAACCTCATTTGGAATTGTTTTTATTGCGTCATGCAATATCACCATTTTCAGAATTACACAGTAATAGCTTGTTACGTCTATTACGGCATTAAAATTTGAGGATAAAGAAATGTACCCCATCCTGTTTTTTTTTTCGCTGAAACATTTCGGCCATTTTTATCTGAGACATTTTGGTTGTTGAAATATCTGTCTTTGCCTCACGGTTGTACTAAAACTTGCCCTAAAAGTGTTTTTTAGCTATGTTTTCAAACCTTCTGACCGAAATGACTTAATTTTTTTCAGTCATTTCAAAAACGTTTCAGTCTACAACCAAAAAAAAACAGACCCCATCTTTGTTTTCGCAAAGTGTTGTTGGTCAATTCATTCTGAAGTGGTAAGGCTTAGCAAGCATGCGCCCAACAAACAGAGAAAAGCCACTCCCACATAAACTCTGCAGTTTCACATCAAGTTTATCTAAGTTACATGCCCGCTGGTTTAGCATCTATATAGTGTATTTTTTTCAACATATGGTTTGGTATGGTCCAAAATCAAAAACAGCTTGGATGCAGAGAAGGCAGAAACATGGATAAAAATATACAGATTTTACAGAGGTAAAGAAGATAACCAGTAGAATTTACTCAAACTGTTCGAATTATTCTTCTCTTTTTCTCAAATCCTTCAAATTTCATTGCTGTTCATTTTGTTTAATTAAAAAGAAACTTGCAGTTGCATTGTGCAAGTGCGTTGCTCATTTTACTTTTTACTTCATAGTACATTTTTCAAAGGAAAAGAAAAGAGTGGGATTTTTGGTGGGCTTCACTGTTCTTTTTAATTAGGCTTTTTAACACATTGGCTGCCAATCTAGAAATATATCGTACTTGGAAATCAGGGAAAAGCCAGGGGTATTTCGTTTCAGTTACCAACTGCATAGCTCCTTAGCCGATTGTGCTAAAGAGCTGTTCAAACCCTCAAAAGACTCGGCAAGTCTTCAAGTCTGCAATGAAAAAAAATTTTTGGCTTTGGGTTTCATTTTTTTTGGGAGTGACGTCGTAAGTGAGAGGTTTTTGGCCATTTTTGGTGGCTGGTATCTGACCTGAGCCCAACCGCTAGATGGAAGTATTTCACTGAAGTTTTTATGTTGGAAACTAGGCTAGAATCTGCATCTTTTGACACCTTAATCTACTTTCTAACATTTCTGGTTCAAAAGTTATGATCTAAAATAATATACACTAAAATAAACAAAGTAATTACCTGATTATGGGATTAATTACTTTGTTTGTTTATTTTCAACCATAACTTTTTAACCAGAGACGCTAGAAAGTCGATCAAGGTCTCAAAAGACACAGATTCTAGCCTAGTTACCAATGAAAACTTCAGTGAAATGCTTCCATCTAGAGCAGGGGTGGGGAACCTATTTACTATCACGGGCCACATAAATCAGGAATTATCGCTGGCGGGCTGTAAAAACAAATGATCTAATCCAAAAATTCAACCTTTATCTAACTATGAGGGATAAGGGTTCTCTTGACATACTATCCAAGTATTTGCTTGTGATGCAGCTTCGTTTCGACATGATTTTGTCTAAATTGGGTAACAAAAATTCTGATGCGGGCCATATCAAATGTTCACATTTGGCCCGCGAGCCGCCGGTTCTTCACCTCTATTCTAGCGGTTGGGCCCAGGTCAGGTATCAGCTGCCAAAAATCTACCTTACTTATGACGTCACTCACAAAACCCGAAACCCAAAACCAAATTTTTTTTTCATTGCAGAAGACTTGCCAAATCTTTTGAGGGTTTTAACAGCTCTCTAGCGCAATCACCGGCGGAGATATTCCTGCGCAAAAATGTGCAAACTGCTGGATTTAGCCTTAGCTTACCAGAATGGAAGGTGTTTAAAATATACAGATTTTTTTGGTTGGGTCCAGTGGCGCAACTAGAAATAATTAAAGGGGGTTGGCGACAAACTCCAAGATGCTAGAGCCTAGTTGTGAATGGGTAGACTCGAAAAGGCCAGCTTAACAATTGGACTGTTACTATGAGTACATAGTGATAAATTTTCAATAGAAGCCACTAAGCTGGGCGACGGGAGCGAAAAAATAATACATTTATGCAATAAGAACAAGACGAAATGTCTGCAAGAAACTCGCGAAGTAAACGCAACGTTGGTCCAAAACTACACGAATAAAGTAAAGGTTGAAGTGCTTGGACCAACACCGTGTTTACTTTGCGAGTTCCTCGGTGCCATTGCACCTTATTCTTTTCCCATAACTGGATTATTCTTTTCGGTTCCGTCACCAAGCCTAGCTGTTTGTATAGAAAATTTATCGCAGCTGTTATCTAATAATCTCAGTGTTCCGCAACGGGAGTCTGCTGTTACCTGAGAGTTTCCACACGTTGTCTGACAATAAGTGTGGCAAGTGGTCCATGAGACATACAATCTTTACAAAGCCAGCCTACTATTGTGACGATACATTCTGCGTTGTTACGTCATTATGATCAACTCAAGAGTAGAGTTGAGTATATTTGCGCAGAGATTATACAATTTTAAGCAGGTCAGAGTCAGCGCTGGGATACCGTGAGCACTAAGAAGGATGTATGAGTGGCATATACAGTGAAAGGTGGCAAGTTGGTGCAGTGTTTGTCATCTGGTGAAAGTCGGTTAATAAGCACCAGTGATGGAGTCTGCGAGACCCATTTTTGCAAGTCTCAGTCTCGAAGGTTACAGGTTTCGGTCACAAGCTTATTGTCTTGAGACTTTGAATAGGCCTATGGGGTCATTCCATTCCAGAAAGTGCGGCCAAGCCTACACAAACCCCGGCCTCATTGGAAACTAGCTGAAAATGAACAAAATAAGATTCCTGAAAAAGTTTATTTTATACTCTGTTCCCGTCCGAAAATTTTAAGCGGTATATTATTGCTGACAGCTTAATTCATCAATAGCGCTTATCAGTGATGTAGTTGAGATTGTAACCTTCGAGACCGAGGCCAATACTTACTCCAAAATTCTGAGACTCAAGACTTTAAGTACGAGACTGAGACTTCAAAATTTGTGGATTTGGCCGAAATTTTTAGAAAAAGTGTTGTCACCATTTCTAAGTTGAATTTTTCTTGATTTTTGAACATGTTTCCAACTTGTTTTGGTTGTTTCTTACCTGCAAATAAAATAGAGAAACAATGAAAAAACTCATTGAATTACAGAAGTTATACTTAGCCATATCCTTGCAATAGGGTCATTCCACACCAACTCAACCAGTGCTTCCATGGGCACCATCTCAGATTTTACTCAAAATTGCACCAAAGTGCCTCCATGAGAGCAATGAAAAATCCCCAAGTTTCAGACCAAAATTCTAAGCGGTTTAGATTTTATGGCCTTTTGAACTGTAAGGGCCGCAACCCATTTTTGCCCTTGTGGATCACCATGCTCATTTTGAAAGGTCTTTAAAAGCCCATAGCCAGGGCTGCAGAAAGTGTGGAAATCGGGAAGGAGATTCCTGGGAAATCGTATATGCTCGTGGGAAATTAATCAGCTGCAAGTCAAGTAAAATCAAATAATACGCCAGTATTTGCAAAAAAATTTCAAAACGGACTGTACGAATTTTCCTCGCTCAGTCACGGTGGTCCAATACCTGACCTTGTGACGCAACAGTTACCCCTGCCTAACAATAGTGGTCTCATGCAGTCGTTGGTTGCATGCAGGGTTGCCAATTTGGCATTTTTGAAACCAAATTTTGAAATTCAGGCTTTTTTGACGCACTCAGCTTTTTTCGAAAATCAAAAATACCAGTCAAAATCTGGCTTTTTCTTTTTTATTTTTTTTAGTCTGAAGATTTGGCTCTGGCTAAACATTGTCTGAGCTGCATATACATTACAAATATCTTCTGACAGGAGTCTAGGACTATGCAGGGTGCAAAGGAAATTGCAAAGATTTTACTGTTGCCCTAAAATTTTTCGATGTATTTAATAAGAAACAAATGTACGACAGTGTATTTACGGGGAAAGAAATTGCTTACAAAAATCTGAATTGCATTTTATCTATGTTTCTGACAAGTTTTAATATCTATTTTTGTTCGGTTTTGCATGTCTAACTGTATGTGTAGCCTGCATGTCTTAGGGCTGCTATATGGTTTATTTTGGCTTTTTTTGAGATAAGGTCTGCTTTTTTTGGTGAGCCTGGTCGCGTGTCGTAGACTCATAATGGCGGCGGAAAGCTGTTAGTTTTAATATTGCTGCTATAGTGACACATGTGCTCAGAGGACGTTGAGGCCAACACGTCCTTAAAACTATGTGCGTTTATGAGAACGAACTTCATTGCGTTAGATAGTAGGGTGGACGGTGGCGCTAGCATCAGCTAGAAGCTTTTGAATACATTCAGATTGTTAATACTTGTCTGTACGACTGCTTTAGTTAGTGATTGCCTTACTGCGTTACCAATCGAAATGGTATTGCATTCCAAATGCCATTCCGGAATGTAGTGCCATTCAAAAATGCTCATACTCGCGCCCAAACCAGAGTCCACTGACAAGCTCACTCCGGTAACTGAGCACTCGCGCCGAAGAAAATGCATGCATAAAACGCTCACTCAACAGAAACTTTTAACACCGTCTCTGAATATTGTTCTACAGGTCGGATGAGTTAAAAACCGATGTCGTCGCCATCGAACTGGCCGCAACAATGAACGTTTGAAACATGACATCATTCTGGAATGGCATTACACTTATAACTAGAGCTTAATTTTTTTGAATGAGCATAAAATTGCTACACCTTACATTACAGTATGCCAATACCAAAAATAGCACTTTTAAACCTGGATTTTTGTGTTTGTTCCAGAAAATTGGTTAGTTATTCATTACGAACATTTAGTCACAGACAGTCGATATTATTTCTGAAAGCTGATTTTTGCATCTTTGACTTTGTATATGATGAAGCAATAAGTATAATTCAGGGTAGGCAGTACAAAAATGCTAATAATTAGGGCTACAGTATTTGCTACAGACAACGCTGCAGATCTTCTGTTGCAGAAAGTAAAACAATATGCAAAAAAGCTTTAACGACATCAGTTTATTGCAAAAATGTTCAACTCGTGCCCTAACTAGCGTCCACTCACAAGCTCACTTTGGTAACTGCACACTCGCACTCAAAAAAATGCATTCATGCGTAGAACGCTCACTCAACACAAACTTTTAACACCGTCTGAATGTCGTTCTGGAGGTCGGATCGGTTAAAAACCAATTTCGCCACCACCAAACTGGCCCCAACAATCAACGTTTCAAACACGACGCCACAATCACTTCAAATGCTGCACCACTAGCAAATCAAAACCACTTTTCTGAAAGTCGCATGCGTCCCCCAAGCACCTTTTGTGCGGCTCTCAGCAGTCTTTCAATAAAACCAGTAGCGTAGCCCGCCCAAAAATTGGGGGGGAAACTGTTAACATTATTTTCTTTGGCATACCGCCTATCAAAGCACAAAACAACTAAATGTTCTGAAAATTAGGAGGTGAATGGCCCCATAGGCCCCCCTGTCTACGCCTATGAATAAAACCTCTAACGTTTTGTGTAACAGACTTCGTTCTGCAATAAAACAAAACATGTGAATTGACTTGTATTAAAATTTTTTTAATGCGACTCTCTCACAAAATTGTAGATCTGGATTTGGCTCCCTTCAGCGAAAAGATTGAGAACCACCGGCTTATACTGTGCAGGAGCAACAGACATGCCGTGATTACACATCTTGAGAGTAGGAATTGCTCGACCCTGCTATGCAAGTTACGTACAATCTTGCCGTAACACATACGTGAGAGATTATTAAAATTTATTGCCCATAGGATATCTTTAGTTTGGTGTCTAAAAGTCTCTCAATGGTCTACAAACTACGATTTGGTTGGTCGTTAGAAACCGTGTTGCGATTTTCCATATGCCGCGATTGTTTCGAAGCTTCATGTAAGCAGTCCATATTACTTAAACAAATTATATAAACTCTAATGTAGTAAAAACATTCCTTGCAAATCGAATAGTGCCCACAAAATACAAATTTACAAGCGGGTTAAGCAAGGATTAGGCGCGAGAATTTGCCACTTTGCCGCAAAGATTTGCCGCTTCGAGTGGTTTTGCACTCCTTCAGTATCTCATTTTTGGGTATCGAGCGCAGCATGGTACACTGCGGCGATGCAACTGTTTACACGTTGAATGTGAACTGATGCTGATAGGCTGAATCAATCCAAGTTGATCTATGTGAACGCAGTCAGGGGCGCATCTAGGGGGTCTGTTTGGCTGTCATGACAGACCCCTTTGCACCGCAGGTACTCTGCATTAAAGCCAATAAAATATCACACGCTGTCACCGCAGGTCTCTTATGCGGGTGTTTTGGAACAGGCAACAGCCTACATTTCCCTTGCAATGTTGCATAGTACTATTACGAAACAACAACGTTACTGCCTTGTCTAAATAGCACCTGCGCAGTGACATGAAACAATCCACGTTTTTGAACGCTCGAAATTGATATTGTGTTGAACGCACATGTTTCGGAATTTCATCCTCTGGCAGTGCCGGCTCTAATGCTGTCAGAATCTCATACACTGCCATGCACACGCAGCAGCTGTTTTGTAATACTTCGCTTCATGGCGAGAGGACAGTCTCCAATCACGATAGTTTCGTTTTACAGTTTCGGGCTAAATTTTGTCTGCTGTTTACACCTACTAGGTTATGACAAGTAAGTTTAGGCTTTCCTCAGCGCCAAGCCAAGTAACGCGGGTTCGTTTCCACTGAAGCTATATTTTTATAAGCAACTTCTCATATTGAAAGGCGCGACAGCTAGCCTAAAAAATTGTGGCCACATTATCTGAACAAAATATCACTCAAGCGTCGTATTTCGAAAATAGCCTTTTTAGAATTAAGCAGTTGACGACGTTGTTTGCTGCGCAAGAAGTCCTATACTGATTTCAAGTAATTCACTTTTACATTACGATGCGATGCAATCATAGCAACTGCAATTCAATCGTTCTTCTCCGTAGTGATTTCGCAAGTATATTTGTAACACAGCCATCTTTGATAGGCAATGCTCCACAGATGCAGTTGTGCAGCTGGTTGTCGGCATCGATTTTATAAGTGTATGTACGTATGGATAAACAGCTCTCATTGCTGTATGGCTGACATTTTGTTGAATGTTCGACAAGCTAAGTGTCTTTTCAGCACCATATTCGTAGGAACAAAACAGCGATTGTGATGTAATAAATGTGCTGTGCCCAAAAGCATCGATAACTTGGAAATTTTTTTCTTATGTGTTTTGACAATGAGATCAATACCACTATCTATTCCAAATACAGTCAGCAAGTGGCAGATTTAATAGGAAGAGACTTACCTCAGGCCCCCCTTTTAAGGGCCCCTCCTCGAAGTGTTTTGGGTGTAAATTTATCTCTTTTTTTGGTGAAAAACATAATATCCACTCATAAAATACATTCAAAAGCAGATAGTAAGTACTCTGCTATCAAAGGGCCACCAACAGCCACAGTAATCCATAAGTACCCAGCTTTTAAAGAGGCCCTCAACAGCAACTATATACAACATGCAAGTGCTCTGCTTTCAATAGGGGCCCTAAACAGCAACTTCAACGTGCAACTAATCTGCTTTCAAATTGCCCCCACACTCAACTGTTATAGACCAAGCTGCCACCTGCTATTACTGTAATTACTTTTTAAAATATAAATTACATCAGATTGAGTGTTTTATTTAATCAATGGATTTGCAAAGAACATTGGATTTTAATTACATTTTAATACATAGTTCCCAATCAAAAATAATTTCAAACGAACAATAAATTACCCAGTAACTCAGGTCAATGAGCCTATCAGCCTAGTACACAGAGGACTAACTGTCGTTATCATTGCTCTATGACGTATGTTACGCAACAATGGACGAGTTCTCACGAGAAGTTTTCGTTCATTGTCACGCAACTAACGTAACGGAGCAACGAGAGTGGCAGCCAGAAAGAGAGCAAATGGAAATTTCAGTGACGCAAGCCTCGATCGGTTGCATGCAGTCAGGAAAATCGCGTGATAAGCACGAGTGACGCTGTTGACCTGGAGTCACTCCTGGTGTATGCGTTCGTTTTTTTTAGATTAAGGCGAGCCGCTCTGCGATGCAACCGTCTACCTTCTTGAAATTTTATGTGCGTAATGCTGTTCTCAAATGCGAGATCAGATGTAAAAGGGACTTGGCATGCCAACTAAACAGTACCCCTAGTTGCGCCCTGGTTGAGTCCAATTACACCAACTTTGAAGATTATGGACGTTTGATTGATTTTCAGAGCCAAATTTCAAAATTGTCCAATTTCAACGGGCTTGATGCAAATAATTATATGATTCATCACTAGTTTCCCACTTTGGTTTTTGTGCTTATAAAGTCACACACCCGTGCTTGCAATATGTGCTTCGTTATTAATTGGTAGTTCAGACGCATTGATCATAACGGCTCACCCAAGCCCGTATCTGTTCTTTCCCCTTAGTAATTGTACATATAACAGCTACATAATAAAAAATGAAAATTTTCTGGTGTACTTTATGTGCATTCTCAATTCTTGTGTAGTTCACAAGTTTCCAATTGTCAACCCTGAGTGTCTGCCACCCCCACTGCACACCTTCTGATCAACTGCTATTCGACCAATGAGACAGTCGCACAGCCTTGTATTTTTGTAGTTGTGCACTGCGCTGACGGAGCACTGAGTGTGTTCCACTCCCCTGTTTTAACATGTTGCCAGATATTTTTGCAGTTTTGAACTGTTCTGTCTTAGGAGATTGCTGATAACATTGGTCAATAGCAAAATTTAAACGGTGATTGCAATAAGTGCCCCTAAACGTATTTTTGACGCTGATTTCAAAAATGTTATTTTTTTTGTAGCAAATCTAGTTTTTGAGATATCTGTATGTTTTGGTTACCAGCTACCTAGCCTACCACAGGCCTATGAACAACAAAAGGAGCATCGTTTTGCATTGTGATGTAAAACAGAATAGTAATTGATGTAGCAGACATACCATTGGCGAAAGTAAAGCAGGTTTACCAACCTTAACTGAGTGATTTAAATGCAAGAATCTGTTTTATTGAGTGACATATTGCTATCTCTGTGTACACAGGCAATTTAAAACTTTAAATCCCCATTGCACACTCTGTTAATTTGAATGAATCGTATGATAACAATCAGATTGTTTTGAATGCTGTTTAGTTGGTTATACTGACTACCAGTGGAGCCTGTGTGGAACTCTCAAGGTCATAAGCATATCAATGGGAATGCACATAGGAGTTACCAAGTACTGCTGTTTTTATGTTTATGGGACAACCACTCTAGGTGCTACTGCGGATCACTATGAAAAGCAACATTCATCCACAAGAAACTTGTGTTCTTGGAGTGTGAACAGTGTTCAAGAACTCAGCATCCTCCATTAGCAAACCATGATAAGTCCTGATGTCACCTCTGCATATACAATGGGGCTTGATGAAAAATTTTGTGAAACCAATGGCCAAATGCAATTCCAGTAGCTTTAATTTAACTATTTATGTGACAAGTTTCCTGATCTCAGGAAAGCTAAATTGAAAGAAGGAATTTTGAAGGCCGCCTGTCGATTTGTAGAGGTTTTGACAGATCGAAACTTCAAGTCAAGAATGTTCAGTTAAGGAAGCACTGGAATTACAAGCTTAGAAGGCATTCAGGTGGATATGCTCGATCGTTACAGGAAACATTAAGGCTCATTGTTTTAAGCAAAAGTTGCAGGATCGCTTTAGCTTACATGGAGATGGGCTTGCATATATCTCTAAAGATGCATTTTTTTCATTCACACCAATGTTTGTTTGGAAAACCTTGATGCCATGAGTGACTACCAGGGTGAATAATATTCAAGCTATGGAAGCAAGATACCAGAGGTTCTGAAAAGAATCTATCATGGTATCGCCTGCTGGATGTTGTCTTGTGGTGATCCAGCCACGCTTTTTAAAAGAAAATCTTGTTCAAAACACTTGTAGAAGTTTTACGAGTTCCACTACCAAGGCCAGGAGTCCTCTGATTGTTTGTTCAACTTGTTTTTATGATCATTCGTAATAACTTAACAAACTTTATATAGACTGAATTATCAGGTCATTTTTCACTTGGAAACAAAAGCTAATATTTTAGCATACAACTGTTTATATACCCAAAAAAGCCTTACGCTGTAACTCCAAAAATTGATGTGCCACAAGAAAATGAATGCCAAATCTGGAATCAGCACCCAAAAGTTATCTAAAATAGTTATGTCATATTCTCGTTTAATACAAAAAGTGTTTTTTGTTGACCTGTGTAATTTATGTTCATTACAGTGATACATTGCAGCCTGCAACAACAAGCAAAGAGAGTGTGTGTAGAATAATATGCACGGGGATGCCGGAGAATGAGGCATGGTAGGGGCATTGCCCCTCTGCCCTTTCAAAAGGGGCACAATGGGGGTGGAGATGCCTTTTTATAACATTATCATACGTTATTTCATGGTTTATTAAGATCGACTTGAAACAAATTCATTGCAAACGATACAACTGACATCTTGCAAACGTTTCGATAACAACTGTTATCATCTTCAGTGCATAGCCATCTTCAGTGCATTGCTATGCACTGAAGATGATAACAGTTGTTATGGAAACGTTTGCAAGATGTCAGTTGTATCGTTTGCTTTGGCCGTAGTATTTATTATAAGGCTATTTAGCACTTCCGCTTTTCGTGTACCAAAATTCATTGCAGCTATTCAGAAATTCAAAATAGTATTCTATAAGTCATGTTATTGTTTTTAAGGTCAATATTGTTGATAAACAGAAACAAGCATAATTGGCAAATTTTTTTTTGTTTTTTATAAGTTTCCATTGCTTTCAACTCTTTTACTGCTCTCCCTGCCCTATCACTGCTCCAGCATCCCTGTATATGCATGTTGTGTCAATAAACTTCACCAAAATGTTGATAAGCAAATGTGAATATGACATCATATTGTGACATCACAAACAGCATAGTAACAATGACCACATACACCACTGCTCAATAATAGAATTTGGTAGGGGACATCCAATCAAACAGTCGCCCTGGGCATCACACCACTGCTCTCACCTAAGTAAAATTCTGTAACAAACGAATGAACCAACCATACTTGGACACTATCACTTATTTGGGAATGAGATTCTGCATGGCAACTGTATTTTGACAATGAAAAGCATAACTGCTAGATCAGTGGTTCTCAAACTGTGGTACGCGTACCACTAGTGGTACGCGAAGAGACCTACTTTCTGTTTTTCTTCACAAAAAATATATTCACAGCTGTAGTTTTTACTTGTCGGGTTCTGTTAATAAATTCCTGAATTTTTGTGTTGCCTACTTCCCTTTCTGTTTTCTAAAAATGGCCATTAAAATTTCTCACGGCCATTTTGTTCACGTTGCATTTGTGTCAATTCTGGTTTTCCACACTCTTGATCGAATGATATTTGGCACATTGACTTTTCCTGGAACAAGGTGGTACGTGATGACAGTACGGGACACACAAATGGTACGCGATCAGAAAAAGTTCGAGAACCACTGTGCTAGATCTTATAATAAAATCACACATTAACACTTTGAGAGCCAGCGTGCGATATATTCGTACTTTGATTTCGGCCTAAAAAACAGCAGTTTTTGGTTGCCTTACCAACGCCCTAGCTCCTCCGCCGATTGCGCTAGAGAGCTGTTCAAGGGCTCTAACGGATCGGCCAGTCTAGTAGATTGCACTCGAAAAAAAATTTTTTTGGTTGGGGGGTGCGGATTTTTTGTGACTGACATCATAAGTGAAGTAGTTTTGGGGTCATTTTGGCTCATCTTGCCTGGCCTAAGGCTCAACCGCTAGGCCAAAGTGTTTCGCTGAGGTTTTCATTGGAAACTAGGCTCGAGTCCGAGTCTTTTAAGCCTTTGATCGACTTTCTAATGTGTCTGGTTCAAAAGTTATGATCTAAAATAAACAAATTACTTAATTGTCTAATTAGCTAATTAGTCAAATATTTTTAATAACTTACATCATAACTTCTGAACCCGAAACCCCAGTAGGTCATCCAAAGTATCAAAAGACTCGGACTGTAGCCTAGTTTCCAGTAACAACTTCAGCGAAATACTACCACCTAACGGTTGGTGCCTAGGGCCAGGCAAAGTGGGTCAAGGTGGCCTAAAAGTCCTCCACTGATGACATCACTCACAAAAAACCTGCACCTCCAAGCAAAAAATTTTTTTTTGATTGCAGACTAGAAGACTTGCTGCGTCTTTTGAGACTTTTACTGGGTTTGTACAGCATACCAGACAGGAGAAATTCCTGCGCAAAGCCACGTGCGTATCGGCGTTTTTTTTTCCGAAAATACCCGAAAGCAGCCGGACGCCAAAGTGTTAATGCAATTGCAAACCTTTTTAACCGAAACAAATTCCGTTTAACTCCTAAAAATACCAATTGTTGTAGTTAATGATTTTGGCAACAAAAGTAATTCGAACTTCAATTTTACACCATGGGAAGTAGATAAACTAACTTTACAACCTTGCAAACAACGAAAGCACTGTATTCAAAACTTGCCTTATCATTTTGCAAAAGGAGAGCACGATTTCTTTGAAGAGTAGTTGCTTTACTGACACGCTTCTGCACTGTTCTTCGAAATTTATTTAGTTGATCAGCTTTATTTTGCTGTATCAATGTAGCCTTCTCTTCTTCCACCACAGCACTCATCTACAAAAATGCAGTTTGAAGATGGGTTAAGCAAAGTTTTCTTAACACCTTAGCTGCTAATGCAGTGTTTCCCAAACTGTGTGCCGCTGAAGAGTGCCGCGAATGTTTTATGTTTTGACAAAACCTTCTCTATGTTACATCACTTCCGTTACAAAGTTTGTGAAGAGTAGGTTTTTATAAAGTAGGTGTGTTGCGGCCAAATCTAGTATTTATTATAGTGTGCCGTAACTAAATAAAGTTTGAAAAGCGCTGTGCTAATGTATGAAATATTTGTACTTTGAAAGCATGCTATGAAGTTGAGTATGTATTCTTTATTATGTTATCAAATAATGTACAATGTTTCAAGTCCAATAGAGGTGTTATTAGTTCATTTTTAAGCTTTTTTTAAATGATTTTCTTAAATTTTTCTCTCAAGCGAAGGCTGTCAGCATTTTGTGTTTATATGCAATTATGTTGTCATAGATGACAAATGGCTACAACAATCAAAATGATGTTTTAGCTAGGTGCGGGTAGATTAAGCACTGTACAAGTCCTTTGCAATGCTGGAAATTTAATAAAATGTTCATAAAAAATACTTGGTATCCTTTTGAACAAATTTTGCATCTAAGGTGCAATAATAAACAAACTTTATGTGTATATAATGTATCATGTAACCTTTAGTAGCAAAATAGTTTGTATATACTAAATATTGCATTAACATTGACATCTGATAAACTTGTCAGGATATCAACATTTCGCTCTAAAGAAAGTCTCATTCAGGATTTTGTTTGACTTCTCTTGCAAGAGGTTTGGGGCAGAAAGGGACCAAATACATCGTCCATCCTGACCACTAAGAAACGTGATAGCCCAATACACAGCCTCTCCTTTTCAGGTGTAGTGATTGCCAAGTAACTGCACCTGCAGTGGACTCGATGCAAGACTTCTACACAAATGTGCCCACAACAACACATCCAAGTTGTACCCACTAATATTGCAAAAGTTGCTGTGCAAATGGTGCCACCGGTTGGCCAATGGCATAATTTGGGGAACTACCATAAAATGTGCAAAAATGGTCAAAACCATCGTGCATTGGTCATCATGCACACAAACAAGGACCATGCTTGGGCTATAGGCAGAGGCGCCCGTTTGAAGAATCTACGACAGTCTACCCCATCAGCTATCCAAAAATGGAAGCACCACGTTGCACCCGCTACGCATCTGGGGAAGCAAATGGGGAGAGCGCGGAATGCTACTCTGGGAGACTTGAGGGCCACACTCAAACATTGATCTCACCATAAGCTAGTGATTAAAAATTGGAACATCACGTCACTCAGGGAAAAAGAGCACGAATTGGTCGAGGAAGCCAAAAAATATCTGGATGTTGTTGGCATCTCTTTGACAATGCGTTGTAGTTCTAACACTGTTAGAGTTGGACAATGGGTGGAAACTCTTCTACTCCAGTGTTGAGCCAGCAGTTTGCCCAGTCTGGAGTGGTTATACTTGTAAGCCCTCAGCTGACAAGCTGTGTTGATGAATGATCCCACTAGGAGGAAGTGTGGGCGTGTTGAGGTTGAAGTTGTTGGACCGACCCTGTGTTTGATACAGGCATACGGCCCAAACTCAAGAGCACTGTACCAGAAATTCGAGGAAGAAATTAGTTGTGCCCTGCGAAGGGTTAAAACTAATGAACCCACGATCATTTTGAGAGACTTCAATGCTGATGTTGGAAATGATACCGGTGTATGGAAGGGTGTGTGATTGGCTGACATGGTGATGCTAATGTTAACGATAACGGACGACTCCTGCTGCAACTGTGTAGTGCATCATGAACACTTTCTTCGAGCACAGAGATGTGTACAAGTACACCTGGCGCAGAGATTCCTTTGGATTCCTTAGATTCCCATTCCTTAAGGGGTCGCTCATTGATTTTTGCATAGTTTCAGCTGATTTGTTCCGTTCAGTGTTGGACGTTCATGTCAAAAGGGGTGCAGAACCATCAACCGATCACCACCTGCTGGTCTGCAACAGCCGCCGGACCTACACAAAGGTGTAGGACCAGGAGATCTTACCAAATGAAGTGGGAAGCCCTGGCAGGCAGACTAAGATATAAGACCTTTGCAGACAGCCTATCATCCTTGTTCCGAGAACTCCCAGAATGCAGAGTGGATGCAGAAATAGAGTGGTGGCTGTTCAAACCAGCTGTAGTTTCATCTGCTGCTCGTGTATGCAGATGAAAACAACTCAGTGTGGCAAATAATGCCAAAAAAGTGACCCCTTGCTGGAACCAAGAGGTAAAAGATGCTATTCAGGCGAAGAAAGTAGCCTATAAGGCATGGTTTACAACAAAGCTGACTCTTCTTTGCATTCACAGTATGCAGAGGCACGAACGTCTGCCGCACTCATGGTGAGAAAGTCTAAAATGCAATCTTGGGAGAATATCAGACATGCAAACATGGTGTTCTGGCAAACTATATGGCATTTTCGTGGCAAAAGATCTCATAATGCTAGATCCATCAAAGACCAAAATGGTGTATTACTCAGCAATGAGAAGGACATCCTTGGTAGATGGAAAGAGTATTTTAAAATCTCTTGAACCCAGTCACTATTACACGACCAAACACACACAAGGTACATTTGGGGAAGAAAATACCATCACTGCAGCTGAAGTCTCGCTTGCTGTCAAAACACTGAAGGCTAAAAAGGCTGTAGGCTGTGATGAAATCCGACCTGAAATGTTCAAAGCCTTGACTCAAGAAGTCCTTTGGCTGACACATGTGTGCCAAGTGGCCTGGTGTTCTGGAAGATCACTGAAAATTAGCAAACTGGGGTGATCATCCCCATGCACAAAAAGGGGCACAGGAATGGATGCACCAACCACAGGGGCATTTTCTCCTTAGCCTCCCAGGAAAAGTATATGCTGTAGCAACCTCTCCGGCGGTGTTGTGTTGATTGTATGATTCACCACGAACGGGATGTGCGCAAAGAACAAAAATATATGTATGTGGCGCAAACAAGCAATAATAGAGTGATCTCTATTGTTGCTTGCTGCCACGGTGCGAAGCTTTGCGCACATGCCGTTTGGGATTTCCGATCACAAAAAAATGGTGCTGTGACCAGGATGTGGAGGTCGTGCGGAGTTCAGTCTTCACACAAAGAACATGCGATCAGTGTGGTTCGTTGTAAAAAGGAGGGGATGTTGTTGCAACCTCTCCGGCGGTATTGTGTTGATTGTATGATTCACCACGAACGGGATGTGTGCGAAGAACAAAAATATATGTGTGTGGCGCGAACAAGCAATAATAGAGTGATCTCGTCGGGTGATCTATATTGTTGCTTGCTGCCACGGTGCGAAGCTTTGCACACATGCCGCTTAGGATTTCCGATCGCAACAATGCCAAGTGCCTTGAAAAAAGATGCTGGGAAATAAAGGAACGAAAGCTGGATGATATCCAGTGCGGTTTCTGTCCTAGCCATAGCACAACAGACCAAGTTTTCACTCTCCAGCAAATTGGAGAAATTTTGGGAGTATGCCAAAGATGTCTACACATGTTTTGTCTAGAGCTCGACCGATAAGGTTTTTTTGGGCTGAGACCAATGTTTTTCATTTTTCATTGCCGATATCCAATATTTTTGATTACTTAAGCAGTATCTATTTTGCCTCATGAGGCAAAATAAACACTCCTGGAGTTATTTTGCCTTCAGCCACACATTTTCATATTACAGCTGAAAGACATGACAGTGCATTTATTTCTTCAGGCCACATAAACAAAGAAAATAATTTTACAAGTTACAATTATTATGAGGCAAAACATACACTCCTGTTTTGCCTTGTGAGGCAAATATTCACTTCTGGAGCTATTTTGCCACCAGCCGAACATGATTGGCTGAACTGGTCACATGACAAGTTTGGACAGCATGACTGTGTCAGTTGACTATGACATCTGTAAATGGGTCAGTCCCGATAAACAAGTAATATTATGCTTTCAGTGCTGACAAACTGTTAGCAGCTTCTTGCTTGCATTGTGTGAACTGTAGGCTAAACCTAAACCCTTGTTTCTTTACGTATTGTAGAGATGGCACGGGCCAGCACTTTTGCAGCCCGGCCCGCCCAGAGGTTACAAGAAACCAACCAGCCCGGCCTGTTTATGCTAAACCACAAATTATTTTCTGGCCTGGACTGGCCCGTAGTATAACGTAACCTCAAAAGCCAAGAAACAAGGCAGTGGCTACACAACCATTGATGGATCTTGAAATTTGAAACCTTATTCAACCATCTCCTGTAACGTGACAGTAACGCACGAGGAGAATGCAGTAGGCTTTGTACAAACATAGTAAACACAAAAGGCAAACCTAACCGTAGCCTTAACCTAACGCTAAGCTAACCCTAAGCTGAGAGAGAGAGGATTTATTTTTTATCGGGTTTTTCTTTTCCTCTTCATCTGGAACCTTGCCGTCCATGACAATTAAACTTCATGGCCATTTGTGCCCGACAAGAGTAATCTCTTTATAATTTGGCCATTAATCCCGCAATCTATACATCGGACTGTGACAGAACGTCTAGCAGTCGACACAACCTTCACCATGGAAACATTTATCAATCTCACGTAATTTATGGGGCACCTGGCTAGATAACCTCTGTGTTTTTTCGGTGCCCTGGCATTTTTTTCTGTTTTAGAGAGTACATCTAGCGCAATTAATTCAGTACTGCCAAATAAATCTATCAATCTAACGCTGACCTAACCCTAACCTAACGCTAAGCTAACACTAAGCTAACACTAAGGTAACACTAAGCTAACGCGCTAACCTCACACTAATGCTAACCCCTAAACCTAACCCCCAAAGGAAAAGTTAGGAAAGTTTTGAAAATTGTAAAGAAAAACTGGTCCCACGACTTGAAACATGCAAGCATTCACTTACAAAAACATAAGGCGCCAAGTCAAGAGGCGAACCCTCAAGCATTGGCATGGCAGACTTGGAAAGTATCTGTTAGGCGGACCAGATCAATGCCAGTTGAGTTACAAAGTGACCGCTTTATTTGAACCACATCATGCGATGCGGTATGGTCGAGTAAGTTTTTAAATAGGAAGATCCATGGGTGGTTCCGTAGCCACTTCCAAGTAACAACACTTATGTTTTCAATTCATTGTCCTTTGGACACTAAAACTATGTAGTTTTAAGGCAGTGGCTATACATCCGCCACAGGGCCTTCACTTTTGAAAACTTATTCGTCCGCCGACTGTAATGTGTAACACATGACAAGTGTGCGCTAGGCTGTACTACAATTGCTAGTAGTAACATACTAAACATAAATCCTAAATATAATCCTTAAACCCTAACCTAAACTTACTAGGGGGTGCATGTATCCCAGTTTGGGAACCCTAAACTAGGGGTTTCCAAACTGGGATACATGCACCCTTAGGGCTGCCTTTCCTATCTGAAGGGGTACATTTAAGGTTAGCAATTGAAGGGAAAAATATGTTTACATATAGGTTATGTCATTTCGAAATATTTATACATTCATCTGTGAATATTATTTTCAAAATCATGCTTATTGGTAAATATATTTTTGATATTTTCCTCATCTTTTTGTCATAAGAAATTTTAGGGGCGCATGCTCATCTATGGAAATGCTGAAAGGGGCACATGGTCAGAGAGAGTTTGGGAACACCAGTCCTAAACCTAAACCTGGGCAACAGCGACAGACTATAAATGAAAGTGTTTGTTGCTTTGATTCTTAACATGGTTCACTGATTTGCATGGAAACAAGCGAAACGGAACATGAGCAGAACGGTGAAAGAGAAAGAACAGCAGCAAACATTTTCACTGTTAGATTTTGAAACTTTGCAAAAACAAAAAATTTCACCTTATTGGCGAGCAGACCGCAGCGGCCCGTAATGACATCACCACTAAAAAAATTGTTAGCGGACTGTCTCAAAATCTTTAGCGGACAGCCCAAAGACTGGGCTGTTAGCGGCCCGTACCATCTCTAACATATTGTACTTGTCATGTGACCATTTCAACCAGCTGTGTTTGACTAAAGGTCAAATGTACTCTACAAGGATATGGTTTAATCCGTTGTGCCTACCACAGTCCATAGTAATTTCTAGGACTCACAGTAGTCTAACTCTAAATCAACAAATGCACAAACAGCAAACATGTGCTGTGTATATGTAGAGGCTTACTCCTTGTGTAGACATCTGTGCCTACGCTCAGATGTCATAAGTAAAAAAATTGCGCAACACATTAAAACCATCACTTCACTGCAATTAAGAACCATACAAAATCAAATTCTGGGCAAACCTGGGTCCTGCTCGCTGTGACCTAGGCACTTTTTTGATGTACACTGAATGTAAGACTGTCTAGCCTGAAGAGACCTTTGTGAAACAGCCAACCAACACAAAACCACATAACCTAGTTTGTTCGCAGACAATCATCTGTTTACCACACCAAAACGTATGTGCAAGTATTACAGCGTTTTGTCGGGACTGTTGCACAACGGTCTGATTCTTATGCATGAAGGCTGTTGTGCTAGGAACAGGACAGAGCATTTGTGTTAATCAATCAGGGTCAGAGACGAAGTAGCAACGTGGATTTCTGAACGCTCCATGCAGAGCAACAGCGCAACACTTTCACGAGCAAATATCGCTGATATATATCGGCGGAATTTTGCCAATAATGATACACTGGCAACATCGTCATATCAGCTGATATATATCGGTGTGCTGATACATTGGTCGAGCTTTAGTTTTGTCAACCTCAAAGCATACGACTGGATTCCTCGTGAAAAGCTTTGTGAGGTGTTGCAAGAGTACAGTGCTGACAGCCACCTGTTACTGGCCATCAAGTCACTGTATTTTTCCTCAGAAGTTTGTGTCTGTGTTACAGGAGTTAAATCACAAACATTTACCATTGGTGGTGGACTCCAACAAAGGTGTGTGCTGTCACCACTTCTCTTCATAGTCTACATGAAGTGGATAGACAGTCACAGCTGAGTCAAGGAGGGTGTCACAGATGGGAGCTGCAGGATCAATCGCTTACTTTTTGTGGATGATTTAGTACTGCTAGCATCTTCTCAGCAGGGTCTTCTCAGTATTCCCTTAATCAGTTTTCTGCTGCATGCACTCAAGCCAGAATGAAGATTAGCACCAAAAAGACCAAGGTATTATGTTTCTCTAGAAAGGGGCAATACACTGCAAGAGGTGGAGAAGTTCAAGCACCTTGGGGTGGTATTTACAAGTCACGAAAGACAGAGTGAGGAGATTGATACACTGATTAGTAAAGGAAATGCAGTTCTGCGTGAGCTTTATCACTCTGTGGTCACAAAACGGAAGTTTTCAAACACTGCAAAGTTGTCAGTTCTTAAATCGATCTTTGTTCCAATCCTGTTTTTTTTTGGTCATTTTTCAGTCATTGACCAAAATGTTTTTTGACCGAAAAAGTTTAATCATTTTGGTCAGAATGCCTGAAAATATAGGCTAATTAACACCATGGCGAGTTTAAATACAACTGTTTGACAAATGACCGAAATGCTTTGTGATGAATTTGTCTCAGCAACAAAAAAAACAATTCCAATGCTTACCTATGGTCATGACTCTTGGGTTATGACTGAAAAAACTTTATCTCAAGTGCAAACGGCAGAAATGGGATTTTTGCAAAGAGTACATGGTGTGACATTTCGCGACAAAGTGCGCACTGCGCAGCTGTGAAATTGGAAGAGCCAGCCCTGAATGTCCAACCACTTCTCTGAATCAAGTGATCCCAGCTACATTGGTTCGGCCATGTGTCCAGAATGACCCATGAAAGGCTGGCAAGGCAAGTCCTGCTGGCTATACCCACAGGAAAGCAGCCCAGAGGTCATTCAAGGACCAGTTGGAGTGACTACATCTCCGAGCTTGCTTGGTCCCATCTTGGTGTGGAGCCAGAAGAATTACCTGAAATTGCTGTTGACCTATGCAGGTATTTTAAGTCCTCCTAGGGATTCTGCCCCCATGACGCTCCCTAGAGAAAAGTGGGTATGAAAATGAATGAAAGCGAAAATCATGCATGAGCCACTATTTTCGCTCCAATTTGCAACTACATAACTTGCTAGCCGATTGTGTTAGAGAGCTGTTCAAACCCTCGAAGATGTAGCAAGTCTTCTAGTTTGCATTAAAAAAATTGTGAAGTTTTGGATTTCGTTCTTTTGTGGGTGATGTCATAAATTAGGTAGACTTTAGGCCATTTTGGCCCAGGTTACCTGGCCCTGGACACCAACCACTAGAGGGCATTTTTGACTCAAGTATATATTAGAAACTAGGCTATAATCCAAGTCTTTTGAGCCTTTGATTGGTTTTCTAGCGCTTCTGGTTCAAAAGTTATGGCCTAAAAACAACTAAAATTAATAATTAAATGAGGGATTAATCAACTATTTTGTTTTCATGGCTATAACTTTTGCACCAGAAACGTTGGAAAGTTGATCAAGGGCTCAAGACTCAGATTATAGCCTACTTTCCAATAAAAACTTGAGTCAAAAAATTCCCTCTAGTGATTGGCACCCAGGGCCAGGTAACCTGGGCCTAAATGGCCTAAACCAGCTTTGTCCAACCCGCAGCTCTCAGGCCGCATGCGGCCCAGGCAAAGGTTTTGTGCGGCCCGCTTTAGGTTTTTGCTGCAGTAGAAGTATCCTACATACTGAAAACCTTTCCTTATTTTGATAATTTTGAATTTGACGTTTTTGATGCAGGTAGTCTCCTCAGTGCCACTTTATCACGTCTGTTAACATTCCAATTAGGATTCGAACGCTTTCAGTATATTAGCTTCAGCTAAATTTGTTTTGTTCAGATCTAAGTAGGTCATTCAATGTGCGACCCTCATTAATATGTCGTGAAACGTGCAGTCCTGGTTGAGATAGCGACATGATTTTTGGCCCAGTAAGCCATTTGGGTTGGACATAGCTGGTCTAAACCAAGGGTGGCCAACCTGGGGTTCACGAGCTGCATGCAGTTTTTTGCCTGGTTTCATGCTGCTCTTACATAATTACCAGAAGTCCCACTAAATAACATGCATAACAATAAACGGCTTGTAAAGTTCTGTCATTGTTGTGTTGGTGTGTGATATTTACAATGAATCTAGCTGAGCAAAGGTATGTGTGTGAGTGAAGAAATAATGGTGATGTTCATGTGTGCCCATGTGTATGATGTGACTCTTTGCGGTAACACAGTAAGTTGCAGCTCATATGCGAGCTTTTACAATAGTGGAAAATGAGTTTAACAAAACTCCACAACAGCTCAGGGGAATGAAATTTGGATTCCTGGGAAATTTGCATTTTTTCTGGCACTGACGTATATACCACTGCAACAAGCCTGGGCTTACTGCCACCTTCTTTTTGAAGAAAGTTTCACTTCATTGAAAGCATTTTTTTGATTCCACAAAAGCATCTCACACTGGCATTAAACAATAAAACGTTATCAAGATACCTATATGCACTTAAACAAACATAATTTGCAATACAATCTTCCATGCTTTCTTAGCACTTAGCAGCATGAAGCACTTCCATCACATAAAATTGCAGTCAATGCTGCACAATCCTGATCCAGCCTTGGTGAACCAACTCAAAAGAACCATGTTTTCAAACAACTTTTGAACCACAGAGACTTTAGAATTTCATTCCAAAACCTATTAAATTTTAAACTCAGTCTATAACCATAATTTTATTCTGTTGCCAAGCAATAAAAACATAAAAACCAGTGCCCCAAAACACAATTTTCGATAAAAGCATACATTTACGCCAACCGAGAACTAGTCCAGGATATTCAAGATGTAAATTTACATACATCGAGCATAAAAGTGTTAAAATTAATATCATCCACAATTTTTGTTTCTCAACTTACAACACAACATCACTTCAGATCTAAACTGCATGGCAAGCAGACAGCAAGTCAAGGAAAGTTTCCATTGCTCCTAGACTGTTTTCTCGTTTTGTGAGATAAATGTTGAATATGCAACAATATTCCATAATTCATTATGGCTTGTGATAGTACATAGGTTCCCCACCCCGTGCCTGTATAAGGTTTAGCCACCCCTTACTTGCTTTTCTCCTCAACCATTATTTTAGTTCTGGCCATATGGAGTAAGAGACATAATTAGAAGCTACAGTTTTTGCTGTCACTTTTTGCAACTAGCACCGCAATGCACTTTATTTTTATCTACCCATGATACTATACAACTGTCTTTTTCAGCTGTCCTTAATGCAGTACTTGATGGTTTTGTTCATAAAAATAGTTTCATTATCACATTTACTATGTTTACATGTCAAGCAACGGTCTGCAAAAACAAGACAGCTCGTTCTGACGTCATTGTTCCATTCGATTTACATGTCTGGAAGTCATTCATGTGGCAGACGCATCAGTGAACATCAACTGTGCAGGCTAGTGAACAAACCGTTGTATGGAGTTGGAAAGCATGTACACTGATGAACAGATTTCACGAATTTGGCAATTTCTGTTCATGTCTCTCATGAAGTTGGTGCTGCAAGAAAAATAAATCATGCTGCACACACTGAAATCCATCCATAGCAGACGTGCACTGACGTTTACAGCATGCGTTGATGTCACATGTGCAAAGTTACAGGCATACAAATTTCACACAGGTTTCCTAAGCACAATGCTGAAAAACATTTAAGATTACCGCTTAATATTACATGTGTCTGCAAGTGCCTAGGTGGAGCTTTTGGGGACACATCAGTCAAAATATCTTTGATTTACATTGATACTTAAACATAGCCTAATGTCACATGATGAATACAAAACATTCAGCATTTGTTATATTAAATTTATCCTATGACATTTTTTCAAAGAACTAGTGAAATCATTATATATCTTTTACTACTATCACCACTGATGCCAGAAAGTTGCCCTGTTTTTGCAAACCTGGTTTATGAAGATTAATGCAACACACAAGGGTTCTTACTATCAAAACTACTATTCCTAACACTGCCAAGCCACACCCAGCTGATCAGTAGCCTATTTAAAATATATATTTGTATTTGAACAGAGCCTCTTATCATATGTTGTGCACAGCTTTCAGCCTTTATTATGAATAAGCATCTTCTCAGTAATGTTTCATTTCTAAACAATAGGGATATCTAAAACTGGCAGATAACCTACATTTCAACGAGTATATTTTAGCTACTGTAGCAACTTCTACTTCTATCATCACTGATGGCATAGAGTTATTGCACTCAATTTTTTTAATGACATGTAAAATGCAGAAGCAAACAGCTTTTAGCAGGGTGGTTTCTGAACATTTGGTTAAGATTCTTCAAATTAGAAATAATAACACTGCCAACCCAAAGCCTAAACTGCTATCTATTGTAAAACTACCCATCACCGACGTGCTTGCGACTGCATGGTAGTTATGTTGGTATTACACTTCTAAAACTGAACTCAACACACTAACAGTTAAAATAACGGTGCAGTCTTATCTTATCTGTAGACAGGCACTAAATGCTAGCTGTGCTTGGGGCTACCCTAGTACCACGCAAACAAGACCACGTACACTTCATAACGAGATGTCTTCCTGTCGAGGTGGCCAACGCATTGGCTCATTCAGGGTGCTGACTCAGTAAATCACGTTCAGAACCAGACCACTTGTTATCCATATATGGTAATGAGACAACGCAAAACTGTCCATGTAAACGCAGTAATTGTACTTGATGTTGCAGAAACCAAGTTTGAATCCACCATTTCTGGTTGTTTGTTAATAAGCTTGAGCCACAAAAAGTTTGTGAAGCTGATGTAGCTTTAATCTAGAACAGACAATTCTCTTTAGAAGCAAAAAAATTTAAACATAGTTATTGACAACTTACGCATGCTTCATTTTGTCCAGTATGTGGTTGTACTTCAGTCCATACACCATTAGGAACAACTGGTTCTGGTCTTATACCAATGACATTTAAGTTGACTAATGGAACCTTTGTTGCAGAAATTTCCATTGTGGTCACTCACATATACAACAAGTATTTTGAAAAATCAATCAAAAATATATTCATTTGCATAGTATGCATTACCTGTGATCTGAAAAAAATTAGAAACATCAAAACATTGTTTCATAGTTTCATTTTACATGTGGAAATGTCACAGGGCAGCAGACCCAGGATGTAAAATACCTCACAGTGAACCGTAACCTCTGATAAATTCCGCTGGCTCTATACACCAATACAGGACCAAGCGAGGTCGGAGATGTCACCTCATCCTATTTAACTATGTCCAACCAAAATGTATTGCTAAGTCAAAAGTTAAGGCAATCACTTAATGAGGACGGCACACTGAATAATTAGCATTGTTCGCAGCAAAGAAAATGTAGCTCAAGCTATTGGAAGCATTTGAATCCTATCAGCAATGATAACAACTTTTTGGCATCTCTAATCACTCCATAACAGTGAAGTCAAAGGCGAGTTTAAAGTGCTAGCGGAACCACAAAATGGAACTCAGTTTCGTGCAAATGAAACAAAAGGGGTAGAGATCAGAAACCTATAAATGAGTTTTGCACCTCAGTGAACACATGGAAACCTGCCCGTATGTAATACAGACATGATAAAGTGGCACAGAGGAACACTGCATCAAAAACAACAAATATAAGATTATTGAAATAAGGACAGGTTGTCATTAATATTGTACATACACAACAACGGAACATTCAACTGGGCCGCATGTTGGACATATCTGTTCTAATCAGACCACCTGCAATCACAGGTCAAGGATAACCTAATTTTAGCTGGCTACACACATCCATCAAAGATTTGATGCAATTTTCAATGACTGCAGCATCAAAGATTGCTAATGCAATTTTAGCTGGCTACACACATCCATCTGGGTATAGCCAGGTAAAATTGCATCAGCAATCTTTCCATGGACATTCTGAATGTGGATGAAACATCATAGCTGAGATCTCTCTACTTGAAAACATGTGGCTCAACTTTGCAGACTTAAACAATTTCACAGATGTGCACTTTGTCAAGAACTGCTCATTAGTTCCAATCTTTGCCACTTCCACCTGAGATAAAATGCTTTAAGTTATTACCTAAGAATCATGCCGTAAGTATCAGAACAAATATCGATATTAAAACTGATAGCCAGGGCTTGAAAAAATGTAAATTTCCTAGGAAGCTTATCGAAATTTTCCAGGGACTGCAAGTTGAAGACAATTGCCCCTTTACGATGTCACAAAGGTATTTGTTTTTTTGAAAATGTTATACTCAAGAAAACATCACAACAAAATGGTGCTGTGACCAAGATGTGAAGCTCGTGCCAGGTGCAGCCTTTACACAAAGAACATGCAATTGGTGCGGTTCATTGTAAAAAGGGGGGGATGTTGTTGCAACCTTTCCGCTGACGTTGCCCTGAATGTGCGGTTCACCACGAATGGAATGCGTGCGAAGAACAACACCATATATGTGTGGCGCGAACAAGCAATAATAGAGTGAATCCTATGGAGTGATCTTGGTGAGTGACCTCCAATAATGCTTGTGAAGCTAGTGAACAGTGATGGGACTTCCTGATGGTGACGAAGAGAGTGATCTCGTCGGGTGAACTCTATTGTTGCTTGCTGCCACAGTGTGAAGTGATGCACATGCCGCTCGGGCTTTTCCAATCGCAACAGTTGGAATCCAGTTTATGTCCGAAATCCTCCCAAGAATGCATTATAGACTTTTTCACTATGTGGGCTATATATTTTTTAACCCCAGCATAATGCCAATGTTAAGAAGTTTCAACGTTGTTTAGAATCCATGCCTTGCAGGGTACTTTCTTTGCCTGAATAGCATCATTTACCTCCTGGTTCCATCAAGAGGTTACTTTTTTGCTATTATTCGTCATACTAGTAGTGTAAATGACTTGACTATGCATAGATTAATGCAAAAGCTCCCTTTGGAAACAAATATGATTAAACATGTCTTTTCTCTTGAAATCTCTGCTCTTGTGTGTTGTCTGCTTGAGCCATGAAGTTCACTTGGACTTGAAAAAGGCACTTTTCATGATATACACTGACCATATTTCTTTTTTTAACTCTTGTTCTGAAGGTTTAGAAAATCACTACAGGGTCTATAGCAGTAGTTCTCAAACAGGTGCCACTTGGCTCACCAAGGGAGGATTGGGAAGAAGCTGTGGATAAAAAAACCTTAAGTTTTTACTATTTGTTTTTTCAACACATAAAAAATTGCACAGGGTTGGTTTAGACAAGAACGCAAGGACAAGCTGTTTCAACTACAGTGACCGATGTCATAAGAGTCTATTGGTTCATAATTATCCATTGTTTCTTCCAAGTAGGGTGAAATTTGTGCAAGTTTTTTGAAAAAGATTTTTCGATAGGTGGGGCCAAAAGTGATGAAATTTCATTTCACCCACTTGAAACTAAGAAAATCTTTTTGCGCTAAAATTTAATTGGAAAATGTCAAATTTCAAAATCCAGGGGAGGCGTTGGTTTCCCCTCCCTCCTCCATGAATGTTGGTGTGCAATGACACTGACACCACCACACCAAAATAGCCTTAATTTGAAAGCAGGGGTGCATCCAGGGGTCTGTTTGGCTGTCATGACAGACCCCTTTGTACCGCAGGCAGGCTACTCAGCATTAAAACTGATGGTAAAATATCAAAATCTGTCACTGCAAGTCTCTAATGCAAGTGGTTTGGAACAGGCAACAGCCTACATTTCCCTTCTAACGTTGTATAGTACTATGACAAAACAACAATGTCCCTGCCTTGTCTAAATGGCGCCACCGCAATGACATGAAACAATTCATGTCTTTGAACACTTTAAATCGATATTGCGTCGAACGCACGTGTGTCAGAATTTCTTCCTTTGGCAGTGCCAACTCCAATGCAAGCAAAGCTGTTACACTGCCATGCACACGCAGAGCTGTTTTGTAATATTTCGCTTCCAGGCAAGAGGACACAGTGTCCAATTGCGATCATATTGCTTTGCAGTTTCAGCCTAAATTATATCTGCTGTTTACACCTACTAGGTTACCACTAAATCAAATAAGTTCTGGCCTTACTTAGTGTCACGCCAAGTAATGCAGGTTCGTTTCAACTTCAGTTATATTTTCAAGAGGAACTTCTCATAATGAAAGGCATGACAGCTAGCCTCAGAAATTGTGGTCGCATTATCTGAACAAAACGTTGTATTCGAAAATAGCTTTTTTAGAATTGAGCAGTTGACTATATTGTTTTCTGCACAAAATGTCCTATATTGACTTCGAGTAAGTCACTTTTATATTATGATGTAAAATCATCAGAGCAATTGCAGCTCAATCGTTCTTCTCCGTAGTGGTTTCGCAAGTATATTTATAACACCGCCATCTTTGATAGACAGCGCTCCACAGATGCAGTTGTGCAGCTGATTGTCAGCTTCGATTTTATAAATGTATATATGTATAAACAGCTCTCATTTGTGTGGCTGACATTTTCTGATGGTTGAATAAGCTAAGTATCTTTTCAGCACCATGTTCCTAAGAACAGAACCGTATCAGCCACACTTCATACCCCCTATTGGGGGGGTCGGGTCACGTTGTCACAGGGGGCCCAAAATTCAGTCCTGTCACTACTTAGCCACCCAGAGAAAACTTCAATCCCCCAAATTGAAATATGAAGCACAAGAAAGCAGTAAAGTTAGAGGGCCCTTTGAAAAAAAGTGCTTATGCATTACAGTCACTTTGGGCCCTTTGAAAGCAAGGTATTTACACATTGCAACTGCTGTTGGGAGCCCCTTTGAAAGCAAAGTAACCTACTTATACATTACAGTTGCTGTTGTGCCCCTTTGAAAGCAAGGTACTTTACATATAACAGTTGCTTTTTTTTAAACATATGATAAAAACAAAAATCTTTTCCCAAAAAAATGCATTTTGCCTCCCCAAACCTTAAAACCTGGCTACAGGCCTGGTTCTGCCAAAATTGTGTTTGCAATTAGGATATTTTGTTCTGAAGGCCATTGGGCCTCGAGATGTAGCATAACATGACTTTTTTTATAAATCACCATTAGGGGGGCCTCTGTAAGCATTTTGGGGGGCCCACAATTGGGCTGGTACAGTACTGTCTAAGAACAAACATCGATTGTGATGTAATAAATGCGCTGTGACCAAAAGCAATGATAATTTCAAAATTTTTCCTCGTGTGTTTCAACAATGAGGTCAATACCGCTCTCCATTCGAAATAGTGCTAGGCTACTAATCAAGTTTGATTAATTGGATTTTAGGTAGAGCTCGATCGATAAGGCTTTTTGGGCCAAGGCAATACTGATGTTATTTTTCATTGCTGATAACTGATGTCAATATTCTGTAACACTCAAACCACAGTTGAAAGACAATACTTCAGTGCGATGAAGAAGTGTATAACATGAAATTCTGCGCAAACCTGGGTGACTAAGATATAGTCAAAAATCACCCCTTGTTCACGGGCAGCCATCTGCTTACCACGCAAAACCTGGGAACTAATGGTACGCCATAGGCCGGTTTATTGCTTCAGAGTGGTCTGAATATTGTGCACTACTTGATGCAGTCAGGCTGCGTGTAGTAAGGAACAGTACAGAAAATTTGCGTTAGTTAATCATAGACAAAGTACAAACTTGGGTTTCCGAACACTCCATGCAGAAAACTATCATAGTGGCTTTTATGAGCAAATATTGCCGATATGCTGTATATCAACGGAATTTTGCCGATATAATACTTAGGCAACATCGCAACATTCATCGGCCGGTATTTAGTCTTAAGAGAAAGTGTAGTTTTATGCTGAAAAGTGATATCAAAAGCTGCCCTTCTGCGACAGACCCCTGTTTTCCAGGCTAGATTCGCCACTGTTTGAAAGGAACTAAGTTTTTACCAGAACAGCAAGTTGCCAGGAGATAGCAGTTAAACTACAAAAATGTAAGTGGAAATGTACATTTTTCCATGTCAGTGTCTATTTTACCATCAGTGGCAGCACTGTTGGAGCTATTTTGCCATTAGCCAAACCTGATTGGTTGAATTGATAATATAGTAAAGATCATATGCTTGGATTAGAATATCATCCTTGCCAAGTAACCTAAAACCCTAAGCTTAAAAATCCACAACCCATGCCTGGTTTTCAAAACTTTTTCAAAAAGTACATAAAAAGCACTCCCATCAAAAGTCACACTTAAAAGCACTAGTGTTTCTGTATGCTTTCGAGGAATCAGTCGACTGCCATCTGCTTTTGTCTTTTTGCGATGATTCAAACTTGCACATATCTCTATTCAAGTATGTACTTTCCACGATGGGTGTAAGCAAGGAATCGATCAGCAAATTTTTAATAGGAAATCGGTTTCACGTAAAATTACGCATCCTCAGTCCTGAAAATTGCAAGCAAAGCTTACGGGTGTAAAGTTGAAAGGCTGAAGTAACAGCAGAGAAAAAACAAACTCAAGACTACAATCAATATTATAACACAAGCCAATAAATCATAACATCTTAACAAACTGACTGACGTCAAGAAAACTAGTGGCGACAAAAAAAACTGACTCATGAAATAAGTGTTTACTCAAAAATTAAAAAGACATTTACTCAAATAAATAAATGACTAACTAGTTGATGCTAATGGCTAAAAATTTCTCGAACTAAAAACTAACTCTTGGTGAAATTGTTAGTCATAGAGAATGTTGAGCAAGACATTGAGTGAATCTCTGCAGCCGAGGTCATCCCAGGCTGATTGTATTTCCTTTTGTAGTGGTGATGAATCATGGCGTTTGGACCAAGCATCACCTGCATCATTACTTCCCAATACAAGGAGGTTCCTTGTTAAGAGAAAGAAGCAAACTGTTGAAGAGGATCTTACAAGTATGAGATGACGACAAGAAGCATGGCAGAGGCAGGTCTGTAGCAAAACGGAGGCCACAGCCTCCATGTCAGATCCACAGCCTGATGACAGGATTGAAAGGGAGAAGCATATCATGTGCTGCCAGTCCAATAGTTTGTTTGAAGTAATAGCTTTGTTGATGAGCTTGCTGAGTCCTGAAACCCAGATTTTTTGGTGATTATTCAATTATGCAGTCATGCACCAATTTTTGAAATGACTGAAAAATATTTAGACAATTCGGTCATAATCTTCAAAAATATTTAGACAATTCGGTCATAATCTTCGTCCACTATTGGTGTCATTGTATCAACAAAGGTGACACCAGTATTTGTGCAAAAACTTATTCATAAATCAAACCATACACTTAAATACACTTCATAGACAGATAAAGTTTTCCTTGAACAAAATTGTACACAGTGATAGTACGGGATCCATAAATGGTATGCCATCAGAAAATGTTTGGGAACCATTGGTTTAGTGCAGTTTTTATTGCTCACCAAGTTTTGAACCTAGTACTACTACCAATGGCAAGTTGCTGTCAATTGAATGTAGCTGCCTGTTTGTGCATTTTTTTTGCAAATTTCTGGTCCATAACAATAACAATAGTCTCATTGATGCTGCTTCATGTGCAAACAAGCATGAAGTTTAAAAAAATAGGTGGTGCAATGCTCACTGCTTGCAGATTTTTGGACCTGTGAACATTTTCAATGGTGTTGCATATAGTGTGATTTTTTATGGTTGCAAACCTACTAATGCATAGGTTCTCAAAGTGGGGTCTGCAGACCCTCAGGGGGTGAAAAAATTAGTGTTTGAGGTCAATGGTTTATTGTTTCATATGACTCAGCCAACAAGCAGAAGCATCATAAAAGCCATCGCATACAGTAAGCCAATCGTTAGCGAACAATGGAGCAAATGAAAACACAATGGCACAATAGTTGATCAGTGTAAACAAAGAGGGGCGCTGTGTCATATAGGATTGGCGAAAGACCGTGGCGGTCATCTAGTCAACCAACCCCGTTTATCATTTTTTGAT
>Ga0210059_1000357_pt1 | contig 55600 bp, 40 predicted proteins | sample Ectturendosymbi2_FD_188042 | JGI IMG/M metagenome (GOLD analysis project Ga0210059, IMG submission 188042) | Ecteinascidia turbinata endosymbiont from Florida, USA - Sample 2 (SPAdes) (version 2) | ecosystem: Host-associated > Tunicates > Ascidians > Unclassified | place: Key West, Florida... | reverse complement strand
AACAACAACAAAGACCAAATAGATACAGAACATCCAATACACAGAACATTCACAAGGCACGTAGCGTATATCCAAGACCATAAGGATTAAGTTTGTTAATCACTATCAAGAAGGTATTTTTTGATCTGTGTTCGAAAACGAGTGGAACCCAGTAGCTTGATATTCAATTTAAGAGACTGCCACACTTCTACTCCTCTATACTGAATTGATTTCTTTCCGATATTTGTATTTACTGATGGTTTAAAGAAATTTTGATTAGAGCGAATTCGAGTATTGTAACTGTGGGATGTTTTCAGATATTTAAATAGGTTGTCAAAAATTTTCGGCAACGTTTTATGATGGAACGAGTGAGCGATTGTAATTAAGGTTAGTTTTATCATATTATCCAATGCTAAAATTTGGAGTGATTTGTATAAGCATGTACTTAATCCTCTTCTGAGTCTTTGTAGTTTTAAATAAAACGCTACTTGTGCTGGAAACACCACAGAGCGTTTTTTTCAGCTGTCATAAAGATTGAAGAAGTTGTCCAACACAAACTTTACATCTGCCGACAACATCATGTTGTTGTTGTGAACGCCCCGATCTGAACTCTTTTCCCAGCGAACACCGTCTGCTGAGTCATCCCATTGCAGAATATAACGCGCACCTTTGAACTCTTACGCCACAAGCCCTGCTTCGACATTTCTTTTCCATCAGTTATCTGTCAGCCATCAACTTTACCACCTAGTTTACGACATGATTACGCAGTAGATCTTAGTAACTGCACGAAAGTTCCAAGATCTTGGTAATTCACAGATATAACGTATCAAGAAGCTTTAAAATCGATGCATTTGCAAATAAACTGCCATTTTTATTGCTCGGTGCTTCTGAGACATTTCGTTTGTTTCTTGGTGAAAATTCCATCACTTATTTAGTATCTCGTTGCAACGATTACGTTTTTAGATTTTCACTAAAAATAGTCTTTTTGTTTCACGATCAAGGTTTCAAGAAACAGTAAAATATCAACTTCTCAATTATATTCGAAGGCAATGCTGCATAGAAGGCTTCGAATTTTCGACCTGTTAGTTTCGCTCAGTGTAACTTCAGTTTGTTTAACAAAATTTCGGAGTTTAAGTACGAATTATTTGTTCAAAGTGTATTAAAAGCAAAAAATCGTTTAATGGTATTGTTATCTCCAGTCTCTGCGATACTTTGTGGAACAAACACACAAAGTGCTGCATCTACTATCTAGGGTAGAAAAATATTAGTAAATCTTCTATTTGTAATAAAACGCAAATAAGACCATTTTACAAAACTGAGACAGTCCTACAATGAGGAGCATCCATTGACATATCGGATTTGACAACTCTGGCACAAACGGATCATTCCTAATAAACCGCATATCTTCAATGGCCACGGGTTCGGTTCCCATCAAAGCCGACTCCTTAGATCCGTCTCATTTAAAAAAAACCTCACAATTACAGGGGAATCCTTCCCCGAGATTTCTTGTATCGATACTTTGCTGACGTTAGTCATTTCACAAAATCATGTTTTGTTTCTCATCCAACTTTGAAAAACACACAAAAAAGACGAAATGTGTTTTTGCACGAATATGTATTTTTCATCGAGACGAGAACCAACTAAACACCGACCAGCAAGCGGCGATTTTCAGATAATATCAAATGTTGGACATTCTACTGTCGACGCGGTACAAGCATTGCTATATCGAGGCATAGGTGTGCAAAGTTTTACACTTCGATAAAGAATGAAGCAATTCGGTTCCTGTTGGCCACTCCAGCACAGCTCTGGAATATGTTCGGAATGGTCAGATTGATAACAATGCAGCCAGCAGGGCACAACAGGCGAATCACAAACAACGCATAGGACAAACAGAACTACGACAGACGGACTAAATAGATGGTGAACAGCTAATATCTACATTGTACGATGTACTATCTAAAATGCTTTGGCGACATTGGAGCACAAGACGAACTGCTAGCACGGCAAGGGAACTCAATTGTCCAAGGGCAACTCAGCGAAGGCACAGAACTATGATACAAAGAACTCGTTGCTTCAAGGCACAGGGGGGAGCACCTGCGAGGGGTTATGGTAGACAACGTAGAGTGCAAAGGTTGAAGTGTATTTTTCAAAAGCGATAAGGCAGTAAAAAGGTTGACAGAACAAGGCTGGTGCGCGCGCATCAGGATTGGTTCAAGCCAGAGTGTGCAGCACCGCATCACGAGGCGAAAAGCATCATCATCATCTCATTGTTACGTCACATCAAGTGTCACGCATCAATCCTCACGAACTGTGGATTGATGTTATCCCGTAACATGTTCGCCATGCTAGAGCGAGGTCGCGACAGAAGCGCATCTGCCACACATGTCCCTGCCAAGGGTTATTATCTTCACCAGTTATTTCCTGACCAGTTTCATGTGATGCGTCCCCCAACTAAGGTTCCCCGCAATTTTCGACCAAGCTACGGACTTCCCAAAGTCCTGGGATCTGATTGCTCTGAGCTTTGTTCAATCATTCCTGGTTTGTGTCAACATTTACTTGTGGTAGTTCATCAGGACCAAGTTTGAAATTTACTCTGGAACTTCCATCAAACCACGACCTGAGTCTGAAATAAATGGAGCAAAGACCCGTTCAGAGGGGAGGTTCAATTGTGACGCAACAACGACAAAACAAAAGCTTTTGCTCATTGATGCTTGTAGCTGAGGTGCAACGTGTCTTAACCTCAAACTTCAATCGTGCAAAAAAACAGCTAAAGAAACAAAAAGCACCGGAATCAGGAGAAATTGTAACGTATAAGAATGCAGGGGAACAGTAGAAAAAGCTTCCGGCCAAATTATTTATCTACAGAAAAAACAATCAACCAGGAAAAATAAATATAACGCGCAGGAAAACAATACACAGACATTCTGAAAATAATGTAAAAATATTAATGAAACTTTCCAGGATTTCCCACAAAGAGAATTAAGACATAAAGAACAGCGCTGTGTCGTGTTAATCACTTCATTTCGGAAAAGGTACCAGACCCTTCACTTGTGTTAGTTTACCAGGAAGCAAAAGTAAATAAGGTACAAAAGAGTCACAGTAAAACTGTTTACAGTGATCGATATTCTCTTGCACCGGACAATGATCGATATACATTGGTGATAGTTTACAGTACGGGGGGTGCCACGACGACCATAGAAGCAGTTAGTGAACGCTTTTGGTTTATTACTTGAGCGTATCTCGTTACCACAAGCAGATAGAGTTGAGCACTTCAGGTTGGCACGCGCAATGTGCGTGACGACAAACGTGTGCGACTTTTCATAAAAGATCATGATCGAGTCGCTGCTGTTCATGTTCATGTACTTTCGCACGAGACGCTGGTGTCGACCACCAACGCCATGGGTTCATCGGGATCGTGAGCATCTTCATCATCCAGAGCAGACTGCTCATCTTCATCTTCCATCTTCAGGCGCTTCGCTTCGTGACCCTCATCATCTGTGGAGACAAATGCAACAACTGCTCAGCACGCTCTGATGCGAGGGGGTTCGGACAACACAATTTAAAAACTTTATTCAGTTCTTTCTCGTTGAGTCTCCATCAGTTGTTTTGTGATGTCAAAACTCGGTCTTCTGTCAACTTTCATTTTATCGGACAGGTATAAAATCATTGAGACAAATCCAGACCCACGCGCTCCTTATACGACACAAAACATCACTCACTTTCGTCAGATTTTGGGGTTAAAGGAACTTCTTCTGGGTTATGATCGGAAGTACATGATTTTTCTGAAATAAACAGAAAATGTGTTAACACAACGGTTTTTGCCCCAAACCCAAACCATATGCAGAACACCATGCATGACCTATATCCGTTATTGACCTTTCGGGGGAATTGTTTTGCGTCAACGAGGACCACTCAGAATCACCAGAAAAATCTGATGCATTGGGTGTTGTTGAGGATGAGGAGTAAGTTTTCATCTTTGTGGTTTTTAACATTTCAAAATATAACACAACAAATTTTAAAACATTTCCTGCTGAGCGACATCTTGTGGCTTCAGATACTCAGTTAAACTCCGCGTCTCACGCGAATTAATGACACTTGTGCGTTCAGTCTCTCCGAAACATCACTGCAGGGACGTCGGAACAGCGGTAGGGAAGGGGAGGAAGTGAAGGGGTTGTAGCCAGTTGAAACTTATAAAAAGCACAAAAATCGTTACCGATTACGCTTGTTTCTGTTCGGCAACAATGTTGATCTCAAAAATGAAAAACAAAAATTCTAGAACACTATTCTGAACTGTCTGGGTGCGTGAATAGCTGCAATAAATTTGTTTCAAGTTGATCTTTAGAAGTCATTAAATGGCCTATGATAATGTTATGGAAAGTCACTTCTGCCCCCTGTTGTCCCCCTTATGAGAGGGCAGGGGGGTAATCCGCCGCCATTCCCCCGTTCTCCGGCGTCCCTGCACCACCCACATGACACAAACCATCATTTTCTCAACCCACCCACCTTCAGCGTCCATCAAACTCCTCTTGGTGGTCAAGTCCTGCGGAGAACCGGTGAGGGAGTGCTCGCTGAGCTGGGGGGACTCAGACCCGAACCTGGGGGTGTTGCTCAGGTTTGAAATGCTATGGAGCGCATGCGGCGAAAGACTCCCGGTGGATCCCTCCCCAGCTGCTCCTCCCCCGCTGCTCCCGGGGGAGTGGACACCGTACTTGAGCAATCCTTGATCGAACTGGCTGAACTTGAGGAGGTTGGGGGGGACATGCGGACCGCTCAGGTCCTCCGGTTCGCTCATTCTCGCAGATGAGTGAGGAGAAGAGCCACTCCCTCCTGACGAAACAACGCAAACAGTTTGAATGGTTCTGCTTTATAAACTTCCTGATTGGGGAACAAACACAACGTGTCGTTTATAAATAAGCTCTTTGCAACAGTAAACTCATAAAAATATTAAAATGATTTTGTTAAACACTGATCATTTTGCAAACGCGTTTTTTTCTATTTCGTGTTGCATTTGGGCGAATAAAAAGAATAAATCACTTTTCAAAAGTATGTACTTTCCACGATGGGTGTAAGCAAGGAATCGATCAGCAAATTTTTAATAGGAAATTGATTTCACGTAAAATTACGCATCCTCAGCCCTTATTCAAATAGAATCTTAACAGTTTTCAAAAATAGACCGTAGCGTTTGACACCAAAGTAAGCACAGTCTCCTATGGAGAAACTAAAACACAAACGTTTATGTTGCTCAAGCACAGCCTCCTGTGCTGTTCAAGCACAGCACTGAGCGTGCAACGATGCTCAAGGACGTCTGCTAGCATTCCTGCTTTATCACGTCATAAACCGACGCAACCCACCTGGCATGTGTGAATGCATCGTGATCCGAAGATGAGCGCGGAACTCGCCGAGACTCGTGAAGGATGCTTCACATGTTCCGCATTTGAAGTTGCGGATTCCAACATGCTGCGTGAAAATATGCGGCATTTAATGGAGCAGCACTGTGTGTGAAATTGAGCAACACGATTTTACTTACAAAGCGCAGCAGCCAAGTTTAGAAGGTGAAAAAGCCCAGACCGGGATGAGGAGAATCCATCGGCAACAGAAATGGAAAGGAAATGGAAGATGAAATAAAGAATTTGGGAGACAAAAAGAAGTGAAAGTTACAGTAAAGGACCTAATTGTTTTCTGCATAAAATGTTTTTGTTCATACAATACACATTTAACACTGCTGATGTGAGACGAGATGTTAAAGCAGCAAATCATCACATATATTCAAAGCAATTAAACTGCTTCATGAGCCAACTCCGTTGACTACAAAGTCTCGTAAACAAACATTCTCCAAAAACCAGCACCTAGCAACCACTTATTCGTTGGCAACGCACTCTCACCTTCATTTTGTGCAAACGCAAAGTATAATTGCGAGTAAATCTCTTCCCGCATTCATCACATTCGTATGGTTTGATGCCTGAGTGCAGCTTGATGTGCTGTTTGAGATTATGGAATCTGGAAAATCAGAGCCATGCATGTTGTTCCAACCTTTATTTGACAAACATGACCACGCCCAAAGCAAACAACATTCGCAGTGAGTTGAGAGAGATTGCATTAGAACTTACAGTGCGGCAGCAAGTATCTTGTTGCTGATACAACACGAGCTAGGAATTGAAACCTTGCAGCTTTCAGTCAACTTATCGTAAACAACAATTACAAAACTTCGAAAAAATGCCGACTGACGTAAATTTGCATTCTGGTAAATAACATTCAAATTCTTTGAAACCACGTCCACCATTGACACGCATTTTGTCTTTTCGCTTACGTTTGTAAACGGACCGAATGAAAAACTACATCATGCAAAAAACGTGCAGTTGAACAAGAACAATATTTGTGACGACTTGAGCTTTTGGTTCAAACACATTTTTGAAACTTCTTGTTTGTTGCATTTGTTTAATGAAAGATATTCGATCAACAGCTTTATCCCAAACATGCATGCAAGTCGCTTGCAAGCCACAAAATGTCTTTGGAGAAATAGTTTTCTCTTGAACTCTCAAACTTTGCTCAAACACAAACTTCTTCTGTTTGCAGTTCACAAAATTTGGCGCAAAACATTTTTTAATTCTAGTGTTTTGCTGCAAGGACATCACAGCAAATTTTCTATACCTTGTAAACCTGGATCCACAGATCTGGCACTGATGAGGTTTGGGAACGTTAGACTGAAGGGTGCGTCGACGAACGCTCATGTACTGACCTCCTGGCGGCTGGAAACAACACAACATTTGTCAGGAATTGTGTCGTCGTTTTTCCAGAGTGAAAGGTGCAAGGACACATTAAATTTACTTCAGCAGAGAAACAGTACAGTTTAAACAGGATAGAAGCACTAGAACAGTGTCTGGTAACAAATCATAGGTGTAGGAGCAAGTAAAGGTTTGGGGGCGCCAAGGATTTCTGCCCGAATTTCCTCAAACTTGCCCGAAAAGTTTTTTGCGACTTCTGCCTACAAATTTTCTCCCACAAAGATCATGAAAACTTTTTTGATGTAACCTCCAAAAAATTGTCTTCATGTGTTTTTCTTACTCGCCATTTTTTGAAGTTAAACACAGTTGAGCGCCATTTTCTGCTCGGATTTTCAGAGATTTTTCCCGGATTTCCGACACATCAAAACTTTTAGCGTGCGCTTGCACCCCCGGCCCCGACGCCACTGTCCTTGCACCCCCGACGCCACTGTCCTTGCACCCCCGGCCCCGACGCCACTGTGACAAATGGACACAAAAACTAGATCAGAAGATCTGTTTGTGGCATAAGTTAATGATATTTTAGTGAACTCACCACGGCCGGAAGGTCTGCCACCAATTTTTCAGATTCTTCGCTCTGTTTGGCGATTTGCTGCTGTTGTTGTTGCTGTTGCTGCGACGCAAGCAATTGCTGCTGATGCTGGAGAAGCGCTTGTTGGACAGAGAGGCCGTTCAACCTGGGCACCATGGACATCGGGGAGTCCAGCCTTGACATCGCCCCTCCTGTGATTTTCTCAAAGACGGCCTCTGTGAACGTCAACATAGCGTCATATACAAGGGGGGCAGTTTTCAACAACTTTTTGTAAATGATCCCCCGGACATGGGGAAAAATTTTTCAGTGACCGCTGCTTCCAACAAATGACATTTTGACGCTTTTTGGCAATTTTTTTCGTTTTTCGCTCATTTCGCGAAACGCTTGGAGTTGAAAATCACTGCTCGAACATTTTGCAAATACTCTTCGGTTTTCGCTAAAAGTTGCTTTGCAATATATCGATTCATTCGTACAAAAAAACATCAGATTTCGTTTGAGAAACTTTTATAAGCAACACGTAGAAGTAAATTAAACCTAAAATTAGCGATTAGCGGTTGGATCCAACTACATGAAATGTTGTTATCCGTTAAAAAATGCGACATCGGTTTTTGTTTTGATTACACATTGTCATTTTTTGCAGCAAGCTACAAATCAAACAGGCCACAAAACTTACGAAGACTTCCTGGCTTCAGCGCAAGGTGGCTGTGCAGAGACGGAGCTACGAGTGGGCTGTGATTTGCGTTTGCATCACTTTCACTTCTCGGCGGTTCTGTTGCATTCTCCGACGGTTTGTTTTGAAAGCTATAAAGTCGCTGCAGACTCTGCCATGAGTCCTCAGAGTCGTTGGGAGGGCTTGGACTTCCATGTTGGGTAGATCCTGAACATACGAAAGCTCTGGTTAAATCACTGATGGACATGGCAGAGCGGGTGATACAATGTACAGGACGCTTTTTGAGCTTTTGCAGTCGTGCACCGACTAGATGACATATTTTAGAGTTTCATAATAGTGAAAATGTTCGGTTTGGTTTCATTTATATTTGCATTAAACCGGTACAGTGAAAATGTCAAGTGCTGTGAAAAACACGTGTTGCAGTGTTTTGCAAAACGCAGTAGGTTTCCGACCCCTGCAACAATTTGGTCCAGCACCATCAACATATCTTTGCCCAGCTTGCAATAGATCAGGATTAAAAATTGGAAATGAAACAATCGCATATTTGCAAGCGTCCTCGTCAAACACAACAGATGTGATGTGATCTTTGCAAATGTTTTACTGCAAAGAAGAAGCATGTTTCAACCATGATCTTCCGCGCTCCGCACTTGCGCTGTCACTGGCACTTCGAGAATTTAAACTAAACTCTCGCCGAAGCTTTGTGAAAGGACAGATAGCAATCGTAAACGGCGCTTGGTCATAGCGATTTTTAGCTGTTGGCGCAAGCCGCAGCCAGGCAGTTACTACAAGTTGGAAACGGAAGTTTATTACGCCGTAAACGCGAATTCATGGTGCAAGAAAACATGAGGAAGTGGATGATCACTAACAGGCCACTTTAACCGACAAAGATGGTTGATGGAAGTTCGTGCCAGCAAACAGAGGACGAATCAAACTCTAATTTAAAGGCAAAGAGCAAAGTAACTACAGCAGTAATTGCGTGCCACTGCATAAGCCAGCAGCTACAATGGCCGCCATGCATCCTGAGGTGAGTGTTGTGTAATTGCCAGGTCACGCCCATTTATGACGTTTGACAGAATCATGTAAATAGAGGATGGAGGCCGCAAATCATCACGTCTTTTTCAGTAAGGACATATGCCCAGCCCTGAGCAAGTGATAATTGAGGTTAATTTAAGAGCGGTGCTTATGCATCCGCTTGATATTAACTTACTAATTTCTATCAAAAGATAATAATGCATGAAGTCTGCCTGTGACAGCCAGGATGAAACAAATCGTGCTTTTTGGTCGATTTTAATCGGCGGTGGAACATGCAAATAAGTGTAATTCTCGTCCATTTGAAATTAGACGGTAGCTAAAAGTTAACACAGGAAATCGTCGATTAGTCTCGCTGAAAGACCGTATCCTACTCCAGCGCTCAAATGACGTCTGCAACTTCTTCTGAGCAGATGCAATTAAGACTTGTAGTTTGCACTCCAACGTGCCCGGACCACGTGAAGCTAGCTGACGTCACAATGTAGAATCCGGAAAGTTCATCACAGGATGCTTGCGGCTGCAAGACCGGAAATCGGTGTGAAGATATTCTGACAAACCTCATCACACGCTGCTAGTGCAGCTGTGCTTCCCACGTGAAGGAGACAGTTGACAGCAAAATCCATTGTTATCATCAATGTCTCCACTTGAGAAATGTGCTTAAATGCACATGCATCATCAGGCACCTATTTCCTACAGTATGGAAGCGTCTCAAACGAAATGCGACCACAGCCGACCACACCTCACCGAGCAACAACAGCAGCCTGTCGCCGTTGCAACAATAAGTAGATAATTTAAACGTCTCCATTCAAGCAGTGTCGTCAGAGGAAACCAACGAAAATGCACATCAGTTAGATCCGGACTGCGTATCATGCAATCGCTCACGTCTCAACCCGCACCTTGCAATTACCCGCCGTCAGTCTCGTGCCGTGATGCAGCGACAACAGCAGAGAGTCGGTCGCACCAGGCTAGGTGTCAAGGCGCTCGTGTCATCCCCAGCAACAAGTTGATGGCGATCCGCTTCTTTAATTGTAAGTTTTTAATTAGCAACTTTATGGCGTATCGCGTTGACAAGGTTACCGGCGAGGGCGGTGAGGTTCTCAGCGAAACCCCTGAGGGTAATGACGCAAGGTGTGGACAAGTTGGTTGTGACTCAACTCGACTGTTTCTTCGCAGTCAGACCAATGTAGGTTACGTCGAAGATTTTTTTGTACTGGTATAAAAAGCAGAGAGATACGAGAAAGTCAAGGACACAAACGAAAGTAACGTAAGGTGTGCATTGTGCTTTCTCGCATGGCAGACAATCGCACGTTGCGGTGGTTTCTGCGCGATCACAACGCCTTGATATCGTCACAATCGCCCTGGAGCCGTTAACGCTTGATCGTCAAAGCGATTGGATTGCGCAAGCATGATGCATGAAGTTGGGTTCATAAACATGTCGCAGGTGGAGAGCGCGACGAGCGTTGTCGTGCGTTGACGCGAGGTCTCGCTACCTGCGCTGACGGCCACGACAGCACAAAACGCAGGAAAACATCGCTCCAAGTCTCAACAAAGCAACCTGCGTCTTGCGCTCATTAAGAAAAAGGTAACACGAAACGACCAGCAGCGACGGTTGGCAGAGGGAACAAAGACATCCTGGCAAAAGTAATGCTCCACTTCTATTGACAGGCATTTTCCCAAACGATGTTCGCCAATGCCGGGGCGCTAGCGAGACACTTTCCAAGCCGAAGGCAGTGGCATGCTTCCCTGGCTACCGCAAGCACAAAGACGGTGAGAGTGAATCGCAAAATTGAAAAACACAACAGCACGTCAACGCTGAATAGTGCACTACTGCGCCGGAAGAAAAACAGCACGGCGGCGGCGGCGTCTGTGCAACATTCAACCCGGTTCTATTCCTCAGAAACCACACTTCGGAACTTTCGTTGTAGCACTGTTTGTAGCATGTCGAAATCACTGAATGTTGCGGACATTGCAAAGAGAAAAAGTATTGCGAAAGGTTTATATCACTCAGGGTTTTTTTTAAGGAAAATGTTAGGTACCCGATTTCTCTTATTCTAGGGACCCGATTTTCTCTGATTCCAGGGACCCGATGATAATTTCTCTGATTCTAGGGACCCGAATCGGGTCCCTAAAACACCTTAAAAAAACCCCTGATCACTATTTAACCCACATCCTGCAGCAACTTGCAGGTTTACAACTCATGTCTCTTGAACCAAGATGTCAGGTCGTTTGTTGATGAATGACATGTGCGTTGATCATTTGCTACTTTCTTCTGGATGCATTTTTTGTATCGAAATAATCTTTGTTGATTGGTGGAAATGATTCAACCCGCCGTGGAGAAGATTTGGACCAAATGCAGTTCAGGTTATGTCAGTTTCGGGCAACAAAGAAGAAAAGCAACGTTTACCTTTGTAGATTAAAAAAAACGTTTGAAAGAGTATCCTTTGATTTGGCCGCTTGCACATGGCCTTTTTTGATATTTGCGTAGCCAACCCCAAAGTCTTCATGTTTGATTACAGCGTCACAATTTGTAGTAACGCTTCGTTGGGCTTGCAAAGCTGCCTGTATTTGGAACTAACCTTTCATCAGCAGATTCCTTCAATGACAGTATTTGCGAATCGGCAGCAAGTAGTCGCCAGCCAGCAGTTAAGTTACTGTACTCCGTGTTGAGCCGCGCGTTCCAGAGATGGTCTTTGTGTGTTAAACTGTCATTCTTGCAAAGGCATTGTGTTGATTGATATCGCTGCAATGACTCGTTATATGAAGTTGCTTTGAACAGAGGGAGACGTGAGTCTTCTGGTGCAAAACGTTGCTTTTATCAATTTTAAAATTTTGTTTGTTGTAAAACAATGGCTTTAAGTCACAATGAACCAGATCACCAAATGATCTGGCGAACCAAGTTCGTATTGCAACGACAACAAAAGCAGGTGTTTGTCATCAAGATGATCAAATTGTCGAAAGAGTTGCCATTAATTCCAACGAAAGTTGAAGCAAAGGTTTCTAAATCTGAGCCTACGATCAGGTTTTGCTGGATTTACGAAGTCAGCAACATGCACTTTGTACTCAATGCACGGGTGTTTACCGTTATTCCACCATTTGCAAGTACTTTTGCAGACGGTCACATATTGTTTGCGCAAAAGCATCGAGAAGAAAAGTTTCATAACTGAGGTCACGGCTCGAAATTGCCAACGGGGTTTTATGAAACATATATGAATAATTGAACATGCCAGGCCACAGCAACCAATGCAGAGAACCTTTTCACCAGTAATCCTCGGTCGAAGCGAAGTCGACAACAGACTGGGCCCGAATTCCATTCAAGACTTGGACGAAAACGCACCACAAGACTCCTCGCGTGAGGCCACGACCGTTGATCCACTCCTCGACACAAACAGGCGAGGTAATAAGCATGCTGATGCACCTGCGTCACGTCGCAGGACACAGACAGATCGGCTAAATGCGCGCCGCTCGCCTCTCGTTGCGCCAACGACAAAAGCTACGCCGACGACGCGAGCTTCCCTTTCGATGGAAACAAAGCGGTCCTTTTGAATAATACAACAGACGCAACACAAAAGCATTGCGATTGAAAAGCACGCAGCACTGAAAACAATCGGACAAGGGAAGAAACATACATGCCCGATACAAGCGAGACATGGCAGCATGGTTGCCAGGGCAACCTCGGTGTGAGTCAAACGCGGCACAAAGGCGAATTATTGCTGAAATGCGTCTCCAGTCACTTGTGCTGGGAACGATGTGCTCCTGTACTGTCTGTCTGTGTACAGGTAACGTAACACCCAACCGCACAGAAGAGGTGAATTATCGCGAACAAATTCGTCAGCACATGACTGGGCCGAAGCAGCCTGGCTCACTGGGATTAAATTGCATGCCGAGTGAGTGGCGGACACAAAGACAGCAAAACGTATTTAATCGCTTTTCAACTCACTTCAGCTGCTTGCTTTCCATTTCAAAAGTGCGATTAATCACTGGCTTAATTGAGCTTACGCTGCAAGTGCAATTAAGCGGAAACGTGGACAAACACCAGGTTATGAGAAACCTTCGTTCGTGTGAAATTACCAAGGCGCGTAGTAAGCAATTTTGAGTGCAATTACAGAGAAAGTTAAGAGGAATGTTTTTGTCTAACTTGTCATTTTTCTTCCGCAAACTTGAGACTCAGCCTTAATTTTTCGTTTTGGCATGCCTTGCAGCAGCTGCTAGTCCTGTTTAGCCAGAAGCCATTAACACAACAACCGCTTTTCAAGATCGATTGAGTTTCAAGAGACGCAGCGCGATAGAAAGTGCCGCTCGATCGTAGGGTTGCATTAAGTTTTCGCTGCCGATCTCCTTTGTCTCGCACTGAGGCGGAAAGATTGCTTTCTGTGCGCTAAAAATCACACCCTGGCAAAACATCCGGCCCTTCCAGTGTTAATGCAATGAAAGTCTGGTTCCCGATCGCTGGTTCAACAAACCACGTCTCTTGAATGCCTTGCCCTGTCATGCCATTGCTGCAGCGAAGAGCCAGAAACTCAGCTCATCTTTTCGAGTTTGCAGTAAAACAGCAAATGTATCTTCGGTAGTTGAAAAACGCTTTATGCGTTGGCATTTGAAGGACTTCAAAGCGGAGGAAGGGCGGAACAAAAACATGGCGTACATTTACGTTTATCATTCGTTATATGATTTCATGAAATGTTACTGGCGACAAAAACTGTCGTTTTTCGAAACATCGAAATATGATTTCATATCAAACCATTTCTTGTTGCGCTGTTTCTTGAACGACTTGCAAAACATTCAAGCGTCGATCTGTTCCAACTGCGTCGAGTTAAACACTCATCTGACAGAAATCACGTGGAAAAAGGTGACATAATACCGCGCTTGGTCCGGTAGTCACAAAACTGACAAGCAAGAGGTCAAATGCAGTTTTCTGGCCAAACTATTTCATTTTTCTTCACGAGGTTCGCACAACAGTTGCACTGCCCTACAAAGTACACATCGCTGTTGTGCTCCCACTGCATTTTTACAAAGAACGAAAAGAAAACATTGAAATTCGAAGAACTTTGATAACCAGGTTGTCGCGACTTGTCCAGGATGAAGGAAAGAAACGAAATAAAGAGAGAAATCGCGAACGACCTGCACCTGCACGGGCGCAGGCAGTCATTAGATCGCTGCTGCGGCGAGAAATGTCTTGTCTCCGTGTATGGTTCCGATTTTGACGATCATGATTCTTTGCGTAACTAACCAGGTAAGGGAAACACAAAGACGAACCTTAAACACGAGGACACGATTGATGGAGGCAGAGGAAAGGCGCAGGTGTGTTGTCAATCATGCGTGACATGAACGAAAGCCCCTGCACGAATATGTGGCCAGAACAGGACAAAGACCGAGATGACGACGACAGTGAAAAGTATACGAGCGCGGCGTGCAGGCGAAAGGCATTTTCCACCGCAAATTACCTGTCACCGCATACGACGAAAAGCTGCACAGATCGCCGCGCAAGTGCAAACTGACCCGACCCAACAGGTACAGACATTGTTGTAGGCAAGCGGTGAAAACGGTGCAACTTTAGGATTTACGCATTTCAGTGCGAACTGCACAACGGCAATGGAAAAAAATTGTCAAACGAGTTATTCTGCCACTGCGTTCAGCGGACCTGTTACACAACTTGTGTGGTATTGCGGCTGCTTCGATTGACGTCATCACTTTTTGCAAACAGTCTTAGGCTGATGACGAAATATCAAACAGTGACAAGAAAACAGCTTTGACAAAGAAGTAATGTCCACAACGCGAAAAATAACCGCGAAAAAATATATTTTGTTTGTTCCAAAGGTTGCCGCGAAAAGCTACGCGAGAATTGAACACGCCCGCGATGCATCGATTGTGACATGCCGCGAATAAAACACGTCACATAAATGGCATGCGTTTGAGATCGCACAAAGCGCCACCCGCGTGACCCTCCACGAGGCATGCAGATTTGCTCGCACGCAACTGCATGCTTTTCGCGCGAAAACACCCTCCTACCCCCCAAACACACCCCGCATACGACAGCACCGTTGCACCTCAATAGACCATGACGATCGGACAAGCATACATCGCCACTGATGCGTCCGCCGCCGATGAACATGTCGCCATGCGGAAATGGCAAAATAAAACATTTCTACGTTCTATGGCTCTGCGGAAACTTTTAGCGGGTCGGGTTGGAAGTGAAGGACGGTCGCTTGGCTGGCCGGTTCGCCCGAACAAAGGCAACGCGGAGCTCTGCACAGAGAACCTTAAGTGTACCGAGTGTTTGTGTTCTTTCGAAGAAGAAAACGACTGTGCTTTGATGTCGCTCACCTGCTATTCCGCTTCCTTAACACTTCGATATTCTTTTAGTTACAACTTAGGACAGCGCGAGTGAAGTACAAGGCGCTGGGGCGGAAGCTCTTACGCAACAATGGCACATGTATGAGATGGATATATTGACGTCCACAGAGGCCCTAATTTCGTTGAACGTCCAACAAGCACAACCTCTGGTCAACTGACGCCAGCAAAAGTGCACACTTGGATCTTGGGCCAATGTTTCACAGACTGCACTATCAACCAAAGCAGAAAGCCTTTCATTGGCATTAATTTCAGGCAGGCTTTTAATTTGTAGAACTGAAGCGGGCGCGGATAAGTGACGTCTCGAATGTCGGAGATGCAAAGGATGACGAAGCGAGGAAAAGCTTTGAACAGGATAACGGCGCGACGGCCGTGTTTTCATCGCCGTCTTCGCACAGCCTGCCTGGGGTTATGTTACCGACAGCACCGCTTCATGATGGACTGCTCTTGCATTAGAGTAACAGGTTTTGCAAATCGTTAGATTAGGTTTTCACCAATCGCCAACGTGAAACTGCAATTTAAGCTTGAAACCGATGGAGCCTTGCATTGACTAAGCCAACCTACTTGAAGGTTAGTCATTGAATTAAAGGAGCGAAGTCATGTCGGCCAATGATGCAGGGCTGCCTCCCGCTGGCTCGTCATGCCCGCTGCTCTACGGTGATAGGAAAAAGTCAAAGGACGGTGGAGTTGCTGCGGCCGCGTGGCTGCATGTGGAGTTGAAAGGCTTTTCTTTTATTGACGGTTTGGTGCGCTTCTAAGGAAACCAGACGGTGCGTTTTCCCAGCATGCCAAAAGGCCGCTAATGTCAGCTGCAGAGCATAATTATCATAAGCTGAGGCTTCGGGCCGGTTCCGCGATGAACGTCATATCCGCTTCCTGCACGTGAGGGTCAGGGTTGTTATAGCAACAGGGGAGCTATACCAACTTTTTAAACTGTTAACTTGACCAACGTGTTCAAGCAACTTAACACATGAATAGCAGGGAGTGGTTACATAGCAACGAAATAACTTTCAGTGACCTCGCTACAGTATCTGGTTTCCTTCCTAAACTTGCTGAGGATCAAAAACGCAATATGAAAAATGAGAGGCACAATTTCGGTGTCGCCTCCAACAATCCTAACATCGCTTGCATGTTTCTTAAAACAAAACGGCAAAAGTATTTCAGTTACTGTCAGAAAATTTTGACCATGTTTGTCCTAAAAAAGCTGTGGCCCACCGTTGCAAACACGCTTGAAGAAATACGTGCATTTTCTTTAATTGTTTGAGTTAAGTAACACTTGACACAACCAAACAATTAAGAACTGATGATATCCGTCAATAAACGCGCGTATTTTTTCCCCCATAATCAAGGGGTTCCTACCGAGGTGATGCGCCGCGAACGCATTATTCCGTTGGGAACAACAGATACCATGCACTCCCCCTTTCTTGGTCCTGACATCATGAGACGTAATATCAGTTTTACGTCCAACCGTTGCAGCCACAAAAACGTCGCTGGAAGCGCATAATTGGCCGTAATCCCGATATTAAGATTCAAATCTCAGGTATCGGTTAATATCTTTACAAGCATGGCATACGAAGCCGACAACGAGTATGAAACGCACGCTACATACTTGCTGCGAAAGACTACTTTGCTAAGCTCCTTGTCATGCAGCCTTGAACACCAATTATTCCGTTATGAATAAAATGCCACTGTGTCGGTCAGAATTTAGATGTGTAAATATCTTCAAAGTATTGTGGAACTGCAAGATTTACGGATTTTCAAAAATATTGGAAAAAGAGGGATGCAAAAAGCGAAAATGACCAATCGTTCATTTCTTGTAAAAAGACTGGAGGACAAACAAACAAAATGCCGAGAGGTTGTTTGGTTTTCGGAAGTGGAATCAAAGGCCTTTAAACTGCGACTGTTCTGTTTTTATGGAATCCATGATAGTTCCACAAACGGCCACGTGACTGAGCGTATTCGAAAGTAATCCGAAGACGATAAACGTCGTGAATAAATTTAGTGAAATCTCACTTTTTTCTGTCTGGAGCGTTTTTCACGAGGAAACAATTTCCACAAACAACTTTGCGAGAGATGAGATTTTATTTCGATATTTTTTTCATAACAGCTCGCAATTTTAAATATCGCTTTCTTTGTCACAGTTCGATCTTCCCCAATGAACAGACCTTTTGTGCAGCAAAGAATCGACCCCCCCGTCTCAATAGAATCTTGATCCGTGTTTATCAAGCAAAATGTCGGGTAAGTCATGCATGAGTAACTTCAAGCATACGCACCAAGGTTTCAATTGAACAGCAACATCGCTCACGTCATTCGATCTCTGGTGGAAGAACAGAGCGACGGGCAAACCAACATCTCGTCGCTCCCGGCGCGGTACAAAGATCATGGAGCCCCGCAGGTGGCAGGGCACAAGCTGACGAACATCGACAAGCTCGGGCAAGATGCCACGTCTCAAGCTAATTGCATTCAGTGGCAGGAATACCTGGTCGTGCGTGAAGCCAGAACGTTTGCGGGCGCTGCTCTTCACAGCAAAGCCGCCGGAGTTCCTTCGCAGACAAGCGCCGGTGATGAGAAACGCTCACGCGGTTTATCAGAAACTGCAGCCGAAAAGTACCTGGTCCTGGTGACGTGACGCGTCGGTCAGAGGCGCAGATCGTTACTGTCGTCGCCGACGGCGAGTTGGCGTTCGCAAACATAAAGGAGGCGGCAACGCTAATTTCTCAGTAAACTTGCTACAAACCATGGCGACCAACTGCGTTCGTCTCACGAGCCTTACGTCACGACTGCAACACGTGTTGAGAGGTCACGTGTTCAAGAAAGAGACACCTGATCGGCGAAGGTTAAGTTTTGGGAGAAAAAGACTTTTACATCGTCCAGTCGACTTTTTCGTGACGCAACTCAAAAAAATAGAACGGTGAACTTCCCTTCTTAGTGGGCGAGTCAGTTTGCCTGGCAATGCAAGTATAAGTCGCATGACTTGTTCATGACTATATTTGGCAGCGACGCGCAGAGGCAAAGAGCAGGTTATTTTCGTGCATTCCAATCTTCCTTGCAACGGGTCGGCAGGGACCGCAGGCAGCTTCAGTGCGGGCGCCTTGCGCAGGAGGTACCATCTATAGCGCAAGAGCAAAATATCTTTTGTCCGCGCCCACCACGCTATGCTGACTTCCAGCGCACGATGCGTGGTTGAATAGTGCGCAGCACGGTACAACGACAATGAAAACTGTTCTGCTGTGCCATCAACGCTGGAACGTTCTGACATTTTCTTTGTTCAGCCAAAGCTGTTATTGCTCGGCTGCATACAATTCGTTTCCAAAAACTGGGCGGTCCATATTTTCTTTTTAGCCCGCGGCGAAACCTGACCTTATATAACAAGCTGCAGATTATCGAACTTTAATGATAAAAGTACAGGTATGAGTTTCAAACGGCAAAATTTTGCCAAAAAATTTTTAGTAGAAAATAATCGGTTGGAAACATTGGTATTTTGAAACTAATGCAATCGGTAACGAGGTGGAGTTAAAGAAGTCAAGTGAAGCCAACGTGCAGCACAGCAAGCTAAGGTGACATTTCAACGTGACCTTTTCTTTGATGCGACGGATTTGATGCTTTATTATATTGATCGTAAGAGTAAAGAGCAGCTCTTGTTTCACGAAGTTATTCTGGGTTAGGTTTATCTTACACTCACTTGGAAACGGAAGTCAAGCGAAAAAAGTAGTTTGCAAAAAGCGCCCCCCGTTAACACTTCCTTGCGATTTTGTTACTTCTCGTTCAACAAGGGTATGTGGAGATGATGCACAAGGTGGCGTCAGGAAAACCAGCTGAAAAATCGTCGAGAGGAACATTTTTTTCAAGAAAATTGTACAAAACACCGACTTTTTCCTTGTAACGATTATTCTACCTCATTTCTCGATAAAAACAAAAAATTACTTAAAAAATTTAAATGATACGAACATCAACGACCTTTGAAACAATAAGAAACGTGCGCCTGTTCCTCTGCCCTTGCAACCTGCTAAGCATCCCACGCTTGCTGATTAAACTATTGCAAACGAAACAACAGCATATGGCTGCCAGGTCGTCCCACTGCAGCCATGTCAACAGAAAGACATATGCCGAACGTTTTACGTGTCCAACCTCGTATATGCATAGATCGTATTATCGGCTGAGCGCGTGTGTCAACATTGAAGATGCAACAGTTCCGCGAGCCTCAGCGCCGAGGGTCACCAGTTGCCTTGTTACTGCTGAGCATGTGAAGGCCGCTGGACTTGAGCAACCACAAGAGAAAGAGCTGACCCACCACCGTAGCGTGGAAAGCTTTCCAACGCCAGGACAAGCATTAAAGGCCGACTAGCGCATGACGGCAGGCAAATATTTCCAATCCAAACGAAAGCCATCTGGCATACGTTGCAATCTCGCCAACAATGAACGACCAAAATCGAAGCTATTTGTGCAGGAGCAGTTACTCACGCAACAGGTTCTGCCATCAACGACGACCAAAGACACTCACGTCACTGGTTCGTATTTAGCTTGGGGAGAAAAAATGCAACGTTTAAAACAGGCGACGTATTTATTTGAGAAGCGAGAGCGACCGACGTCCATCACAACAGTTGTCGCCATTTAAACATAAAAACTACGACGCGGGATGCAGCGAGCCGGAAACAAACTTAATCCTCAAACTTGCAAAGCGTTTCGGTTCACTTGTCCTGTTCTGGCCTGCAGGGGCCTTGGCCCGCAAATAAGTCCGATTTAGAAACTGATTGAACGATTAGGGAACTGCTCAGTTAAATCAAGATGTAACATCACAACGTCAACAACACGTAAAAGGAAATTTGCAAGAGACGGTCGGTAACTCTCAACAAAACAAAGCGTTTGTTATTGAACAAAATGCCTGCCAGCCGCAGTGAGCCGGTTATTGATGCTGACTGCCTAAAAATTAACGATCCGTGACTCCGCACGACAGAAGAACCCCTATTTAGGTTTCCATTCTTGCAACAACGTTTAGAAAACCGCAAAATATTTGCGTGGAAGGGCAAGTTTCCGAAGGTTGTTTATGAAGTAAACTCGTTTGTTTATTCCTCTTTGAGAGGGGGGATAAAATGACGAAATTTATTTTTAAAAAGCACAATGCACGTTGAAGAAAAACAGCTTCAAATCAGTCAACAAAAGTTTCAAGTAACATAACGCAAACTTTAAAAAAAGTGCATCAACGCAAACGTTCAACGATCGTGAAGAAATGTATTGATGGAAATTCGATTGTGGCTATTACAGTATTTCGCAGCTGGAAACTCAAATCGGATTTTTACAATCGTAAAAAACAGTGAAGTTTTGAAAAACATATTTGGATACATAAATGTAAGCAATGCATAATGTCGCGTCGTATCAAGCCAGAGAAACGAGCTACGTAAGCAGAATCCTTCTTGGGGGTGATTGGCAGACTTCGTGTTTGCCCAGTTTCTATGGCTGTCCAAAACCATCCCGCCCAGGAGAAAACGCAAATCAAGAAGCGTTTACTTTGACAAGCATCAACATCGGCTGGAAGTTTTCTCAGCCCGCCTGCTGTGTTGACAAACTGCACGGGTCTGTCAAACTGCTAGAACAAAACGCTGCCTACAACTGAAAAAAAATCCGAAAGATTCATAACCAACTGAACTGTGAGCCCGGCGACCATCGCAGAGAAATGACTTGCCTTATCGCCGCGTCATGTTGGCATACATTCTTGACATGAAAGACGGACCGATGGTTAGAAGTGGTGTGGGTGACGGTTGGTGAGCGAGATTGACGCAAGACTTGATTGCAGGTGCATATCCTGCTTTCGTGTTTGTGAAAGGCAAATAGAAACGGCGCGTACAAATTCCAAATCTATTTTGTATTCACGTTGAAATGGGCCGGTTAAACTAGAACCGCTACATCGCGCGGTACAAAAAACAGGATATACTTTTAAGTCCAAGTGTAGTTGAATGTTTTTTTTTAAGAGACGATAAAATCGCAAAAGCCAAGATGCATGTAGTTTTTTATTTCGCCCTATGAAGATGACGAATTGCAGAACAGAGAGAAAGGTAGGTGATGTGGAGAATTGTTCCATGCTTGTTGTCAAATACTGAAAACGCTGGAAATTTCAAGTCTGTTGTGTTTGGAACTGCATGAAGACACCAACCATTGCATCAAATGTGCAATGTGTCAAATTTCTCCGTGTGTTTTTCCGAAACACAGAAATGTATTTGCAAAAGCAAGACGAGAAGAAAATAATGGTAAACGTACTTCCGGTTTCCTAATTTTGAAACACGGCAACAACAGTATGTTGCTTCTGGTTTGGCAATGTGCAACTGGCACATTGGGTCGCAAAACAGAAAGCAATCATCTGAGGTAGGCACGGCTTGCCTGCCTGGACAGCATAAGAGGCAAGGCAATAAATAATTAGATCCTACGTCAGAAAATTAATGTACGGCAAAGCGCTGCTTGGAAAATCGATATTCGCTGCTACATCGCGTTGCCCGGTTACGGAAGCGCTCGATGCTTGCAGGTCAGCAAACAGTCGTTCAACGACGATCCACGGTTGTGCCGGATGTTGCCAATCGGATGACGTCAGCAGCACGCAGGCTAAATTACGCGCTTCCACTTTGGATATTATTACAGCATAATTATTGCGATTGTTACGACAAAACCACTGAAAAGTCACAAGCAGTTTGAGTGCCGAGCAGACGAAGCGGCCAAGCAATTTTTTTGTCGTCGCTCTTGCAGAGGCTGAAAGCGCGGCATGTCGTTGTGTGCTCCGCGACGCTGCATGACGACAAACTAAAGAGAGCAGCGATCAAAAGTTTTGCCGCCGCGCATTTAGCGAGCTACCGGGCTCTCACTGAAAATTTTGCACAGGCAACGTGCGAAAAGGAACAGACAGAGTGTGTGTGCGGCGACCGCTCGCAGCAGCCAGAAGCAGACGCGCGCGCTGCGATAAGCGGACCACTCAACAGTCTATTCCGCTTTTTCCTGCCAAGCGACGACGAATCGAATTAAAACGAAAAGAAAGCAGAGCGACGGTTTTGCTGGCTTACGCGGCGAGCACTTAAACAGCACTTGCATTCTTGCCCAACCACTTGAGAACGCTGAGGGGGCGCTCGGACGTTCGTCGTGCTAAACCTGGCGTCTCATAAATCAGCAGCAAGTCAGTTCGTGGATATTGTAAAAAACACTCGTCTAGTTTCGGCAGGCCTGATTTTAATGCGTCTTGGACGGATCTGCTTCACACGAGGACCGTGTGAACTCAGGGTTCAGCATCAAACAGTGCATTTCGTCAAACCAAGACCAGAAAGTAGCGGAGCACTTCTCTGCTGCGAATACGATGAAAGAAAAAATGAAACCCTTACCTCCGTTAAGAATTTCGCTACTTTCGTTGTCGCTCGCAGTCTCGACTTTTATGGCAACAGATTTTCGACTGTTGCTATGGCTACTGCTGCTGTTGTTGTTGTTGTTGGTGTTGTTGTTGCTGATGTCTTTGTACTTGTCATCGCTCGCCTCATTTTCGTCACTCCGTTTTTCAGAAATGGGTTCTGAAAAACATCCCCGCACTACAGACACCTTGCACATGCCTGTTTATGCCAAGCTTTTTAAATACCCTCGAAACAAGTTACATAACTTCGCTAACACTTACTTGCCGTATGGTTCACAGAAAGAATCGTAACACAGAACCTCAGAAACAGTTAATCTAAAACTTGGCCGTTTATTTGAGTATGTCAGATTCGCTGACAGCGAATACATAAAGAGCTAAAACCGCGTGCAAGTGAACCTTTGCAGAAGTTGTCTTTGGCAAGAAATGAAACATAACGTTAGTGAACGACGGCAGCCAACAAGCGACATTACTCGCCATTCATTGCGTGTTTCAATGAACTACTGCCGCGATAATGCGCGGGTATTCGTGAGTTGGGGCTTGATTATAAACGCGCTTTCCCCGAAGATACCTTGCAAGTCTCTTGTCGCGGGTGACGAGCGACTGCTCGGCGGATCCCTCAACTCAACGTTGCTGATCCCAATGGATCCGACTTGTTTCACCGAGGAAGAGACGACGTCACCAGACCAACCGTTGGGGGGAGAGTTGTGCGGCGAAGAAGAGGGAGAAATTGATGATGCTGGGGAAAGAGTCGTTGAGCCTGCTTGGCCATTTACAAATCTTGACAGCAGGGTCTGCGTCCCTGAAAACGAGAGCAATACTGTGAACGTGCTTGCCAGGAAGGGCGCGGACTTGTGAAGAATAAAACAGAAAGAAAAGCGGATTTTTTCTAATTAAAGCAACTTGCTGGTTCATCATCAAACATGATAGACGGCAATGCGTCAAAGAGTTTGAAAGAACCTCAACGCAGCTCATTTAAGCTGACGAAAGAGCGTTTCTTTAAACAAGCGAACATTTACAGCAAGTAAGTTAGTCGAAACGTATTTGAAACAATACACGTGATGTCGCAAGCGTGACGTAACTATGAAACGTCGGCAATACGTAACTTCGTCAGCATTTCCATTGTTAACTGGGCCTGGATGTGATTTAAAAAAATCTTACCAGCCACAGTGTCCACCCAGTTCTGAAGACCAACGTCATAAGGCGTTATTGAAGAAATCGGCATAAGCATTGGTGACTGACCCATCGCGGTGGGGCGAGACGCTTGCAGCAAGGTATTGACCGCTTCGGGAAGTCCGTTGGGTCTTGGAAAAAAGAATCCTTAATTGCCGCGAAAAGTATTCGACTTCATATTATGACCACGGTACTTGATACAAGTGTTGCAGAGTTATCAAACATTTAGCCAGCATGTCCTTATCTTACCTAGTGGTAGCAACTGAGCCAGCTTCGCTGTGGTTCTGTCCATTCATGATCATTGGTCTTGGTGCTTGCATGAGTGGCAAAGACAAACGTGACTGCGTTTGCGTCCAGAGTAGATTCGACCTCATGAATTCGGAGCAGGCGTTTGCCACCTGAAACGTACGTTCGCCAGACCTTAAGATTTCTTCTTCGCCAATCTAGACTCCCACAATTTTATATAGTATTGCGTTGTTTACCAGGGTATTTCAAAAGATTCCTTGCGTAACTGTGAAAATGTTATGTGTACTACCCGCAGCGATAATAAAGAAAGGTTAACCAACCAGGTTAGTTTTGTCCTAATGACATGCTTTTCTTTGAACAACCTGTTACTGAAGAGGAAAAGCGACTGGATGGGTAAAATCTGAATCAAGAACTCCGAGGATGAGCTCGCAACGACCGTCAGTCAACTTACTTGACGTGAAGTTTCCAAGCGCGATTTCAGAGCGTATTTTGCACAAAACTACATTCCAAATGAACCAATCTGACAAAGACCAACGCGATGCAGCAGTTTGGCTTTTGCATGGTAGCAAAAATGGCCTGCGCAATACTTACGTTGAACATCTGCATATAACTGGCCGCAGACAGGACGTCGATGACATCGGAGGAGTTGACGTGTAAATCAGACGAATAGGCGTATTCCAGAAGCGGCGTAAATCCTCTGACTGTGACGTACTTCAGTTCAATTGTAATGTGCTCACCATTGGGGCCATTGGTGACCGACACGGATGGGGAGTTTTTGGCCCCGCAGATTGTTGCCAGGAAATAGTCACTGCACGCGGCCATTACCGTTTTGTGAGCCTAAACGTAAAAAAAGATGATAACAAGTTGAAATGGGTGCTGAACGAGATTTCCACGACAGCAAACGCAAACAGACGTCAGCACAGATTCAGGTTACCTTAAATTTTTGTCCTTGCACTAAAATAGTCAAATCGCACAGGATTCCTTCTCGGCGCAGTTTGTTCAGTCGAAGCAATGAATCACGTGCATGAGAAGGGTCCCGGTGACTCAGCACTTGGGCCATGCCAGCCATCTTCATCGTGCCCTTTGGTTAGACCAGTCAGGTTATCACTTACACAAACGACGCTGATCAGTTCGCGGTAGGCTGGTATCCGGTTGAGAGCAGCCACAAACTGAAGTTCTTACTCACTCCTAGTTTTTTTTAACCTCTTAAGATCGTGGTAGCTCTGCCACAGGAATCAACAAAATTAATGTCGCTTTGCTGTCGCTACTGGAAAACTATGCATGATGTCTATTTAGCTAGCAAACGGGTAGATAAGTAACGCAAACATTATAGGAAGGATACAAAGTAGCTCGGCAATCTAAAAATGCAAGCGACCCCTCCACGCCAACTCCGCAAAGTCTTTGCTTCCCTGTCTGAGCAAATACGAGGTCGTTGGCTTTCAATGCAAGCACTTGTAGTCAGCGGTCCCGCGCACTTTATGACAAGTGCAGAATCAACATGCACGCGGTCCGGTGTGAGCGCAAGGCGTGTCTTTCCGTCAAGCCCGCTCACGTAATGCAGTGTTGATACAGGAGGTTGTAAGACGCACGGATTCAAATTTCAACCCAACCAAAAAGTTTGCAGAGGCTGTCAATCATTGAAAATAGCGCATAACAACAAGATGCCATTGCGGAACCAACCAACACCTCACGACCACATGGAGAGGAATTCACTGGTTCTGCCTGAAGAACCGTGTAATGCACTGCTATCGCGAAGCAATATTTGACTTACAAGTGCAGTCAAGCATTTCCAAAAAATGCATTCACCCACAAGCTGTTCTGGCTGCATTAGCTCAAGCAGGGCGCTCAAAAGCCTAAAAAACGCATTCATCGATAAAGTTGGCGCCAACTGACATTCCCCCAGGACCGCAATTCTACACAAAACGCAGACGACAGGGCGTCTGATAATGCACGGGAAGGACACTGTGCATACAAAGAGTTACTTTAAATTAAAAAACAGACATTGATTGTAAGGCACGACCCGGGGCATCGGCCTATGCAGTGTCAACAGAGACAGTCGCAAACATTAACCAGAGAAAGTCTTGCAATATAAATTTTCGACCTCGGCTTCCTTGGTCACGTTACGGAGCTTGACTGGGACGAAAAACAGACTCAACCACAACTTTTGCTGCGGATAAGGGCGCAAGTACACTGAACAGAAACTAATGACGTGCTAACCAGCAGCATTGTGCCGTAATAATGGCACGTGATGCACTAACTGACGATTTATTAGATGCTGACTAAAAACTGCAGTGACTCAAAAGTGATAGGCACGCCTCCGATGTCCACTGGCCACGTTTGTTTGTTATTACGCTAAAGTTAACAACACCTGCTGCGGTTAGTGCGTGCCATAAACCAGACGGGGTTAGGCTCATACAGACTGCGAAATGCAAAGACAAAATGAAAGAAGTCACGAAACTTCAGGTAATCCAGTTCGCATTGCTCAATCCCACCGTGGTTCGGAGAGGCTCAAACACGACCGAAGTGCATTGAGGCGTGCCGTTGTACTTACCTGCGTAGAAGTCAAAATTCATCCTTGTCTTGGCAAGGAAGAAATACTGTAGCTAGGTCAGGGTGTTACAAGTGTCACACCTTACCAAGTACAGCTGGTTGCAGAAATTCCACGTATCACACAAAAAAATTCGACTGCCATGACTTGTCATCTTAGCAGCGGGCACCAAAAGAGGAACGATCAATACTGCCGGCATGTAGCTGTAAAATTAATGGAAAGTACCCGTTCGAATTGGTGACTGGCCGAAGCAGTTGTAGGCAAGCGCGTGGATTAATCCAGAACATTTGTTAAGATTTTTTGTTGGAACAGCTATTAGCGGAAGGCTTATTCGTGTTTTCAACAATTAGGAACGTGTGCAACTTCCATTTGGTCTCATCCTTGACCGCAGTCAGACCATCGTAAATTGATTGCACTGCCTTCCTCAATCAGTAGATTCAAATGATCTCACCCACGCTCAAATGGAGAAAAATCACATTTTTGCTAGAATCAACAAACGCAAGTCCGTCTGTTTAATGAAATAAAGACAAATTAGCTTGGCTACTTACCTAAAGCTTGCCTACGTACTATGGCATGAAGCTTGCGCAGCTTCGCAAATTGGCTCCGACTATATTACGATCCGGTGATGTATGGTGCTTCAAGCCATAGTGAGCAGGTCCGCAGCTAACTGGACTCTGTGAAGTCAACATTAGCTCCATGTGTGTGTAATGAGCATTACGGTGTTTAAAAACCAATCTAGGTGCGAACTTCCAGGACTGGAGTCCATCCATCCAGCGCAAGAACTGTGAGCTCCGGGAAATGAAATATCGGTGGAAGCAAGGCAGAGGATGAAGGGGTGAGTGAGAACCATCGGGAAAGGAGAAATACAGACACTTGAAAACGATACTGCATTAAATCCGTAGAAAATTGAATTGATAGCAGAATTATGAATTGCTGTTGTTCTACTTACATGGGTGCCACTGTTTTGTTTCCAGTGTTTCGATTTCGACCGGTCGTCATGGTAACTGCTCAGGCTGCGTTTATGTGCACTGCGTCGTATACGTCATATCGTTTCTGTTTGAACTAAGTAAATGACGGTGCTTTCACATGTAAAGCTTTCATGGCTGGTAATGATTTTATAGAATGGTTATTGAAGATCGACTTGACAAGTGCAAACTGCTGATAAGACTTAAGATCACAAAAGCCAGTGCTTGAAGTTAACTGCTCCGAAACTAGCTTGTTAATACCTTTAATCGTGTAGATTGTAGAAAAACACTACGAAAAACATTTACTGAAGCAGAAAAATGTAAGCGAGAGAAGTAGGAAAATACAGTAAAGAAAGGAAAGAAAGGCTGTTTACGGTATTGTTCGACTAATTACAGGTTATCTTGTCCAGTTTACCTCATCCAGACAGGAGAAAAGAAATTGGTACTTCTTAGACGTCGATGACATTTTTTGCCTCAGCTGCTCTTTCCAGAAATTGCTGTAAGGACAGTGTCCATGCAGTTAACAATATTGTTAACGTCCTCGCAACGACACAATGGATTTCATTCACCAGTTTTTCTCATTCCAAGGCATCAGGGACCACCAAATATCAAGCGAAAACTCTGCAACCAGCTGAAATAACCCTATATTCTCGTAATCACCTGTGATCCTTAAATTTAATAAATAGTGAAAAGCGTCGTGTACCAAACCTTGTTTGAGGTTTTCTTTTTCTAATTCTGCAAATAAGCCAAAGCATTTGGCTCAACATTAAGACGAAAAGGTGTGCGCATCTTTACAAAAAGTAGTTGTTTGCTTGAGTTTTGTTTCGCTCTGCCAGATAATCCCTATGTTTGGCAAAATCATCTGCAAGATCTCTTAGATGCTATCTTCTCCTGAGAGCTGCTTCGCTATTATCGTTAATATAGATTGCTGTGAAACACCAACAATAAAGTACAACTGGGGTCTAGAAAAAAAAACTTGCAAAATCCTTTTATGATCTGAAAACAGCGCAACACACAGAACGAAACGAATGCTATCTGACTGCTTTTCGCGGCGACAGAGGTGCTGAGCCAGGCTAAACGAACGCATACTGTAAGTCTGGTTAGTCGATTTATTACTCGGGGTTCAATACATTTTTAAATTCAAGACATTAGTTGACGAGAAAGTCGCAGCAACATAATGACAACCAATCAAAGAACGTTATTAGCGTCATGTCTACATTCTGGTTGCAAAAACTTCCCTGGGCTCGTGCATGGCGAGCCTGACCCTGACATCTTTCTTTGAGCTCGCTTTTGTCAAGTATCGAGTTCGAACAGCAATATCAATTACCGCGTACGCCCAGGTACTGTGCATATCTGCCTCCGGTCAGGACAACTTACTTTACCGCATGCTGGATCGGATGTACAGGCTGACAGCGGCCGCGCGCGTTCCACGGCATGCAAATATAGTTCTACGCGCCCGAAGCGCGATCGACTGTAATCCGCAAAATGAATGAACTTGGCAGAAGCAGCTCATCGAGTAACTCTTTGTATGATTCAGGACGGAAGCGACGGCACTTGAATGTGTGTGGAGCACATATCGACTCATCCAATTTGCGATTACACATTAAATTGCACAACACGCGTGAGAAGCGAAAGCAGGCGAGAAAAAAATTGTCCCAAAATAAATAGCGGGATTGCACGCCGTTTATCTACGACGCCAACATCAATACGTCCACGTCACGTGCTAGTCTATAGCCTCGAGTCAGAGGCAGAGTTCTGCATAAATGACAGTCAGGCTGCGTTTCGCTTTTCTCGCCAGGTACTGACAGCTCGTACGGGTGAATAAGAAATCTCTTGCATCAGCATAAAAAGAAATCGAGACTCACGTTTTTCGCCGAACGCCCCGAAGCGGCAGGTCAGTTTCGGCGAAATCGTCGATTGTAATAAAGAAGACACAAACCAGCGCACCTGATTGTGTCTTTTTCCTGTGTGCTTTAAAAGCGTGGCAACCGCCCGCACAGGCAGTGGCTTGCACACACAAATGCGATAATAAAATCTCGGACAGCATCACTGCACCAACGGATCACCAACTGAAAAAACACGCAGCAGGACGATCTCTCTTCCTAAGGGTCTTCGTACAAATATCGTTAAGTTTATCACTTCCTGCTTCGTGGCCTGAGCAGCAGCAGCAGCAGGCGTTGCGACGAACGGCGCTGATGCCGTTTCCTGCATTACGGTTTCCTTTCACGCAGAAGACGGACTTTTAACTTCACGTCCGGTCGCCACCCTCGCGCTGTCTACAGTCGGGCAAGACATTAGTCATGAGAGGCGACGATTACGACACCCGCTGCGCAAAACTTGCAGGTTTTTGGCGCAACAAAGGATAGCGCGAGGGCAGTCGCGCGACTGCCTAATGCATCGCATTCGCACAGTTCTACAGTCTAACGATTTCCGATTCGCAACGGTTACGAGGTGAGCAAACAACTCAAGAAAGGCCAAATATTGTCAGAAACAAACACTGCAATTCGTCAGACACCTTCTTTCTGGCAACGTACGCGGAAGCACCGAACCTCCGCGATCAAATGAAGGAACTTTACTTTCAACATTTGAAAGAACAACACCAGCAAAATTTATTTGCAAGCTCTTCGTTTTTTTTTTCATTTATTGTTGATGATCCAAACGAATAACATTAAAAGTTGATATTCTGTAGGGTATTTGCAAAAGCGCTTTAAGCTCTTTATTATTGAAAGTTGAGAAAAAATAATTTAAGTAACTTCACTCCACTGGTGAAAGAAGCAAGGAATCTACCGCAAATTTTTAATAGGAAATCGATTTCGCTTAATGCTACGCATCGTCAGTCCTTTCATCTTATTAAAATAGAAAATAATTTGCACTAGTCTTTTTTCTACAAAGTAAAAAATAGCCTCAGTAATGAGACTAAACCGTGCGCGAAATATTGTTAAAAGTTTAAATTATCTGCAAGTGCTTCAAGCATTAATTATTTTTGTGTCCTCAGTTAACTCATGTTTGTAAATATCTTTGGATCACAGATGAGCCATTAATCACTTTTCTTCTCAGGCACTGAAAGCAACTTTGAACAAATCAGAACACAGCAACTTCATCATGGGCGGAAGCCACGGTAGCAAGTACTGCAGTCATTCACGGCTTGAATTAAAATTACATAACAGGTTTTTTCGTCCTGATTGTAGCCAACATTTAAATTTTCGGACTCTTCCAACGCTTTTTAGGCAAAGCAACGAACCGTAACCGCAGCTTAGACTCCAAGTTGAATATGATCTTCTACACAGCATCTTCTAAAGCCATAAATAGATCGGGTTTACTTTTCACTTATACGCTAGGTCCATGATTTTATTAATTTAACTGACCACTGGGATATACTCACCATAACCCAACGCCCACTGTTGCTCAACTCACTCACGAAATAAGAAACAAGACATAGACTTGAGTTTGTTTTCTTCATAGCAGTGCGCCAACATTTTGATCAACATAAAAGCGGCAAAACAAACTTATCCTGACGCTGGATTTATCGTAAACGAAGCTGCAAATGCTTGTAACTAATGAACTTTCCTCAGCAAAGAACAAACAGAAGCGAGTGACTTTCACTAAACAAATATGTGCCTCGGCCAACTCCATCGCCAACTAAACGCTCATGCTAAGAACTTTTCAGCATCAACAAGCTGTGTTCACGTTGACAACGCTCAGCTCGAAGCATGAACGTCTTGCACAACGTCACAGATGGTTTCATACGAATACTACGGCCAAGTATTATCTTGCCTACGTTGCGATGAAAGGAGAAACAGCGAGGAACATGATCTGCCATGTTCGCAAGGTGTCGCTCTGCTGCTCCGCTGCGCACAACAGCGGTCATGAGTGTCGGGCAGAAACCTTCAGATAAACATTTGCGAATCATAATTTCAAACTTATGTACTGGTTTTGTTTCAAAATTTTACCCTAATTTCTTTTTTTTGTCAATCAGCTTTAAACCAGCAACATTAAAAATCGGTATTTTGTGACAGACTATTGTGATCTCACGTAGAAACTACCTTGGTAGAGTTTATCTTTCATGATTTTTTTCTCAAGCGACTTTAAAACAATTGTACAACAATTCTCACAAAATTTTGATTATGATATTCAAACATGTGTGCAGCAAACAGGCCAAAAGCGTCACACAGCTATACACGCCGCAGGTGAGGTGAGCCAATTCTGTCAATCGCACAGAGTGGATTGTTTGTTGACAATGAACACGCTTGTCTAAAAACATCCATCATGATTTCATATGAATCAATGATTTTTGCGTCGTTATAATTTTCAATACAACTTGTGAAGGTTTTCTAGATCAAGTACGATTTTTATCACCTCTGCAGAATTTTATTTTACAAACGAGTAATTTTCTCAAGTATAAAAATACTTTAATTAAATGCTTACATGATTTTTTTTAGTTTCTGAAAAAAACAAACTTTTTAATAATTGAAAGTTGTGTTCCGGTGCCAAGAATTAAAGAAGTTCAATAGATTATTATGACGACATAAGCTGTTGCTGACAGCGTCACATGTTTACAGCCTTATCCTAAATCTTAACTTTTTCAAAGAAACTTTTGCGTCAATGCGAAAGCAGTCAGTCCGGGAAACACTTCGCATGAATTGTGGCTCGTGTGCAGCTACTTCGCTATCTCAGGCCGTTTCAAATGCAGCCTATTTCTTGCGCTTAGTTCTCTGTCACTTAAAAACAGGTTTGAATTAAAGGCATCACTTTCAGCATGTCCCATTTCAGATAAAGATCACAAAATCCTATAAAAGGGCAATCGTGAACTTTCACAAAAGCATTAACCTGATGTTGAATTTCTTCAAAACTTCATTAAAGTTGTCGTGTTATCATTTATCTTTTCTAAGTTGTTTTTTTTCTGCATTTTCTGTAGCGGCGATTTTTTTACCATGCGAATCTTCATGTAAAATACATCTTTCCCACATTAGCTATTCAATCCTTGAATGTTGCAAACTACTTTTTCGTGCAAAAGTATAACTTTTGAGTATAAATTTTGCACGAAAAAGCTTTTCAGCAAGTTTAAAACTCATACATGCTTTCCAGCAATTTTGCGTTCATCCAAAACAATTAGATAAACGCAAATATTTGAAATTTTGTCAAAACAATACATTCCTCACTGGGCCAAAAATTATGCTACTATCCTAATGAGGGTTGTGCACTGAATTACTTACTTTGCTCTCTTCAAACAAAAATTTACTTAAGCTACTGAATGCGGTCGAATCTTACGTGCAATGATAACGACTGTTTGGAACCTCAAATCACACCCTGACTGTGATGTCGTAGGCATATTTAGTGCCAATAGAACAACCAAGGTAGAAATAAGTTTAGTGCCAATGAAACAACAGGGGCAGAAATCAGTTTTACACCGAGGTGTCATTGGACATGGAAATCTGCCAATACGCTGTGCTGAGGTGATGAAGTGGCACTCAGCACAATTGCACCCAAAAATGTCAAAATAAAAAATTATTATCAGTGCAAGGCCAGGTTGTCACTATGTTGTACATAGTAACATATACAACGAAAATCTTCAGTGGATCGCACAAAACCTTCGACAGGACGGCATTCGACTCGCAGGTTGAACATAGCTGCTCTTGACTCTATTGAAGGGTTCATAAAAGGATGAAAACAGGCAGGCAAGCACATTAACATTAATTTTGAAGCAGGAAGATTCACATTACGTTTCTTAAACACATTAAATGAGGCAGTATGTTGCTCATTGATGGATGATGTCGAAAAAAGTGAGAGTTGTTTTCATGACGATGATCTTTGGTTTTGTTTGGAAAAATAGGATAATTTTAATTCCTTCAATTGTGTTAAATCCCAAAGTTTAGGATTACTCAAATGATTTTTGGCTGCTACGCTATTCCTCGTTAAGGCTGACCACAAGAATGATGATCTCGATAACGCTTCGCATTCGAGTGCAGCTGTCTGATTACTTACAAAGTCAAATCTGTGATGATTTCTAGCATAGGCCACCATCAGTATGGCTGCAGGTCGAAATTTGAAATGTTTCTCTTGACAGGTAGTGACTCATCAAAACCACCACTTGTGTCAAAAGCACGAAACATATTAATGTCTTTCTTCCGTTGTCACAGTCGAGAAGGCCCTTTTTTGTTGCGTAATAACAACAGTGCCAAATCCAGGAGAGGACAGTTTGGAAATGTTTTTCATCAAAGATCATGGAGTTCCTTAAAAAAGTGGCCTTTTCAAAAAATGCGCCCTTTATCCTGGTTGCTCACTCTCTCTAACACAAAAGGCTGAAAACAGTAACGGATGACGTGCCTCTTTTCGAAACGCCAAGTCTTGATACGTTCCATGTGTAGCGGTACACATGCCCTGGCAAAAGAGTTTTGTGGTTCTGTAGAAAAGCTGTGTTGAATGTCTGAAGTATCGATTGATGTTTGTTTTAGACCCTTTTCGCGCAATTTTATTTCGGTAAACAGCTCCATCTCAGTTAAAGTTTGTTGATTACTCCAGCATTAACTAGGCTTCTGTTCACTGACTTCTTGATCGGCTGGCGTAACGCAACTATTTTGCAACATCTTCACTCGATGTTGGAGAACATGAAGGCGTGGGTAAGCACGCTGTAGGAGCTATTGCATGTAGCCATTTAATACCTGGAACCCTAACCTTCAGTGTTTGTCACGTTAATACTAACGTCGGGTGTGCATGACCCGGTTTTCAAAAATAAAAAAAATATACTTTCCTTCAACTGCAGTTTATCACAAAAACTACACTGAAAATATAAGTCTCACTGAGCAATTTGAGCACTAACACTGTTACTTTACTCGAATATACTACAATTTTTGATGAAAGGTAAGTAGACTGAATATAGCGAAGGTGGCATGTATACCTGAATTGAATTGCTCATAAAAAAAATTATGGGCGTGAACAATTTCTCCTTTTGTATACTGCTAACACGACCATAGAAGCATGCCCTGAGTGAGTTTCAGCTTTTTACAGACTCTGCCCCCATAAACCATATAGTGGGGTTATGCGTACCCCACCACCTCACACTAACCATTACGTCGGGTCAGCGTGACCCGAACTCGTGACGAACTCGCTCCCTTGCAAAATCTAGAAGAGCGTGGATGACCGCAATCCCACCTATTACTAGTCACACAAAAACATGAAGCTACTGAAAAGTTGAAAGCGCGCCGACTTCCGCTTCCGTAGTTTCACTTGAATGACCTCATTTGACCCGGGTCATGCACACCCATGTTAGTATTCCAGGGTCCGTGTTTATCATATATAATTCGCGATGTGGCCTTTGCACCAATGTTCAAAATTCACCAATTAGATCACGCGACGGTAACTTTTGCCAACATCTGGAACAAGGCATTGTTTTGCGTCAGTTGTTTGAACACACTCCAATGAGCAAACCGTCACCTCGTGGACATCCGAAAGGTCAAACGTAGGTTACTGTGTTCATGGGCATACCCGGGAGGGGGGGGGGAAAGGCCTTCCCAAATTTCTAGCTTATCTTGCCGTTTTGTGCTTTGAGAGGCGGTGCCCCAAACAAAACACCGCTGATCGCTTAAAGTCAAAATAATTGGACCCCAAAATTTTTCGGCAGCCTGCGCTGCTGACTGTGTTCCAGGATCCTCCAAGGTGACTTGAAGTTTAAGTAAAGGCAGTCAGTTGAGGTCGCTGACCTAAAGGTGCATGTGATAAAAGATCGATCAGACATATTGGTTTATCTCGCATCCGTTCTACACGCCGTTCCGGGTCAATAACTCTGTCTTTTCTGCTTGCTTCGCCGCTGAATCCGGTGGAAATTTTTCTGCCTGAAAAAAGTTTTCAACCTCAGGGAAATTCAGTTCATGCGCTTCACAGTTTGTCACCAACACAGGAAGGTGTTTTTCACACACAGGTTTTCTGCAAGCAAAGTTTGGAGGTAATTTGTTGAAAAGTCTGTTTTTTACTGCCGCGTCAAATAGGATTTCATATTGCAAGTCATACGGTTACTAAAAAAACACACATTTACTTTTACAGACTTTTTCATTGTATATTTCATTTCAACATTTCTATCCTATCTTGTGCTTGACCACAAAATCTTTTAAGATGTGGCTCTGCAGATTGGTGATTGATGATGTTGCACAGCAAACCTTTTGTGAGGGCACCCGTTTTCTTTAAATCCAAGAAAAAAACAATTGTTTTTGACAGAGAGAATTCTACACAACGTTTTGTACAGTTTAAGCATCTTTCAGTCTACTGCACTTTGAAAAACTAGCTATAATATCAAAGGAACAAATTTTACTGTTGTGTTCAACACGGTGCTTGTGCAATGGATGTTGGATTCTCTCTGGTGTATTTAAATTCGACTCAGATTTTATAATCCAAAATGCGCAATGGTGGCAGACCAAATTAAGTTTTGGTGTTTTGATGACAAGTTCAAAAACTAGCAAGACGCGAACATACTCCAAGGAATTTGACATCATCGTGCAATCTATTAACTTGACCGTTTTTTTTCACGTGATCTCAAACTTTAACAAAATGTGTTGAAACAACTCCAAATTTTTACGTTTCATGAGTTTATATTTACAGGTATAGAAATGGCATTCACTTCAGCAAAAATGGCGTTTTTTTGTTTAACAGGCTTCCTGGGGCTTTGCGCAGATGCTTTCCGGACGACAATCTCTTCCAATACGGGTGGTCGTCTATCCTCGAATTCTACACAAACAACCTTCTTATTTTTAGTCCTTTCTGCAGCTGATACTTTTTTATGGAAATATTTTACAAATGCACACTGCACTGCGCCTGAGCAAACTTCAACACACAGAACGCCTTGTCTATTGACGTTAATGCAATTTCTATGCCTGAAAAAATAAACGCATGAAAAATAATAGATTTCTAGTAGTTTTCTACAGTATTGAGATGGTCATTTGGAAAAAAATTGGTCAAATTAATAAATTGCATTATGATCAGGTTTTTTTTTAAGGTGTTTTAGGGACCGGTATCGGGTCCCTAGAATTTCAAATCGGGTTCCTAAAATCAGAGAAAATTATCATCGGGTCCCTAGAATCAGAGAAAATCGGATCCCTACAGGTCCATACTGGGTACCTAACCTTTTCCTTAAGAAAAACCCTGATTATGAAAACTATTTTTGGAAGAATTTCGTCCTGGCTTGTGTTTCGTTGCCACAGCCTCCTACTTTCTGCTTCATATTGCGCAGATTTACTTTGCGAGAATAAGATCGGACGCACAATGTAACGTACAACGCCCTCACCTGCTGCAGACCAAGGATTCTTAAAAACGAGAGGTCTTGTGCAGACGCACCATGCAACAGAACAGGTGGGAAATCGCGTAATTTAGCTTCCGCCCGCTTGTAAAGCTTGATGAAAGATGCTCTGAATTTTTTATCATTTCTTCCAAGTTTTACCTTCGTTCATTCTCTTTTTGTTGATTTTATTTGTAACTTTATCGTCGATCGCTATGCTACAGCGAGATATGCGCGCGATTCAACTTTGTTTGCTTCGCTGGTTTGTTTGTTGCTCGAGTACCGCCCCGGGCTTCGGTACTCGCTCCTTCTACGGTTTGAATTCATGGGCGCAGCCAGGGTGACCCGGAGGGCATGCCTCCCCCAATTTTTAGAAAATATAGTCATTTTGTGCTTTGAGAGGCCATATCCCAAACAAAATAGCGTTATTCGCCTAAAATCAAACGTTTCGGCCTCCCCCAAATTTTTTTGCCCCCCCAACATTTTTGGGCTGGCTACGCTACTGTTTGAATTCACGACTACAATCATAGCGAGATGCAAAGTCGTGTTAAAGCTGTGAGATTTATTTCTGCCGAGCATGAACAAGCAGCTGAATCATGCAAAGCTAAAACTGTCCGCGAAATGACCAGGCTTGAGGCAATTCTGCTGCTTGTGAATATCATCCTGTTCAAACACGCCGTACATGCGTGACTTAATTAAACCGTAGACGTCAAACCAGACCTCGGGACTGAAATTTTCAACCTGCACATGATTTTCGACATGTTGCAGATCAGACGTCGATTTTCGGACATTTTAATGTGGCGAAAGTGTTCTGTAAAAAAATGCTCAGAATTTATTAATAAATTTCCAACTTTCAAACGTTTCACCGGGAAAACGGAAATTGTGCGTAGATATTTAAAAGAAAATTATTCGCTTGTTTCCGACTTGCAAACTCACTGTAGATTCTATTTTTACTTACATCGACAGAAAAGATTGCAAACTTACAGTTTATCAACGTCGTTTGCAGCAGCTACAGTCACGCCCCAATGAATTTTCGCTAATCGCTGCTTATCTCATCGTTTGTGGTTAAAGAGAGATGTGTGACGTCTCAGTTTTAGGCCCTGCTTTCTCGCAACACTCAACGCAGATATGGTTCATGAAGAAAGAGACACGAAAGCTCACGTTGAGCACAAACAGGAAGGTCATGCGCATCAACATCTAACTCTTGTTCATTTTTATTGGGCCATCATAACTTGCTCATTTGGGCCAAACGCAGTGGTGGCCTTCTCCCCTACACTCCACAAATGTATAATTACTCAAATATCTTTGGCCGTCTCAGAAACTATTTTGAGCGTCCTTTTCGTATAATTCGCTACAAGGGGCAGGAAGAAATTTCAGTGGCTGACATTATCAGTCGTTTGACCATTTGCACTTCATCCCAGAGTTGTTCTTTCAACTTTCATCATGACGGTGCACAATTTCCAGGCAAAGAAAATTACTTACCCTTCTACTAAGACATCAAAATTACTTCTACTAAGTTTAAGTTTAATGTCACTAAGGCAGTGAACGTAAACTTAAATTTAAACCGTAATGAATGCAGAGATCAGCGTACGGCTCAAAGAGAGGTCAAAATGGCAGTACCCCCGAGAACAGATCTATAACGACAATTCTTTGAAAGACGTTTATCTGATCCCACAGCATCTTCAAAGATTTAGAGTTGACGCTTACAAAGGTACCACTCTAAATTGTGCTAATCTTTGACGTATTTCGTGCATGCAGCTGTGCAGAGCGATGGCAAACGTTAGATTTGCATTAAGCCTTTGAAAGGGGCTGCTCCGCAAGGAAGTGCGTGTAAATATTTTATTGCATGAATTTCAGATGAACAAGTAAAATTCACATTTTTGCACAATAGCTTTGTTAATTTGTCCCAAGAACCAAACTTACGTCGTCAAGATTGTTTTCTAAAACAACAGGAAAAGATATTTTGTTTTCTCATTCCAAACGCAACGAAAAATAGAGTTTGGATAATTCTGTTTCATTTTCAGATGACAACTTAATCTTCTTTAGTTTGACTGCTTTGTTGTATCTGAACTTGATTTTGCTGCAGGATTTTTGACAAATAACAACAGAACGCTTGTTTTGACGACAAAGTCAGTGCAATGGAACCTTTCGCAGAAATACTTTAGTGACGTTGCTGTTGCTTTTTTCACTTAAAGGAAAGTGCTCCACTTCTTACGATTGACAGGAGTAGAAGCAAAAGTGTTGACATCACCGCACGTGGTCCTCGGCCCTTCAAGAACTTGCGTGTCTTGGTTGGATGTTGGATAGCGTCAGAAGCAACGGCAAGGTTCGGTAAAAAAACTGTTAATCAGTACGTGCTTACTTGGCTGTTCCTACCTGTGGTCATTGTATGGATCATAGTTATGAAATTAAAAAGCACGTGGCATGACGTACGTGAGCATGACGTGCCAGGAACGTGGCATGACGCCATTTTGAAGCTACGGGTAAGGTTGGTTCGATGCAGAGCAGATTCTCTTATGAGCAATGGGTGATGTTTTCGATACTTCAGACACAGCGTGAATCCAATGAAAGTAAGTCACCAAACATTCAAGTCAAACTCAATCCTGAACCACTAGTACAAGCCACATCGAGTAACGCACTTTGGCCGAGCTTGCTTTCAAAGTGTTTCGAATCACGTCCAGTGAATAACAAGCAGAAGTATTTATAATTCCCTATATTTTTATTTCAAATAAGTTAAACAGAAGTTTTGGTCGAATGAAGTCACGTTTGAGAAACTGAAAAAGATTCTTTTTGAAAACTAACAACAACAAGAAATTCAAGAATGACTCGAATTGGTAAAAGCTGTGTAATAACTTCCACCGAGTCAGTCAATCCAGCGATGCCCTCACCACAGCTCTGTTAGCTTATTCATCTCCAATCAAACTATAACCTAAGTGTATTCTCAATTTTTTATCCTGTGCATTAGCACGGTGGAATTCCCCTTGGACCTGTCCGTTATGTTCAAGTTAAGTCGATACATGCAAGAGAGGTTATGGGCAAACTGATGGGAGACTGTTGCTGCCAAAACGACACAATTTACGCGGATTCGATAAACCTGGTTGGTTTTTGTGCAGTTTCGCCGCTACATGAACTGTTCAACTACCACAAGCAGCAATTAGTACGATTATGAACCATTTTTGAAATTCTGAAAACCACATCTGAGAAAAACAAGCCAATCACCAACGAGCAAACAGTTAGTGCTGTTGTATCTAAAATTAGTTTCGATAAAATGTTTCACCGAAATTGTTAGTGGTCATCATCGCATTACGTTTATGATGCTGTGTTTGTTGAACCTTTGACGACGGCAAATCATACAAATTGGTTTCTGTCTGCCTTACACAGAAAGGAGAAAAGTGTTTCAAGTACATCTGCGCTCTAGCTAGTGAAATAAAGAGACAAAAATTGTTTAAAAATATCTTTTTAAAATGCATAAAAAACATCGGGTTCGTCTGCCAAACTTGTATTCTGCGACGAAATATAAACCTACTCCCCCGATGAAAAGAGTAAACTTACAAATAATAAAGTTGGGACTGCTTATTTTTCAATATGTAAAGGTAAAAATGCACATTTTTACCGGATTTCAAGGGAAGGGGAATATCAAACTAATGAGAGAAGGGGAATATCAAACTTAACCAAGATTTCGATTCACAGCCCAAGTAATTTTTACGAGGCCACAAAGATTTGCTGAGTTTATATTGCTGAGGAATCGGGCTTCAAAAACATTGCGCAATGTCCTAAATGGCGTTTAGGAATTTTCTTTCGTTTTTTGCTTTTTACTTGGAGTATCTACTGAATGAAAGTTGTTTCTTTGTCTCATTCAAGGTAAGCCTACATCAAAAGATTTTCAGCTTCATAAAATCGTATTTATTGTATTCATATAGAACTCATTCATCATAGCCGTAAAAACGACATACCTTGATCATGTTCCAAGTCCAGCCAATATTTGCAACACTTAGGCCTCAACATTTTTAAATATACAGACACACCACTATCTATCGAAAGGAATCGTTTCACAGCCAAGAACTGGACACTACGACCTTATCAGAGTATATATTTCGCGCCCTGCTGGGTAGGCAATCAGCTCTCATGCAAACAGAACCTATAGACAAGCCTGTCGTTTTAGATATAACAACCTAGTGCTTATTGGAGCCCAGAAGAAAGCTACCGTTTTCAAGGGAGGATGTGAGGCGTTGTTGATTAAATACCAGTAAGCAAACAACAAACATGAATTGTAAAAAGCACGTGGATGATTTGCTGATTTGGGGATCAGGTTTCTTGGTGTTACGTACTCGTTATTTCAAAATTACGCAGCCAGCTTCTTCCACTTTAGTTAGTTATACAAACATGCGCTTCGGGATACTGACTGATAAACGCTGCGCTGTACACACATTCTGCATGAATCTAACCTACTGCACGAACTGCATTATTCTGAGAAATAAGAACTTTGATTTCAGACAACGTGAACGCTATCAATCAGGAGAGCGTTGCGCTATTAACAAGACTAGCATTTTGCTCTTCATCGCCATCAAAGCAAAAAATTATACCTTCAAAGACTGTTTAAACGCGGGCAGTAACCGCGCATGTGGGCCACAAAATGCCCCCTAAATGCAGTAAAAATTGCCTATCAGTGTCTGCAAGAAAATACCGCACCACATTTTCTTATTTCTGCGCTTAGCTGAGTCATATGAAACAATAAATCAAATCAAATCAAATCTAGTTCTGTCTTAGCTCAATGGCCTGTTTATCTTTTCGGAAGACCACTGACTAATCTTCCTACTCGACGTTCCTAGGTGGCTATCAATAAATTTTATCAATACGATCAAACCACAAGGGTGCTGTACTGACAAATGGTTGCAGTGGTAACAAGTTGACCAGTTAAACCTGCGAGCTTCTTGTGCAAGTAACTGTTACGCCATAAAGCCTTCTGTTGAGCTGCACGTGGTCTGAGCGTGCTGCAAGCAAACGCAATCGATTGTGACATATAAGACTTTTATGTAGCCTTCATTTTACGCCTTGAAAAAAAACAGCAACCGTCGCGACGTGGCGAGTGCAACAGCGTTGCTAAATGGCATATTTACATGTTAAATATAGAAGATTTGGTATATTTCGATGCCGTTTGGCGCAAATTTTTCCTTTGGCATGTATAAAAATTTGCCATGTTTCTGATATGTTTTGCAGTTATCAGTTTGTATGACATCAGAAAATTTCTAAACTTCTGTTTTAGGTGAAATTTGGATCAAATTAATTCAAAAAACAAACGCGCAAACTTTAACAGTATGCCGTCTTCACTGCACTAAGGCGGTAAAGTCGGGCTTGTCATTGATCTGTAGATCTTTTTGATTGGTACTTACCTGACACAATCTGATAACGAAGTATGGCAGTTGTAAAGGTTTGCAAGGAAGCAAAAATATGTTGGAAACATCCGCTTACTGTTGACATGTTCGACGGCAATGATGATGAACTAGATCTGTTGCAGATAATTGAGTAATTGACCATATTTCTTTCAGGTGAGCTGTCATCTCACCTCTTGAGCATAATGTGTTGGCGTATATGCCGTAGTCGTACTTCATTGAGTTTTACGGCTTGATAGAGCAATAACGAAGTGAAATGTGAAGTTTGATGTTCTTACTACACATTGGTGCTGTTGCTGAGAATACAATTGCATGCTTCAGAAACATGACATTTGATTGGTTTGTTTTGTTTGAAACCTGTGGTATGCGCATAATCAACAATTGTAATGGCTGTTGTTGTTCAACTGCAGGCTATTTTGTTTCTTCTGCTCTGCTTGTTTTTCCGTTTGCAGAGCTCAGGCCTATATCTGAGTGAACTTGTAATGAACTCCAAGTGCCCCGTTTTTAATTTTGTTTATCTTCATGTTTGAGCCGCTTTCTAAATGGCAACTGTATTCGTTCCACATGTGATAACAGCAGGGTCAGGACGAGAGAAAAAAGTTTGAACTCCAAATGTTTTAAGTGGGGATGAGTAAAGAAGGTGGCATCAATACAAACTTTCAGTCTGTTGGTGGTATAAGCGATGTGAAGGGACATCACCTTCCACTTCAATGAAGCTGTACTTTTCAATAGTTATTGCCTGTTTTGATTCACAACATCCGTTAGAAAACTTTTCAACTGTGAATATGCTATTTGAGTTTTTGACACAAGTTTGAATGGTGCTGTGAAAGTTTAGGATTATTTTTATTCTCTGGTGTTCGGGTGTTTTATGCAAGGAAAACTCGTTTGGCATTTTTTGCTTAGTTTGGTGTAATCTGAAACATAATTTAACACACTATATTTGCTTTCGGTAAAATTGGCATCACAGAAGGGCACAGACACCAGTGTTGATAATCTTAGTGCTTTCTCACTGGACTAGTGGTTCTTAACCTGGGTTCGATCGAACCCTGGGGTTCGACGGAGCCGTTTCAGGGGTTCGACAGTGGTTCTGTGCATTACAAAATTCAGCAAACGTTTTCAGTTTTTATATTGGAATATTAACTACCGTGTATGTCAAAATAGAAGTCTTCAGTTTCGTGGACTATCACTGTACAACAAATTGGGGTTCGAAACAAGTTTTGAGAATAACGTAAGTGTTCGACGGGTTCGTAAAGTTTAAGAACCACTGCTCTAGCTTTAATTTTTGACTGAAGATGGATTAAGAATAATCCGAAACGTCTCAAAATAAAACATGTATAGTTTTTTGAAGGCTTTTTTAGTGTTGATGAAACCGTTAAGTGTGTCGCAATTTTATGCTCCACTGCTCTAGACGAAGTGATTTTTGCAGTCAGTTAATGATCTACTTATTATCGATAAGAATTTAAGTAGTTTTGTTAATCTTATAATGTAGTAATGTGCTTTATATAGTTTCCCTGCTTCTGTTCGCAATAACAACTGCTGAATGACAGTTTTGAGTAGAAGTCATCGAGGTCTTGTCTAGATTCGTTTACGGCTTAGACTAAGCAGAAAGAGGTACAAGTTATGAAAAAAACGCTGCTGTGTTCCATACTGGAGCAAGAGAGTAATTCAAAACGTTCATTGAGGCTTAAGGCAATTTATTTTGTGGCCCTAGGCACTAGCAGTTTAAGCTGTGCTCTTATTGCAATGATATTTCCGTGCAGCAAGATGTCGACACCAGGCTCTTCAGCGCTCCTTGAAAGCTCAATGCTCGAGGCATTGGCGATCTCTGGATTGTTCCCATACATGGGCAAATTGACCTTGTGCTTAATTTGGGAAAATCCAAATTTGGCGCCCATTTATGTTTTCTGTGATTAGGCGTTTGTCACCAATGTTTGCCTATTTTGAACAGACTGTGGGATTGAAATAAGCTGCGTACGAAGTCCTAACAGTTTGTAGAACATCCGGGCTAACTACTAAAGCCACTCGATCTTGATTTTCCAGAAGGGGGCGCACGTACCCAACCTGTGGGCGCCCATGGGCCCAGGGCGTAGCGTCCCCTTTACACTATTGTAATACAGGTATGGTTGGCTGGACATAAATGCACGGTTACTTGTCTTTGTCTGATAATAGCGGTTTGGATTCTTCGTTTTGCACTAAAACAATAATACACAAACTCAGATCACCATAGAAGTTGAACGGTGACTATACCATTCCTCGGTTTACTAAAAAACATTTGTTTTCGTCAGAAAAAATTCTGCTGACCGGCATACTCCACAGTAATTCTCCTTCTGGCAACACTTTCGGTCACAAGCAGTTCGTGACTGCGTCAAGCGCGCCCGGTTTCCTGTTAGAAGATTGCACCTGTGTCCCTGCTAAGTCTTCTCTGTCAACAGAGTGGGATGGAATTTTTATGTTAACAGGTCCAAGTGAAGCAAAAGTTGAAATATCTTTTCACCAGCTTTACTCCAATTTGCAGATGCAATGAAACAAACTCCCCAATCTTACACTAAGACAGCAGACTAGCAAAGGCCATGCAAATGCGTTATTGCATCGGCAACGCTATGTAATCCGTGGTATCCAGGGTTGGGGAGGCCGAGGCAAGGCTGAAAAGGAGGCCCTCTGATGATGTCATCATATTCAGCCAACCGCGATAAGACCTTTTGATTAAGCCTAGGAGGGGGGTATGTGTGCCACGGTGTTATGCCCTTCTCTATGCCGCATCAGGGGTTATAGTTGGGGGATGGGGGTAGAGCTAGTTTTAGTGTTAGTTTCGAATACAGGTTAGGTTTAGTGTTAGTTTTCCCGGAAAATTTGGCGGGAAATCTTTGGCGAGCTCTGTGCAGTGTTTGTGAAAAAACAGAACACGAGACTGCAACTACAATAGACTTAATCAAAAAGGCAAACTGAGTTTGATACAGATTAATGGAGTACAAAACAGGTATATGTTTCAACACAACGAAATTTTTGGGATTTCACATGCAGTACATATCCTCTTAAAGCAGGGGCCGCATTTTCACAGTCGTCCACACTATATTATGAGAAACTTCATTCTCTGACAGTGAAAAATATTATCATTTGTAATAAATTTTTTCTCTTGCTTGATAGGGTGTATTCAGAACTTTTTGGAACAAATTTTAACCCACAGCCTTTTTAAGGTATTCCAGTTGGTTTGAAGCTTTTCCTAATATTTGCACATTAGAGATGCTGTTCAGAGCTCTGTGAAAGTAAAGTAGCTTACCTACACACTGCAGTCATAGGTGACGGAATCGGGGGTGCCGCATGGGCCTACGCCCCACTTTTAAACCACTTTCAAATGCTTGTGACGTCACATTTGCCAATTCAAACTACAGAAATTTTCCATAGTTTTTTTGACGTGCCACTTTGAAAAAGGTTCCGCCACCCGTGATTGCAGTTGCTGCAGTGGTCCCCATTGAAAGCAGAGCACTTACACGTTAGAGTCCTGCGTCGGGCGGGTTGTGGGTACTCGCATTTGCTGGGCGGGTGCGGGAACTCGAGCGTGGTGGTGCGGGGCGGGCGCGGGATAAGAAATTCTTTGTGCGGGTAACCGAGTGTTGACACAATGCATGTGAAAGTGACATGAGCAAAAAAATTAATGCTACAGAGAGCTTGTGGTACAAAGTTGTAAAGCAGCTATGCCAAGCGAAATGCCTTACTGGGCCAACAATTATCTCACTATCTTCGTGAGGGCCACACATTCGAATCGCTTACTTTCATCTTAGCAAACCAAAATTTTATTTAAAGCTACTGAGAGCATTTCAAATACCAACTGCATTGGTAAAGATTGTATGGTACTTTTAATCAGGCCTGTAATTAGGGGGTGGTGCCATGGAACATTTTTCGCTCCCCCCTCTGGAAAAATGTGTAGGACGTAGTTTAAAACTATTGGACATAGTTTAAAAAATTCGGGACCCTCTCAGAAGACCCTTCGCCCCCCTGGTGTCCCAAGCTGGTTACGGGCCTGCTTTTAATTGCTCCCAAACTGTTATACCCATGGGCGTCCGCAGGGGGGGGGCAAAACGGGAATTTGCCCCCCTGGAAATTGAAAGTAAGCACCAAGATTTTCTAAAAAGCATGAAGTTAGCAGCTCAATTCCGACTAATTGATTAATTTTTGCAATGCCACGTTATTTGCCAGTATGACATTCACACTGCACATGGTTTCTGTTCTGGTGTCATGCAGGAGTGAGTTTATAGTTCACTCGTTTCCACTCCCTTGCGTGGCCAAACTTGGGGGCGAATTTTTCTTGTGTTGGTCTTTATTGCGTAACAATATTGTGGCAATAAATCTTCAAAGGTTCGCTTCAAGTTACAATAGTAGGCGTTTTACCGCATGTTGCTTTTGAACACTGGTGCCACGTCTGGTGATTTTTGGACTGGCCTAGTGATCTTGTGATTTTTCAATGTAATCTAGTGATATTTTGCATAGTATGTGTTTGAAGAAAACCGGCTGTCCTTTTTCTAACTTTTCAGCCGTTTTCAATCCGTAAACAATTGATTACGTGAATGGTTGTTTGAAGATTTGCGCCAACAGAACATACAAGTGATTCTAATTTGAGTTTCCAATCGTTTTCACTTCTGCCCTCTTATTGCTGCAATATTGGCCATGGCGGCATTTTCATTTCGTTGCAGGAATGCTGCAGAAGAAATAATCAAATAAATGTTAGGTTGATTGGTCTAAAATACTCCGTGTGTGGTGTCGTTTTCAACTCTTGAAAAGAGCCTGATGATTGTTGGTATGACATTATTTTAACGAACTTGCAAATGATGCAAAGGTTTTTGGGTTATAAAGTAAATGACTAAATCATTTCAAGCAAAACTGCAAACCTCGACATCAAAGTTTTAAATTAAGTAAAGTTTTCTCAGATCTAGTGATTTTTTTTGTGAATAGTGATTTTTGCAGACAAGCCTGTGGCAGCACTGCTTTTGAACGCAGACATCGTGGCAGGTAATGTAGCAAGGCAGTGATTGGTTGCTGATAGCGGCAAGCCACGCATTTTGATGCTGTGTAAAAAGAAGCCCAAGTGCATCTGTAGCCATGGGCGTCTTCAGAGGCGGGAAACGGCGTTTGACCCCCTTGGATACTTGGTCTAAAATTTTTCGAAAACCTGAAGACAGCAGTTTAATTTCGATTAATTGGCTTAATTCTTGCAATGGTAGTTTATTAGCCGGTATGGCACATTGCACAAGGGCCAGGTTCGCTGTTCTGTTGTCATGATGTGATGAGCTTGCAGCTCACTCGTGTCCGCTACTTCGCCTGCAATTGCAGAGGCAGGTTACAAACAGTGTTGCCAGATACCTTTTGAGAAAAAGCCAAACCATGTTTAAAAAAGTTAAACCGGTTAAGAAAGCCAAATTGTTAAAAAACATGAAATTTAAAATTTTTTATTAGTTGTAGGAAATTTTAGAAGAATAAAATTGTAGCATTGCTTCTACACTCTACAGCAGGGGTAGGGAACCTGCGGCCCGCGTGAACAGTTGATATGGCCCGCATCAGAACTTTCATTACCCAATTTAAAATACAAAATCGCGTCAAAACGAATCGCCATGATAGGCAGATAGCCTACTTAGATAGTATGTCATAAGAAGCCTCTATTCTTCATAGTTAGATAAAGGTAGAATTTCAGGATAAAATCAAATGTTATTTGCGGCCCGTGATAGCAAATAGGTTCCCCACCCCTGGTCGACAGGAATAACAATTCCAAACCTTCATCTTCCACATTTTCCACAGTGTTTCCTCTCGAGCCTTTGGCATTATGGGTTGCAAGATATGATACACTTTATTCTTCTACGGATTGCCCGATAACTTTTGAGAAAATACACCAAGCATTCTCTACCACAGCCTAATAACACTTTTCAGCAAAATATTTAAAATGCCAAGACACCAATCTGAAAGTATGGGGCAAGTGCCTCCAAAATAGCCAAATATTGAAGAGGAAAAGCCAAATAATTTTTTTGACACCAATTGCCTCTAAAAAAGACAAAATTTGTGAAATTTGGCGTCAAAAAAGCCAATCTGGCAACCCTGGTTACTAAGCTTGTGAGCGGATTTTTCGATCGTTAGTCTTTATTGTGTAACAATAACATGGCGATAAATCTTCAAAGGTTCACTTCAAGTTAAGGTAGTAGGCGTTTTGCCACACATGAGATTGTTGAACGCAGACATCTTTGGCAGAAAATGCTGCGAGACAGTGACTGCTGATAGCGGTAAGCTTCGTAGTTTTGTACTGCGTGAAAAGAAGCATGAATGAAAAAGAAGCATTGCTGCGCCAACGAAGCACGATTTTTACGACCGCTGCCGTAACACGGAGCATTTTCGTTATAGTGTAGAAAGGGCAAAGCGTTTTGTGAACGTGCATTTGCATTGCATCGTCAGCAACATGAACAGGATAAGTAAAATGTTGAGATTGCCCCCCTGGAAAAATTTCTGCGGAGGCCAATGGTTATACCACAGGCAAATTTAGCACAAACGTAAGAACAAGGGTACTTCGAAATCAGCTGAGTGCTGAGAACACGTGAGCAAAAATCATAAACGTAGAAATACGTTTTGCACCGAGGTGTCGTTCTAACACGTGGAAATCTACCAGTACCTAGCACATGCACATGATAAACAGGCACTAAAGACCATTGCATCGAAAATGTCGACCTTGGGATTATAAAAATAAGGTCAGGCTGTGGTATTGTATATACACAATGATGATAAGCTTACTGGGCCGCATGCGGGCCGTGGGTGTGACATAGCTAGTGTATAGACATTCTCCAGTGTTGGTGAGACCACAGATTGGAGTTTCCAGGTCTCAGTGATCTTGCAAGAAAAAAATTCTGCGTGATGGCAACCAGCAGTGCTAATAATCAAGTGTTTTGTATCGATGATCATGTCGTGAATAGTAGAAGAGCAAAGTTAAAAGAGTTCCTCCGTGAACGACAACAGTGCTCTGGGAAAGAAGCGCTGAAGTTTGACTAAATTTACATTTTTACCTCATAGTGTTTTTCAAGACCTTCTGTTGGCTTTGAAATGAACCACTGGATAAATGGCACTAGCGATAAAACACATTGCACGAGTTTTTAGTGGTTTTCAGACACACAATGACAGGTGCAGGTTTGGGACGGAAACAGTGCGGGGCGGGCGCGGGTTGGGAGGGCGTGCGTGGCGGATGAGCCCCTCTGAAAGCAAACTACTTACACATGACAGTTGCTACCGGGGGTACCTTCGAAAGCATCATACCTACACATTGCAAGTTGCTGTTGGGGCCCGTTTGAAAGCAAAGTGCTTAATTATGATGTGCTTCGGTAAAGATTATATGAGCGCATAATACGTTTTCCACCAAAAAGTAGGAAAATTTACGCGCGAAACATGTAGAGGGGGTCCTGAAAAGGGGGCCCGAGGCAAGTGCCTCGCTCGCTTCCCCTTAAACACACCACTGTATGTAATGGTAATAGTTTCAGCTCAAATCGTTTTCAATGCGTGCACAAACGCATTTAAAAGCAGAAAATCGAGATGAGCAATGCGGTAAAGCATGAGCGTGTGAAGTACAAGTAACCGAACGTCAACCTGAACTGCAGTGCAGCGAAAGCAAGCATGCATCTTTTCAGCCTTGAAGTGTCGGAACTTACTCAAGTCAGACTATAATCTGCCAAAGATTGGTAATGCATGGTGACGCGTGATAGAGGTCGGTGTTAAAAACTACGTGGGGACTTTCTACCCCGTTTTTTTACGCCCTGTTTTTTTCCTTTGTATTTACTGTCATCAAACCTTCCTTCCCCAGATGTTATGCTGCGGAGGAATTTGCAAATCTCAGCGAATTTCCACTTTTATTTTGCATAAAGGTTAAAAACAGTGTTCGTCTGGGCACAGCCGTAGCAGTTGGGGGTGCTGCAGGGGTTGCGGTCGCACCCCCACACCTCAGACGCTTGCGAAAAATCAGACAAAAGTTGGTAAAAGTCGTGCAACGATTTTAAAATAAATTTTTTAATTCTCTTATAAATACAACAAATTAGCATATTTATCACGTTTTTTTAAACTGTAAGACAGAAGTTGCCATAGTTGCTCGCTGTTCTTCAAAAGTGCATGCAGCAGTAATCCTCAACTGGTATTGGCTAGTTTGAAAAAATGGGCAAAATTTTGTTAAAATTTGCAACAAAAGCCTATGGTGTACTAAGCCTGACAAATATTGTTGACATATCAAACACTTTCCATGATTTTTGCAAGAAGAAAAAGAAAGCCTTTTCTAACTAGTGCGTAATATAGTAAACCTAAGGTTTTGTGTAAAGTTCTAAAACGAAATTAGGCAGGTTTTGCAAATATTGGGCACTGAAATTTCGAGATGATACAACTCTTTCAAATAGGTGATGAGATTCAACAGTTTGCATGAGTTGTTCTGAAGGTGTCCCCATTTCCCAAACAGAAACAAAATTTGCGACGTCTCTCCGGATGTCACCAAATTTCACATGTTGCTGATACTATATGTTATGCACATGGCCTTCGATATTATTGAGTTCTTCAAGTCAGAAACTGTTTCCCAAACATTTTGGGACACGGACCCAATTTGTGAATCTTTTTTTTCTCTGACCGCAATGTTATTTCGCATCAATTTTTCAACCCAACCAATGGAGGAGGATAATACAAAACGCAAAATAATTATTGACACTGAAAAATGTTTCGTTTTACAAAACTGACAACGTGAATTGGAATGGATGAGATTGCTTTTCACAGCACAATTCATCAATTCTCGGAGCTATTTGTACAACCCAGACTCTACAGCAGTGGTGATCAAACTTTTTGGCTCGTGGGCCACATTTGTCTTTCAGAAACCCTTCGCGGGCCATAAGAATTAATAATCTCAATAAAAATTCTCCGAAAAATTCTCTTAAATGATTAAAGTGTTAAGTTTTCTTTCCAATGAAAATTGCTTCGCGGGCCACTCCAGAGGGCCTTCCGGGCCACGGTTTAAGCACCACTGCTCTACGGCAAGTCTGGACCTGTATTGTGTATCATATTTGTAAGAGCTGAAAATGCTGTCTCACACGTGTCCGTGATAGCAACAGGCAATAAAAGTTGCCTTTCGTGGATGTTCGTACTAAACACTAAATCAGAAAGATGAAAGCTGTTTGATTGAAACTAATCATTTGGCCCCAAACAGATGCCAATTGGGCTAATTTTTTTTACGTCATAAATGCGGAATGCGATAATTGTTGTCAACAATTTGTTTTGGCTGCGAATTTTCAGATGACATAACAATCAAGAGTTGCGATTGCAAAAGCTTGCGAAATCATTTCAATTACGAATCAATGCGGTTAGTATTTGTGACAGTGTACATATGTATAACGTATAGGTGGGACTTTTTTATTTTTGTCATATCTTTACTGACTTCTTGTGCAGTCGTCACGGACCCCAGTTTGAGAAACCCCGTTTTAACAGAGGTTTAGTTGCGTGACCTTCAAGGCTTCATTCCTAGTGCCGTTTGTCGTGTTGGAAACCAATCAAACCAATAGAGTATTTGTTGTTTTTTCTCATTTGCAGTTGTTTTGGACTTTTTTTGTTTTTCGGGCAAAAATCCAAAAAATTGGAGAAAAACTTTTCGCGCCCTCAAACGTTTTTGTTCCCTTACCTGCGGCTATGCATGTACTGTAGGTCCATAGGCGTAGCCATGGGGATCATTCCGCCAAATTTCTAGCGTATCTTGTCGTTTTGTGCTTTGAGAGACGGTGTCCAAAACACAATACTGTTATTGGCTTAAAGTCAAAATATTTGGTCCCCAAAAATTTTGGGCTGGCTACGTTACTATGTTGGTCTGCCCGTTGCAAAAATGTAAAATCTGAAAACTGGTTTCGCTTGAGGAGGAAAGTCTGCATCGATATCGCGTAAAAAGCAAAAACTGAAAGCCTTTCATATTGCCCAAAAAAGTATAAACAGCCTGCTCTATCAAATGTTTTTCTGAACGGTGTACGTGTACAATATTTTGACCAAGTGAAATACCTTGGTGTGTGGATAAATGCCTCACTGAAGGATGATGATGATATTCAAAGACAAGTGAAATCACTGTCCTGTGCAGCAAACAAGCTCAGAGGCACCTTCGGATCAGTGCTCTCCTGCAGTAAAAGACACTTTATTTCGTGCCTATTGCATGCCAATGTATGCTTGCCAATTGTGGAGCAAATGTACGCAGACTAGTATGAAGCGCTTGCATGCTGCATACGACAATTCCCACCGAATTTTGCATCACATATCCAGAAATGTAAGTGTTCGCCCACACCAGGTTAGCCATTGTGTCAGGACCTTTAATGCCTTACTGAGAAACAATTTGCATCAATTACTTATACGCTGCGCATCTTCTAACTTTTTTATCCGACTGCTTCAAATGTCTGACGTTTTTTACAAATCTTCATTTTTCCTCAATTATTCAACGCTCATGTATGATGGCGCTACAGTTGGGGTGCTGTGTTTTGCTCCTCTCAATATTAGTCGTTTGCAAACACCTATTCTGTGATGCGCTATGGCTAACCATTTTTTGTGCTCTTGTTTTGTATGATTGCGTCTATGATATGGACCACGAATCTGTGATAAAAACTATTATTTATATTTATCTACTGAAACGCTTTCCAAGTAAATGCGTTTAGGCATTGGCTGTTTTTTACTGCGACCCACCTTACAAATGCACCAATCGAAAAACTTCACGTCTTTGCTCTTTCATCCTAAAACAGTCCGGCTGTTGACGACATGTTGATGCGCGAAGTGTCGCGCTCCGGAGATTATTCCATTTTTGGCAGTGATGACTGCATGGCCAGCTGATTAACGCTTGATCGATGTGCGCAGCTAATTAATGCGTTTTCAATGTGCGCGTCTGCATGAATGTTTCATGTAATGCAAGTGTTTAAGCACCCCTTGTCATTCTGACGTCCTTCGACACGATCGCACGTTTATTTTGCAGCATATACCTTCAGGCGATATTTGTCCTATAATCCTTGTCATATATGAGATATTTTGCTGCTTTCGTTTTGGCGATAAGCTCTTAGTCCATTCAGCTCATGTCTCGCTTGAGATAAAACAAGATAATCCCTTGAAAAGACAAAGCATTGTATCGACAACGTGACTACGATATACCGATAACATGCAGCATGGAGATCGGAGAACACAGAAAAACCCGCATTTAGAAATACACACAACAGTCTGATCTGTCAGACTGATCAGCGAACACGGAGCCGAAGACCAAGAAAAAAAATCAGCTTTGGAAGAGAAGCAGCATTTGTGCACCGTGGTTCAAATTTTCAGCAGTCATTGAGCGTGTGAAGTAATTCTGTACACTGCCTTTAAACAAACGTTGTTTAACGTCACCCCAACTTTTAACAGTTCCGTCTGAGGCCAAAAAGCCCAACTGTTTGTTTTTCATTTATAGCAAGAGTTTCATTCACTTATTTTCCTTTTGTTTTGGTATTACCTTAATCGGTTCACCCAATTTTATTTGTATTTTGCCCAGAATTTTAAATTATTAAAACATGTCAACTTTTTACGAGGCATAACAGATTTTTTGAATAATTTTTACTCGTTGTTTTACCTAATCTTTCCGGACATATCACTGACCCCCGTCAGATTATCCCCAAACTTTTCGCTGATAAAGGTCATTTGCAGTTCCTTCCTTCCTGCTTCCTATTGCTATTAGTTCATTTGCAATTCATGCTGTCGTCTAAAAACATAAGGAGTTGATATAAATATTTTTTATTCCCAGGAAAATATTGGAAGGAAACTATTTCTATCCATGAATACATTACACGAACAACATCTGACATCACATCAACACATTTTTGCTGGAGCGGACAGGATGGTCACACCTGCCTCTATTTTAAGCGACTACTGAAAACGACGACTTGAAATATTGTCACGCCCGAAGTAACACTTCGCTGCAACGTCACAGTCGAGTGCTGCGAATAACGAAACTTTAGTCACGCGTCAAGGAATGAATCGCTGTTCATGAATTTCTTCCAAATATCACTTGCGTCACTGTACTGACGATCTCAGCAGTGTTTGCCGAAATGTTTACGAAATGTCTTTTACTTCTTTCGAACATTTAATCAGAAGAAACGTCTCCGAAATTTTGTTTCGAATTAAAAAAATTCTCCCGACCACGCAGTCTTTCAAACAGCCGTTTACCAAAAGACCCGTCAAACTTGATGTTCTTTTTATCCAATCCATGCTTTCAATTTAGTTCTAAGTGATGTTAGTTTCGTAAAGGGGGGGCTGGTATAACACGGTAAATTTAATAAACATTATGCAAACCAGTGTTGCTGATTTAATTAGTTTACAAATGAACAATACGTAACCTTTGCGTGGAGGTGATGTAACTTGGTATATTCTGAAAGTTTGTACAAACCTTTTCTCACTTTGCTCTGCCACATTTTACTGGTACCAAGAGTTTCTGCTTTGTAAGCACAACATCATGTACTTACTATGGAATTACTCAAGTTGAGAGGATTGTCAAAGTAATTACATTTCTGTTTGAAGTAGCTTTAACCTCAAGCTTAAAATTACACCTCAGCACCGAAACCGCAAAAAGCGGACGATTTTCTATGAGCTTTGTAGCATTAAAAGCAGCATGAAAGCAGGGCCGACCCTTTCTTTCGAATAAAACCAAACTCAATGCAGCTGCATTAGGCGGAAAAACCGTCGCCATAATCACCACTGACCGCGATGATGTTTTGCGCATCGTGTTTTCCTGTCCCCACCTTGTTGATCAACAAAGCTGATTATTTTATCAAAACAACATACTTGGCTGTTTTGATCTATCTCAGTCAGAATGCAACGCAGCAGCTAAAACCACAAATAAAAAATCATCCCATAGGCGTACGAGGCGGGGGGGGCGGGCTGCCCCCCCTTGGGCTTGAAAAATTTCAGGGCAAACTCTGTTTTCAGGGGAAGCGAAAGTTGTCAAAAACCCTGAATGTAAAAAGTATATTTCAATACAGTTAAAAAATTCTGGGCAAGCGCAAGTTGTTTAAAAACCCTGAATGTAAAAAGTATATTCAATACAGTTAAAAAATTCTGGGCAAGCGCAAGTTGTTTAAAAACCCTGAATGTAAAAAGTATATTTCAATACAGTTAAAAAATTCTGGGCAAGCGCAAGTTGTTCAAAAACCCTGAATGTAAAAAGTATATTCAATACAGTTAAAAAATTCTGGGCAAGCGCAAGTTGTTTAAAAACCCTGAATGTAAAAAGTATATTCAATACAGTTAAAAAATTCTGGGCAAGCGCAAGT
>Ga0210059_1000356_pt1 | contig 55636 bp, 30 predicted proteins | sample Ectturendosymbi2_FD_188042 | JGI IMG/M metagenome (GOLD analysis project Ga0210059, IMG submission 188042) | Ecteinascidia turbinata endosymbiont from Florida, USA - Sample 2 (SPAdes) (version 2) | ecosystem: Host-associated > Tunicates > Ascidians > Unclassified | place: Key West, Florida... | reverse complement strand
ATGCCGAAAAGCATAGAATGTGCACACAGAAAATACAAAAAAGTAAATACACACATACAATAAAACAGAGTTACAGAATACTAGAAATCACAGTAGTTTGTTAGACAAATGAAATGTTGCTAAAGTGTACTGACACTTCCCCCTGCACCCTATGTACTGACACTTCCCCCGTGCCCCCACCTAATTGTACCCATGCCTGTAAGTACCCGGGTCTAAAAAAACAAGTACCCGAATTCAGTAACTCAGCTACATAATTTAATTGATAATGACTCATTGCCTGTTGCTTATGAATCACAAATAATCATCTAATTACAATTGGCTTGATATGGTGTGATTCTTATGCACCACACTTTAGACTGTGCAAAGACTCGGTTTAATCGTGGAAGTCATTGGTTGGTTAATGGTTCAATTTGGCTAACAGAAAGTTTTGTAAAAATTATCTGTTTAGTGTGAAAAGTTTGTGAGCACCCTTATGAACCCTTTCTTAGTGGTGCACCCCACGCATATTTTGATGCACCCTTGAGTGCACCGTGCACATCGGTTCAAGAGCGCTGGCTTACACCACTACAATTGCCTTCTGTTTATCATATCTGTTTATCATAATCACTCCTGTGACGGATGTGCACGTGATGCTGCAGAAAATTGAATGCAAAAGAAGAATTTGGTCGACAAAACGTAGCCAAGGAATGACTAAGCGTCATCCATAGCTTTCGATAAAGCATATAAAATGTAAGCCGCCCTTGATTGTAAGCCGCATGAAATGATGAAAAAAATTTATAAGCCAAGGCTTGCAATCGAATAAATACGGTGCTCAACTGCACATACAGTTAGCTCCGAGAAGAGAGTTGATGATATAAACACTACAGTGTATTCTTACTAAGAAAAAATATTTTCACAGGCTAGAGAGTGACTCGGCAAGAAACAACATTCACCCGAACGATAAACAGAAACCAGAGAGTACAAACAAAAACACCGGAAAAATAACATGTCAATATTTGGCCAGCCAGTTTTAGTGTGAAAGGTGCTCCAAAGCTTATGCCGTGATTTTCAGCTACATTTTCAGGTGCTCTGGTTAATGCCACTGTTTAACGTTGCTGCTTAAAAGCTTTGCTCGAAAAAAAACATTTCAGTCGAGGCGTTTTGCCTACACTGCCAGATTCTTGCGCTTTTTCTCTTTTTAGTAACTTTGCCAATGCTCCTGATGGCATTACAGATTTCGGCATCGCGTTAGCTAAACAGTGCTTTCTGTTCTTTCGTTGTACAAGCCGACTGATCAAAAATTTTTTCTATCGGAACACGCAACAACATGTGGCTTGACCAACTTTATATGTTTGCCAGATGGCCGAGAATTTCACCGGCCTGTCCGATATATTACTGCTAGTTTAGCCAAGGCCGGTGAGAAGCCGGTATTTTGAAAATCTCTGCCTGGAGCCGGTATTTTGAATATAAATGCATTGGAGCAGTGTTTTTTTCAAGCCGTTTTTGGGTGTCAAAATGACACCCTAAAATTTTGCAATGACACCCTAAAATCTGAAAGCCTAGATATGGTTTTGCCTTCTGTTGAAGTGAAAGGATTTGAGGAAAGCGTATTTCCCTGCACGTGGCTATTGCAACAGATGGCTGAAATGTTATAGGCCGACATCATTTTCTGGCGCAGAAGTTGGAAGCGGATATTGTAAGTATGGTATCTGTGCACTGCGATGCGCACCGCTTTGCTTCGGCCTCTCATTATACTGCCGCAAGTTTGCACAGTATGGTGTACGAAACTGCGAAAACACTTTAATGCAATTATGGAAGTGTTTTGCTGTTTCATCATTCGATCGACTTGGCTGGCGATGCATCAGACTACAATGAAGACAAAAGGTCGGCAGTTGAGAGCTTGCAGCGCCAGAACCGTCGCCAGAAAGTCGTCAACAGGGAGGCTTTGCGCTTGTGCGGTGGGGGCTTTACGTTCGTGCATGGGGGGGCTTGACATTAAAAATTGACAAAAATTCCACTGATTTATAGTGTTTCAAATTTCAATTTGGGGGGCTTGGAGCTTTGTTTGGGGTGACTTAGCCCACCAAAGACCCTCGGGGCGACGGGACTGTGCAGCGCACATGTAAAACAAGGTTGTCGAGTGAGATCTAGGAGTTAGATTTTGGTTGTTTGGGCCGCATTGAAGCAGCTGTTAGAAAATAAAAATGAAGCAATGTGCGTTGCTTCACTGCGACTTATAAAAACAAAAGAATTCAGCATGGTGCTTTCCTTCTGTCAACACTGGTACCTCACCTGACAGAAATGAGCAAAGTTTTTCAGGCCGGATGTTTTGATTTTGCTCAGATGAAAGCTTCCGTAAAACTGCGCAATCAATAAGCTCTCTGATTCCGCTGCTAAATCCGACCTTAAAGATATTTGCGAAAAGTTTGATAGTGTATTAGGGGAACTTGGAAATCTGGATGGTTTGGCCGACCCGTGTGCAGAGCCGGATTAAAGGGTAGGGGGCCAGGGGGAATTTTTACTGGAGGGCCCCTATGACGTAATTAATGGCGTCATCGTTTGTAAAAGTTTTGTTTTCGCTGATTCGCAAGGTTCCTGTTTGTTTTTCCGGGAGTCGAGAATGTGCTTACTCAAATACAGTTAGCTGTGAGAAGTAAGTACTAGAGTGTATTTTTACTAAGAAAAATATTTCACAGGCTAGAGAGTGGCTCAAAAGAAACAGCATTCACCCGAACAAGGCACCAGGGATTAGAAACAGAAACACCAGAAAACGAACATGTCAAAATGGCCAGCCAGGCGGAGTGTGAAAGTTGTTTGCAAGCTAATGTCTTGATTTTCACCTTCTTTTTCAGGTGCTCTGGTTAACGCCACTGTTTCAACGCTGCTGCTTGAATGTTTTGCTAGAAAATGTGATTCAGTCGCGGCGTTTTAGCCAACACTGACAGATCCTTGCGCTTTTTCTTCTATGAAGCTTTGCGCATTTCATAGCTCCTGATGGCATTAGAGATTTCGGCATCGCGCTAGCTGAACACTGCAATCTCGTTTTCTGCTCTTTCGTTCTACTAATCGACTGATTAAGACAGGGTTGCCAGATCTACTTTTTGCCGAGGGGTCAAATCTACCCCAGAAAATAGCCAAAAAAAGAATTCTGAGAAAAATAGTTGGCCCTATTTTTGGGCCCTTGTCTTGAATTCTGAGACAAGGGCCCAAAAATAGGGCCAACTATTTTTTCCAAATTTATCAGCAATTACAAAGTCATATGAACCCATACTTAGCAATTTATTAAATGGCAATGTTCCTCAATCACAACTGTAGCACAACAGCAAAACAAGTACATGATGAAAGATCACAAGAGAACAACTTAATTTCCTTGTGTAGCCATAAACTGAGATAAACTTACCATTCCCGAAAAGTACTAAAGCGATCAAGAACAATCTGGACAAAACCAACATACACGTGCACCACCTGAATAACTGTAAGTTAGGTAACGTAATAGTTCTCACTTATACCTCAACAACTGCAGCAAGTAACAGGTATTCTGATGAACGTACTTTCACATTAACTCAGAAAATCTAAATATCGTAACAAAATTTTGTAAGTGGAAACCTTCAAAATATAGGAATTTGGTGAAAATCTGCAATCAATTAGTCAAAACAGAGAAAAAATATGGCTTCTCAGACAGGTCCAAGGATGGTCAGATCTAATTCTTGAAAGGGGCCAGTCTATCCTGGAAAAGGGCCAAAAAGAGCCAAAGGGCCAAACAAAAATTTTGGGGCCAAGTTTAAGAAATTTTGCCCCAAGAGGGCCAACATGGCAACCCTGGATTAAAACCTTTTCTGACGGACCACGCAATGACGTGTGGCGTAAATGGCTTAACACAACGATAGTAACCATAACCATCGGAAGAAAAGTGTGTTGCTACAAACTTTACCCTTTACAACGAATCAAAGGTGCAGTTCGGCTGCGGCTACCTCGAGACTGCATCATAAGTTCGGGATCATTGATACCAGTGTTGCCGCTTCTGATATATTAACATGACATCAGATGTGATGTTCTCAGATAAATTTCTGATGTCTGATGTCTTGTCGACAAATGTGATGTTTACTGGGTTGTTGTTTTTGTTTTCCACATTTCTTCTCATTTCAGGATGAAAATAAGTCAGATTCATGATTTTGAGTTCTTTTCATCAATTTCTCACGCCAATGCGTGTTTGGTTATCGTTTCAAACTAAAGAAACTCTCTTCGGTGCGTTGAGACTGACATTTTACGTAAATTATAAACGACTTCTCTATTAATGGCGATATTTAGCTCTGTTCCGCATTCAACGAGGGTAATCGCGCTTTGTCAGGTTTGCTAATAGAAGCATTTAACTTACTGAAACTGTAGCGTAAAAACGTGATGTTATCTGATGTTGAAAAAGACAGCAATCTGATGTTAACGAGACTGACCCCAGTGGCAACATCGATTGATACTAAACAGCAGTCAGCAACCACTAGTTTTAGCACGCAAATAGTAAAATTTTCTTGACATTTGTGCAATAGGCGTGATGCACGAGTAGTGAGTCATACCCATGCCAAAAGAACGATTATTTAGGAAAACGTTACTAGCGAAATCAAATCTATTTGCATTGAGCAAAACCGAAAATACTTATAGGCTATTCAGTAGCAATTACTAAAATTGGCAGACAGACAAACTTGCAGAGAAATCAGTTGTTGTTGGGAGCCCTTTGCAGGGTTACCAGATGAAAATTTCAATAAAAAGCCAAACAATGCTAAAAAGAGGCCAAAAAAAGGCCAAACACCCTTCTCAAAGGTCAGAAAAAAGCCAAACCTTATTTGCGGTATTGCCATTCCTTTGTCACAAAAATATCTAAATTGAGAATATCAAAAAAAATCTCTTTGAAATTAAGATTAAATCTCGCAAGGCATTGTACTGGAGCACTGATCTTCCCTGACTTTTCATGGTTTTTAAAATTGCACACTTTGGGTACAATGGTGCCATAGTTTGCATATTGATCCTTCGGCAGCTTTCTGCACGAAACTCTCTCCCATTCACTCCTGTACTTACGTTTAGAATCATAAGAGTCCTTCCACTTCGACGTAGTTATCGCATTTCTGTCACGGAGACCCAGACCTGTCAGCAAGCGTTGAGAGACAGTTTAGTGCTTACAGCACAATAGACACTACACAGTGCAGTGAGTGCGCATATTTCCAGTGATTACGCAAAAACTTAATTTCGAACCTAGCATCCCTCAAATACTACTAATATCAGAAAGCGGGCGTCTTATATAGAATTTATTCCAAAAATTTTGCAAATGTGTCGCCGAAAAAAATGGAATAGCAATAATTTCTTTCATAAGCACCTGTTTCAGCGTGAAAAAGGCCAAAAGAGAGCCAAATGGCTAAATACATTTTTAAGGCCAACCAACTTGAGATGAGGCCAAAAAAAGCCAAAAGGCAACTAAAATTTTTACAACAACCAACTTGAAACGAGGCCAAGTTTCTGAAATTCGGCCTAAAAAGGGCCAATCTGGCAACCCTGGCCCCTGATACTTAATTTAACATAGGAATATAATATAGAGTTGTATTGTTGTATCGCTTCTGAATCACAAACTTTTTTCAAACGAGTGTTTTATTTGAAACCAACAAATTTAATCACGGGGTCACCCTTGAAGCAGTGGCCGGGGCAATTGCCCCCGTTGCCCCCCTTAATTCGGCCCTGCCCATGTGTGTCAAGTGGCATGGCGTTTTGGAAGGGTGCCGAAAGATTAGCAAATTGATCGTCCTCATACACAAAACGGGAGAGAGGAGTGAATGAACCAACTACCAACTGTCTTTTTGCCAAGCGTCGCAAGAAGGCTGGATGCCAAGATGCCGTGAAAGTAATTGAACCAAAGTTGGACGATACCCAATGCGGTTTTCGCCGCGGCCGCAGCACTGCAGAAGAATTTCCACTCTCCAGAAAATTTTCGAGAAATCCTGGGAGCATGCCAAAGACTTATACAGATGTTTTGTCGACCTCGGAACAGTATATGACCTATGTTGCCGGGTTCTTCGTAAAAAGCTTTGTGGGGTCTTGTGGGAGTACGGTGTTGATGGGTACCTCTTGCTGGCCGTCAAGTCACTGTATTCCTGCTCAGAAGATTGTGTCCGTGTCAGGAAAGTTAAATCACGACCGTTCAGCGTTGGTGTCAGACTCAATTACTACGTTTACATGGTCAGTTTCTCGTTGTCTCGTTATCATATATGGATAACGAGCGATCTGGTTCTGAACGTGATTTGCTATACCCCCACCCACATACCATTTCAATCATCTCATAAAAGTATATAAAACAGCATGCATATAATAGCCTACTTTAATGTCAAGCTGAAGTTCAAAATATTGGATCATGTTACAGCTGGAGTGGACTGAAGCTGGCAAAAAAGATTTGCATTGGCCTGCTATCTATTTCTTTACTGTAAATAGTCACAGTTTATTGTAATTTGCTGATGAATGGCTTATTCAGAGCTTTAGCTCTTTAGAAACTAATATTGTTATAAAGTAAACTTTCTTCATCTGGTGTACTTAACTACATATGTGTTTTACATATTTATTTATACCAATAAGTTAATTGTCTGATAGCTGCAGTATTATTAATATGGACTGTATTTATCAATATACTACTAGTATTATAGTACATGAGCACATTGCTATCACATGAACACATAAACATGTCTATAAAATAAACTGAATAACACAAGTTGGAACTCATCTTCATTACATGAATCACATGGTACTGAGTTACTTTATGTTGATGTACAGCATTTCATTAATTAAGTGATGGACGAAGCACTCGCATGTTTATTGAATTGCATCCAAATTCTTCAAAATAAGTACATACTAGTATTGTTTATTTAGTCTATTCCTCTTGGTGCAAAAATTAATAGTACCGTACATTGTAAAGGTTTACTACACAGTAACACTTGTGTATTGGTTTAACTCTGGAATTTTGGTTTGGATTCAGCACCTTCACATTTTTGAGAAACAGATAGTATTGTGTTACAGTACACTGAGTAAAATGTTTTCATAGACTAATATTATTAAGTGATCAAAGACTTAAAACTGTTCTTTTGTGAGATATTAATGGGCCTCTCAATCAGTGTTCAGTTAAAATATTAGTGATAGCTGAGGCCTGAGATCCTGTTTTATTAGTGTAACTGTGAGGGTTCTCATATGAAAACTTTAGCAGTAGCTCAGGAAATTGATGCTTATAGAATACACTCATACAAAACTACATCCTCAAATTGACAGATTGTTAAGATAGCATGCTGAATCAAAAAATATTTAGTCAGCAGTTACTGACATATTATGTCACTTGCTGAAATTATTTTTTTAACCATTTTAAAAAATATGTCAGTGTTTGGAAGGTGGAGAAGAATCGGTTTGTAATAGCTTGTTTGAATTGCATTGTAGTGAGAAGTTTCAAACAGCTCTGTTCGATGAACTTTTGATATTACTGTAGAAGTTCAAACACATGAAAACCTTATACAACACAGGCTTGATTAGCTACAGGGAAGGAATGATACTGAGAGATGTTGGATGCGTATTAGCAAAGAGCTTAACAAACCAGGTAAATATAAGTTAGGCTGTTGCACAACTTGGACTTTTCAAAAAATAATCAGGTATTGTCTGTAAAAGCTATATGTCCAACAATCTGCAAAATGTTGATATTTCTTAGGTGTAGTTTGATTTTAACATCTTAACATTGCTTTCTATTGCTTTGGTCATGCAACTGTTGTTCAAATTCTTTATTTTTCAAGTGAGATGGTTGCAGTTGCAGCAAAGTGTAAAAAGCAGTGGAAAGCACTAGCAGACTAGTATGCTTGCTTAAAAAAGAATCAACAACAGCTGCAGATCAGGTTCTCTTGCATATACTTTTGCCAACAGTTTATTCCCATCACTGACTTTCTTGGGTGCTCATTAAAAAATTGAAGGTGCAAAAATAACTGTTTCGCATTTGTATTTTTTGAACAGTAGGATTTCTGCATAACTTGCACTACAAAAATCGAGATTAGATTTGTGTCCACATGCTTTCCTTCAATCTCAAAATGTGGGTTAGCCTTATTTCTTTGTATTGAGTTTATTATGTCCCATATGTCATATGCTTGCAAGTAAAAATAAACTTTTGTCTGCAGACATACTGGATGACATACTGGATGCAATAATCAGTCAAAAATTGCCAGGTAATGCACACGTACTGCTTTCCTGCTTGACTAGATGCGTTTGATCAGATGAACGTAGTAAAACTGGGGTAAAACTCAGTTGGTGATCCGCACCACACTGCAAGTTATTTTGTTTCAGAAGTCGCAATGATCTCAAAAGATCCAATGGTACTTCTCTTCGAAAGTGTGGCAGGTGTTGCCAAAAAGGAAGGCTACAACACGGAAGAAAACTACAAATGTTATCTTGAAACTGATGACAACACTACAAACTGAACACGATCAGCGTGGGACTTCAAACAAGTGAAGCGAGGAACACAATCAGAAGTTACAGCTATGGAAGCAGCAACCAAGGAATGAAAAAACGCCGTGAATGATAGAACATGCAAACAAGCTGAATTAACAGCAAAGCCACTAAACATCTTAGAAAACATCGTGCTTTTACTTCAGCCCGTTAATTGCCGTTTGACCGCCTTGTATTTTTGGTATATTGCTGGTTTGGTGCAGCCTTATTATGGAACAGAGCTGCATTTGCGTGATGACTTGTATGCGTGTCGCAGTAGATCACCAATCAAAATGCGTTTGCTCAACGACTGATAGCAAAGCATTAAAGAAATAAATTTTGCTGTCACGGCACAACACCATTACTGCTTAAAAGTGCGGCAAATCGTTCTCTTACATCCGCTGCTCCACAGGGATGAAATCTGCCTGAGCGATTGAGTAGAGCAAAGGCAGTGGCGCCCTTTTCATACATCCACGTTCCATCGTGAAATTCTGTTTCTATCCTCGATATAACCCATGATTTCCTCGCGGTACGCCGAGTCGTTTTGTAACATGTTGTGCAATACTGTGCAGGCTTTCACTACTTCGTCAGCGGTGCTGCGTTTCACGGCCATCGGTCTTCTAAAAACCCTGAAGCAAGAGGACACGATCCCAAAAGCATTTTCTACTGTTTTTCTGGCTCGATAATTGAATATTCGCTTCTCCGGTGGCTGCTGCTGTGTACGTAACAGTCTCATTGAATTATCCTTGAGAGGAAATCTCCGTCACCCCCAAAAACGTGGTAGTGCTTCTTCCGTTCAAGAAAGAGGTTTACAGGGTGGAAGATCTGAACTATTTTTATTCAAACATTGGGCAAGGCTACAGTTTGCAAACACGTTGCGATCGCTTTGTTTTTCGTATGAATCGACGTCAGTAAATGCAAACCTTTGCTGTGCGTCTGCTACAGCCATCAGCAGTTTTTTCGTCGTCGAAACACAATGAGCCACTTAGTGCAGGTTCTTCAGGGATATTACGTGCTTTTCATCGATAGAACCATCACAGTTTGGGACGTTCCACCGCATTTCAAAATCATTGACCAAGTTGCACAGATTTATCCGATTGCTTTGCACGTGTCTGGTACGACTGTAGACACCGTTGACTTATGTGTTTGGTAGAAGGCAATTTTTCGGTCAAATATGTAGGAGCAGGCGAATTTTTGGGGGTGTAAAGGATATTCGGACAGACAATGTTGTGAGACTCACAGCATAGTTATAATATGATACATACCACGTATGTCTTCGGAGAATGAAGCAGCTTTAGGCTGCTTTGCATAGCAGCGCATTATCAGGAGGGTATAAAAATCAATGTAAACAAATGTGGACTTTTCTTGAAGTTTTCTTCTGTGGAAAAAATCTGTTTTCAGCACGGTAAAGATCAGTCTTATTTTCTCCTAAGCTTAGCGTGTTAAATTGTACTTTACTTTGCGATTCATCACTGCTTATGATGAGTGCAAAAGATAAGAAATCAAGTGTTTTCAGCAAAACTCAAATGATAATTTCTTGCTAAAAGTCATACTATTTCTTTGTACAAAGGGCTTTTAAACACATCTTCGCGTTTGGGTTAATGCAAATGTGTGGGTGTTTGAAAGAACACATGGGAGTCGACTGTGTTTTGCGCTCTTTGTTTGGTTTGCCCGGGCAGCGCTGTTAGCTGGAATCGCAAAGACTGCAACAGGCAAAGCATAAAACGAGTGCAAATCACTTGGTCAATTGGGCTAGTCTGTGCTTGATTGCTCGGACACAAATGTAGTTTTCCAAACAGCCATTTTCTTGGTTCTGTCGTAAGAAATAACAAAAGGTCCTCAGGCATTGAAGGCAAAACCAGCGACTGCCTTTCCAGAAATTGTTTATATTACCGTTATACTCAGGGCCGGCGCCAACGGGGGGGCCGATGGTGCCCGGCTCCCCCATTTGAAATCGGTGCCCCTCATTTCACGTTTGTCCCACCGGTTGCTGCATACATCCAATACTGTATTTTAAAAATGTGCCCCCCCTGCTGCTACATCCTGGCGACGGGCCTGGTTATACTGAGTTGCGTTTCTGCTGGGAACTGTTCTCTGAATCATCTGAACCTGTGATTGTTATTTTTTCGATGATTTCCTCATGGTACCATCGCTGCTTGTGAAAAACTATCCGATTAGATTACTCAACAAGGTTTGGTATATTCTCCTGGTTTTGTGTACTTGATTTAGTTCATTTTCCATTCAACTTGAAGCACACCAAGACAATTGAAATATCAATGTGTGAAAATGAACAGAAGCCGGAGCTGGAGTCTGAGCCATGAAAAAAAGAGTTCCGGAGCCGTAACCAAACTCATGAAAACCAAGAGCTCCGGAGCTGGAGCCGTGTTCATGAAAAGAAGAGCCTCCGGAGCCGGAGCTGTGACATTTTAACGACGACTTTGCAGCCCTGAAATAATCCAAACTGTAGCCGGGCACATAGACAATCCAGAGTAAAAATTCAACAGATAAATTGCTTTAGCAACAACCTCAAACGATTATCATAGTAAATTAAAATATGCAAGGAACCAAGAAGTCATATTAGTAGGATACTGAAGTTAACTCAGTGATCGATTAGTGGTTGAGCATTTTCACCCCCTTTGATTTTTTCGCTCCCTTGCCCATCAAAATCGCCCCTAAGGGGGCGATTCCGCCCACTTTGAGAAACACTGGTCTACACCCATCGGAAAGCGGCCCAAAGTTCGTCCAAGGATCAGGTGGCGTGATTACATCTCTGCCCTTTCTTGGTCCCATCTTGGTGTGGAGCTCCCAACTGGCTCCCATCTTGGTGTGGAGCCAGCAGAACTGGCTAATTGAGATTGATGTTGAGCATGGGGTATTTCGGAGTCCTCCTAGACCTGCTGCCCCCGTGGCTCTTACCAAAGGAAAATTGGGCACGAAAATGAGTGACTGAATGAATATGTAGGCCTACACTGAATCTTTCTATTTACGAAATTGTCTTTAGTTTGTTTGCCAAAAGTGAATGTCGTATTCAAATAATTAATCGTATTTGGACGGAAACTTGCGTTTTTGTGAAAATGAGTTAAAAGTATCAGACATAGAAGGGAAAATGGTGTTGACACCCTAAAGCTCCACCACGACACCCTTTTGAAAAACTTGAAAAAACACTGCACTGGAGTAACTCAAAAAAGAATTAACGCAGAACTTCTCAAATTATAATGATTCCAGTGGTGAGACTGGCCAGGACAGTTCTTTAAGCGAAGTTCATTTAAGTCGAAAATGGGGGCAAATTATATTATTACATGTACCTTAAAAATACTCATAGTCTCTTTTCTCCTTTGTTTAGCCATACTTACCATACTCCTTCGTCTTAAACGTGATCTGTATGAGCATTTTTTGGCAATTAACTGTGAAACCAACGCAGGTGTTGTCTGAACTATGGTCGACTATTGCAGAAGCATGCAGGAAGATTGTAGAAATGGAAGGGAAGAGCGACTATTGAACCTTATATTCCATTGCGTAAAAGTAGAAATTGTGAAATTGTATTCTTAGTAAATCTTACCAATTTTCGTTGATTCAATGTTTTCTTAAATTTCTTTTCGTACAAAGCAATTTTCATCGTTAATGTGATTAATGCACAAAGATCAATCTCTCGGATAAAGTTTTTACCTCAGTCACTGTTACTATGCCAGTGGCAAAGACATGGATAGGCTGTGTTTTAATGCGCAATGTTCACTAATAACTGCAACTTGGCCTACGCCTTATTTCTATTATTTTTTCGATGATACGATGTTTATCAGTGTTGATAAAAAGGCCGGTATTTTTACAAAACACATCTGGCACCGCTATATGTTTATGGTGTAACGCAAGAATATCGGAAGTTGCCGTCGGAAGAAATGTGCGTTTCCACCAGGCGTGGCCCTTTATGACGAAACAAAATCACAGTTCGGCTGCCGCTACCTCGAGACGACACAAGAAGTTACGGAATCATTGACACTAAACAGCAACCACAGCAGAACTAGCTTTGCTGCTTAAGCACGCAAAGTATCGTTTTCGCGTCATTTGTGCAGTAGGCGTGATGCATGAGAAGATGCCAAATTTAATTTTGTTTGTAATTTTTCCTAATAATCTTTCTTTTGGCATAAACCCATGCAAATATATTTGCATGGAACACAACCGTAAATATTTATATTCAGTAGTGATTACTAACACTGGCAGAAAGTGAAACTTTCAGAGAAATCATTAATGGTACTCAACGCAACATCTCAATATAGAGTTGTATTCTTGTATCTCTGCTGAATCACGACAATTTTTAAACCACTTTTTTTAAAAACAAATAAATGCCACCACGAGGGGTCCCCTTGGAGCGGAGGGCCCGGGGCAATTGCCCCCGTTGCCTCCTCTTAATCCGACCCTGTCTCTGACACAGTTGTACCTCGACAGGGTACAGCCCAAAAGTCGCCACTATCGAAATCCTTTAGAAAATCATTCTTAGTTCGTTTTTATCCTTCCAAGAAATGAAAGAAAGAGAGTAGTAGTCCATGCTTACGTCACTGTGTAGGTGAAATTATATCATTATCATCAATGGTCACGAGCCGAAACCGGAAGTGAGGCAAAGATACAAGAGAAACAACCAAGCTATAGCCAAAGCTGTTGAGCATTTTCTTTCTGTAAAGATTCACAAAGAATCATAGCAACAGTGCCATAATTGCGGTAGCATTATAGAATATTAGTTGGAATGGAAGTGTCCCACCTCGAAACGATTGGTAGACCATGTTTCTACCCATTCCACCCAGCTGCACAACCGACTAATACTCGTCTTTGGGTAGTATGTCTTCTTATCATGAAAAAGTTAACGTAAGTGCGAGCTATAGCCACTCATCATTTCGTTTAAAATATCAAAAGTGTTTTATCACTGTAGAACTATTTGCGAAAGCATTTATTGCCCACAAATGCTTTGGAAATATTTTATCTGATTGTTGGGATTTCAAACACAAATTCGTTTTCTTGCTGGAAGTAAATCGATAACTTGGTGATAGGTAATTTGATCAGCATGCGCAGTGTGGGTGTTTCTTTTTTCAGAACGATCTTCTGTTGACTATATCTAGTGCTGCTAGTTTATGCGTAAGAATGTAAAAGTTAACTGACTTGTACTAACTTTATCTCACAGTTTTACCATGTGACCAAATGAACGTCCTTTGCAATTTACGTTTTAACCGAACGATACTACATAATGATGCTAAGCAACTGTTGTATTGAAAATATCCAACCTGGGAAACATTGCACGGAGGTAGAAATGACGCCTAGACGTGAATTTTCACGAGTTTGCGCTACTAATTGCATAACAGAGAACTGTGCAAACAATTCCACATCCTTGAAAACGATTTACAGGTTCGCGAATGGTTGGTTTACTTCATGCGATGGGTTTTTTGGTGCTTCTGCTTGTTGGCTGAGTCATATGAAACAATAAACCATTACCACTACTTCAAAACAGTACTCAAATGTTAGTCTTGCGGATGACTTTGGTTAGTTTCGTTGATGCTTAGCAACAGTTCTAATAAAAACATCCATCACGCGGAAGATTTGGTAAATGATCTGGGAATTACGCCTACACGTGAATTTTTGCAAGTTTGTGCTACGAATTTGCATAACAGAGAACTGTGAAATAATCCCACTCCCCAATACAATATAAAGCCTTGAAGACATTATTTGCCATGGCTTTTCCACAGGGATCTTTGGTCTTGCTTGAAAAAAGCAAAATATGCTTGGTTCGTGAGAGAAAACCCTTCTGAAGCTTTTGAAATGCTCCTACTGTTCCTTTGATAGTCGAGGTTTTCTGAAAGGTTTACTCAACAGAAAAATAACAACAAAATGCTGTGCAAACCTTCAAATCAAAGTTGACCCTAGGGTGGATTTCCTTTGTTCGTGGAACTACAGTATCTGCACTGTTATCAGTGTTTGTACGTCCATATTTGTACAAATAAAGAAGCTCAGTTAACCTAAAGACATTTTTAATCATCAACAACATATGGTAAAAGAGGTCAGGAAGGAATTTACGAGGTCAGTGAGTTCGTTGTCAGTCGGCGTAAGTTCTTAAGAGAGAGTTGAAATGGCAATCCGTGGCTGAAGAGGAAAGGTTGAATTGAGGCATTTCCCATCGTTGAGCTATTTCAAGCGTAAGGGTTCGGTGATTGGGTCAATACAAACCTGGCGTTTCCGCAGTTTTAGTGTCAGAGAAACGTACCAGGTGCAAGCTGGTGTATACCGTGGACTTTTGCAGGCTGCATTTGTTTCCAAGTGCAAGATTTGCGTGAGCAACGGCCTTACGGAAAATAAAATGGGCTTCGCCAGAAAGCAAAAAAACAAATAGTTTGTTTTGGGAATGTATTCATAAATGTATACGGTTGCGTTCTGCAGCATGCTTATTTTAATTTAGACATTTCAAGCCTTCAGTATGTATTTGTAAATAAGAAAATTCCTCAAAATAGCACTAGATTAAATAAAATATAAATGCCTAACTTTTCAAAAAATATTTTTACACTACAGTGTTACTAAAGGTTACATATATCATCCATAAAAATAAACCGTAACTTCCGACTAAAAATAGCAACCATGGGAATTGCAACAACAATGACGTTCTTCACTAAATTTTGGATCAGTGATATCTGGTGTACCTTTTTTCGAAGATTTCTGCAAAAAAATATGCTTTGCTAGATTTCAAAAGCAATTTTTCGTAGTTAGGAAATTATGATAAAATATTTGTGAAAAAAAATCATTCGTATTATGAAACAACACAAAACATGGTTTGATGTACTTACAATTGTGTTTGATGAACTATTTTTAGTGCAGGTAAGAATGTTGGCGTTTGATGACAATACGTTTTTGGTGTATCTGTATATAGTTGCACTAGGTCAGTGGTTCTCAAATTTTTCTTCACGTTGACACCCATTTAAAGTACACAATTTTCTGTAGACCCCGTGGCCTAGCCCAGCAGTTACTAATACAAGGAAAGTATGTGTTAAAATAAATTTCAGTACTCTTCATTTGAAATGCAGAATAAAACAATACACAATCTGAAAATATGATTAGAACTATGGATGTAAGCATAACATAAAACAACGGTCACAATGGATGATAAAATAAACAACTATTTGAATCGAATGTACTTTTAAACTAATGCAGCTAAGATTTGATCAGCCCTCTTAATTTTGTTTGATTTGTTGAAAAACGCCGTTTGCATTCCTTGCCCGATTAACAATAATTTTGTAATGGAAGCTTCATTGCTCCAACAGACCCCAGCAGTTGTTCATTGACCCCCTGGCCATTCAGTGACCCCCATTCGACCCCATGACTATTTATCGACCGTTGGATAGTCCAATTGACCCCTGGGAGTCGATATAGACTTCTTTGAGAACCACTGCACTAGCTTAAAATATCAAAACCGTTTATTCCAAACCTCATGAAATTTGGATATTTTTATGGGTTAATTTCAAAGTTTGTTTTATTTCCCCAAAGCAAACAAGTGAAGTAAGTGACAAAGTGGGCGTAGTTGAAACGCATCACATATTGAAAAAAGGCTTTCAGCGGCAGTTTGCAATTATTTAGTTTTTTATTACAGATCTTCCAGCGGCAAAGTAAATTATAACCGTACACAGAGGACGCGCTTTGCTTAAAATCTATTTGGACGTTTGCGTGCTTGCATACATGTGTGAGCAGGTACATTGTTTTAAAGCAGTGGTATTTTAAAGTGGTGGTATGACGTGGAAACCACATGTTTTCGAATTGCAGACTCCTTTTTCTTGCGTGCAACTTGCAGCTCTGATAATTTCCGCCCGTGCTATCCAGCATTATTGAACCAAACCACTGGTGTCGAGACTGCAATTGACCGAATCGGGTTTCCGATGCTCTTCTTAATACGGCGAGTGTAAGAGGAAGTAGTAACGCTCTGGAGCTGCGTTGCGAAAGCAGAAGTATATAGGTGCTCGCTCGAAGCCTGGATTTCAGAGAAGTGTTGTGGAAAACTGAAGCTTTAGCAAAGAGATAAGACAGTCAGTTCTACAAAATTATATTCGACTAATGTCCCGCTGATATATTCAATTTTTGTAGATAGCGCAAAAAGCAGGGCCATGGAACTGGTACTCAAATTTCAGGCTCCGGGTCCAGCCCCGGGCATCTATTTTTTTGGCTCCAGCTCAAACATTTTGAGATTTTTGGCTCCGAACCCGGCTCCAAAATAACTTAGTCCAAACAACAGAAAAAGCGTTGTATTATTTGTATGACTCGCTTGAACCGGAACCCAAATTTCAGGCTCCGGCTCCTCCACCTGAAAAAATGTTGGCTCCAGCCATCCAAAATTGCCTGGGCCCCGGCTCCACAGCCCTGGTGAAACGTTTGCGTGCACCCACTCAGGCTACCATTAAAATTATTTGTTTTTTGCTGAATATTTTCCAAAACAAAACGGCCATTCTGTTATAAGTAACCAAGATGTTGTGTTTTGTAAGGACAATTGGCGTTGCATATGTGCTCTGAATAGCAAAAGTAAAAGCATTTTGTCATAAGCAAGCACAAGCATCCTTTGTCGCAAAGTTCTATGCAAGACAAGTTCAAAAACGTTTTCTGCAAACTTGAAATTAGTTAGGTAATGTGCAAAACAAGTCATGAAGCACATCTGTAACCAGCTGTTTTATAAAGTGTTTTATAACTAAATATCCTGAGATTTTTGAGGAATGGGAGCCCATTTTTGTGGAATCTTGCTAGCCTTAGTGTGTGGAAGCACAACAGAAGTCATGCAATTAAGTAGAAATATCTTGAAATTACTGGCGGCCGTAATTCATAAAAATAGACGTAATGCGGTCGGCAACAGCCAAAACGCTATGCCCCCTGCTCTAGGCAAATAAAGTTATTCTCTCTTCCGTGAATCCGCTTTGTTACTGCAAGCATGTTGACGTTATAACATTTTAGTAGGCCCCTACGTTTTCATTAGTTCGAAGCAAACAAATTCAAATTTTAAACTTGGAGGACGTGATCATTGATATAGCTTTCGGAAAAGCAGTTTCAGCAAGACTTGCAATGTTTTTCTTAGGTTATTTTAGGTTTATTGGTTTGAACTTCTGCAAATTGAACAGAACATATAGATATTTTTTGCTTAGTTCTAATAAAGATGAAATTTGAGCTTCTTCCAAACAATATATCACCCAAACTTCACACATTCTTCAATCAGTATCATCAGTTGTTGGTCTTGTGAAGTAAACCTAACCGTACGAATGCTACGCGCAAGCCACAACAGCTTTTGCGTCTGTAAATATAAGCGAAAGGTTAGGTGTCGGTCTAGAAACTACTGCATGCTGAAATGTACGTTGGGCACGAATCGTTTTGTTTGAACATTGCCCTGCTTTGCTGAGTTGTAATGTTAACAACGATAAGGCTGGTAAATTTTCAAGTTCAGGTTCAACGCAATTGTATTTATTTTCAAAAACTTATTCTCGCAAGAGATGAGAAAGTATGCGACAAACCAAATCAACCGTGCTGAAAATTCTATGTATAGTTTTACACAATCACAACGAGCAAGTATTCTGGCCTTCCACAGCTTCAAAAACGCCAACTATTCTAAAAGATACTTGATAATTTTATGTTACGCATGATGACCACAAGGTTATGTTATGCATAATGATCACGGCTGGTTTCGAAGACGCAGGAAAACATATATCGTGGAAGATATGCAGTAGTTTTGTCCGCAACCTTAGGTGCAGACACGTAACTTGCAACGAGGCTATTTGATACAACTTTCGAGTCCCAAACGCTGAAAATATCTTTTTCTGAAAAATTTTCGAAGTTGCAATTGCGTATAGGTATGTTTCAAATTTAGAAAGAGTCAAAGTCGCAAGGTTAATGCTGGGAGCCCACAGAATTCAATTAATGCTGTCCACGGGCTTCTGGAATTTCATTTGTTCTCGCTTGGCAAATGAGATGTCCGTTCAAAAGAGACCTGTTCATAACAGACCACTCATAACAGACCACGTTCATAATAGAACACGTTCATAACAGAACACGTTCATAACAGACCCGTTCATAACACACTACATTCATAACAGACCCATTATGAAAGTTGTCTGTTATGAACGGGTCTTTCGTCAACGTGGTCTGTTTCGAATGGTCTGTTATGAGTGGTCTGTTATGAACAGGCATGTTTCGAAAGGGAACCTTTTCAGAAATCCTCGCTCAGCATGCATTGCAGGCGTACTCGTCAATAAGCAAGTCCGGTGGGATCAGCATCCATGATGAATTCTCCTTCTGAGTTCTTTAAATAATTATAAAATTCATTCGCATTATCCTGAATTGACAATTACGATTAATAATTGCAGAAAACCACGAGACCGAAGTTTCTGAAAAGCACGGGTGTCTAAATGAAAAGAAGCTTCTTATCGTTCTATTGGACGAAAGTTGCTGCACTGCCGCGCTCAACATCCATAATGGCAGAATTATTTACATGCATATATAAATATAACAGCATGGTTTTCAGATTTTATGTTACTTTTGTGCAGTCAAATAGTTTTAAAGTATAACACGCTCATCAAGCATTGACGTATTGATTGAACAAGAAGCTAAGTGCGTGATTAGCGCGTTAATGAAACTACGACTTCGTAAAATATTTTTACGTGTTTTTGTCAAAAATTAAAAAAATTATTTCTTCTATACCTTATGTGTTTGGCTCGAAACTGCATTTCAGAAGAGATACATGCGATTGTAAACAGGTGCGTAGCCAGAGGGGAGGCGATGGGGTCAATTTCTCCCCCCCCCCAGTTCCGAAAGTTGCACCAAACGTTTTCAGGTTAATGAAGCTTTTGATGTGTAAGCCAAAGAAATACTTCAGGGCAAATCAACGAAACTGCTTCAAGAAACCTTTGCTACTTCAGTCTTTGTTACAGGGGTCTCAAACACGCGGCCCGCGGGCCACATGTCCGCGAGGACATTTTGTGCGGCCCGCGATGCTTTTTGGGAATAGGGTTAAAATTTAAGTTATTTAGTTTATTCACCGGTGTTTGAAAGTGTTCGGCAATCGAGTGAACAAGTTTCTGTTAAAAGAACACGTTTCTGTTAAAAAATACAGACGGCTATAAATTATTTGCCCACAGGAAGTAAGATGTGAAAGCTGTTTCTAGTAAGGAGGTTGAGATGACGCCATGTTGCGTCAGTGTCATAATGCGGCCGTGGGGTTACTTTATGAATCCTCATTTGGCCCTAGGAGCAATTTGAAGTTGAGTTCCCTACTTTAGTCGAATTTGATCAAAGCAGTGCCGCTTGCCAATCGCCCATGTTTGATCAACTGTTGTGTACATGGGGGTCGGAAGGATTTTTTCCAGGTGGGCATTAGTGGATTTTTCCAGGGGAAGCCAAGGATTTTACTAGGTGTGGCCAAAAAGGTGAAATTTCATTTTCCCCTGTCGAAACTAAGCAAACAACCTTTTTTGCTAAAAATTTAATAGGAAAATGTCAAATTACAAAACCTTGGGAGGGGCCAAGGACCTCTTCTACCCTTCCGACGCCCATGGTTGTGTATAGTGTGAATACTATCATGGCTAACATTTACCTGAGGTTTTAAGCATCGTGTGGAAGTTGGTGCTAATGAAATACAATCTTGTACCTAAGCGCTTGTAATCGCTAACTGAAAGTTAAGCAAAGAGTCACCCTTTTCGCAGCTGTTTCTGGCGCACCAGCTTGCTGAATCCAAACTAATGGTGATGTGAACTTCATTTCAAGACCATCGCAAAAATTCCTCTCTGATAACTCTGGCGTGCTACAAATACTGTATAACCTTCCCTTGTCTGCAACATCAAGCGCAGCCTTAAATGATCATCGTAGATTTTTATTTTTGTACAGTTTTAAAACTAAATGCGTGAATATAGCGGTGATATATGTTTTATATGCCTTGAATCTAAAATTTTGGCTAGAAAGCAATCCAGTTTCAAAGTCTTTTTTAACGCAATGAGGCCATAGACACTGTTTAGCAACAGTAGCATTTATTCTAGATATTTATTTATTATGATTTAAGCATGCACTGTGACGGTTCAACCACAATCACGTGGAGCCTTAACGTTTTCATCAATGATTTCCCATTATTATGCCGGCGAGTGACAAAACAGTTTTGTCAAGTAATCAGAGTTCAATCTGTACATAGTCTGAAAGTGTTATAACTTTCATCTGATTTTGATTGCCACACTGTCCTAAGTCAATTTTAAATCATTCAACTGCAACGGGAAGACTCAGCACCAAAATCTAACGTAGAAAGATGCGTTTTATTTTCTAAGTACTGAGTGCATTGACACTGCCAATACTTATAGATAGCTTGCAATGTGTTTTATCAACAAGCGCATGTGACTAAAATGAAAAAAATGAATTTTTTACCAGTTGATTGGATGTTGTTATTTAAACACTCATGGATTTGAAAAAAGACTTCCATTGCTTACGTTAGAATGTCTAGATCAGCGATTCCCAAACTTTTTGAGCACGACCCAAATCTGAGTTTGGTGAATACGCCTCAAACAACGTATTAAAAAATGATGATTGCATGAGTGATTTCGGCAGTAATTTACTAATGTTGTTCTTTTTGCTACTCATGTTGTTATTTCGTAGCGTTTGCCACCAGGTTTCAAATCAAGCAGATAAGTTAGTTCTACTGGCGATTTTTTATTATTAGCCGACGTTTCGCCCACCTATTCAAGCGGGCATTTAACCACGTATAACATGCAACTTACTACTATCAAGAAACAATGAGCAGTATGACCATGGCCGGCCCTAGCAGATGCGGGACCCAATGCAAGACCTAGGCGGGTGGCCCCTCTGAGCAGTGATTTTATGACGTCATCGTATTCAGTCAACCGTGTTATGATCGTGGTAGAGCGCAGATATGCAGTACAGCACTAACACGAAAATTGAGCACGTTTGCTAACGTTCGAGAGGAAATTTGCTAGTTCTGACTAGAGCGTTCTTTGTTAACAATGTAATTTATATGGCATTTCTACTGAATTCTCAAGCGCAAGGTATATCTGGCAAAAATGAATAATCTACCCAAACACCATGGCGCAGGGCCCCCAGACGCGCGGGGCCCAATGCAGCCGCATCGGTAGATCGGCTTAAGGCCGGCCCTGAGTATGACGTGCAAAGACTAAAAACGCAGAACTGGCCATCACGTTATAGGAATGGCTGACAGAAAGCCAGAGAAAAATTGTAGATCTGTAAAATGAAAACCGCTGGGAGATGATGAAGTATAACAACATAATAAATAGCGTAAAACCTACATAAAAATGCACAAAGATGGTTAAATAGCGTGACGATATGGGATAAAATAGAGAACAGCTAAAGTGTAAAACTTGCCTGGTGAGAGTTGGCAAATTTACAGGCACAAAGGCGGTCAAAAACGAAGGCAAACTCAAGGAAGTTCGGTAACGGACAAGCTTCGTTCATGTTTCAAAACCTTGTAATAGACGGCCAGAAAGTTTGCGCTTTTATCGTTCACAGTGATAGTTTTTAAATTGAATTAATATACAAAGATTCTAAAAGATGCGTATGTAATAACTATTTACGTGATGACAAAAACGCAAAAACCGACCATCACGTTATGGAAATGGTTGACAGCATGTCACAAAAAAACGTAGATGTGAATAACAAAAACCGCTGGGAGATGATGAAGTATAACAACACAATAAAGTTTGGAGACCTTTGCCTGCAAACGGTTATATAGCGTGAAAGTATAGGGTAAAAATAAAGTGTAAAACTTGCGTGGTGAGAGTTGGCAAATTTACAGGTAAAAAAGGCGGTCAATAAGAATACAAACTCAAGGAAGTCCGGTAACTGATAAGCTTCGCTCATGTTTTAAAACATTGTAATAGATAGCTGGGAAGTTTGCGCTTTTATCATTCACATACTGTATTGTTAGGGTTTAAATTAATATATCAAGATTCTAAATAAAATGCATTTATGATAACTATTTACGTAATGTAGAACATGGGCGTAATCCCAATTGAAATCATGGCCACTTTGTGCTGCATGCTATGTTAACGATGTTTTTCCTGGGTTTGTAAGAATATTTCTAGGTAAGGTGTCCCTGTGGTGTTCTTTCAGTCGAGTACGCAGGCTTCGTTTCGTTTCTCCAATGTACCTGTGTTCACAGTTCCCACATGTAATTTCATAGACGACGCCTCGACGTTTGCTAGCAGGGACGGCGTCTTTTCCTGAAGCTAGAACTGTGCTTAGTTTAATTATAGGTTTGAAAATGGTTCGTATCCGATGTCTCTCCAGAATCGATTTCAAAGTCTCTCCCAAGTCTGCTGAGTAAGGTAAAACGACTTTAGATCTAAACTCAGGCGGTCTGTTATACTGTTTCTTCTTTTTGTCCTTAATCATCCATTTCGGGTAACCATTAAACAAAAGAGTTCGTTTCACATATTTCAATTCGCTGTTCACGTCCTGGGTTGTGGAGGAAAGTTTTTTAGCTCGTTCGAGGAGAGTGTTAACGACTGATTGTTTATGCTGTAAAGGGTGTTCTGATCTTAAGTTTGGGGTATTCAAGTACTGTCTGTGCACAAGTAACAAAACTCAGCACGCATTGATGTTATTAATGCGGCATCTTCAGTCCAAGTAAATTAAAATTCAAACGTTGAAGTATCTATCGGAATGGGTTGACTTACGATATACTGCCGAGAATAAGTGGCCACTTGGCGAACGCTTCATCAATAGGTCTAAAAACGGAAGGCATCCTGCTTTTTCTTTTTCCATTGTGAATTGGATAGAGCTTTCTATTGTGTTCAGATGTGTCAAGAATTCGGACAACGAAACGTCGGCTAGTAATAAAAATCGCCAGAAGAACTAACTTATCTGCGTAATTTACTAAGTTCGTTCTTAATGTCAGCAATCTACTCCTTTCTCTAGTACCTAAACTACGTACAGACAAGCAGTGGTTAAGTTGAAAACACACAACCCCGGTTTGGATCACCTCGGCGCGACCCATTTCTTGTCCCTTCGCGACCCTTATTCGGGTTTCGATCCATACTTGGAAGCCTCTGGGCTAGATCAACTTACCAACCGCTGTGTTAAGCTGCGGTGACAAGTATTTCTACTTCACTGCAGAGCCGTGGTGATAATTGATTGTGGCTTCGTTTTCACAAAACCACAACCATTTTCACACTTTGTGTAGACTGAGTATGGGTCAAACGTCAAACATATGGAAGTTTGTTTACAGGACATGTATAACTTTCGCATTTCATAGCGTTTAATGATATAAAATCCAAACATTTTTCAAACGTGTTGAGGGCCTCTGGCCTACGTTATCAGCTGCATACGTCAACAAGTCGCGCAAGAGTTGGATGAGATTCACGACTTATATAGGCGCAAGTTTTGTAGACCAACTTTGGGAGTCGTCTTAAAGCAAGTCGCTACTCGGCTTCGATTAAACGTGTGTTGGTATACATCAGCAGGTGTTAAATACAAAAAAACGCAATCATAATGGCGGCAACGATGACTTCTTACTCAACTGAAATATTGGCTACAAAAGGCATACTGCAGATCTTGCACTTAAAGCATCGAGGTTTCACAAGCGTTTTCGTAGAAAAGTTTTACGAGAAAATGGTGACTTTGATCCAAAGTAGAAGCTTGGAACTTTGCTGAAAAACAAACTTTTAAAACTTGTCAACTCAATGAAGACGGACTTATATTTTCCATCTTAAATCTGAACATAATTATTCAGAAAAAAGCACCAGAAAAATGGACCTTTTATTGATTATGCTTTAAAAACAAGGGGCATTAAATATTCACATGTTGAGACTTGGTTGTTGTTCTGCCCCCCCTATCAAATTTCTGGCTACGCGCCTGATTGTAAATAAGCATTGAAAGTGTATGAAAGCTTGTGATGACAAATTTTGTACAGGCTCATTTTTAAGAAGAGCTTTGGATCAGTTTTGAAATTATTGCGTTTCAATTATATATTATATCAATCAAAGACAAATGGATAAGACAAAGCTTAAAATACTAAAAGCTTAACGGGAAATCGCAGCTGTTATTTGTTGTCTTTTTAAGAATGTTTGTTTTTGCTTTTCTTTTTTCTTACGTATTTGCTGGTTAAAAAGAGTAAAAATGTAAAGTTGGCCTAGCTGTGGTCAAACAAAAGTTGAATCTTTTGTTAAAGATGCTTTCATCACAACCATAAAACCTTATTTATTATTAAAACAAAACTAGGAAATAATGTTTCATAAAATCGCTTTAATGTAAAGGAAATAACGATGAAAAAAACAATGATTTAAATGAAACTACATTGGACGTTTCGATAAACAACTGTTTTCTTCGTTTACGCGACCACGCGGCACGTATCCACAGAAAGAAAGGACGTAAAAATGATAATAATTAGTCATTATTACAACCGAAGGATTGAAAGAAAGCCACTATGTCTTGGTCAAACTTTAAAAAATAAAATGGGGCGGTGGATAAGCACGTTTTCTTTCATAAGTTTCAGAACCATAACAACTATTTCAAGAATTGATATAAAATGAAGGTCCAATTTTTGTTGTGCCTCGTTCTGGTAGCTGTTGTTTACGGAAAAGAAAATTGCCGCAGTAATCACGACCGCAAAGGTGAGCACGTTTGATTATTATATATATTTACATCGTCGGTTTTTCAAAGAAATGAGATTTTTGTTATTAAATGTTTATATATTGTCTGTGAAAGTTTTTACATACGTGTTGAATTTTATGGTTATTTTCAACTGCACTCGCCAAATGTTTTGCCTCAAAGTGTTTGCGTGAACAGGATTACGGAGTTTGATAATATTGAAAGGTTTTTGGTTTCCATTTTAATATGTACAGCCTTTGCGTCATTTAAACGGATGTGTAGAAGTGATCCAAGTCATTTTTACTATATCAACGTTCAGCACATACTAGGTGGAGCAAAAAAAAAACTTTCTTTTCGTGCATTTCTTAGCCTCTCAATAGCCATATAACAGCACCAGTTGTACAAAGTTCTTCTTCATCGTTTGAGCGAGTTCTTATCCACTGCTAGGTCGCACTAGATCTCGCGGCAGGTGTTGGGCAGCCATTCGATTGTTTCGTCATCCAGAACCGTAAGGCCATGTGCTTCATGAGGAGGTCGATGGATTGGACAGTGAAGGACAGAAGGTTGATGGTCTGTTCCTATGAGCCACACTCACAAGCAGCAGAAGGGGCAATGCCCCATTTGTGTGAGAAGGAGTGGAAACGTCTGACGTCGAAGCGCAGGTGGTTAAGCCGGATCAGGGCTGTTCTTAGCGGATCATTTCAGGAGGGTGGATGCCGACGTCGGAATTGAAAGGACGGCGTTTCGCAGTGCTCTCCAACTACACTCCACATTCAGTTGGTGATCTGCCCAGAACGCTGCACTTCTTTTGTTTTCTTCAGATGAACTGATGAACTGTTGTGCGGCGAGTACAAATGGGTGTCTCGATTTGAGATGGGGTGCCTTACTACCCATTGAACGGTTAAGCGCTGTGTGGAGGAGATGTCCAGACTCCATGGAACGGCGTGCTGGAGACAGTATAGTTCCTTTGCGATGAAGCTTAGTGGGGTGGATGCCCGCGAGGATGACGCTGGTGTAGGACGTAAGTATCCATTCCATGTCACAGAAGTTAGCAAGGCGTCGTTGATGACAGCATTAATGAGGCCGGTGTGAGGACTGCGGCACCAGGCAGGAGCGCAGTACCCTGCTGTTGAATGGATCGGGGCTAATGTGGCTGTTCGCAGCGTTCTTGCTTCATCGCCCCAGACTGAGCCAGCACCAGCACGCTGCCTCAGGGGTGTGACGCGTGATGTCAGTTTTTTGCGAAGTTATTCGAGGTGTCGGGGATACTTGGACGTCCTGTTCAATGTTACTCCGAAGAATTTGGGCTCGGAGCAAAAGGGCAGGGTTTGGTCGTTGAAGTTTAATTTCAGTTCAGGTTTAGCTTCCTTGTTGAGGTGGAAGACTGCCGACGCCGTTTTATGGCGCTGAGCTTCAGATTCCAAGTCTGGAGGCGTTTGCCTGTAGTCGCCATGTCTTTGCTGAGAAATCCTTCCACTGCTTGCCACTCACCATCACCAAGCATGATTGCTAGATCGCTAGCATATGCATACTTTCTGGATACAGTGATTGTCAAGACAGAGGTGAAGATGTTTATAAAACGGGTGCCAAGACGGATCCCTGTGGGACGCCATTCTTGAGGCGTCGTAACCCCCTCCTTTTGTTGTTACCGGTGGTAAAAGCGAAGCAGCGATTGCCAACCAGCCCAATGATCATGCGGACCATGTGCTTGCCATAGAATAATCCCAGTAGCTTGCAGTTGATGCTACGATACCATACACTGTTGCAGGTTGCTGTGAGATCGACAAACACAGCTTCGGCCTTCTTCAAACTATATGCAACGTGTTAATAAAGAAGAACTATTACTGAACTTTTATCTGTAAAACTTGATGTTTTTGAACTGCCCTTGCGAGAACAACCTTAATACATGTCAACCTTGTGTTTTTCGTTTTTATACAATGTCTCTCACCCAAGATCGTTTATGGCTAGACGTTATTTATCGCATGCGTGAAAATAACGTGATCTGAAGAAAAGCACTAATAGTTGCGGTCCCAAAGCCGGAAAAGCCATTGGGGGACCCAAAGAGCTATCTCCCTATATGGCGGAAACCGCTTAATAGAGCACCCTCGGGAATAGCAAAACCTGCTCTAATAAATGGGTTGCTCTTTTATCCAATGAGAACTTTTCGCAATAAAAATAGGATGTCATTCACACAAGTGGTTCACCAATACACATATCAATATCAGGGTACTGTATTTCATTCTCGCTGTGAGCACTGTACACAGTATTGTAAAAAGAAAAGTTACTGTATTTTGGCAATATTTTTGTTATAATGCATTGCACAGTAGCTGTTGTGGTGGACACTGTTCACTCTTGCCCCTCTTCAGCACAAAAGAACTGGTCGATTTTTGATTGTTTTACTTCATTTTTGGTTGCTTGGTCTATAGCAGGTGTTCTCAACCGGGGGTAAATTTACCCCTTGGTGGTAAATTTTATCTATCCTGTGGGTAAATTTAATGATGCCGCAGTTACAATACTTTGTTTCTTTCTACAGCGCTAGTGAGTAAACAAAAAACAGGGGGTAAATTTTATATTAGGAAGCTGGCAAAGGGTAAACAGCAGAAAAAAGGTTGAGAACCCCTGGTCTACAGCATGATCACGCTTAGACAACAGTGAGCACTCATGCACTAACTGCGTGCAAGCCATGGTGGTGCCACACGTCTAACTGCTCTAGTAAGCCGTGTGCCTGCTCTGATAAGTGAAGAATTGATTTAAAAAATAGGATCGTTTTTCAGCCGAAACTGCTCGAATAAACGGTTTGCTCTATAAACTGATGCTCTATTAAGCGGTTTCCACTGTATCTCTTTTGTGCGTCCCTTTCAAGATCCTCGAGAAACTCATCTACGCTCGTGTCGAACCAATCGTCGACCCATTGCTCCCACAGGAGCACGCGGATTTTCGACACGGGAGGTCGACTTTGAATAAGGTCACCTTGCTGACATAGGACATCGAGGATAGCTTTTCGGTTAAGAAGAAGGCTGGAGCTGTGTTCGTCAACCTCACTAGAGCTCGACCGAGAAGGTTTTTTTTTGGCCGATACCGATGTTTTTCATTGCCGATAACCGATGCCGATATTTTTGCAATACTCAAACTACAGCTAAAAGGTATTACCGTGAATTTTTTTCTTCAGGCCACATAAGCAAAAAAAATAATTACACACAAGTTGCAATTATGAAAAAGCAGATTTTGATTGTGAAACAAGCAGTGTCTATTTTGCCTTGTGAGACAAAATATACTGTACGCTCCTAGACCTATTTTGCCGCCAGCTGAACATGAGTGGCTGAACTGGTCACATGACAAGCTTAGACAACACGACCGTCTCAGTTGACTGTGACGTCTGTAAATGGCTCAGTCGGTTAGACAATTAATTAGGCATACCATATTTTCGTGATTTAAAACCGGGAGGCTTCAGAACAACGAGCCTTACCAGACAAATGTGGTTCATATCTTACTTAGAGTATGTAGCTATTTTCACTAAGTATTGCAACAGTTTCACATGAAGCGATTTAAATTCTAAAAGTTTCACTTTCACACAGTTCCGTCGCCACGGGAAACTTAAGTGGACTTAGCCCCCCCAAACAAAGCTCCACGCCCCCCAAATTGAAATATGAAACTCTATAAATCAGTGGAATTTTTGTCAAATTTGAATGTCAAGCCCCCCGCACAAACGTAAAACCCCCTATTGACGACTTTCTGTCGACGGTTCTGCTTTCACACCGACATCAGGTGCAAAGTAGCGAACGGGCGTTGTGTTGATGCAGCATTGCAGTCAATGATTGGGGGCGCAAGACAGATGTTCAAAAAACTGTAAATGAAAACTTAAATTTTTGCCAAGCAATATTTGCGCCCCTGTCAAGGTGGCGCCCATGGCACGTGCCATGCCTGCCATACCCTAGATACGCCACTGGCCCTGGCTAATTAAAAAACAGCTAGTTCTAATTCAACACAATAAGTTTTATATAAGATCCAAATCAAAGCCTAAATATGAAACTGTTTGACAAAAAAATTACATGGGCCTACCATTATTTTCAGAGTAATTCAATAAAATGAGAAAATGATGAATGTTTTTGCATAGGGTTTTTGTATAAGGAAATTGAGTGATAGACAAAACATTTCTCGTCGTTTTTACGTTCGATCGGAGCTTGTTCACTCACTAACCGAGGACTTTTAAACGCAGGTGAATAAACTAAATAACGTAAAGGTTAATTATTTGAAAATTCCCAAAAAGCATCGTGGGCGGCAAAAAAACGCCCACGTGTTTGAGACCCCTGATCCAACACAACGAAACAAGATCAAGCAAGATCACACATCACTCTTCAGCAATTGGTTAAACTGACCAATCACAGCCTGCTAATATTCGTTTAGGACTATCATGGCTCATTGAATGTAAAACCGGGACTTTTCGAATGACTGACCGGGACGCCGGGACAAGGCCTTTAAACCGGGACTGTCCCGGCTATAACGGGACGTATGGTATGCCTACAAATAATGTCATGGTTTCAGTGCTGGCAAGCTGTTAGCAGCTTTTGTTTGCATTGTGTGAACTGTAGACTAAAGCCCTGAACCTACACCTTTGCCTCTTTTTACGTATTGTACTTATCACGTGACCACTTCAACCAACTGTGCTTGATTAAAGGTTAAATGTATTCTAATGGGGTGGTTACATCCGACGTGCTTACTGCAGTCCATAGCAATTTCTAGGACTCACAGTAGTTTAACTCTAAATCAACAAATGCACAATATCAAACAGGCTAACATGTGTAGCGTGTAAGTACCAGTGGCGTAGCCAGCCCAGAAATTTTTGGGGGGCCAAAATGTTTGATTGTAGGCGAATAACACTATTTTATTTGGAAAAACACCTCTCAAATCTCAAAATGACTATGTTTTCTAAAAATTTTGGGGAGAAATGGCCGCTTTGGCCCCCCTGGCTACGCGTATGAGGCCGACTCCCTGTGTAGATATCTGTGCCTACGCTCAAATGTCATGACTAAGCAAAAAACAATGCGCGATGCATTAAAACCATCACTTCACTGCGATGTAGAACCGCACAACATCGAATTCTGCGCATACGTGGGTCACTGCTCGCTGTGACGTAGCCACGCTTTTAATGCAGGCTGAACGCAAGGCTGCCTAGCCTAGCCTAGAGAGACTTTGATTTTGATGAAACAGCCAACTAACACAACGGCACGTAACCTAGTTTGTTCGCAGACAATCATCTGCTTACCGCGCCAAAACCTTCTGGCGAATGTTACGTCATAGAGCGTTTTGTCGGGACTATTGCTCGGCGGTCTGATTTATGCATGAAGGCTCTGTGCGCTAGGAACAGGACAGAGCATTTGCTTTGATCAGTCTCCGTCAGAGACAAGGTAGCAACTTGGTTTTCCGAACACTCCATGCAGAGCAACAACGTAACACTTTTATGAGCAAATAGTACCGATATATATCGGCGGAATTTTGCCGATGCAATACATCGGCAACATCGTCATATCGGCCGATATACTGTATATTGGTTCAACAGCAGAGTACTGCGCTCCTGTCTGGTTCCGCAGTGCTCATATCCGCCTCATTGAATCTGCCATTAACGACGCCTTGGACACCTGCTCCACTCAGCGCTCACCTGTCCATCGAGTGCAAATGCACGGCGCCACAAATCGAGACCCATTTATACCCGCCGCACAACTCATCAGTTTATGCGACAGCATCAGCATAAGTGAGGCGCACTGAGCGGATCACGAATGGAATGCGGAGTGGGTAGACAACCCTACAAGACACCGCACTTTCATCTTCGACACCGGCACCCACCCCTCCGGAATGACCCTCCCATGAACAGCCTGGGTCCGGCTAAACCGCCTCCACATCGGTGTCGGACGTTTCTGCTCCTGCTTGTACAAACGGGGTATGGCGTCCTCTACGGCCTGTGAGTGTGGCGCAGAAGAATAAATCGTCAACCATGTTGTCCTCCAATGTCCAATCCATCGACCTCCTCACGGACTGCACGGCCTGACGGTTCTGGACGACGATACAATCGAATGGCTAACAACTGATATGAAATCAAGGTCAAGCGTGTAAATAGTATCGCTTTAAAGACAAGGAAAGTATGGACAAGAGATACTGATCTTATAGGATTATAAGCGGATTAGCAGATTTGAATTTATTCCGGAAATACGCGAGAAGAGATAAAATACGCACACGTTAGTTGCAGCTACATCTCTACATCAAACCTTTCCTCCAAATTAAACTATCGTGCTTGCAAATAATTCTTTAACGTTGACAGTGATTGTTGAGCATCAAAAGAATTTACGAAATTGGCTTATTAGCTTATAAATATTTTTATTTTCAAACATGTTTTTCTTAATTTCCATTTTCCAAAATTGGGCTTCTGCCGCGCTTAAGTATAAAAACTTCTCAATCTTTTACAGATAAGAATTTTGACATGTTTCTGAAAAAAATAAGTGTGTCAGTGCAATTGTACCCTGCATATTAAATGGAACCTTGTTTTCTCATTCTGCTTTCTTTTATTTGTTGCACCTGTCAGTGAATTAATGTTTGATTTTTTAAAGTCAGGACATGCATTGTTCGTTCATACAAAAATCGCCGATGTTCCAATGCCTGCCGTTCCGTTTGTGATGAGGTGGTTCGTGCTGTTCAATGTCATCGCGGGTGCCGCAACAAAGGAGGTAAAAGTGTGCTAAGTTCTGAAAATGAGCATGGGTGCAATTTGGTGGGAGACACGGGGAAAGTGTCCCCCACTTTTTCAGGTGGGGGTATATAATATGCCATGTCGCCCCACTTTTTTCTCTTTAGGTTTTGCATATGGAGAGCTTTCAAAAATAAAAGTGGTGCTTGTCACGTTTTGTGTGAAGAGCTTTTCATGTTAGATGGTAGGTTATACATAGCCAAGTTCATGTTGAAACAGAGTTTGGTGTGGTCTCACTGATTCTGTTAGTTTATAAATTTTGGCTTCGATAAAATAATTTTTAGTATTTTTCAATTTTCTAGAGACCGTGAAAGATGGTTAACTGCTTTTGTCCAACAATTTACCTTGTGTGGTATACTGTTAGAAAGGTTATTTTCTTGTAACAGTAAGCGTATTATACCTGCACATGCGAGAGACCACAGTACAGCCATTATTTGTTTCGTGCAGAAATTTAACGGGCTTTGCTTTAACGTTGGTTGTCACGTATTCAGAAACAGACAGCGTAAAATTTAATGATGCTAGTGTATATGTTAGAAAGTTAGATTTTCAGGCAAATCTCTGCGAAACTTTTGCCGAAGACAAAAAAGCAGCAGTATTGTGGAGACTTACTTTTGGGATGGGCAGTTTTGCAAAACACGGTCTTCAACTATTAGTGAACAGGATTTCAATCAAAACGTTGGAGAAGTAGCCTACAGTATTTACCTAGCTGTATATCGACCTCTAGCTGAAAACATCGGGACTTGACTTGGAAATAAGGATAAAATATACATTTATCCTCACCTCTTGTATTGTCGCGACAATGGTGACCAACAAATAAAAAATATATTTTTTCCGTGACTCTTACACTTTGTGCGTGTGCTGAATGCATTGGTGCACAAGTCATCTCATTTACTTGAGTTTAACCAAACCCACAATGCAGCAACGTTTTTATCCAAGTGCGAAACATTTGCTTTACAAGTACATCACCCCTAGCTTTGTTGGATATTCTTTTCGTGTTAAAGGTGAAACTTGGTACTTTTTTGCCAATTCACGGTTGTGCGTGCATTTTGATTTAATCTCAAATATATTTTCGTGTCGTTATGCAATACAGTAAAACTCTTGCAATGAAACTTTTGACATGGTGCAGAGTTGTAAGTCAGGCCGGGATTTTCGGATCGGGTCGGGCTCGGGCTTAAGTTTGTCAAAATATTTCGGGCTGATTTCGGGGGTGCATAGAAAACTTTTTTATAGCATTAGGAGTACCGGTAACGATTTTTTCCTTTCGTGACGTACATTTGTTGTGCTCACCGCGGTAGCTTCTGCGAGTGAAGTGATTGTGATTTTTTTCAGCTAATTCTTTTTACAAACACAGCTGCGTTATTTTCTTCTCTGCTTGAATTAGTCTCGCAATCTATTTGAGAAGGCGACAGACATCGGTGAGGAAATTAGCACGCGATGGCTTTGCCTCAAAGAGATCCATCACTCACGCGATTCCTGGCTTGCTTTAAGAAGCCTACAAGCCGGCTTGTCATGCCTATAGCGCCATCGTGGATAGTTTAGTGATAGTTTCTTTTTTTCTTGAGAAATTTATATTCTGCGGTATTATCGTTGACTAACATCCTACGTTTGTGCCAGATTATGCCAGTGTTTTGGTCAAGGTGGTTGTTATTGTGGGTATGATAAACCGTGTACCTGCAGCTATACCCGAACACAACGTTTTTTGTTACTCCGCAGTTGCGCATATCTTAACTCCCTCGGTAAATTTGGCTTTCAGGCCTAAATCTGGCTTCAAAAATAAATTCAGGCTCGATCCGTCTTTGGGCTTGTGATTTCGGGCTCCGGCCGGGTTCAGGCTTCATAATGAGGCCCTTTTACAACTCTGTGTGGGTATGTATGCAGGGGCCAACAAGGGGAGATTGAAAGAATACATCCTCCACACACCAACAATTAATATAGATTGAAATCATTTTGTGAAGTAGACTACGCTAATTATAGGCCAAATGTTAGTTGTTATTGGTAAGAGGATATCAAACAACTCTGTGTGGGTATGTATGCAGGGGCCAACAAGGGGAGATTGAAAGAATACATCCTCCACACACCAACAATTAATATAGATTGAAATCATTTTGTGAAGTAGACTACGCTAATTACAGGCCAAATGTTATTTGTTATTGGTAAGAGGATATCAATGGAGATTTTGGTAGGGGTTGGGGTGTATGCATGATGCCCAGTAGCATTAAAAAGATTCGGAGCTTTTTCAAAAAACGGAAATGAGAAAGAAAAATACTGATCGTCTTTGTAACGTTAAGCGACCTGAACAAGACATCAAATCGCGCTGTAACCCACATTTCTTATAAAATGCATGAAAGTTGAAGTGTTCTAGTGTAAGAGTGATATGCACGTGCGACCAATGCTATTCAGCATTTTGTGCACTCCAACTGACAGCTCTGATAAAACCCAATTGATACTTTCTACTATATTGCTGTGCTTGTTTGTATCCAAATACGATATTAATCGAAACAGGCTGAACCACAACACCTTGTCCAGCAACAAATTAGGTATATTAATACGTAACTCATCTGCAAGGATAAATCAAAGCGTGATCAGTGTTGCTTTCAAAACACCTCTACAAATAAGATTGGGAATCTGTACGTATAAAACGTCACTTCTGCATCGACCCGATGACTATATTGGTTTCACGCCAAGCTGTCACCCCACATTTTACAACAAAAATGCGCCCATGCAAATGAGTAATCATAAACCAAAAAAAAACAACTTTTGGCTAAGCCCGTAAAAGACGTCACACTTTAATTTTTTAAGAGTTTTGTTCTGAGAAAGCAAGGCCACCACCAGTTGTAGATGGTGGTCCTTAAAGAGCACTCTACCTGCGTGGTATCACGCAACGTTGCGCTTTGAGCACTCTGCAGCGTGATTTAAATCGTGTTTTACCTGCTAGCGACCGACTTTCAAGCGTCAACTTCGCGCTCCAGATGTGAACGCAATGCTGCTGAATCTCGCACACTACACCCTGAGTGTAAAATGCGTAATCACTTTTACTGCATGACATGTTAATCTCTACGTATAATTTTTATTTGTTTTTTGGGAATAACCATTCTGTCATATAGATTTCGTAAACAATGTGATGGCGTCATGAAGTTATTCAAGGCTTTTTAATGACAATGCAATAAAATGTATGCCTTCAAACTGCAAACGCTTATATAATTTCATTTCAGAAATGCTTTGAACCTTGTAGTCGTTGACAAAGTTCACCAAGTGAATATATTTTCGTAGGACTGATAATAGTGCTTCACAACGAATCTAACAACTGCAATTTGCTAACAATCAGCATGCATGTGTGCCTGCTTAATGGCTTTTTTTGATTTCTTAATGATACATGGAATTTAGGCTGCATCTCAAGCAAACAAAATTATTCCAATGAATATATTCTAACACTGATAGCTTTGAAAAAATGCCTACAACATCACACTAAAAAAGAATTTGCTTAAATAGTACAGGAGGGCAGTTCTCTGATAATTCCACGCCTGAGTTGGCCACAAATAGCGCAATTCAATAACAGACTGAAATGTTTCGACCCGGTTGCTAACCTACAGCTTTAGGATACCGCCATAGGCGTACGGGAAGGCTTTTTACTGGGGGGGGGGCGGAAAAAGTTTGCCCTGAAAATAACAATTTGCCCTAAAAATAGACAACTTGCCCTGAAACTAACTTTTTAGTTTAATCCGAATGGGGCCTGAAGCCTTATGTAACTCTGTTTGATACAGTTGAATGCGTTTATAACGACTTCCTCTGTAACGTCAATTCGCCGATAACGTTACATTTGTTTGGTCGTGATGGCATCTTTTATAAGCATTTCAATTCGCTTATAATGTCAATTCGGCAATAATGTTCTTTATGCAATCCCTAGAGGTGCCGTTATGGGCAAATTCTGTAGTTACTTTGCTTGCTAACTCAAAAGGTTGAGGTTCGTTGCGTGTTGTCTTCTCCCAGACAAGAAAATTTACGGTAATTGCTTTTAGTGATGCAAATATGTACGCGACTTCGATGACGCAACGCAATGTTTTAAAAGCAACGGTTCCGGATCGTATGGTTTGACTCTCTGCACCTGCCTGTGTTATCGCTGCTGTGCGCTTGAGCAAGGCAATTAAAGACGCGCACTCAAAGGAGACAAGCAATCTGCACGTCCGTGCTGCCCGCTTCAAAAAGTCCTGTTAATCAAAAAAGTCTATCATCTTAACACCCTGCGCCTCTACCAAGCGCAAACTCGAAAACGAACAAAGAAAGAATTACCAAATTCTTATATCAAGCTGTTGAAATACCGATATCCGATTGTTCGATTTTTACAAAAAAACGAGGACTTGGTGCAGATTAAAATCACTATAACCAATCATGGGTGTAAATCTGTTGTAAAATGTGGGGTACAGCTCGGTGTGAAACCGCAGAATTGACGTTTTATGTGTATAGATTCCCAATCTTATTTGTAGAGGTGTTTTGAGAGCAACACTAATCACGCTTTGTCCTTGCAGATGATGTACATATTGATATACTTAAATTTGTTGCAGGACATGGTACTGTAGTTCAGCCTGCTTCGATTAATATCGTATTTGGATACAAACAAGCACAGCAACATAGCAGAAAACATCAATTGGGTTTTATCAGAGCTGTCAGTTGGAGTGCACAAAATGCTGAATCGCATCGTTCGCACATGCACATCGTTCTTACACTAGAACACTTCAACCTTCATGCATTTTGAAAGAAGTATGGGTTACAGCGCGATTTGATGTTTTGTTCAGGTCGCCTAATGTTACAAAGATGATAAATATTTTTCTTGCACATTTCCTTTTTTTTGAAAAAGCTCCGAATCTTTTTAATGCTACTGGGCATCATGCATACACCCCGACCCCTACCAAAATCTCCATTGATATCCTCTTGCCAGCAGAAAAAACATTTGGCCTAAAATTAGAGTAGCCTACTTCACAAAATGATTTCAACCTATTTTTACTGTTGGCGGGTGGAGGATATACCGTCCATTTCCGCTTGTTGGCCCCTGCCTACAAACCCACACAGAGTTGTAAAAGGGCCTCATTTTGAAGTCGAACCCGGCCCGAGCCCGAAATCACAAGCTTAAACCCATCTGGAGTCCGACATTTATTTTTGAAGCCCGATTTAGGCCTGAAAGCCAAATTTACCAAGGGACTACGATATGCGCAACTGCAGAGTAACAAAAAAACGTTGTTTGCAGATGTAATTGCAGGTACACGCTTTATCATACCCAAAACAACAACCACCTTGACCAGAACATTGGCATAATCTGGCACAAACATAGCACGTTAGTCAACGATAATACTGCGGAGTTTGGAATATAATGTTTCTCAAGAAAAAAGGAAACTATCACTAAACTATCTACGGTGGCGCTATGGACATAAAAAAACTTTCTAGGATAGCTCTATAGATATGAAAAGCCGGCTTGTAGGCTTCTTAAAACAAGCCAAGAATCGCGTGAGTGATTGATCTCTGAGGCAAAGCCATCGCGTGCTAATTTCCTCACCAATGTCGCCTTCTCAAAAAGATTGTGAGACTAATCCGAGCAGAGAAGAAAAGAAGGCATCTGTGTTTTCAAACAGAATGAGTTGAAGAAAATCACAATCACTTCACTCACAGAAGCTACCGCGGTGAGCACAACAAATGTACGTCACGAAAGGAAAAAATCCTTACTCCTAATGCCATAAAAAAGTTGTATATGCACCCCCGAAATCAGCCCGAAATATTTTGACAAACTTAATCCCGAGCCCGACCCGATTCGAAAATCCCGGCCTAACTTACAACTCTGCACCATGTCAAAAGTTTCATTGTAAGAGTTCTACTGTACTTGCATAACGACACGAAAATATATTTGAGATTAAATCAAAATGCACGCACAACCGTGAATTGGCGAAAAAGTACCAAGTTTCACCTTTAACACGAAAAGAATGTCCAACAGAGCTAGGTGTGTTGTACTTGTAAAGCAAATGTTTCGCACTTGGATGAAAACGTTGCTGCATTGTGGGTTTGGTTAAATTCAAAGAACCAATGCATTCAACACAAACACAAAGTGTAAGAGTCAAGGAAAAAAATATTTTTTATTTGTTGGTCACCATTGTCGCGACAATACAAGAGGTGAGGATAAATGTATATTTTATCCTTATTTCCAAGTCAAGTCCCTACGTTTTGAGCTATAGGTCAATATACAGCTAGGTGAATACTGTATGCTACTTCTCCAACGTTTTGATTGAAATCCTGTTCACTAATAAGTTGAAGACAGTCTTTTGCAAAACTGCTCATCCCAAAACTAAGTCTCCACGATAGTGCTGCTTTTTGTCTTCGGAAAAAGCTTCGCAGAGATTTGCCTGAAAATCTAACTTTCTACAGTAATATATATACACTAGCATCATCAAATTATACGCTGCCTGTTTCTGAATACGTGACAACCAACGTTACAGCAAAGCCATTTACATTTGTGCGCAAAACAAAGAATGGTTTCACTGTGGTCTCTCACGCGTGCAGCTGTAATACTCTCACTGTTACAAGAAAATAACTTTTTCAACAGTATACCACACAGGGTGAAATGTCGGATAAAAACAGTTAACCATCTTTCACGGTCTCTAGAAACTTGAAAAATACTAAAAATTATTTTATCGAAGCCAAAATTTATAAACTAACAGAATCAGTGATACCACACCAAACTCTGTTTAAACATGAACTTGGCTATGTATAACCTACTATCTAACGTGAAACGCTCTTTTCACAAAACGTGACAAACATTACTTTTATTTTTGAAACCTCTCTAAATACACAACCTAAAGAGAAAAAAGTGGGGCGACATGGCATATTATATCCCCCCACCTGAAAAAGTGGGGGGACACGTCCCCCGTGTCTCCCACCAAATTGCGCCCATGTAACCACTCATGACTTTGCTCCAGATTAAAACTACACTAGCCCAAATTGCACGGATCGCCCCCAAGTGAATATACACTGAATTGAAAATTTTTTCACCGTTCACGATTTTTGAGCAACTTGCATGTGCTTGCCCTGAAAAACAGAGTTGCTCTGATATTTTTCACTGTATTTGAACATGTATTTTTATCATTCAGGATTTATGAACAACTAGGGCTTGCCCTGAAAAACAGAGTTGCCCAGAAATTTTTCGCTGTATGCAATATACTTTTCACATTCCAATCTAGCAACTTGCGCTTGCTCTGAAAAACAGAGGGTTCCCTTAATTTACTTTACTGAATATATATTTTTTATTATTCAGTTGTTTTGAGTAACCTGCGCTTGCCCTGAAAAACAGAGGCTTCCCTGAATTTACTGTACCGAATATAAATTTTTTATAATTCAGTTGTTTTGAGTAACCTGCGCTTGTCCTGAAAAACAGAGTTGCCCTGGAATTTTTCACTGTATTGAATATATGTTATACATTCAGAATTTTTGAGCAACTAGCGCTTGCCCTGAAACACAGAGTTGCCCTGATATTTTCACTGTATTAAACGTGTATTTTTTATTATTCAGGAGTTTTGAGTAACCCGCGCTTGCCCTGAAAAACAGAGTTGCCCAGAAGTTTTTCGCTGTATGGAACATACTTTTCACATTCCGAATTTAGCAACTTGCGCTTGCTCTGAAAAACAGAGGGTTTCCTTAATTTACTTTACTGAATATATATTTTTTATTATTCAGTTGTTTTGAGTAACCTGCGCTTGCCCTGAAAAACAGAGTTACCCTGGATTTTTTCACTGTATTGAATATACGTTATACATTCAGAAGTTTTGAACAACTTGCGCTTGCCCTGAAAAACAGAGTTGCCCAGAAATTTTTCGCTGTATGGAATATACTTTTTACATTCACAATTTTTGAGCAACTTGCGCTTGCCCTGAAAAACAGAGTTACCCTGATATTTTTCACTCTATTGAACATGTATTTTTTATTATTCAGGAGTTTTGCGTAACCTGCGCTTGCCCTGAAAAACAGAGAGTGCCCTGGAATTTTGCACTGTATGGAATATACTTTTTCCATTCAGGAGTTTTGAGCAACTAGCGCTTGCCCTGAAAAACAAAGTTACCCAGAATTTTTTTGCTGTATTGAATATACTTTTTACATTCAGAATTTTTGAACAACTTGCGCTTGCCCTGAAAAACAGAGGGTGCCCTGAATTCACTATATTGAATGTATTTTTTTTTATTATTCAGGATTTTTGAGCAACTTGCGCTTGCCCTGAAAAACAGAGAGTGCCCTAAAATTTTTCGCTGTATTGAATATATTTTTTATTATTCTGGAGTTTTGAGTAACCTGCGCTTGCCCTGAAAACAGAGTTGCTCTGGAATTTTTCACTGTGTTGAATATACTTTTTACATTCAGAATTTTTGAGCAACTTGCGCTTGCCCTGAAAAACAGAGGGTGCCCTGAATTTACTGTATTGAATGTATATTTTTTATTATTCAGGATTTTTGCGCAAACTTGTGTTTGCCCTGAAAAACAGAGTTGCCATGGAATTTTTCACTGCACTGAAATATATTTTTTTATTCAGGATGTTTGAGCAACTTGCGCTTACCCTGAAAACAGAGTTTGCCCTGAAAATTTTCAAGCCCGTAGGGGCGCCCGCCCCCCCCGCCTCATATGCCTATGGATACCGCAGTATGAGCAAGCTAAACCTTCCACGAATTAGTCACAGTACCTTCACCGTTAAAATGTTTTGCGTTTTCGTCCACAGATTGAGCATCAGATTTTGTAAATTTTGCAGAGTTAACAAGCATTCAAATATCGTAAGCGCCCCTTTTTGACTATCGCTAAATCTTAATCTGGATCCGCTGTTGGGACCTCAGGAAATTCAGGAATAGACCACAGGTGGAAGGGTAGAGAAAGCTCTGCTATTTCTTCGTGGTTTGAGACTTTTATAGTGTTTACAAAGGAAATTAACGTGGTTTCGATTGTACTGAAACAAAAACTCTTTCACACTTACTACAGTATTACTTGGCCAAACAAAATTATATGAATGTGTCATCATATACAGATGAAACCCTCTTGCATTTTCATCAATCATCATTTAAGATAAATATCTGATTGTTTTCTGCGGATAGTTATAAGACCAGCGCATTTTGCAATTTTTTATAATCCATACACTCTTGCAAATGTTTATGTTTAAAAACATCATCACACAAATTGACATCGCTGCACAAATCAAATTTTGAACATTAGTTAGAATGGGATTATTAGTACGATGATATGTGCTTTAACCTCCAACAGGCGCAAAGTTTTGTTACGTAAACACAAATACAGTACAAGTATTTTTCTAACATTTTGTTTGCGAAATCCATTATCTTACAATTATCAGTCGATGACTAGTATTAGCCTTGCCAACTGAGTGATACATAAACTTTTTATAAGACATAGGTTAATGCTTTCTTTCGCCGAGCTTGGAAGTTTAATCGCGATTGTTTTTATGCTACGGCGCCGACAGCCATTTATTCATTACAACCAAACAGTTTATAATCATATATTACACTCTGTAATGTGCTTGGTTACAATATGCAGACTTTCATACTCCTGCGTTTTTGAAATATGAATAAGTCCTAATCTAACCAGTGGCACGTGACATCTTCGTTGTTTAGAAAAAAACTTTGTCAATTTCTACTACTTTATCCTCATGTTATTTCATTGTAAAGTTTTATCATAACTTAATGAATATTTTGGCTATCGAGCATGCAGTTCATAACTATACTTGAAGTGTAGTAATCCCAAAATAACCGTAAGCAAAAATTATGTTACATCGTCTTGCTGCTTGTCTAGTGCAAGGGATCAGTAACGAAAAATTGCATGCACAAAATGACTTCCATCCGAAATATTATTAAAGTATCGAATGCGTTGAAAGGTTTTACTTATGCTTTTTGTGCTATGAGCGGTAATTGATAAATTAGGTTTTTAAGATTATTCATGAAATTTCAATACAAAAAAGTCTGCGGTAATGAAATGTGAAGTGGTGTGTTTGCACATAAGAAAACCCTTTGACTCACAAAAGTTGGAATAGCTTAAGAGAACTATCGTATGTATCACCAATGTATTCCTGTATAGTATGGTTTTTGCGCTCCCAATTTTTGGATTACATTAATAAACGTATACAGCGTTCGTCAAAAACTAAAAAAATAATTTTTTTCAATGCGTGGTGGTTTTCTTAATTAGTATTTTATAAAAGACTGTCTCGTAATGTCTTACAAAGATATACGAATCTATAGCTGTGATACAAAGTTTGCTGAGTTAAATTTGATAGACCAGCTGCATACACTGTTTTAGTACTGTTTTACGTACCATCGCCATTTATATGTAATTCAGCCCCAATCCTGGAATGAAACCTACAGACATTATTTGTCTTACCTGCTCTTCCATGGAGCAAAACGGCTTTTGTTTTTTTCTGACTTCAAAACACGTTACGCAACAAATCGCCGTCCATACTGTGTTTGTAATGAAAGTTCAATCAGCTGTTCGTTCTATATTCGCTACATTTTGTAGCTATGTGGCTTGCCAGTTATTACAACAGTTTACCAAACCTTTCATATAGCCTCATCTCAACAAGGGCGAATCTTGAGGCAAAATGCGGCCACCAATTTCGTGATCACTAAAACGTATTCATATTGTACCTGGACATAAGCGGGGAATTCAAGATGAAAAGACATATAATGCATTGTTACCTTTTTGATACTTGAAGCATCGACTCAACCACTTTATACCTTTCCAACTGATTTCCAGCGGTATTTTCACTCAGAAAACAAACGTCATGTTGGGAATTTTTAAAGTGATACTTACCATTTCTTCATGAAAGTTAGCAACTCGTACCAACTCGACGAATTCCATTGCAATTGTACTATCATCCTTGTTCCGCATCTTATTGATTGTAACGTAAAACTGTCAGTTTAAAAGTCTTTCTGATCTAGCACACTTCCATGCCGGTTAATCTAATCGTGCATTCACAGGTTGCGATTGCGTGAAGGTCAGCCACAACGAAATGCATGCTTGTGGAAACTGCATTCGAGAAGATGAAAATTGCATCAAAAGTAAGTAAAATCAACAGATGTTGAAACACGTAACCTAGATTACAAATCAAGTTTGAAAAGGACACCTAACAATAAACTATTTATATATGCGAAATATATAAGGCCAGAAGACCAGTCACTAAATTAGCACCACATTCCAATCTACGACTATTTTTCTTTAATCCAAGACAACAGAGATGCACTTGTAGTAGGATTCACCCAGCAACAAAGTTCTCACATTTTACATCATAAGGGAATGTATTACACTTGCTTATATGCTTCCATGTTTATGTCGCAAATACCTGACTGTTGAAAGAAAATATTTGCCTTTTCAAATAAAAACGCACTGGACATAACCTATATACCTTACAGCAACAAAATTTTAGTTGTAATACTTTTAAAATCATTTTGTCACATAAATGCTAATTCCACACAGGCTTAGTTTTGTGCGACCTTGGCGCTCTTCAAAATCTACTTCTTAGACCAAATATTGAAGTTTATGCAACATCATCGGCATTAAGTGCTGCCAGAAATGCTATCCGAAGCCTCCCTGATTGTATTGGTTTCTCCCAGAAAAAATGATTTTTACTTCCTGAACATGTGACTGTATTTACTCAAACCAAAGCTAGTATTGTCCATTTTGCAGCTGTTATTGTGCAAGAATGGATAAAGCTAAAAATAAACTCTAAAAATATATTTAGTTTTTAATATGATCTCTTATTGTGCGATGAAGATGGCAGTATCCCTATACGAATTTCATATATTATTAATTTAGGTCAGCGCTTGAAAATGTGTCGCATTTACCATCATCCTTTTCTCAGATTGTGTTTTATTAGCAAACAGATGGACGTTTCCTCCATTACCTCTGATTGATGTTTTTTTATGAACAGATCAATGCTGCATATATCATTTCAACTTTGATCACAAGGACGATTGAAAGTATGTGCAAGTCGAAAAGAAACTTGACAAAGCATGCTTTGAGCAATTTGTGGTAATCGTTTCTTTGCAAGACTTGCGCATCTAATAAACTACATGTATCAAGCAATGAGCTCTGGTAGGGAGAGAGACGGCACAATGAATGCAGACGCTCGTGGCTTGCTGATTTTGAAAGTTGTCAAGGGAGAATGAAGTTCAAAATAAATTTGATTAATGGAGTAGCGCTAATTGAATCGTGCAGTATGCTCTAAAAGTTTCATTCCAAAGTCAGAAAAAAACGTCAACATATTGTCAGTGACACTCTGACTCCAAGACAATTATAACAGCTTCATTGGGTCTTGAAAAAAAGAGATATGGTCATGGGCATCGGAAGGATTTTTTCCAGGGGGATGGCAGCAGTGAAATTTCATTTTGCCAAGTCGAGACTAAGAGAAAAACAATTTTCCACTAAAAAATGGATAGGAAATTATCAAATTTCAAAATTCAGGGGGAGGGTTTGGTAGGTTGACAGGGTCTAGGACATTTCGGCGATGCCGTTCTGGCAACTGAGACATGTGTCAACCTTGCCAACGGTTACCTCCCGGAGTGCCAACTTTTGTTCTAACAGGGGCGTGTCAGAGATTGCCTCTGGGCGAACGCTAACACGCATTTGGCGTAGCGGGATGACAGAGTTTGCTCAAAAGCAAACTCCAACTCACATACTTACAATCAAATGCCAAGTAAGTTTTTTATGGACGTTTGACAGATTTTCTTGGCCACCTTGGCCATGAAAACCAACAGTAGAAATTTTCCTAGAGCAATTTAGCAGGGTTGACACTGCAAGTTAAAAAATTTGGAAGCAATAAGGTCCATCTGAAGTCCATCGGCGAAACGTCCATCTCCGAAAGGGCGATCACCGAAACGTCGATCGCCGAAACGGCATCGCCGAAACGTCCCATTCCGGGTTGACACGTTTTAGCATTATCACGTTTCACAGCACCGTACATTTTAAGATCTTACACAATAGTCTGTGTCTTTTGGTGTTCTCGGATCACAAACCTGCTTTGAAAAATGTGTTAGAAAAACATTTTGTAATTTCTTTGTCAAGAAAAAACGATGTCCAAATGCTATAAACAGCCCTTGATTAACTTCGCGGATAAAAGTTTATAAGTTGTAAAACCAGGCCTGCCTGATCAGTTAAAACGCAAATATGGCGGAAAGGTTTAAAACGCTCTGTGCAAGGCTGTGTTCTCCACAGCAGTAAATGAAGTTGTCGCTTGAAAAACATGTATGAAAATATGCACGCGGGATAAAGTTTTGTCATTGTAACAAAACTCTTAAAAGGGAACAGCTCAATAAAGCATTTCCTAATCAACTGATTGCAATCAATTCTATGAAGAAAAAAAACAAAAAAAGTTATCTGTTATATTTTGAATGTACAGAAGCTGAAATGTAGGCATTTCATCGTGGAAGCTACCGGATGTAAAAATCAGTAAAACATTTTGTTGCTGTTTGCGTGAACAACTGAGTTAGCGGAATAAAAGACGTTTTGAAAAAGAAGTTGGATGAAGGTTTAGAATAAGTCCTATGAGATCGGTGGCTAGTTCAATTTATTTGCTCTCATGTCACCTATCTAAATTCAGTGTCCATCTCAGGACACAAGGATTGTGACTACACTCAGTGACAGATTTACGCATATGGGCCATGGCCTAAGGCCCCTCGCAACTCTTTCCTGTGACGACTCATTACTAACTTAAAATTTGGAAAATTGCGCGGAGGCTACACAATTTACTTTGAAACAGGGCTGCGGAGTCGGAGTCGGATGTTTTTGGGTGAGTCGGAGTCGGATTTTTTTGTCCAACTCCGACTCCGGAAGTCCAATTGGATCATTTTTGACATCACACTCTTAAGTTGGGAATTCCTGTTGAAATGGTACAGTTTCTTATGAACCTTTTGTTGAAACGGAGAATTCGTGCTGTGTCCTACGATTTCCATTGAGTACTAGTTGCTACAAAATTGTTGACAGCCAAACTCCATTCACTTTATGTTAAGGAGTGGGAAATTTTGGAAAGGCTGGGGTTGGAGTCGGACATTTTACCTCCGACTCCGCAACCCTGCGTTGAAACGCGGGAAGATGCAAACGCCAAGACTCTTATCAGAACAGTAACAACACGATAATATTCTTTTTCACGCAATATAAGAATGGCAATACTGTTTTACATCGGAGTTCTGAAGTATCTGGCGGTCTTGCGTTAGAATCTGATGTTACAGCCGTCCTAAATTGCAAAAAACTTATTGATAACTTGGCTTGCCTGAAGACAGGACCGTGACTAAGTGGGGCGCAGGGAGATTAGCCGCGTGGAAAATTTTTCGTCCCCCATGAAAAATGAGTTGGACATAGTTTAAAGTAATTGCATTTCTTAATCGTGCTATCGATGCAAAACTTGGTATCCCTCAGAAAACTTTCGCTCCTGTCCTCCTGGTGTCCCAAGCTGGTTGCGGGCCTGAAGCTGGTTGCGAGCTCTGCCTGAAGGCACGAAAAAAACCTTTGTGATGGACTGTGAACTGTTGGGTATGTTGGTAGCAAATATTTGGTATGAGTGATGCAAATAATGATATATTTGCCCTCTTCATGGATACAATTGCTTGTGCTAGACTGCTAGTGAGGGCTACCTGTGGTATCGGTTTCAAATGTGCTGTACGGAAAGACTTAGAGCAGTGGTGTAGACAGAAATTTTGCTTGGGGTGATCAAAAACGCGGATACCTCGCTTTGCTCATGAATTAAAAAAAACATTCATAAAGTGACGTCATTTTACTACAAAGGCCCACGTGTCCACCGTGGGCACGCTCCTGTTTTACAGTCAGTGGCGTAGAGAGGGTAAGTGCCGCCCCGGGCCGAACATAAAATTGCCGCCCTTTCCAGCCCTCAAATTTGACAAGAATTTAAAATGAAAGAAGATCATGTTTCGTGCTTATTCAAAGATGTGAGGATTACTAAAGCACTGTCTATGGAAAGAAATCCTTTATCAGAAAAGAATCAGACACTGAGCTCTTACAGCGTATTATTTCGCTTACGATGTAGGCATCATCAGCTCTTATTCAAATAGAATCTACTAAAGCATCATGAAGATCACAATCAAACACTCACAAACTGAAATGGGTCTTGTTTTTGATTGTCGATAATGACTCTTGCTTTTTTCTGCTTGTCGCCACCTTCCTCATCATTACTTTTCCTATTTTCTTTCTTTTTTTACATATGCATATATGGACCCAACATGTTTCGTCAAATGTTTTGTTGGTTTTCAGTCTCCGGTAAGCCCACCGCTTACTTTTTCAATAGTTTACTCATTCCAGGCGAACAAACGAAAAAATTAAGATATGTGATGGTGGCATACCTAGTTTAAAGATGTAAACATTTATGTATGTTAACATGTCGTGTAGTATCCCCGTCTTTAACTAAAACAAAGTGAATATAGTGCATATAGCAGGCTATAATAATAATTAACTTGACAATATGATCTCAAACATGTAAAGAATATTTCTTTGTTCACTTCACGTTTCCATGGTGGTTGCATTCTTTCAGAATATATAAAAGGCTTCAAACGTTAACTCTGTCGGCACTTGCGCGGAGCCCTAAGTGAGGGACCCATTTTGATATGTTACGTCTAAGCAATTCCTTCTTTCGAGTTTCGCTCATTCCTCACGCGTTGATTAGTGCAGCGCCTGCGAGCTGAAGAAAACTGGTCGCAGATCACCGCGTGGACTTTGCTCGTGAGTTGTGAACTAGTGATCGACGGGGGCCCCAGCCCTGGTCCGGCCCCGGCCGGAGCAATGAAAAAATTTTGCCGGAGCCGGGGCGGAAAATGCATAAAAATTTAATGAGCGAAAGCACAAAATCAGCAGATTTTCTCTCAAGATTCTCACTCATGCACGTTGTTAAGAACTACATTGTTTCAGTTGACTCAACGACAAAGTTAGTGCAGTGTGTTTTCCTCCATTCGTGCCGGTAATTGAGTAAGCCTCACAGTCGCGACGGAAAATGTTGGGGTGAGAACAAAGTGCCTTTTCGCTAAAATGCCAAAATCAACATACTCTGTTAATTGTCATTCAACTTTCCCTCCCGAAGTTCTCGTTCCTTCTCACTGCGTCGTTCTTTTGTTATTCAGTTGAAACCATGTTTGAATTCTTGCTGGCGCGATCAACTCAGTTTGCAGATCTTACTGGGGAACATCATTTTTGTCGTCATTGTAACTGCGTTTATCACGATTCAAGGTCCTGTCATGCAACAAGTAATCTGTGACGGACGCATACATTTCTAGCCGCAAACTTTCCACAAGTACGATAGCATTAGTAACAAGTTAAGGGCAGAGGAACGTGCCACGTCTGATCATTGTTATCGCCAGGTCATGCAGGCCAGGTCATGTAAAGCAACGTTAGTTTGTGAGCATAGTTGCAAAAACGCAGGTAACATTTTCTTTTGCATTGTTTATGTTTCGCAGACATAAGCAAGAAGCGTCAATGTCTGAGTGATCAGAATGGATCAAAGCTTACTGCAACTTCATTATGCATGAGTGTCGGGATGTTATAGGTTCGACAAGAGCAAAAACATTGTTTGCTATTCTCTTTTGTCGTAGCTAGAAATGTGTTGGGTCTCACGCCAACAAGTGCAACCAGTGAACGGCGTTAAGGGTGGCAGGCAATTTGATATCAAGCCAGTGAGCAAATTGTAGGGAGGCTGTGCGAACTAGCGTGTTTTTCATTTTGTTATCAAGCAAGTGAACGTGTGTTCAAAATTGCTCGCGATTTGACAAACGGAAATAGGAACCGACTGGGCCCGCGAAATGTGCAAAGGTTACTTTTTCTTAAGCACAACCTGAAAGTCATCGGGTATACTACTGTTTTGTTACACGGGCTTTTAAATGAACCAGAAAAGCATCGGGAGCAAAGTGAAGAGGAAAGCTGCTCTTCTTACTGCGACCTGTAAAGAACCAGAATGAAACTTTGTCGCTGGAGTTCATTAGATTTGAACTGCCTATATTTGTGTTTTCTCTGGAGTTGTTACTCAAAGTTTTTGTTGTCTGTTTCTATTCTGTTAGTGATACGTAACTCTTCATTCTTGCCAGAGTTGTTGAGTTAGTTTCTCTGGTGGCATACTCACATTAAAAGCACGGAAAACTCTTGTATTCCATACTGTTGTTATGGATGAAATACAACACACACTTGTTCGTTCTCCACTCCGCGGGCAAAGCAACGGAAATGTTGGCGCAAAGCTAGAACGTGCATGCAGAACTTGCCCCGGCCGGGGCAAATCCTTATACCCGGCCAAAAATCCTGCCCCGGTCCGATCACTAATTGTGATGCCGCGTTGTCGTGCAGCCGAATTTCATTTCTCCTACTAAGTGTCTTTGTTTCTGATCGTTTTTGTTTTTGCCAGGAATTTATTCGTAACTGCTTGGACCTGGTACGGACATTTTTCTAAGAGCTTGTTTTCCTTAAATCTGTGACTGGTTGTATATCGACTGGCCGTGCTTTATCGGCATCTATCCGTGAACTTATCGCCGCAAGAAAATACAGCAGTTTCGTTGGACTGGTCACCAGTTTTCGGAGGCAGGACATTTTGAGTACCAGGCCTATATCGAACTTTATCTAAGTAGAAACCAGGACCTCCTCCTGAGTGCTGCATTTACTTTTAGAAAATTTGTGCGAGGACATTTTATTCAACTGCAGTTTGCAGTGTCAACAAGCAACTTGTTACTTATCGAACAGGATGGAAGATTTGCTCCGTGATTTACCATCGAAAGGTGCAGTGCCGGATTAACAATAGTAGCAAAAGTAGCAATTGCTACGGGCCACGCGCTTTTGGGGGCCCCGCGGTCTTCTGTAATAAATCCTATTTATTGCATTATATATAAGATTTTTTTGAGACTAAGAAGTCAGTATTTTGCTAAATTTCCCACAAGTAGTATCCTAAGCAATTTTTCCATTGAACGCTGTCTGTGTCCAGAAATTCTGGTTTAGTTCCTTTTGTACAGTTACGTAACAAAGAATAAGATTGCGGTCACAGTGTTGCCATTTTAGCTGATTCGCTGCTAAGTCTAGCAGGATTTTCTCACTGTTAACTGTAAAATTTTCGATGTAGCAATTGGTTGATTTTCTAGCAGGATTTTACCAACCGTTTGGCAGGTTTAGCAAGTAACAAATTCCTGACCAAACACCTGTTCCAACAGTTTTTCAAAATAAAAATTTTTAGACCTTCTTCATCAAAAAATATATTCATCTTTTTCATGAAGTTTTAAATCGGGTAACACCAGGACAAAGCACAACGAGCTGCCAGTAATTATTGGGAATTTTTATTATGATGCAAAGAAGCTGGTTCAATCTGATGCTTCACACGAGTTTTTACAACGCTTGCCAAGAGAATCAGCTTTAGAACAAACAACGAGAAGAAAGGGTGACGGACTGAGGAACCACTGGCTCATCCTGTATCACTAATTTTGATATCCCGCAAAATTATCAGCATATAGTTCTTTACGATTCTGGTCCAGATAACCCTCGGAGAATTTTAACTATAGGACACACTGATCTAGGTCCATTGTCAGTTGAAGAGTTTGTTTTCGGCAATGGTACATTTGACGTGACTCCTCTAATATTTTTTAAACTGTACATTACATTGCAAAGTTGGTGCTCGCTTTCCTCTGTGTGTCTACTTTCTTTTACCCAACAAAACTGAGGAGACGTATTGCAGAATGATTGCTATTTTAAAGATTATATAACTTTTCGTTCCTCCTCAGAAAGGTTTGGTTGACTTTGAGCAAGCAGCTGTCAATGCCTACACAAACGGATTCCCTCGAGCTCATATAAAAGGCTCTTTTTTCATTTTTTCCCAAAGTGTTTTATTTTTATTATTGATTTTTCGCAGACGCAGCATGGTCCATATCACAACAAACACAATCGAATCCCACAAGAGCACAAAAATGGTTAGCCATTGCGCATTACAGAGTAGGCGTTAGCACACAGTCAACACTATGAGTAAAAACCTTTTACAGCGCCCCAACTATAACATCATTGACTCATCATACAGGGATCTGGCAGTGAGAAAGAAATGAAGCATTCTAACATCAAATTTTGAAGGGAATAGCTAACAGAAAGAAAAATAAGTCAGATGGCGGTGCTCATTGGCACAAATGGGCATGTAAATGTTTTAATCCACGTTTAAAATGTTTTTCAACGGATTTAGCATGAGGCTGATAGCCAATTGTGTTTACTTAATTTAAAGCAGGATTCCATTTGGCGGTTAGTGTTTTACCAGTTATATATATTCATTTTGTGTATGTTTGGCTTGCCCACATCGCTTACATATTGGAGGTCGTAAAGGAGTCATTGGAAAATACAAAAATCCTGAGGCCCCACGAAGCACACATAAAAGTTTTGTTGCTACACAGAAGCAATACTGATGAGACGCATACAACGAAGCAATGCACCAACAACTACAGTACTTTAGTTGGTAACAGCTGTTCAGGAGCGTTACATTGAGGAAAAATTAAGATTTGTAAAAATCATCAGACACTTGAAGCGAGCGGAGATAAAAAAGTTGTTGTGAAGAATCCACAGCTTTCAAATACCGATACAAATTGTTCTTCACAAGGGCATCGGACTGGATTTGAATTGGACTGGATCCGGTGAGCATCGGACTGGATGAGCATCGGACTGGATTTGAGATGAGCATCGGACTGGATTTGAATTGGACTGGATCCGGCCTATAGCAAAGTTTGTTGAATTTGGATTGGGTCCGGACTGTAAATCACATCAAAATTTAGGATTCGGGCCGGATTTGGACTGAGTTAATGGAAAAAAATGCGGCATTTTTTTGTGAAAAGGCTGCATTTTTCTAAAATTTTTGACTTCATTTCGACTTGGACTTTACTTTTGAAAAATTTTTTGGACTGTGGTTGGACTTGGACTGAGTTGTAACAAATCAGAACAGGATCTGGATCGCAAAATATAACAGTCCGCTCATCTCTGATTTCAGGGTATGTAATGCATGATTCGGTAGGCCTTATTCTACGCTACACGTTTACGCAAAGTCAACGGTTTTGGGCTCAAAAAACGTTACGAAAACGACTTAAACTTATACGTTCAAGTGAGTTGCCTTTCTGCGTCATGTTTGTACCCATCGGCGACATCCCAGCCGTTTTTTGACAGGTTAGCTGACACATTTCCGGATGATAATGATGTCTCATGCCATTTTGCAACACGTTGCGGGCACTGAAGTTGGCAACAGAAGAAGATTGCCAGTGTTTGGTCCATTTCGATTATGTCTTGTTTCTAGCATCCAACACAACTAATTGCTGTGTAGGTTTCCATCACGCACACCAAGCAATTATTGCAGTGCAAACATCCCACTATCTAGAAACTGTTGATAGTTTACTAAATAGATATTGGAATCCATCGCTTAACTCTTCAGAATGTCAGCACATGGAATGTGGATTTTTCAAAAAACGAAGTACGCTGTGTTATCTGAGCTTCTGGCGCAGAAAGTAGCATTGTACATCATCGACGTCGACGAACCAATCAAAGTGCAGTACTTGCGAGCTATCGCGCAGAGATTGGCACGGATCAGGACTGGATCGGACTGGATCAGGACTGAATCCAATTTTGGTCGGATCAGGACTGGATCGGACTGCAATTTTTTTGAAAATTGTCGGATCAGGACTGGATCGAACTGAGAAAATATTTTTTGTTTTAATGTGATTATTGTGAACATATCAAAAATTTTAGTTGTGATCCGATTTTACAGATTTGCTAAATGGCAGTGTAATTTTGCCATCAATGACAAAAGCTCTGCAGAGACTATTTTGCCATTCGAATTGTATCCACCTTTGCCCACATATAACGTTGAGTTCTAGTAGTAACGTGAACATAGTTGAGTGGTAAGTGTCTATGCCTGTTGTGCGAGTGTTCGTTGGTTCTGCTCTCACCATTTCCTTTGGCTTAGCTTGAAGAGATTACTCCTTTGAAGTGAATGCTTTTTATGCAGGCTACTTTTTCAAAAAGTTTGGGGTATAGGGCAGTGGTTATCAACCGTGGGGTTGTTTGCTTTATTCTTGGGTCTCGAGAGCTTCTTATAAATATATTCATAATTACTTCCACATTTTAAATTTCGTACATAGAACCACTTTTTGTCGTAGTCAAAATAATAGGATTACCTGGCAGTAGCGCAGTCAATAATTTTGTTCGGGTTGGGCCAGTCAATGACGTCGTCAGTCACTGACGTCGTCTTGAGTCCGACTGTCACTTCCGTTAATTTTCTAACAGCTGAAAATTGACACAAAGTACCAGCAAAGATCTGAGCAATTTTGTTTCGGAGGAGGCCATGGCCTCTTCGGTCTCATTCTGGCTGCGCTACTATTACCTGCAAAACTGATAGCCTACTTTTTCATTCAAAACTGTTTAAGTGTGATTACAACCATTACAGTACTGTTGCGTTCGGCAACACACGATTAACTTTGTGACCGAAGAATGTGTTGCGTTTGTAAGTTAGATATCTGATTGCGGTAGCTAACTTGGGAGTTGTTCTAGTTTTGAATGAGTCGTGCTGGGGAGTTAGTTGTAACGGTAAGGGTCTCCCTCACTGATGCTGCCTTGTGCATCAATTTAATAATTGATTTTTGTTAAGCATAGTGATGATATCGTACGTTATTTTTTAGACATTGTGATTTTCTATTGTGCAAACACAACTGCATTTCCTATATGTCTGACTGGAAAACGTCGGAAGGGGTCAATAGGTTTGCTTGAGTTGCAAAATGGGTCGCTGCTTGAAACATGTTGAAAAACCACTGGTTTGGGGCTTACATTGAGGGGTACGTTTACGGATTAAGTTTCAGGTTTAGGTTTTGGGTCCAGGTTTAATTTTGGGTTTGGGTGTTGGGCTTAGGTTTTGGGTTTGGGTGTTGGGTTTAGGTTTTATGTGTAGGTTAATCTGAGTTTAGGTTTTGGGTTTGGTTTCAGGTTTTGGGTTTTAGGTCATGTTACAAGGACTTTATGCTAATCCAAGTATATCCCGTATCGTCCTTGTCATTTGACCAATCCAAATAATCAGATTCTCCTAATGGTAAAATAACTCCAGCAGTGCTTTTGCTTCATGAGGCAAAATAGACACTGCCTTGTTAAACTTTGGAAATGCCAAAAGGCTATGTCTGCTTTGCCTCATGAGGCAAAAGCGCTCCTACAACTCTTTTGCCTTCAACCAATCATATTTGGCTGAAGACAAAATAGCTTCAGTGGTGCTTTAGCCTCATGAGGCAAAGTACAAATTCATGATTTTACATGGGCGGACAGGACTGGATCGGACTGATGATTTTCAAAAATTTTGCCGATCAGGACTGGATCGGATTCGATTTGATCGGACCAGGACTGGACTCGGAATGAAAAATTTCACAGTCCGCTCATCTCTGTTATCGCGCATATGTAAGTTCCTCGATGATAGAGATGGCAGGGGGAAGGCTAAGAGAAAATTATTTTGATTGAAAACAGTTTCTTTGTAAGAGCCTGAAAAAAGTACAAAGGCGACAGTCTTGGTTTCGTTTCCAATTGTGGTGGATAGTGGCGATTAAATAATTCTAGTTCGCACTCAAGAATGGCCCTGTTTTTAGGCATGTTGATGCATGAAAAAACTACATATCTCATAATGTGCAGTCAGCATTACTCAACCAAATTCCACAAAACTTTTCGTTGATTCCGAATTGGCTCCCTACATTTCAATGTAAGAGTCACCACTAAACAAAAAAATATTTCCACAGTTTTAGCGCAGTTGCAAAAAAATCAAGATTTAAGAAAAACGTATTCGTTTTTTCTTGCTTTATATAGTTTCCGCTGCTTTAGTGGGTGATTCTTCCTTCGCAAGGTTAATCATGTTTCAAAGCATTATTAGGAGCGTGTGTTGTGTCTAAGTGGTATATTACCTAGTTGGAAAAAGATATTTTTGTGTAGCGGTTTTACAGGTCGTGGATCGTGAAAAACGATTATAGGCGTTCTTCAATTTGCGGCGGATATCCGTCCTTAGGAAGTTTGGCAACATGGCCGTCCGCAAAAATTTTTCTTGGGGGGCAACGTTGACATTTTGTTTATCCTTTTCAGGTTGCTGACCGTGCAATGAAAATGGAAGTTCACAAAACGCTTTACTTTACCGTTTCTACACCACAAAGAAAGACCTTATGTTACGGAAACAGCCACAAAAATTGCGTTTCCTTGGCAGCAATGCGTCTTTTTCATCCATGCTTTTTTCACACAGTATAAAAATACATGGCTTACCGTTATCAGTAGTCTATGTCTTGTTGCATTACCTGCCAAAAATATCTGTGTTCAACAGACGCATGCGGCAAAACGCCCACTGCCTTAACTTGAAGGTAACCATTGAATTGAATTGAATTGAATTTATTGACAAAAAGCCAATGAAGGCAGGCCAAGGCCTGAAGAAATCATTGGCAATGCGAAGATTAACACAAAATAAAAATGACGCACATACACAGAAATAAAACAGCACAAACAGAAAACGTATTAAATGGTGAGGTTATATTAAAAGGGTGGATTTTTGGACAAGAACAGACACGTTTGTTTAAACAAGCGTAAGGACGGATTTTTAGACAGCTTAGGGTGTCCAAAAAGAAGTATTTTGACCAGTTCAGCTCGATTCAGTGCAGCAAACTCAGAGCGGGAAAACACATTTTCCTCAACAAGAATCTTAGAGACATTTGTGGTTAACATTTGGCGTGACGTACATGTGGAAGGACACTCAAGAAACATGTGACCTTCAGTCTTAATAGCACCACATTGACAAATCTGATTGTAGCGGCCATCTACGTTCAATTTACTATGTCC
>Ga0210059_1000355_pt1 | contig 55706 bp, 32 predicted proteins | sample Ectturendosymbi2_FD_188042 | JGI IMG/M metagenome (GOLD analysis project Ga0210059, IMG submission 188042) | Ecteinascidia turbinata endosymbiont from Florida, USA - Sample 2 (SPAdes) (version 2) | ecosystem: Host-associated > Tunicates > Ascidians > Unclassified | place: Key West, Florida... | reverse complement strand
GGTTTTTTTTTTTTTTTTTTTTTTTTTTTTTTTTTGTTTTTTTTTTGGTAACGTCATAGGTGGGGTAGGTTTATGCCTTTTCGGCCAAGGTTATTTGGCCCTGGTCCCAACCACAAGGTGGACGTATTTCGCTCAAGGTTTTAGTGCAAACTAGGCTGAAATCTGAGTGTTTTGAGCCTTAGATAGGCTTTCTAGGTTTCTCTTGTGGTTGGGATCCAAAGCCCAATAAACCCGGCCAAAAAGGCTTACATCTACCCTGCTTATGATGTCACCCACAAAAAAATGAAACCCAAAACCTAAAAATTTTTTCATTTCTAACTAGAAGACTCGCCGAGTCTTTTGAGGGCTTGAATAGCTCTCTAGTACAATCAACTGGCAAGTTATGGAGTTGCAAACAGTTGGCCTACATGGGCAAATTATACCTTGTAAAGTGAAACTTGGCCGTCTCCAAAGGTGTTAATGACAGCAATCTACTCGTGCTTCAGATAGACACACACAAGCAGTGGTAGTGTGGTCCACTCATTATGAAACAATGTATTTTGTTACAAAAAATAGTTTAAACTGGTTTGACTCTCCACTGACATATTTATCTACTCCAGTGGTTCCTAACTGGTGGGTCTCGACCCCCAAGTGGGTTGTAGAGAAGTGTCTGTGGCATGTGGGGTTGCAAACAACAGCGTCGATAGTTTGCTGAAGGCTCAAAATTTTAGAACTGCACATAACAACACTAAGAGTTGTAGGTAATGGCTGAAACCAAGCAATTATGTAATTATGTAATATTTTCAAATGGGGTCGCGAGATCCATATGTTTGAGAAACACTGATTTACATGTTTTGTCCATTAAATAAGTGTGTTCAACAACATTAACTGTTCAACATTGAATCACAGTCATTAACTTTTTAAAATCTTAACTTAAGACCATGTTATCTTTGCCATGCACCTATCAAAACACCTAGATAAAATTTGTATGATCTAATAAGTCAGTCTATTTTGAAAGAGATTCTTAAAAGAACCTGAAAAAAGAAAAGTTGAAAATATAGACCCAAGTTTGGATCACCTTGGTGTGACCCATTTTTGGACCCTTTGCAACCCAAACTTGGGAACCACTGCTTTAGTGCAATGCAGGGAACAAGTGTGAAAATGAAACAAATTTCTTTTGAAAGGCCATGGCAAATTAAGTACAAAACCAGATTGCATTAAAATGAATAGTTTATGTTCATGGGTATATGTGTGTTATGGGTACCATTTATTTTTTTCTAATGTTTTCTTTAATTGATTGTATTTAAGCAGATTGTGTTTCTTTAATGAGCATCATAAATACAATGAGGTGCTTGTTTGCTGGATTATTTCAATTACAGCAGATTATCATGTGTGCATTTTGCAATTATCAGTTATTTTTAGAACTTTTCATATGTGAAGACATGTGTTGCACTTTTATAGTGTTTATTGGGCATTCTCATAATGGTACTCATTGCAATGAAACTATATTATTCCTGTCAATGCAAACCAGTATGGGTACAATTTTTACATTTAATGTATTCTGTTTTATTGCTGGTACAGCCCATGTTGTGGTGCATTAATAAAACATTATGTTAGGTATAGTATGTAATGTGCCAACCTTTGCTTCTCGCATTTGATTTGTTTGTGTAGGCCCCAAGGTTGGCGTGTGCAAAGTTAGGAGGTAAAGACGTTGTTTTTTGTTGTTGAATATAGCTTTGAAGTCGTGCACCTAATTCCCAACTATAAAACTTTGGAGTTTATTTGATGTGGAAGTTACATAAATATTTGCAAAAAAAATTTTACATTTATGTTGTGCCATGTTGATAGTACATCTGAAAGAAGTATAGCCTGTGGTTGATTATAATGGTTAATCCTATGCTGCATCATTACAACTGTTGTCTCATGTTACAGTGAACTTATGCTCTATGGTGCCACTTTCAGTGTTAAGCTGAATATCATCATCAGCTTATTTTTTAATTTAAATTTTAATTGTGCTGCATGTGTGTGAACTAACTTCATTTTGTGTCTTATTGATTTCATTGTTTTCTTTACATGGTGCTGTCCTTGATGCTCTTGCATATATATTCACTGAATTTTTTATTCTTGCTGAATGTTTATGCATAACTGTATTGAACTTGTGCATTGTAGCATATAGGACGGTTGTCATAGGAGAAATACGGATCTGCGTAAGTTGCAATATGTCATTAGAATTTGGATCTTAAAGTTTACTCATAACAACTGTTTGCTGCATTATTGCATCCACACAATTTGGTATAAAAACAGGTGAGTCTGTTCACTTCGAAAATGGAAATAATGTTAAATAGTGTTTGTATTAACCCTTCATGACATGCATAACCAATTTTATTTTGCACATGTTTGTCCACAACTTGCCAGCCAATAGAGCTAGGAAGATGTTTAAACCCTTTAAAAATGTGGAAAGCCTTTTAGTTCCGATATAAAAAATTCGGAAGTTGTGGGTTTAAAGCCTTTATGGGTGATGACACAACTGGGGCACGTCAAGGGTTTTTGGATGATGTCACTGGAGTTAGAGAATAAAAAGATTGTATCTCCTTAACACTTTGAGAACCGGCATACGATATATTCGTACCTAGATTTCGGCCTGAAAACAGCAGTTTTCAGTTGCCTTACCAACGCCATAGCTCCTCCGTCGATTGCGCTGGAGAACTGTTCAAGGGTTCAAACGGATCAACCAGTCTTCTTGTCTGCACTCGAAAAAAAAATTTTTTGGTTGGTGTTTGTTTTTTTTGGGAGTAATTTTAGGCTTTTCTTGCCCACTTTATCTGGCGTTGAGCCCAAACCATGAGATGGTAGTATTTCGCTCAAGTTTATATTGGAAACTAGGTTAAAATCCAAGTCTTTTGTGACTTTGGATGACTTGCTAGAGTTTCGAGTTCAAAAGTTATGACCTAAAAACAACAAAAGAAGTAATTAATTCACTAATTAGATAATTTGTTGTTTTCAAATCATAACTTCTGAACCAGAAATGCTAGAAAGTTGATCAAAGGCTAAAAAGACTCAGATTCTAGCTTAGTTTGCAGTGGCCCAAAATCTACCTCACTTACGACATCGCCCACAAAAAACCCGAAACCAAAAAATTTTTTTTCATTGCAAACTTGAAGACTTCCAAGTCTTGTGAGGATTTGAACAGCTCTCTAGAGCAGCTATGTCCGACCATGCGCCCCAGTCAAAGGTTTCGTACAGCCCATTTAAGGTTTTTTCTGTAGTGAAAGTATCCCAAATACTAACAACCTGTCCTTTTTGATAATCTCGAATTTGACATTTTTGATACAGGTGGTCCTCAGTGCCATTTTATCACGCCTGCACCATTGCATTTAGGATTCGAAGGCTTTCATTGCGTTGGTATAAGCTAAATTTAATTTGGTAAGATCAAAGTAAGCCTCAATGTGTGGCCCTCATTAATATGCCATTCAATGTCCGGCCCTGGTTAAGACAGTGACATAATTTTTGGCTCAGTAAGCCATTTGGGTTGGACATGGCTGCTATAGAGCAATCGGTTGAGGAGTTATGCCGTTGCTAAGACAAGTTAAAACTGCTTGATTTTAAGCTGATTTTCATGTACGATATATTCGTATGCTGGCAGCGAACATGTTTATAAAAACTAGGCTAAAATCTGCATCTTTGGAGCCCTTCATTGGCCTTCTAGCATTAGTGGCTTAGCAAATAATGGCCTAAAAACAATAAACTAATTAAATTTCCCTTGGAGGATTACTTAACACTTTCGCACCAGGGTTAATTCATACGGTTCACACAAAAATAGCTGGATAGCGCGCGGCTTTGTGCGGGAATTTCTCCGGTCCGGTAAGCACTACAGACCTGGTCAAAAGCTCAAAAGACTCGGCAAGTCTTGTAGTTTGCACTCGAAAAAAAATTTTTTGGTTTGGAGATATGGGTTTTTTGTGAGTGATGTCATAAGTGGAGGACTTGTAGGTCACCTTGGCCAACATCACCTGGCCCTGGGCCCAAACTGTTAGATGACAGTATTTTGCTGAAGTTTTTATTGGAAACTAGGCTACAATCCGAGTCTTTTGATACTTTGGATGACCTGCTAGGGTTTTGGGTTCAAAAGTTTTGATCAAAGTTAATAAAAATATTTGACTAATTAGTTAATTAGATAGTTAATTAATTTGTTTCTTTCAGATCATAACTTTTGAACCAGAAACGCTAGAAAGTTGATCAAAGGCTCAAAAGACTTGGACTCGAGCCTAGTTTCCAATGAAAACTTCAGTGAAGCACTTTGGTCTAGCGGTTGGGCACTAGGCCAGGTAACTACTTCACTTATGATGTCAGTCACAAAAAATCTGCAACCCCCAACCAAAAAATTTTTTTTCGAGTGCAGACTAGAAGACTGGCCGATCCGTTTGAGCCCTTGAACAGCTCTCTTGTGCAATAGGCTGAGGAGCTATGGCGTTGGTAAGGCAACTGACAACTGCTGGTTTTAGGCCAAAATCTAGGTACGAACACATTGTACCCCAGCTCTCAAAATGTTAATTACTAATTTTTTGGCCATGACTTTCCAACTACAAATGCTAAAAAGCTGATTAAGAGCTCTAACGATAAGGATTTTCACCTGGTAAAGGAAAAACAAAAAAATTGTCTCTGGAATATTTTTCTCAGACCCCGATGATGTCATCTAAAAATCCTTAACCTGTCCCAGTTGCTATCACCGAAAAAGAAGTTCAGACCCAAAACTTCCTTATTTTAAAAATTTGAAACTAGACGACTTTTTGCACTTTTAAGGGTTTTGAGCAGCTCTCCAGCTCTATCAGCTGGCAAGTTAATGCTGAACATGTGCAAGTGAAAATTTTGGTTCTGCGGGTCTTTAGGGGTTAAACTGTCTCCATAATTCAAAACTTGATTTTAAGCGAGAAATGACAGGTTTAAGCAAGAAATGACATCTAGATCTTCTTTAGTCGGCAAGGATGTAGATCAGGGGTTCCCAACCTTTTTATGATCTCGTACCACTTGGGCAACCCTTACCACTTCTTCCAGAAGAACTATTTTGGTCGAATCTTAGTTTATTCAGAAGAATAATATACATTAAAATAACAATGAAAGATCATAACTAAATGTAATGATGTTTTTGTTAACATTCCACCAGTTGGTTGATGCATGGCATAAATTTGCAAACAGGACATCAAAAGTCATAAATGTTGTGATACAATAGGAATAGCAGACTACTGGAAAATTTTGTATTTAGAAACAAAACCCGATATGTAAACTAGAAAGGTGGGAATCCAGGTTTTTGTAAAAAAAATGGAAGTTACACGCATACCATCTGGAAGACCTTCGTGTACCACTAGTGGTATGTGAACTGATCTAAAGTTCATATTCATACATCATGTTATTACTTCAATTTCTTTGAAAATTTTGTTAATGTTTTTCATTTCATTCTTACACCACCCTTTCAAGAAAAATCCTAGCTATTTGATTTTTATCTAGCATTTGTCTGTGGTATTTGTTGAAGATTCTGAGTCTATGAAAACATATGTTGTGCTTGTGTCAATGTTCTAGTGTTTTTAGTGATATTTTATTTCTTTTTGTAGAACTGACAAGCAAGATGCTTTAGACCATTGAATTGGGAGCAGAGAAAGTTCCTGGTACCTACAAAATAATTTATCACTCGACACAGGTTTTCAGAGACAAAATTACGATTCGTTCATTAACACTTTTGCAGCCAGTCTAAATCAAGTGGTTCGCACCAAAACAGGAAGATTACACGTGGCTTTGCACAAGCGTAACGTCGGCGCCAGAGAGCTGTTGAAATGCTTAAAAGATTCAGCAAGTCTTGTAGTTTTCAACAACAAAAATTTTTTTGGGTGGGGGTTGTGGATTTTTTATGAGTGATGTCATAAATTGAGGACTCGATTGAAGGTTCAAAAGACTCGGACTCGAGCCTAGTTTCCAATGAAAACTTCAGCTAAATACTTTGGTCTAGCGGTTGGGCCCTAGGCCAGGTAACATGAGCCAAAATTGCCAAAAAACTACTTTACTTATGATGTCACTCACAAAAAAAACTGAAACCCAAAACTAGAATTTTTTTTCATTGCAGACTAGAAGACTTGCCGAATCTTTTGAGGGTTAGAACAGCCCTCTAGCGCAATCAACAGAGGAGCTATGGCGTTGGTAAGGGAACCGAAAACTTGCTGTTTTAGGCCGATTTCAAAGTAAGAATATATCATACCCTGGCTCTCAAGGTGTTAATTATCTTAAGTTGCAACATTTGTAGTTGACAATATTTTGCTTAAATTGTTTTCATGACACCTGGTTTAAAATAACATTGGTGGTGTCTAAACGATCAGATCTGCTTTGCTGTTTCGCAGGACCAAGAAAAAGTATCTCCTATCTGGTTTTGTTCCAGATATAAAACTTAGTTGGAGACATTTTCACCACTGGCGATGTGGTGTTGTGGGAAATGACTACAGCTGCTGTGCAAGGGGTTGTTGGTTCGAGCCACACTTTGCATGTATTGCGCAAGACACTTTTGATGTTCTCTCACATGATTGTATGTTTCAATTTTTGGGAGTTGTGATATACATTTGCAAAGGCAAACATGGGTTTACATTAGAGATTGACCGATATGGCTTTTTTGGGCTGATATATTGGCTATTCATGGACCCAGGGGCGCATCCAGGGTCTGTTCAGCTGTCATGACAGGCCCCTTTGTACCACAGGTAGGCTACTCAGCATTAAAGCCGATGATAAAATATCAAACGCTGTCAGTGCAGGTCTCTAATGCGTGTGGTTTGGAACAGGCAGTAGTAGCCTACATTTCCCATCTAACGTTGCATAGTACTATTACAAAACAACAGTGTCCCTTCCTGCGCAATGACATGACCAATTCACATTTTTGAACATTTTAAATTGATATTGTGTCGAACGCACTGGTTTTGGATTTTTCTTCTCTGGCAGTGCCAACTCCACGCAAGCAAAGCTGTCAGAAGCTCATACAGGCCTTTAGGCCTTCCACTGCATCACGCCAAGTAATGCAGGTTCATTTCAACTGAAGCTATATTTTTACGAGGAATTTCTCATAATGAAATCGCAATCGTTTTGTTTTGCAGTTTCAGCCTAAATTTTATCTGTTGTTTACACCTACTAGGTTACCCCTAATTCAAATAAGTTTAGACCTTCCATTGCGTCGTGCCAAGTAATTTGGATTCATTTCAACTGAAGCTATATTTTTACAAAGAATTTCTCATAATGAAAGGCGCGACAGCTAGCCTCAGAAATTGTAGTCGCATTATCTGAACAAAACATCAGTCAACAGTTGTATTTCGAAAATAGCTTTTTTAGCATTGAGCAGTTGAAGATGTTGTTTTCTACGCAAAAAGTCCTATATTGATTTCGAGTAAGTCAGTTTTACAATTTGATGTAAAATCATCAGAGCAATTGCAACTCCATTGTTCTTCTCCACAGTGATTTCGCAAGTGTATTTATAACACCGCCATCTTTGATAGATAGCGCTCCACTGACATACTTTTGCAGTTGATTGTCAGCTTCGATTTTGTAAGTGTATGTACGTATGGATAAACAGGTTTCATGGCTGCATGGCTGACATTTGTTGAATGTTTGACAAGCTAAGTATCTTATCAGCACCATGTTCGTAGGAACAAACATCGATTGTGATGTAATATATGCGCTGTGACCAAAAGCAATGATGATTTTGGAAATTTGACAATGAGATCAATATACCACTATCTATTGTGCAGTGAATAGTTGGCTGCACTAGGCTACTAGCCCTACTACTCAAGTTTGATTAGATTTTAGGTGGAGCTCGATCAATAAGTGTTTTTGGGCCAATACCGATGTTTTTATTTTTCACTGCCAATAACCGATAACGATATTTTGCAACACTGAAACCACAGTTGGAAGACAATACTTCAGTGCGATGAAGAGCGTATAACATGGAATTCTGCACAAACCTGGGTCACTAAGATAGTCAAAACCATGCAACAATCTCTGCTTACCGCGCAAAACCTGGAAGCGAATGTTACGTCATAGACCGGTTGATTGGGATGATTGCAGAGTGGTCTGAATATTGTGCACTACTTGATGCAGTTGGAAGGCTGCTCGCCGTAAGGAACAGTACAGAGAATTTGGGTTAATGAACCATAGATAAAGTAACATCTTGGGTTTTTTAACACTCCGTTCAGAAAACTAGTGTAGCGACTTTTATGAGCAAATATTACTGTATATCGGTGGAATTTTGCCAATATTATACTTTGACAGCATCGCAAAATTAATTGGTTGATTTCTAGACTTAAGGGAAAGTGTGGTTCTATGTTTAACATCTTGGCATCTGGCTGAAAAAGGGATTTTCAAAAAAAAACACCAAAACGCACGTGGCTTTGTGTGGGAATTTCTCCGGTCTGGTAAGTGTTACGGACCTTGTCAAAGTGTCAAAAGACGCGGCAAGTCTTCTAGTCTGCACTTGAAAAAATTTTTTTGGTTGGGTGTGCGGATTTTTTGTGAGTGACGTCATAAGTAGAGGACTTTTAGGCCACCTTCTCCCACTTTACCTGGCCCTGGGCACCAACCGTTAGATGGTAGGGTCAATCCATTTAAAAATATCATATTTTTAAAAATTTTGTAACCACTAGTCACGGATTTTGCTAATTCTCACATATGTGGTAGACACTGAAAAATTATGATGACAGCAAAAAAATTTTTTGAAATATCTTTACCGGCAGCCGAGATACAGCATTTTGAATTTTTGGCTACTAGGTGGATTTTTAAAGGTGAGCACAACCATTTTTTCATTTCTCACATTAATTTTTGGCAATGACTCTTTACCTTGAAGGATTTTTTCAATGAAATAACTATTTTACCATTTTTTTACCGAAGGAATTCATTTTTGAAGTTAAAATATTGATAAGATTAGAATTTCAACACAGAAGTTGGGGTTGAAAATTTCCTTTAAATTTTTTTATACCTCATCTTTGAGGCAATATTTTGGCGTGTTGGCAAAAAGTTGCCAAAAAATTTTTTTTGTCATTCAATAAAGCAACTATGGTGCTATAATTTTACCTATTTTGATTGATGTAAGTTTTGTCTTAAAGAAGATATCCAACTTTAAAGATCACAAGAAATTGCCTAAAAGGACACTTTTAACAGAATTCGAAATAGGAATATCATTTGGTGGTTGCATAAGTTGCTGCAATATCTTTAGCTTGTTTTGCTTTCCTCAAATTCTGAACATCAAGTAATCATTGTCTGAGTTACCACAACATTGCCAAGTATTGTAAACGTATCACGTGTAAAGCTTTAGGGGACAAAGGTAATGAACTGACCTATACAACAGTGAAGCAAGAAAATCTTGCTGAAATGGAGATCTGGGCTACGACTCTTGGATACACTTGAAAGTGTATGTCTGCACCACTGCAAGTGCTTCATTGGCAATGCAGTTGAGAAAAAAATCTAAATGCTGTGATGTATTGAAAAACCAAGAAAAACGTCAGTGTAAACCATAAGGCAGGGTGGGCAAAGAGTTTCTGTGGAGGGTCACATTCAAAACTTTACTGGGGACCACATATATTACATTTGTTTACTTCAGTTAAAATTTGTTTCAAAATATGAATTAATGATAATATTATAACCTTGTATTATTTTATTTCACACTGACACTGTAGTGCACATAGACATTGTTAAAATTACTAGAACATTTCGTTAATACAGACTATGTATTATCCAGTTGCATGCTCTTGTGGGCTGCATGTGGTCCACAGACTGTAGTTTGCCCACCCTGCCATGAGGTGACTGTTGCAGTGACCAAGGAACTAGAAATGCAATCAAAGTTTTTCCTGGTTGGAAATAATGTGCTATATGCTAACAAAAAGTTTCAAAAGTCTCCATCATTTCAGCCAGATCTTTCAATGCACTGCTTGGCCGTGCTAGATCTTCAAGCAAGGCTTGAGCAGCCATTCAATTGTCGTATCATATCATCCAGAACCATCAGGACAGCGCAGTCCATGCGTAGGTCAATGGATTGGACTGATAAAATCGGCTGCTTTGGTCGTTACCGATATATCGGTGAAACCCAAATATTGGCCAATATATCGGTCTATCTCTACTTGTTAGCATAGTATACACTGTCTGCAATGCATAAACACAGTGCCATGAATAAAAAAAATGCCAAAAGAATATAAACGAACAGTAAGTTATCCAGTCATCTACAACCTAGCCTAAATAAAATTATATTAAGCAGCACCAGGCTATAACCGATTACCGCCCATCCACCAGAAGTAAATTCCATAAGAACAAGTCGCCATGACAATAGCTAATGTGCGCATTGTACATTCGGTGATGGTGTAATAATGCCACAGTAGTTCTGTTCGAATTATAAGCACTGCGCTTTTAACTTGCCCAAGTTGTGTTGTTGAAAACACTGCTTTTGCTGGTTGTGTTTAACAAATGGACAACAGCAATTGTGATGCAACAATGAATACTGACTACCATAATGCTATCGGACTAATTGTCAAATCATACTTCAACATATTTGTGAAATGTTGGAGTAGCACTTCCGTAACTTGTGTACCATGTCCACAAACCAGCACATTGCACTCAGCTTGTATTGTGACATCACAATTATCATTAACGTGCCTCGTGGAAAGTGTTGATTAAGTTAACCCACGAACAGGACATTTTAGCTTGAATACAGAAGTAAACCAGCATGCTTGAAGCCTGATACATCAAGATAAGAAAAATAGAATCCATGATGTTCTGTGCAACTGTTTCAGAGCAACAGTTGGTGCAGTGTTTATATGTAGCCTTGAAAAGTATGGAAAAATTTTTTGTCGTTTTCCAGTCTGGAAAAGACTGGAAAAAAATTTTTGGTCTATTGGTATGGAAAAAGAAAATTATTTTCCACACTTGATCTTTTGACATACATTTTCATGATATTTTACTCAAGATTGATATAATTCTACTTATATCGTGTTAAATTTTACAGTGCCTATATTTGACCTGGGTATGTCATATGGAAATGTTAGGTCTAGCATATGTCCGGACAATGTCTGGAAAAGGTCTTAAAAAAGTCTGGAAATTTATTTCCAAATTGTGTAGGAACCCTGTTGGTGTCACCAGTGAGTAGCGATTGCATTTGTAATCATATTCTTAACACCACAAATGTCGCTCAACATAACAATTCATTTTTCATGCAAACTTTTTAAAAATAAATGTGTGTTAAACTAGGCATTGATTGGACTTCTGCACCTTAAGTTACAGTTAAACTTTTCATGCTGTGAAAACTTCTCTAAAAGTACAATCGGAGTTAATTTGTACACAATAACTGCATGTGGCACAGTCTAGACTAGACAATATAAGCTTCAAGCATTGCAAAACTTTCCGACGATTCTTTTGTTTCGACTGCAACAGGTGATGCATGCTCTATGGTTCATTTTGTCTGCTTGCTTATGAAAACGCACCTGCTGGTGTTGCTGCAAGATAACTGTCTTGACTTGCTTCATTGTGCTTTCTTGCGCAAATAGTCTGGATGTCTGAGGAATATAACAGTGTTTTGTCAATACCTACAGTACTGAGGCCGATCATTTTATCAGCCCATTTGGCTGATACCAATATGTTCGTAAAACCCAAATATTGCCGATATATTGGTCAATCTATAGTTTACATTTACAGTTTTGGATTAGGGTGTAGTGTTATTGTTTGGGGTTAGCATTTACGGTTAGGGTTTAGTGTTAGTGTTTAAGGTTAGCTTTCACTGTTGAGGTTTATGGTTAAGGTTAATGTTTAGGGCAGGATTTCTCAACCTGTGGGCCACTGAAGAATTTTCAACAGGCTACGGCCTTGTATTATTGAAATGAGTACATTTTGCATGATGATCCTCAAACAGGGTTTTTGTTGCCATGAAAAAGAAATCTAGAACCAGGCTTTAATGTGGAAGATGACTTGATCTGTGCATTATCAAGTACTGAGCCTTGAATATCTTTGCTTTCTAACAACAAACAGGCTTAGCCTTCCCATAGATTGCAGTGCATGTTGCATTATTAAATGTTGTTCATCTTTTTATTCCTTCTTGATGCATGTGCAACAGTTGTCACATTAGAAAAGTTGTATAGTCAGTGGGCCATGGATCCTTTGTTTGTTTATTAATTGGGCCACGTGCGTGGAAAGGTTGAGAACTTCTGGTTTAGGGTTAGGGCATGGGGTTTAGATATAGGGCTTGGGTTACAAAAAATTTGGCCAGTTTAATCCCAACTGACATTCAAAGAAGTGGTCACATGTATTTTGCAGAGGTCAGCCATTTCCTTTGATATGGTATTGTAGTCTTCAAAATACACTGCCAATAACATTTGTATGTAGTAGATCAGACAGAAATTCCAAGTCTTCTAAAACATTTTCAATCTTTTTGTTCCTTCATTGCCACATTTGGTCCATAACCACCAGGCTGCGACCTAGATATCTTTTTTAGTATTTGCAGTAAAAGCAACTATTTGGGATTGACATATTTTCAAGTTTTTTATTTGTCAAAGCTGGTGTTCTTATTTAGTATTGGTTTGGTTTCTCTACTCTTGCTTCAGCCTTTTAGTGTTTCAGCCTGAAGCATTGCTAGCAGGTTGTAGGACTAGCCATGTGTAGTGCTGTGTGAAATCGATTTCCCATTATAAATTTGCTGATTGATTTGACTCTTCAACTGTGTAGATTTGAAGCTCTAAGATTCACCTGGAAAGCAGAGGCCTGGAATGTTTTGATATGAAAGGATAACAATAATAAAAGGATATTTACATCTTTTGGACCACCCTGTGTCTCAGATTTACTGAAAAAAATATTCCTTTGCTATATGTAGTTGGAATAAATTTGATTAAATGTCAAGTTTATGTGTGACTGAGTTCCCTGAAAGACCAACTTAAATACTGTCTTATTGAAACAGCTGCTGTAATTGGATTAGAGATAATTGGTTAATACCTCTGTTGGTTAGAGTGCAGCTGACCCAGTTGTGTGCTATTACTGGTTGGAATTACATGTTCAACTTTTTATGTCTTAACAAATGTGCTCACTATGATTAACACTTTCTGTGCTGGGTTAACTCAAGCAGTTCGCACTAAAACAGCTTGTTCTCACATGGCTGGGGCATAACTCCAGCACCGAAAGCATTAGAGAGCTGTTCAACTGCTCAAAAGACTCAGCAAGTCTTGTAGTTTTGCAGTGAAAAAATTTTTGTAGGTTTTGGGTTTCGGATTTTTTGTGAGTGATGACTTAAGTGGAGTACTTTTAGGGCAGTTTGGCCAACTTCATCTGGCCGTAGGCCCAAACTGCTAGATGGTAGTATTTTGCTGAAGTTTTTATTGGAAACTAGGCTAAAATCTGAGTCTTTTAATGCGTTGTATGACTTGCTGGGGTTTTCAAAAGTTATGATCTAAAGTAACCAAAATAATTGATTAATCCCAATATTAGATACTTAATTAGTTTTAAACCAGAAATGCTAGGAAGTTGATCAAAGGTTTAAAAGACTCTGATTCTAGCCTAGTTTCCAATGAAAACTTCAGTGAAATACTTCAGTTTAGTGCAGCTATGTCCAACACGCTGCCTGTGGAGCTGAAGGTTTTTTTGTGGCCCAGTTTAGGTTTTTGCTGTAGTAAAAGTATCCTACTTACTGATAACCAGTCCTTATTTTGATAATCTTGAATTTGACATTTTTGATGCAGGTGGTCCTCACTGCAACTTTATCACATCTGTTACCATTGCAGTTCAAACACTTTCAGTATATTAGTTTGCTAACTTCCATTTGTTAAGATCAAAGTAGGCCATTCAATGTGCGACCCTCAGTAATATGTCATTCAGCATGCGGCCCTGGTCAAGATGGTGATATAATTTTTGACTCAGTAAGCCGTTTGGTTTGGACAAAGCTGGTTTAGCGGTTGGGCCCTAGGCCAAGTAACATCACCCAAATCGCCAAAAACCTACCTCACTTATGACGTCACTCACAAAAAAAACGAAACCTCAAACCAAAGCATTTTTTTCATTGTAGAGTAGAAGACTTGTCGAATCTTTTGAGGGTTTGACCATCTCTCTAGTGCAATCAGTGTAGCTATGCAATTGTTAAGACAATTGAAATATGTTTGATTTTAGCCCAATTTCCAGATACGATATATTCGTAGCAGGCACACAAGGTGTTAATCTGTAGTTGTGTGGGTTATGAATGCAATTTATGCAAAGTCTTGCTTGTGCAAAGTTTTACCAACTGAACCTAAAATTGCTCATGTCAACAGCTTATGCAAAGCATCTGATATTTTTTGGTGCACACAAGTGACATGAATCTTACTAGGTAAAGTAGGTAAGCTTTACAGAACTATGTCTATTTTAAAGTGACTTGTATCCTGTTTGCAGTAGGTCTTTATACGTAATTGTTAGTAAGATGGCATCTGAGCCTAACCACCATGATATGGCCAACACTCTGAAAGAAATGTTAAAAATCAACAGCGCTTCAAATGTTCCAGGTAAGGTAGTGGGATTTTTTGTATAGTTTGTCGCTTTTCCAGAGATGATTTTTTCTTGATGTTGACTACTGATTTCGTTCTTATACTAAAAGTTTTTTATGTGTTGTTTTAAATTAAGTTTGTAAAATGTGCATAATATTATGATAAATTGAGGAATTTTTGAGTGCAATAAAGCTTCCAAAGCATCATTTAGTAAATACTAGTGACATAAGCATCATTTAGTAAATACTGTACATATCAAAACAGCCAACATTATGAGAACTTATAACTTTACCAGTTAAGTTAATCTGTCAGTGGCTTCAATTTGATGTTTAATTTTATTGCTGTGTTGATAGGTATATGCATCATGTGCTGTTCCCAACTACTTGCCTGTCAAAGATATCTATCCTATTTGAAGTTCATGATCAATATAACAAGTAGTTGCTGATTTCTGTCAACATTTCAGACATTTTCTTGAAGTATTTTGTAAGCATTTACTGTGATGACATGACAGGCTATTTTTTGTATAAAACAATCAAACAATGGTGAATGCTTCTGTAAATCAAACGAAACATTGTAGCCGTATGTTTTGCAGTTGTTCAACCTAATCATGTGGGTTCAGGAGATGGACTTGACGTCAACTCTAATTCAGATGAACTTGTAAGTGCAGTTCCTTGTATTGTCTAGTAAAGCAATCAAAATATTGTAACTGATATTTTGTATTGTTTTCTTGCAATGTGAAGTATGGATTACTGTAGTTTGCAGCATATATAGCATAGGGGTTGGCAACCTTTTCCGAGTCACAGGCCAAAACAAAATCTGCAAGGTTTGGTGGGCCGTACTAATTTCCATCCACAATTCTGGACCTTTTGCTGTTTATGGTGTTGTTAAAACTTGGAAATTTATGGAATTTCAATCGGATCTACTCCTGATTTTCACAGTTCATAACGAAAACCCAATACACGACATACAGTACATTTACCACACAGTGTGGTTTCTGTTAAATAGTTCCTCACAAGTATGCAATACGAGAAATTGCAAGGAGGGCAAATTCATAAAATATAGTACCACTAGGTGTGCCATGTAGTTACCACAAATTTTAAAGGAGCTGTGGCCAGATGATTTTGCTTGGCGAGCCGTAGGTTTCTGACTCCTGATATATAGAATGGGATGCCAGTCTTTGTAGTTTTTTATGTAGTAAAACTGACTCAACACGTCATTGTTGTAGGGACTATTTAAAATATTTTGCGATCTTACTGTCGTGTGCAATATTATGGCATTGTTCATGGAACCAACAATCACTTATGTCTAAGCTGAATGGGACATGAAGTGTACAATGTGCAGGAAGATGGCAGCTTGCAGAAACGAACTCTTAATTCAACTTTAGCAAGCAAGTTATCAATCTAAGCAACTTTTGTCTAATAGTGATCATGGTCACTGATCAGGGTTGATTGATGTAAATCAGGGGTCTCCAAACTTTTTTGTCCAAGGGCCACATATGCTATTACATGATAGTTTGGTGGCCGGACTTCTTACGTAATGCCATTGTTTCGAGATAGGTTGCATTCCACCAAATCAACAAATTTTTTGTTAATGTATTATTTTTTCATCATTGACAAAATGGCTTCGCGGGCTGCTTTTGGCCCACGGGCTGTAGTTTGGAGACCCCTGATGTAAATCATTTGATTTAAATCAAGCAGTAAAAATCAAGCAAATATCATATGCAGTTTCAATGCTTTGTGTGATTTCTATGACACACTTAAAGCATTCAAATATGTTTTCACTTATAAAGTAAACAAGGCAAAGAGTTCTTATGATAACACAAGTTGAAAGCAATTACAGTTTTATCAATCAAAGCTTTTGTGAGGTAACAGATTCTATGTCAACTAACTGCAAAAATGACACGGGGTCTGAAATCACTAACCGTTGCAGACTCAGAAGTCATAACTGTTAGAATGCCCCAAGCTTGAAAGTGTGGACTGTCATAAAGTGAAAGTTGCATCTAAATCCCAACAAACATGTAGGCTGTTGAATGTAGACATAATAGTCATGGAACATATTTTTGATGGATAATTACAGATATATTATTTTAAGTTTTAACTATTTTCTGCATGTATGCCACGAGTGCAAGTGAATTTACTCAGCTGGTGTTTTGAGTGTTGTCATTTCAATAAATATTATTTTGTATGCTGGTGCTATAAACTGATCAGCATTAAGGGATGTTGAATAAAGCGCAAAGAAAGTTTGAATAAAAGTTCAGCTGTTCAAACTGGAATGGCAGTGAAATTGCCATTAATAATTCATATACATGTTGCATATCTGTTGCTGATGGAAGTTACCTTTTTAAGTGATGAAAGTTCTTGCTCTGTGTTTGTTGCTGGTGGAAGTTTCTTTCAAGTGATGGAAGTTCTTGTCAGCTTTCACTATTGATACTGGCCCCAGCTGAGTGAAGTATAGTCAATCAATCTATTTTGAATGGTAGACTGGAAATGTGATGAAGCATAATTTGCAAAAACGTACAGTTTTGCATCAAGTATATTCAGGTGAAGTTAAAAACCCTTTATCCATCTATCAACAAAATCACTAACACCTGCGTCTTTTTGCAAGTGTCACTGAAACACGTTAATTTCTTACCTCGGAGTTCAACTGGGTGGGTTCTTTGTCGTTTTAGTCAAAACTTCAGGTAGCTATGTTTTTTTGCTTTACAGAGGGCATTGTTAAAAAGCTTAGTGAGGGTAAAAGGTAAAACGTTACAAAACGAACCAGTCGTTTCATGGCTATGCATCTTAACTGCACTCTGAAGTAAGACTTTTATCATAGCCAAGTTGCCTCGAAAGGGTGGTGTTTTTCGTATATTTGAAAAGTTCTGGTTTTGTTGGAATCTAATCTAAACGGAACTCTGAGCTTCGTTTTCAGCTTAATTTTCTATCACTTCTTAGCAGACTGACTGTTTTTTTAATGTCATTTTATTTTTTCGCAGCAACGCCGTGGAAGTGTGGAGAATGACGTCATACCGGACAGGAATCCTGTCCAAGTCGTTCATGATGCAGAGCAAACAATGTATGACGGGTTATCCGCTTTTGCAGGCTGGCTGCACTGATTTGTTGTCTCTCATCTGTGTGCTTCGATGCGCCTTGAAGCAGATGCATTAATAATGAACCTTTCTATTGGTCGTAGTTCTTCAACAGTTGTGTGGAATGGTTGCATTTCTCAACCTCTGGGTGCCAACTCCTAAGTGTGATTAGTAACTTCGTCAGTAGCGCCAAATGCTAAGTACTGTCGTTATGTGAATATCTATCGCCTATTTTGATTAAAATTTGCAGAGGCAAAAAAGTCTTCTACATTGGACCAAATTAGTGGGTATGGTTTAGTTGATTGGCAAAACCTGGGAAGCACTATTATAGATACAAAATCATCAAACTTTCAACTTTTTACGTAACGTATGATCTGCTTTTTTACTTCTACATCTTTGCTATCAGTTTGTCCTGATTAACTTACGATGAACCGTTTAATCACTTTTTGCACACATCGAAGGAGGTATCTGCACCGTGTGGCACTTTGAAAAAGCCGATTGATTCACTACCTTTGTGTGACATAGTTTTTCAAAAGATCTGAAAATCCCATGAAATCACTTCGCGATTCTTAACACGCAGACAAAATGTAGACTCTGATTAACATCACAGTCTCTGATTGCTTGCTTAGAAAGAGCTGTTTTTAAATAGATTCTGTCAGCAATGCTTTCGAAAACCCTGAAGCGTCTGCAAAAGATTTTTCCAGCCTTTGTCTTTTGGTAAAGGCGTTTTTCGATATCAGTCCTGATCTCTCTTTCCAGTTCAATGAGAGAAGTCCGGGATGGCGAGCTAGCCGCGCTAAGTGCGATGAAGGTCACGATTGTATCAGACGTGAATGCAGAAATTGACAGCTCCGTTCCAGCCAGCAACAAGGTAGTAGTGTGTACACTGGAAACAGGGCGTGCAGAGGTCTGAAGATGCCCGGGGCGAATACTTGATTGTGTGCCCCCTGCCAAATTATAGCATTGAGAAATATGAGAAATACAGGCACAACAAAACTACCTGCCCAGGCATTGACCACGTTCCAAAGGATTACGCCGTGGTGCTCAAACTTTTTGGCTCGTGGACCACATTTGTCTTTCAGAAACCCTTCGCGGGCCACAAGAATTAATAATCTCAATGAAATTCTCTAAAAAATTCTCTTAAATGATTAAAGTGTTAAGTTTTCTTTCCAATGAAAATTGCTTCGCGAGCCACTCCAGAGGGCCTTCCCTGCCACGGTTTGAGCACCACTGGATTACGCCATAAAAACTTCACCTCAAGTGAGAATCAAGAGAGAAAAGCTGTACGGGTCTCGTACCACGTTACGCAACAATAGCAAGGGACTTGAACGTTATAAAACGTACGTGTAAGGGTACACGTTCACACCCCCCTCTGCACGCCACTGAGTGGAAGCTTGCTTACTTTGAATTAATAACAATGCTTTTATTCAAAGATTGTTCGTTACTTAACGTCGGATGCATGCCAGTGAAGATAATTTATCTGCTTGAAGCCTTTCCACAATTACCCAATTTACTCAGAATTGTTTTTCGTTTTGTAATTGTTATGTTTGCAAAGCGACTTAAAGATGGCAATTTATAAGACTAATTTAAGCAGGTTTCTTAGAATGGCTATATAATAATTTAAATGGCCATGGCGGGAAATGTAGCATTTGAAAGCGGTAACGAAAATATTGTTTGCATCATTTGCTGAATTTTCCTACTCGTACTCATTATCACTTTGCGTTGCAGATAAAGATCAACACCATCACTAAATTCGACTGGGAACACAAGTACTATCCCGGAAGTCTCATTTCCGTCACGCACGCCTTCATCGCATACACGATTAAAGGTAGCTCTAATTTCGAACCTGTAAAGTGTTTGGAAAGAAAAGCATTAAAACCTTGGCGCTCTTGTGTCTTTGCATTCAAATTTCACCCAGGGGATGATGTTCCGGTGCTCATCAGCACTGGAGTGTCACCCTCACTTGTTGTTTCTGTTCCACAAAAGTCTCGAAAGAGGGAGGAGCTTCTTAGGACTCATTGCCTTGTCAGTTGGCCGGTGGTGTTTGAAATGTTTTGTTAGTCCTTGATCACTTTTCCAGTGGAATAGGCTGCTTTTTGCGGCATGATGGCAAAAATATAGAAAAAGTGTCCACTGAATTTTTGACGTGTTTTTTGGTTCAATTAGAGAAATTAAAATTGTTGGTTACAAGCGTTACTTCTTAAAATTTGATTTTGCTGACAGCAATTGGCGGCAGGCCGAAGCCTGAATTGTGCTTCCTGCCGGGGCGGTTGAGGTGAACGCTCTTGCCCACGGAGCGCTACGGCGAGTCACACTGTGGCGCGTGGAACGAACACCCAACCTTCTGATTGAGAGGCGGACACTCCATCACTAAGTTATCGCCGCCCCAATTATTCAAAGATTTTATTACGCACGATTACAAAAATGTTACTTCGCTAGAGAAAGTGAGCGCGCTTGAAGTACGCAACCCTTTACACAAATAACTTACAGGCGGTATCGGTTATGAGCAAACAGTATTATAGTGCAAAACAAGTGGTGCGGAAAAACAGCAAATTTCTATAAGTTTCTGTGATGAGGTGTTCAAGCGATGAGACCCCGAAACTTTTCGTGCTGAAATTCTGCAAATAACAGGGATGCGTAAATTTTAGTTTCCGATTGAAAACGCTATTCCTTGTCAGCGTTGCACAGAGCCGTAAAGTCTGTTTTGTTTCTGTGTTGTCCGCTCCCTGACTGCAGTAAACAGTTACTTTGATATGATGATCTATCTCCCGAGCTGAGATGTAGATTTACGGCTTCCTAACCCATCATGTTTACAAACGATGTTCAAATAGCACTTTGTACAACTCATCGCTGTGCGCTGTTCATACATGTATAAGTCGAGTTCAGCTTAAATACATATATAAAAAGTTAAGTGTGTCGCAGCTTCAATTCTGAACAGAGGTTTGTCCTGAACCAGCGTTTCATAAACACTTGTGGCAGCAGACCCCTGGTACATCCAAATAAAACTTAGGGACCGCTCAAGACGAAACGTTGGAACAAAAATTCGAAATTAGGTTTTACTCATCGTAATGGCGATCGAAATGTCTGCAAAGCCTATTAACCCTTTAAGAATCATTCATGGGCCCCTTAAGTCACATTCACGGGTCCTTAAGGGTTCACGGACCCCAGGTTAAGCGCTCGTGTCCTAAGGGGGGGTATTTGCCGGTTAATAGCATGTGTTTGTTACGTCATTGCACTGTTAAAGAATCATTTGAAATTTATCACTGGCGCATAAATATCTGGCAACTGCGTTCTGCGAAACGTCTCTGTGCGATTGTGTGGTGATTAGTTTCCTGGAGTATAAATCAACTCTGAAGTTCGCGGATCACGTTTCCTGTCGCAAAAACTTCAAGGTAAACACTGGAAGCTGTGTATTGAGCGCTTGCGATGACTGACGAGTGCATAGCAATGTAATGAGAGATCATCATCGTGAGAAAGTGGTCCCTGCCTCGAGGGCAACTTCTAATGCCAATTAAAACTTACAGTACGCGCCAATCATGACAACGGACAGTAGCATGATTGTTTGTCGTGATTGGCGTCATTGTTCTCATCTCATAGGATGAACAATATCTTTGTTTCCGCTGCTTGCGTAGAGTTAACGTGAATCATTGTCATGACGGCCATTGTGTCGTATCATGACTATGCTCGAACTTGGTGACGTAACTGCAATTGATCTTAAAATATCTTTAGCGTCAATGACTACAGCTCCGGAAAAATTTGTCGTCTGTAGCAAAACAAATGCGTTCCAAAATTTTTCTTTTCTAATGGCTTTTGTATCGCAAGGATTTAATCAGCTACAGACGATGATGTAGCCGCTTGTACACAGTGACCGAGTCCCAGGAACATTTTTCACTCGTGAGCTTTGTTTTTCGCTACTGTTTGTTTGGGAATATTTGTCATCAGTACCATCTTCCATCCCTGTACACATCATTTCAATAATTGTGTCGATAGGTTGTGGAGCTCCAGGAGCCTCGAAACGTCTCATGAACCTATAGTACATCTGATATTATTGCAAGCTCCACGCCACGTCAGAGATATATAATTATGCCAACAATCTTTGACCTGTCGCAAAGCTCGCTCTCCATGCGCGTAGGCTGATATAACATCCCTTGGCAAACTTTCATGGTTCATTCTGACCTCAATAGCCCAATCGTTGGAGCTGGGATCTCTCTATTCGGAAAACTGGCTCAGCATTTAGGGCTTCATTTATTTAATAGCTGCTCACCTTGTGCGACACAACACTGTCGGATCCTCCATAAAAAAACACCCCTGCTGCTGCTTCTTGCATCGACACGGTCGTCAACACAGAGCCTGCCACTGCCTACCCAATCCATACACAGCGCGAAGGGGGGTAGCGGCAAGACACGCCCTTGTTGGTGTTCAGCACCGGTGTTGACTTGATGCTGTTGGCATTGACGCCAACTTCTGAGCAGGAACACGATGATCTAATGGTGAGCAGTATGTGACAGGCAACACCACGCTCCTGCAAAACTCCCAAGTTTTTTTGGGGACCCGATCGTATTTGCCAGGTCCACAAACCTATGCAGACATCTTTTACATATTCCCAAAGCTTCTGAGAATTTTGTTGGTTAGTTAAAAGTTGGTTTGTACTACGCCAAGGATAAAAAAGTGCACTCCGTATTCTCCAGTTTTGGGTCAGCCACCTGGTAGCGCCATCAAGGCATACACGTCCAGAAAGGCTAAGGAGAAAGCGCCTCGATAGTTTGTGCACTCCCCTGCCCTTTGCATGTATTGGAAGGATCGTATGTTTTGGCCATTTCTGCTAATGTTGTTAATAGTAATACCGTCAAACAACTTGACGCACTCGAGATACCGGAATATTTTCTTCATTGAAAGTTTGAGGCATTTCAGGTCAGATTTAACCATAACCTGTTGCTGAAGTGATGCTTCCCTCGTCGCTGGTGTGTCTGAGACGGTGTTACAATAAGTTTTGAAATGCTGTCGCCACCTGCCAAGTATGTCTTCCTCACTGTGACGTGGGGCAACACTTTCATCCTGTGATGCACTGTTAGCTCTTTTCCAGCGGGTACAGAAGATGGTCCGTCAGAAATATTTGTTGACTTGCCAGTAATCGTTGTCCAGTGGATGTCCGAAAATTCTCCCACGATTGCGTATTGTACCTTTTCACCACTTGACCTACGCCTCTGCCAACGCAAAGGTTCGGGTATGATTTGAAACCAGCCGTTGTAGGCGATGGTCCTCTGATCATTGGTAAAGGGCCCATCACAAGGACGATGCGGTGTCTGCAAATGTCTTTTTACATCTCGCGATAGAGGCTCAACACTTTGCTGTGTCCGACGTCTCAGTCCTGGACCAGCGCCACCGTTTTCCTCCAGAAGCAATCTGCAGACAACTTGGTCAGTGGGATCGGCTGTGACGATACAGAAATCGTCGATCAGTGACCGTTCTCTCAACTAATCTTTGTACCTGATGTGTTGATGCTTTTCTGTTTGTTTTAAACAAATGTGAATGATGTCAAGCATATTGCTACAGGCAGTTGTAAGAGAAATCTTAATTCTAAATCTGGTTAGCATGACAATCTCGACACCGATCGCACGCAAACACTAATATTGTTTCCAGCATATGCATTGAAATCAATCCTTTGTACGACGTCATCACCAGCTCCCTCGACAAACCAGGATCAATGTTATTTTCAGCCACAACGCCCGAGAACATTCAGTTGTCGATGCCGTTTGCTTTCCTCAACCAGACCACCCTTGTCTGGGAGCGAGTTGTTAGGTTCAGGTTTCTACAACCTTTGACCTGGTTGCTTTTTAAGTTTCCCAGCCTTCCTGAGCAAGAAGCGCCTTAACTTCGTCCTCACTCACCCTTTCATGCCCATATTGGGGCACACCCATGTGCGTGGATGGGGCGTAACGCCTTCATGAGTTGTATGAAGGAAAGCAAAACCTGAGTGCGATCTTTTTTGATGTGCGCGTCGAGCGATGGTTTCGATTGTTATTCGTGTGTAGTTGCACGAGTTGTCGACCACTCGCCACAGTCACCCAATGCGCTGTGGGAACAGCCCAGGAAATACTTAGGTGGGAGAATCTTCCATGCATCCTCTACTTGACAGGACATGCAGCTATCAATACACCTGAAAAGAAAAGGTCGTGTGTTGTCTCGTCACTTTTCTCGTATGGGAATGAGCGGGCAATGTTTTTTTTCTACTGCTGATTATAGCGATGATGTTTAATGTCTACTCGTCCGATTAATATTAAGTTCTACACCAGTGGTTCTCTAAGATTTTTTCACATTCCACCCTTACAAACCCAAACACTATCAATTCCTCCCCAACAGAGTCACAAATGATAATTGCAAAAATTTCATACTACCTACCGTGAAGAAACAGACGATTATGAACCAAACAGACTCTTTCATAACATCAGTCACTGCAGTTAAAGCAGCTTGTACCTGCAAGTTAGTGCGATTGCCACCTGACAGACACACGGCCCGCATGACCATGGAGCTAATTGGTAATCGCAGCTTCACCCTTACCACCGCTAACGGCAAACTGAGTAGGTCACGACGCTTCAGGAATGACGTCCCGAAGGGATTCGTCCCGGAAGCTCTTCTCTTCAACATCTACATCTCTGACTTGCCAACCACCATCTCCAGAACTTATGCGTACGCCAACGACCTAGCAACCATGCATGCTGATGAAGGGTGACAAACAGTGGAAAGGGTGCTAAGCAAAGGCATGGCCATCATCGGAGGTGAATACCACCAGACCTGGAAGTTAAGCTCAGCACTACAAAAGCAGTGTTGGTGGTCTGCCTCAAAAAAAGGAGGCAAAACGTGAGCTGAAAGTCAACTTCAACAACGAAACCCTGCCCTTCTGCTCCGAGCCCAAATACCTCGGAGTAACGTTGGACAGGTTGTTGACGTATCGCCGACAACTTGAGTTACTTCGCAAGAAGCTGACATAACGCGTCACACTCCTGAGGCGGCTTGCTGGCTCTGGCTGGGGTGCTGGAGCAACAACATTGCAAACAGCCACCTTAGCCCTGGTCCATTCGACTGCAGAGCACTGCGCTCCTGTTTGGTGCCACAGTACTCATACCCACCTCATTGACCCCACCATCAACGAAGCCTTGCGAATTGTGACTGGATGCCTGCGTCATACACCAGCGGACAACCTTCCAATCCTCGCAGGCATCCAACCTGCTGAGTTTCGTCGCAATGGAGCCACACTGTCTCTAGCACGCCGTGCCATGGAGCCTGGACATCTGCTCCACTCAGCGCTCACCCGTCCATCGAGTGCAAATGCACGGCGCCTAAAATCGAGACACCCATTTGTACCCGCCGCACAACAACTCATCAGTTCATCTGACGATAACAGCATACGTGCGGCGCTCTGGGCGGATTATCCGCCTCCGCGCCGGTATTGGAAGTTTTCGCTCCTGTTCGCGCAAATGAAACATGGCCGCTTCTGTTACTTGAGTGTTGCGCATCGACCTCCCCATGGGTTGCACGGCCTAACTGTTTTGCGTGGTGAGACAATCGACTGGCTTCTAGTGGGGCCAAACAATGGACTGAAAGAACTGGCTCAAACGATTACGATAAAGCAGCTTGTGCTTGTGTGTTGTAGACATTCCCATCTAAACCAACCTCGCTGTGCAGTATTTTTTATGTGTTGAATAAACTAATAATAAAAACTTACATTTTTTTCATCTTTTCCTCCCTGAAACAAATTTCCTCCCAGGAATGAAAAATTCCTCCCTTAGTTAGCAAAGTGGCACCCGTTTGAGAACCACTGGTACTTACAACATCACTCGTAATTTGGCTAGTTTTTGTCCAGTTGTGATGGGTCTTTTGTATAGGTAATCATTGCCTTCGTATTTAATTTTTTCTTTCTTTGATAGAGTTAGCAGGGGGGAAACGATGAAGCCCAAACTTCTGGTTCATCTTTCTTGAGTCAAATTTTTGGGATCGCAGTATTTCCATTCTGATACCATTGCAATACCGTAATGAACTGCTTTCCTTCCCCTGTGGGTTTTACGAAGTCCTTAGTGACAAACCCAAAATCATCTTCTGTGGTTATGCAATGATCAACGTCGAGTAATTCCAGTTCGCCCGTCTGGTCAGCTGTGCTAGGCCATGTGATAGTGGGAGTCAAGAATAATGTCTTGGTTTCACGATAGCAGTGGGGGTAGGGTCGACCTCTGAGTACGAACATACCTATAATCTGTTGCGACCAGTAGTGCGAGAGAGTAGGTAAATTGAAACTTACACGTCGTGTGTTGTTTCTATTTGTTGGTAAAATCAACATCACTCTGATTGCAGGGCACCCGTCGTACTCGGTTCGAGTTATTAACAGACACAACTCGTCCGATCGAGTGCTGCTCAAGGGATTCGAAGGAGTTGTTTGTGATGTAGCGTTTGCGTCACCAAACTCTAACATCCTCGCCGCGATAGATTCATCTGGCAACGTCATCATCTGGCAACTGGATGAGATCGCCGGAAATATCAGGTGTGTGAAGATGCCTGTGTTCGGTGTAAAGAACGGCTTCGGCTGTCCTGAATCATGTCCTTCCCTGGTGGTTTCTTTGTAAGCTTTCAGCAAATGTTGCTTATAAATCCACCGTTGAATGTAAATTATAACAATTTGCGAATGTGCAAAGGATAAAAATATTTTTATTAATTTAAACGCAGTTGCCACCGTTTAATTCGAAACTTTTTTCATTTAAAATTTTTCTTTATTGAGGAAGCGCGGAGAAAAAGCTGCACATCTTAGCGGAGAACAAGGATCACAGAGAAAGTGGAACGCACAGGGTGTCGTGGATACCCTGCGTGAACACAGACAGCGCAGACAACAGCGTCAGTGAAGGAGGCTACAGCGATAAGATGGAAGGGGGGGAACACGAGATCCAGAAGATTCTAGTGGTGTCGTACTGTAACGTGGTAAGTTCTGATCCATTTGCATGGATACTGTTTCGTTCGCAAGCTGTGGTGTGCGCAACGTTCCAAACAAGCGTATTGATGAAGAAACATGTCGCTAAGCAACCTCCAGTACTTTCTTTTCGGCAGCCGAGGCCTAACGAACAAATTCCGGCGCAGATGTTTACTATGCTTCATTTAAACAGATATTTATTATCTTTCAACGCCCTTGTTTCACATGCCCAGGCCGAAGTGTGGGATCTGGACAACGCTTTTGAAAACGCGAAAGCGAATCCGGAAGTGAGAAGATCTGCGATGCAACATGTCTTCGTGACTGTGGATGGACACGAAGATGTGAGTTCAAATGACTTCTTGCTCAGCCACGAGTGTTCTGGTTACGTGGAAAGCGACATGAGGGGTTGTCCATGCTTGTGAAAGAAAGGGCTGGTGGTTATTTTTAAACTCAGCAAATATATTTGCAAAGCAGTCATTTCATGCTCAGTAACATCACGTTGTATCTACGTTGTCTGTATTTTGAATATTGCACAATCGTGTGATGACGTCTTCACAGTTCTCAGAAGCAGGTCAACTGGGGTCATGCTTTACGCGACGCAGTTCAAAGGACGACAGGACATTGTACCGCCTCAGTTTTCATGGTGGATGTTATGAAGACATTAGAAGTAATTAAAATACTATCGCGGATGTATTCGACAAATACTCCCCTCACCCATTCACTTTTATTGTGAAGTGCACCACAACGCATGTTCTCTTCCGGGTTAGTGCGCCATCAAGCGGACCTGATACAATCCGGTGTCAAGCGAAATTTCTGACCTATTAGTGTTTGTCAGTTATTTTGCTTCTCAGACTAAAGGAATAAAGTTTGGCGATTACTTTTTTGGTGTGTGTTGCGTAAATTAAAACTTTTTGGTTGCTAGAGTATGGGAATAAGTATGACCATTGAAATATATTGGACTTAGTCTTAGACCTCAATTATACTTATAACCTAATCCAAACTCTAATCCGACACACTTACCTATACATCAAACCCTAAGCCTTAACCATCACTTTTATCAGCGTATTTGGTATGTAGAATATTACTCTGTGTATGCGCACATGGCGTGATGCCAGAAATTTCGCTTGACACCGGGATATTTACGATTTATTTTCCTCATTCTCTGCTTGTAGGACATCTGTGATTGCGAATTATCTCCTTTGGGTAACGTCCTGGCAGTCGCCAGTTACGACGGTTACGTCAAGTTCTGGCAGATACAATTCGAAGACACCGAACCACCATCGTAAGTCGCACTGTGCTTTGCCCCTCTCCTTCAGGAGGAGATAAAGAATCAAAACCTTTTCTTGTTCGTTTCCAGATGTTTGCATTTATGGCAGCCACACGAGGGCAGGCCAGTGTCTGCCGTGAAGTTCTGCGACAACAAACGACGATCAGAACTCGGGTAAGTCGGGTGCAGTGTTCCCCCTTAAGGAAATTTTACACTGAGCAAATGTATGTGTTAGTGAGCATGAATATTTGAAGGCTGAATTGGCAGAGTTTCTAAATTAAATACAAGCTTTGTGAATTATTAGAACAACTACAAGATACTTCGGAATGCTGCAAGTGCGCGAGAATGAGATTTCACTGCGTAAAAATCTGGTGGTACTGCGCATGCGCAACTTGGAGGGGTTGGATGGCGATTGCTCCTGAACACCTCTCTTTGCATTTGTGTGTCGAAGAAACACACCTCGTTAACCCTTGTAATGCCGAATAAATATCTATCTGTCCGAGACTTGGACGCATTAAGAAGTGTTTTCCTCCGTGCTTAAGTTACGGAGTGGCTCGAAATTGCGGCGCATGTGATTATAACTCTCGACTGTGGTATTCGCCATCAACTCCTTGCAACCGTACTTTACTTTGAATCGAGGCACTGGATACCTTAACATCAGATTAATTATTCCGATATCATGCAGAGTCTACTGGAGGTTCCTGTTGACTGGCTGCGACAGGAACTCGGAACTGAAGATGTGGTGTTCAGTGACTTGGGACTGTTTGCAGGTAGAGTGGGTCGACCTGTCAGTGTCAGCCTGGCACACAGTACGGGTTGTGTGTACGTTTAACATTTTCTCTCTAAAAAAGGTTTTTCGCTTCTTTTGACTTAAAAATGCATGACGCCGCTTTCCTCCTCCCCTCTCACAGCAATGAGAACATTGTGTTTCTCTTTTCCCTGCCGTTACTGGTTTTTCGCTTTTGCCATTAATGGTGTTGAGAGTAATTCGTTAATATCCCAAGAACCTATTTTTCGAGCAAGTCCCAGTGATTCGAGTTTCACATGAAACGAAACAGTAGCGTTATGTCGTTTTGAGCTTACAACGCACTGTGTATCCTCCCAGGTGATTAAGTTCCAGCCCCCCAGTCCAGCTCACGCACTTCCGGAACTAAACATCGTGTTGTACGTCACAGTGGACTACATCGCTTTGACGGACGTCAATCGGAAAGTGAGTGTGTGATGGTTGTAGTGCTGTGTGACATGCAACCGCCAAGCTTCTTGTCGTGGGGGCGTGGCATGGTGGTCATGGGGGTGTGGCATGGTTGTCATGGGAGCGTGGCATGGTTGGTTGAGTGAAAGTTGCCAGCTTGTTTTCACGCATTTTCTAACAGAGAAAATGAAAAGCAAACGTTCTTACAGAGTAAGTTGTATTTGGCAAACGTTTCAATGTGATGCAGGCTGGGAATTATATCTTGGACTGAACTAATGCCTGCAAAAAAAAGTGCAGCAGAAATGGAGTGATGAGTGGGCGTGGTTTGGATAAGTCGGCACGGTGGTTTGAAAAAGTGGGTGTGGTGATTCTTAAAGACAGGATGTTGTTTCAGTAGCTTGTGGAGAATAATTATTTACGCGCGATATCACAATGGAGGAAGTGGGAACAGGTCCATATGGAGTGTCATTGAGCAATTTAAAACTGGGCTGTGGGTGGCAGCATTTGGAAGATAATGAACCCAAGCGTTTTTCAAAAAAACTTTGTTGCTAATGAAAGATGATCGGAAGCTTTTTTTCTCTCTGCTGACTCCGGGTTTTCTATGTTCTCGCGCAGGTTTTATACATAATGCGATGCAAGATGGACATTGAGGAGGGCAAAGCCAGTGTGATCAGCGTCACCCCATTCCAACTCGCCCAACCACTCCTCAGTGTCGCTTTCATCGATGCCCTCCCCTGCAAGTTCAGGGAGACTGGCGATGGCCTCGCCGCCGTAAACAGCGCCACGAAATCCACGCACGGTTTATTTGAAGCGAACAATGTCACAGAAGATGAAGACGATGAAGAAGAAGACGACGACAGCAATGATAACGACTTCAAACCACTTGGTTAGTGGCGTTTAGGTTCCACAAAAAAGCTTGAATTTGTTTCAAATTCTTCCACATTGTAAATTCTCGAAATGTTTTGCATGCCTGGCAACTATAGGTCCACCTTGAGAACAAGCCCAGTATCAGGGGGGGGGCTCTTTAGCGGCGCCGGCTTCATCTTCAGTTGCAGCTCTGCGACGACATCTACAGGAAAGGATGATTTGAGAAATTTTCCCAAACGAACTCTGGCAAGAACCATGGGTTGATCAGTCATCAGTGGACCTCACCTCGCATCCCGCAGAGAGTCCCACAAGAGCGGCGTGGTCAAATGTGTCAGGGCTTGATTAAGGTGCAGGGGCTGCCCGAGTGGTGAAACATTCCCCACCTGTCCATCGATTCTCATACCTGAACTGAATACCTTACATGGTTAAAGAGCTCAGTTTCTCCTTTTGAAATCACATTTGAATCTTGACAACTTGTAATTGCTGCAAACGCTGAGTCGTGCGACGCTCTATGCTTTCATTGGACCATGACCGCCAAGCTTGTTGTTTCTATCTGTGCCACCAAATAATCTAAACCCGTCACCACCAACTAAAGCAAGAAATTGTTGAATGAACAGTGTGCTGTCTCCTCCTGAAGTAGCTTGTAACCTGATTGCAAAAAAATAATGCTGCATTTATTTTCAAAATTCTCAACGTTTCAGCAACCATCAGCAGTGAGAAAACTATTTAATGTAAACTACGAACGCAAAAAGATAGCTGGGTTAACAAGCCGTGGATGATTAATAGATAATGTTTGAGAAAACTGCGTGATACAAATTTCACTTAGACTCGACCAAAACTGTGAGCAGATTTTGCCAAAATTAAACACTTGCTCACAAACTGAATAACACGCACAAGGCAACCCACGCTGCCTGGGGAACTGGCAATCGTTAACATGAAACCCACTCTTTCCAGTGAGAATGTCGGGCTGCCAAGGGGAACCACCTGGACCGATACCTTCAACCAGGCCTTGGTGTTAGCAAGTACAGCTTTTACACTCGAAGGCAAAATTTTGCTAATACACCAACTAGCCAGAGGGGACTTTTAAAAGGGGTTCTACATTCATGCGCACTTAATAAACATTTGTGCTTTGGTGTCTTAATCGAATCACAGTTTTTATCTTGATTTGGAAAACTTTGTCCCAATGACCCGTTGTCTTCACAAATTGAAATTGAACAAAACTTATGCCCAAAAGTCCACACATAATTCCGCTCACTTCGTCATAACAGCAGCACTTGTGACGTTCGCTTTCGTCATAACCACAGTACGCGAATTTGTTCATCTCGCAGCGCGAAGCCCGTTCGAGGGATCTGCGAAGAAAGTGGAAGGAGTTCTCATCAAATTGATCGGCATCCAACCCAAGTACGCATCTGATCAGATTGTATTGCTTCTAATCTCACTGCTTAGACGTGCTTGCAATGCAACACCTGGAGTAGAGCTTCGCTACGATAATATCTATGCTTGTTCTTGATCATGGTGTAATTACGACAGAGACTGTCTGCGCGGTGATACACTTCGTGCGATACATTCTGCACTTTCGCTATAGTGCATCTTGCAATTCGTGAAGCTTGGCCTTGTCTTGTCATTCGGAAGATGGAAATTTCAAGTTTTTGATGCTGTTCTGATCGCAAGAGATCCATATCGTCGTGTGCAGCCACCAGTGAACAATGCGTCAGAATAGACTGTCGCCATTTTTTGTTTAATAGCAGTTTTGTTACTTTTGTTTGATTTTATGGAAGGTTATATTCAGCTTCAGTGTTATTGTTACACAGAAGCCTGCAGTCTTTAGATGTTCAGCTGCGGACCCAATACCTGGAATCCATTTCCACTGCTGCCTCCCAAGACACCCTGAACACTTACAACTCGATATCAGAAGATATAAGTAAGTAATGTTGAACGTTGCGCTGATATATCTGTCGGTCGAGTGTCAAATGAGATGTCTTCCATTTTAACCCAAGTCTATTTTGAAGCCAGTTTAAACTAGACGCTACAGCTGTTGCAACATGCGATTCCTTGACACGAATTCATAATTGAGATTTTTTATCTGACCCTTTGAATTGTCGGACGATTGTGCGCCCACTACAGGCGAACACCCCCCAATTCCAGTTGCCCCCTTGTGTTGGACTTGTGCTGTTAATTCTTCCCCTGCGCAAGTGACGTCACTTCAAGTTGTCTTTGTCGTCTGCGCAGAGGATGACGTCAGCCTGGGAAGCGGTGACCTCATTGACGCTCCTGTCGATGGCGGGAAGGTTGTCGCGGGCGCTTGTGGGGGGGATGACGTCGTCGTGTCGGTTGACGCCGACCCATCACAAGGAGACCGGAAACAAGCGGGAGATTCAGACAATGTAAGTTGTTGGGCTGGGGGGTGAAATAATCGATGCTTGGCGATGCAACACACGTGAGTGCGACATGTCAGGCGAAACTGAATTTACACGCAAACAATGACGATTGTCATCCACGTGATCTCACGCTCTGCTGCACATTCCAGGACTTGTCTGAGACGCTATCGCATCTTTTCAGGCTCCGCGCAAGACCCCGTCCCCGGCAAGAGATCGCCCCCCATCTCAACCCATGCTCGCACATTCGTCAACCTCCGACAACGTCATTGCTCCGGATGTGACGCAATCGGTTGTTACGGCAACGCCGGTGCTTCTGACGCCCGATGCGTTTGTGACGTATTCGAAGAGTGTAAGTGGTTGAAATGCACGTTTCATGTTACTTGCGTTCGGTTGGCTCTGATGCAGGACCGCAACCAAGGGGGGGAACGGGGAATTTCTCCTCAGAAACTTTCAAAAACATGTTTAGTTGTTAGGTACAACAACAAATTACATTTTGTCCCCTCCCCGAAAATATCAGCTGATGTCCTGCGAAGTTAAATCAGTCTGGAAATCAGCTCCAATAAGACTTTGCCACAAGTAGCGAATAGTTGTTTGCGTAATACGAGTTGTTCAAAGATGAACATGAGTGTGTTGCGCGGAAGCTTGCAGAGACGATTTTGATGGAAACAGGAATTCCACTGAGATTGCTGAAGTTTATTCTCTTTGGTGTATCTTTTGCAAGTTATCAGTTTCAAAAACTTTGCAGGTTTTTGCTTCCTTTTAATTATTAGTTGTTTTACATTTTTGCATTTTCTTTCTGGATCTTCCACACGGTGATCAGGCGAGTGGCATCGACTCAGCAAACAGCAGCTTCACAGCTGTCACCCCCTTCACCAACAAAGAAGACAGGCTGCAAGCGAACGAAGACGAGCCTGTGGTTATAGGTGCGTCGCCGCCAGTGTCGCTTGACCGTTATCTCGGGTTGCATGCTCCTACCCACCACCGGTCGTTATCACTTCGTGCGAACACTTCCGTAATGCCCGCGCTCTGGGTTTTTTTTCCCTGAGACATTTCGGACATTTGTCTCACAGTTACATTAAAACTCGCCATAGCAGTGTTCATTAGCCTATATTTTCAGTCATTCTGACCGAAATGACCTAATTTTTTTCGGCCATTTCAAAAAAATTACTGTCTGTGGCCGAAGAAACCAGCTCGCGCTTTATTTGCTGTTGTGTGAGAAGCTCTGTCATCAGTTGTTGTTCATCACTTCCTGTGTCTTCCGCAGATCTCTCCGGGGACATGAACCAATTGTCCGACATTGTCCTGAGCCCCTCCACCAATCAGGACCCTGCTCATCCGGTTGCTCAGCAACCAGCTGACGACGACCCTGCGACGCCCCCGTCCTCCCCTGCCCTCCCATCCGGTTCATCGTCCCCCCCCAAAGCGGACCTCCAGCAATCGCTGCGCGTGATCCCAGTCAAGTCACCTGACCTGATATCATCCACTTCCACGTTGGATGGGGAGGGACACAAACCACTGGAGGTGAACGAAGCTCCATCTTCGATGCCCCCCGTCATCTCTTCAGCGCATTCCAACATCCTTGGAAGGACTTACGCAGTTTCCGGTGAGACGTTAGCTTTATATGTGCGTCGCGTAGCAACCAGTAGAAGTTTCGTTAGAAGGTTTTGTTGACGCCCCTAAAACTCTTGTTACGACATAATTCAAAAGGCATTGCAATGGTGTGTTACGATGTGTTAATGGTGGTTTCCGAGCAAGAGAGACTGGGTGATAATGGTCCGCATAGAAATAGAAGACAAACTTTTGGTGGAATTTTTTCACCCGTTTCTTTAGTTCTTGCATTTTGCGTTAAAACTTAGTGGGAAAGGACAAGAACAGCACTTTGACAAATTTGGAAACGGCAGCAACGAAGTTATTTAGTGACTAAACAGTTGGAACTTTTATTGAACAACTCACAAGAGCTGTGTTGTTCGTTCATTGAAGATGGATGCGCTGTGTTCATCAACCAAACAATGTTTACAGTTGCTTGAAACAGAACTCGGGGGATAAGACTTTTTTGGCCGTAACCGATACTTTTGCATTAACACCACAATTGAAACATAGTGCGATGCTTATTAAAAACCAACTCACAAGAAAATAGGAATAATTCGCAACTTAAGAAGTACACGTAAATGTTTCCATTTTTGGAAAATAATAATTTAACAATAGAGCCGGCCTACGGTATATTCGTACTTTGATTTCGGCCTAAAAAACAGCAGTTTTCGGTTGCCTTACCAACGCCCTAGCTCCTCCGCCGATTGCGCTAGAGAGCTGTTCAACGGCTCAAACGGATCGGCCAGTCTAGTAGATTGCACTCGAAAAAAATTTTTTTGCCTGGGGGGTGCGGGTTTTCTGTGAGTGACGTCATAAGTGGAGGACTTCTAGGCCACCTTGGCCCAATTTGCCTGGCCCTGGGCGCCAACCGTTAGGTGGTAGTATTTCGCTGAAGTTTTTACTGGAAACTAGGCTATAATCCGAGTCTTTTGATACTTTGGATGATCTGCTGGGTTTCGGGTTCAAAAGTTGTGATGTAAGTTAGTAAAAATATTTGACTAATTAGTAAATTAATTTGTTTATTTTAGATAATAACTTTTGAACCAGAAACGCTAGAAAGTCGATCAAAGGCTCAAAAGACTCGGACTCGAGTCTAGTTTCCAATGAAAACTTCAGCGAAATACTTTGGCCTAGCGGTTGGGCCCGAGGCCAGGCAACATGAGCCAAAATGACCCCAAAACTACTTCACTTATGACGTCACTCACAGAAAACCCGCACCCCCCAGGCAAAAATATTTTTTCGAGTGCAATCTACTAGACTGGCCGATCCGTTTGAGCCGTTGAACAGCTCTCTAGCGCAATCGGCGGAGGAGCTAGGGCGTTGGTAAGGCAACCGAAAACTGCTGGGTTTTTTTGCGAAAATCGCCAAAACCACTCAGACGCCAAGGTGTTAGGTTATGATCCAGGAAGTACTGTATGGTGTTAATGAATCAAAGATGGAGTAAAAACTTGGGTTTCTGAACACTGGAAACAAAACAATACCGTAGTGACTTTCACGAGCAATTATTGTCGATATACATCGGCGGCCAAGCTCTAGTTTTGAATTAAACTCACATAGGAATGTTTTCCTCCACAACGCGCAAAATAGTTGAGTTGTGCCTGGTTAGCTTCTGCGCAGAGGAACAACTTCAACTTTATAGGCACAAACGGATTTGTATCTTATGTGGTGGATTGCCTTGACTGTGGAAATCTGCACTGTGGATATTTAAAATAAATGCAGGATTAGCAAATGTTGAGGATATGTTTATAAGTTGCTCTTGGCACTAAAACTACAATGCTGTCAAAAAGTGGCATTTAATATGTTTTGCAATAAGGTCTGTGTATACAAGCCAGACTTTTACTCCTCCCCTCAATATCCTGTTCTTCACCAGGACCTCCCCCCCTCTCGTCCAGCTCCGATGTCTTCCCCCCTGTGCTGGTACCAGCTACCTCGTCATCGCTTCCGTCCGTGACGTCATGGCCCAAGGCCCCGGATGTGACGATGTCTCGTTCCATTGGCGCTAGGTGCGTTGACGCATGGTGTGACGTGATGCACTGTGTGTGGCTTTGGTTTTTTGGATAAACAGGGAATATTAAGTGGTTCAGATGTTTTGATTCTTAATCCTAGTAGAATAAGGATATGACTTTTCCAAGAAGCTGATTTTCACGTTTATTCGCGCAATCCCCTGCAGTATAAAGTACAAACCAGGTGACATTTCTTGCTGAACGCACTCAGTGGCGAAGCTGAGGTGGAGTTTTCTTTTGAGGGGGTTTGCCACCTTTTTACTCCAAAAACATGAGATTTGCAGCAGAATCAATAGCAGTGGTGGTTTTGCAGTAATTGTTTGTGGCCACTACTGATTTGCCTGAACATATTACGAGAAATGTAAACCTTGGTGGATTGAACAGTTTTTCCAGGTCGTCACCCCCACCCAGCCTTCCTCAGCAAAGCGCAAGCCCCCCACAAGTGGGTCAACCCCCCATCTCTGCCCCACGTGACACGACCGACCGCTCTTCATCCGAGGTACTCCTTTTCATTTACGTTATCGTGTCGTGTGGCTGACAAGCTTAGCTTACTTTCTGTTACACCATGACTGCCATGTCCATGTCAGCCATGCGGAGAAGCAACCGTGCATCAGTGATGAGAGTGGCGCGACCGATGAAAGATCTTTGTTTATCGCAACCCCAGCTCCACGGAGTGCAGCAATCGCAGCACCATGTAGGCAGCAAATACCTTGGCACCTGATTAATCTTCTTCCAGCTGTGTTTATACTCGTGACGATTCAGTACGTTGAGCTGATCCGCCACAATTTCTTCTGTTGTTCCGCTGTGAGAATAACCAGACATCCAATCCCCGCCCTGGCTCCACCTGTGTGGACTGCTTGGGTATCAAATTAATATTGTTTGCCAACAAGTAACGCGGTTGCCAGTAGCAACAAGGTGCTTTTCTGATATTTTTTGTGCGTTTATTTATAAGAAAGCGATTTTCCTGACACAAACTAGACTGCTAGCATGTAGCAATGTCCTCGGCATCCGGTTGGAAGATGTCTGAACATATTAAACATACTCGCTTGTGCCAAGTCGAGTGAATCCTGATTATGGGTCATCATCAAAATATTTCCTGCAACCACAGAGCGTAGCGGGCAAGAAACAAACCCCACTGGCTGTGCTCTACAATTACTTAAATTCAAATATTTTCCATCGCACCGCACTGCTTAGCAAGAAGCCAGACCTCCGTGACTGCCGAATATACTGGCGGGTCTTACTGTGTTTTTATTGATTTTTTTCCATTTGTGCATAAAGGAAGGATAAAGACATACCGTACAGTTGATGGACTGTTCCAGAAAAGGCCTGCATCGGTTTTGTAGTGTTTCTCGTTTTTATTTCAGGTAGTTGGCTGCTGTCAATGTGTCGTACGCACTTGATATAATCATAAACCACCCAAAAGTACATACTCTTTAATTGTTTACAGCCGATGCAAGTTAAGACAATGCACGCGACCCATTGTGAAACCGCCGGCTACGCAGTAACTACGTAAAGCGCTGTTGTCTGACTGCGAGTTGACGTGGGGGCGCTCTGACCAAGGTGGGTGAACCCCTCATGGCGATCCTGTGATGACGTCTCCATCGTTTGTTTCGTTGCACAGCGTCACATCCTGGACAGCCAGGAGCTGATCCGTGTCCTGACCGAGCTTCAGAACCAGCAGCGCGACCTAATGAACGGCCACCAGAGGGAGCTGCAGACAATGCACAAGAAACAAACCCAGGTTCAAAAACAAAACGACTCTTCAATGAAACGAACCGAGCAGCAAGGTCAGTACGCTTATGTTTGTTCGCGTCTGTTCACGTCACAATGAAACGTTTGTCCAGGGTGGCGCAAGAAATGCGCTGTACTTCGTCAGGATCGGTTTCGGATTTCACGTCAACAAACGTGACGTCGCGTTCAGATTGTAGAATGAAAATAATTTCTGCAAAAATGACAAAGAATTCGTGTTTTTTATACTCCGTTCTTTGTGGATTGTTTTCGTGTAAATCGCAACGTCACTTGCACGCGTCTACATTTCAATGACGTCATCCAAACTTGCAATGACGACACGCACACATGCAATGACGTCATCCACCCCTGTTCTTGTCACGCACAGGCGACAGATTGGAAAGGGCGCTGAAGACAGTGGCTGAGAACCAACGCAGGATACTGAACGATCTGAGGGGGGTGCAGAGTGGGGTGAGCGACAATGTGGTGGGTAAGATGGAGCGGATCATGAAGGGGGAGATGAAAAGGACTGTATTGCCAGGTAGGGTGGTTTTGTCGGTAATTTATTATGTTTCTTGCCGAAGTGCCATCGTAGAGTACGGTTTGTACGGAGAATAACAACCAAACTATGTCTTTGCTGCGCTCGTTCGAAATGAGCGAAAAGAGAACGAGACAGAAACGAGTGTTTAACAATTTGCAGGTCTCGTCCAGTCACTGGAGCCAACAAAGGAGCAGATGAGTCAAAGCGTTGTTGATAAACTCACTGCCACTGATGCTGTCATGAAGGACAATATTGCGAAACTAATCAAGTCGAAGGTAACAGCGCCTGTGTTAATGCTTTCTAGTTACTTGCGCGTTGAATGACGAGGTTCACGAAAGTTTAATGTGGAGATTTTCGCCACGATGAGGTCGGTGTTTGCTTTGCCTTCCGCAAACACTGCTCTGCATAAAAGCCAACCATTGTCCAACATACTTGCGAGTTGAGCAGTGTTGGTGCTTAATTTCTAAGTTGAAGAAGATACCTTTTGTTTATTTTGCAAATTTCTTTTAATGTTCATTAAAAACTGTTTGACAATGAAGTGGATTAGACTGGAGTGATCGAAATATTTATTGAAAAATGGTTCTGCAGAAAAAACACCCCAATTTAGAGAGAAGGCGATAACTGCCCGAACTAAACATCCTCAACAAGTACCTTGCTACCCTGCGTAGTAGTTTCAGATAAAGGTCATAGACTGTGATGCTTAACCAAGCGAAGAAACGTGTCACAGTTCACTGATCATTATCCATCACCAACCAAACCACGGTGAAGATGACATGAACGGTTACGTCATTGCTGATGTCGTGTAGAGGTCCTCAGTGAAGGAACCGGTTTAAGTTGCAAAATGGAAACATGTTGTTTTTTTTCGCTTCGTTCGAACCCTGGTATGTTGTTGATGGAATTGAAACTAGTTGCACAGAAGATGGTTCCTGTCTCTCCTGTCGTCAGCGGCATGTTCTTTACCGAACACTGGTAACCAATGATCATTAACAAATGTCGGTTGTCATGGTGATTGACACAAACACTTGTTGCAGGAGACAGTTGACACTATTGCCACGGCAACAGCGAAAGCCATCCAGAGTCAAGTGATGGCGAGCTTGCCCGAAATCTTCTTCACTACTGTGATCCCATCCTTCGAAAGATCTACCCAAGTGATGTTCCAGCAGCTTTCAGCAGCTTATCTGAGTGGGATGGAGGAAAGTAAGTGTCGCAGCAGACATCTTCATGTGGCCAGAGCCGCAAACACACCTGGTCTATGTTTTGAAACGGCAATGCGACTCGTCGAATAAATAGAGAGAGTAGTTGTTACTTTTGTTTAAACTTTTTGATCAAATAGAATGAGGCCAAATTTGCGAAATGAAAGTTTTTGAAGACCGTGGGCGGAATTAAGACTTCAGCGGGATTCGTGCCGTGCATCTCTCACGAGGTCGAATTGTTTCATCTCATTTTTTTCCATTTGACGTCACCACTGTAGCATTCACTCATGACGTCATGCCCATTGTTTACTGACGATTCCTTTAGTGGAATCCGACCTGTTGAAATGTGGTCAACACTTTTTTCACTGTTTTTGTTGTTGACTTGGGGTTGTGGTGGAAGTTGGGGAAGTCTGGCAAACAGCGATTCGGTTGAAATGTGAGTAGATGGCGTCTTTGACGTGCGTCAGTTGCCACTGCAGGAAATTCTGCGAAAAATTGTTGTGGTTGTAGCCCACAAACAACAATTTTAACGCGGTCGTTCAGATCTTTTCATGGTTTGGTTTCTTCCTATTGCAGCCGTTGTGAAGGTCGAAAAGCAACTGCAGTACCGTCTCAAGCCTGATCAAGATAAGCTGCAGGGTTTGATAAAAGAAGCAAACGATGCGGCTGGACAAGTGAACGCTGCGAGCAAGAGGTTTGTTTCTGACGTCAACAACGTTCTTCACAAGCAAATTCCTGCTGAAGTGGAAAAAGCTTTGGTCAAGTAAGTGTTGCTTGCTTTCGCGCAACTCATGGGTGACGTTGTCTTCGGTGTTGCTTTGTTTTGCGATAAGAGGTTTCGAAAGGTTTAACTTTTCAACCTACCCTATGTTATGTGCAATTGCAAATAATATCGAATAATTTGATGAATATCAGAATGGCTGTGCCAGTCGTGCAGCGGTGACTGTCAATGTGTTAAGTTTCGAGGTTCCATTGTTCGCCTAAGATCGGCGGAACCTCAACTTGCTCTGTTTAAACACCCTTGATTATGACAAACCCTCCACCTGACTCAGTCAAAATACATCTCAGATAATTATACTTTGTACGTTTCAGAAATGTCTGTTTTGTTCGTAAACGACATCAGATGAACTGATCACGAAATGCACGAATCGTGTTTTAGCGTCTTGCGCTTTATTTGTTGAAGATCGAAACTCTTCTTCAAAACAATAAGTGATTTCAGTTGAATCTATATTTTTGTCGTAGTTTTAGAATTGTTTTCATTTTTGAATGCGACTTTTGACAGTATCTTCCCAATGTCCATTTCGGACTCACCACAGCACTATGCAGAGTTGCTAAACATCATAACAACCGTGATGACGTCATCCATGCGCGTGACGTGTGTTTATGCGATGCTCTACTGTGTTGCGTGTGGTAGTGCAGACCATGGGCGTCGGAAGGGGGGGGCAGGCGGGGGCCTTTCCCCCTGGAATTAAAAATTTCAGCAAAAAAAGGTTGTTTTATTGGGTTTCGAGTGGGAAAAAACAAATTTCACCACTTCAGCCCCCCCCTGGAAAAAATCCTTCCTACGCCCTTGGTACAGACGCTGCACAATACAATACTGAACTGAATGGAGTTGCGATGCATAAAACATGCGAGACACAGTCGTCCACCTTTGGTTCCTGCTTCCAGGTGCGAAGAAAGGATCAGTGCCAAGATCCAGGATGTTGTCAGGAAGCAACAGGAGGCCGTGATTGTCCAGCAACAGGCTGCCATCGGTGACCTTGTGAAGGAGGTCGTCTGCAAAGCCCTTGATGAGAAGTTGGCCCAGTTCTCGTCGGGCGAGTCTGGCAGGCTAGCCGTTGGTGGCAGCGGTGTGGGGGGACACCTTGTGTCACGCCCGCAGAGCAGGCCCAGCATTCTTGACCAGCAGCAGCAGATTTTGAAGCATCTCCAGCAAGGCAACGTCAACACCGCGTTTCAAGCCGTAAGTTTATTCGGTTGATGGGTTTTCAGCAAAAAAATAGATGTTGTCTTTGAAGATGCATGTTGGTTGGTAAATGGTTAGGGATTGAGAATCGCTCGCATCGTGTGTTTTTTTCTGGGAGTTAGCTACGACACCAAACATGTCTGTTTCTCGCTGAAAGTGATGTATTGATCGTACCCTTGCCGAAAACACTTCACAGTGATGACCACTGGCAAGCTGCCTGCGTTTTTTATGCGGAACTACATCCACACAAGTTATTGTGGAACTTAACTTTTATTTGCTTCAATTGTGCGAAATACGAAGCAGGTCTAACCTGATGGATCACGGTTAATAAACCAGAGGTGATTCCTTGAAGGAATCTCAATTTTAGAATGTACCTGTCAATGCATTCTGCTTGTGGTATCGTGGGCAACACATACACTTTTAACTCCACCAGCGTCCGAGCACTGTTATGAAAGATACGTGACTGTGCGTTGAGTACTTGTGGATTAAAAGTTGTTGATCGCGATGATTGGTGCCTGTGATTAAGTCCACATGGTTTGATCGTAACCTAGCTAACGCCATTCACCCCCATCACTGAACTCTCGTGCGTTGACAAGCGATCCCAGGTCACTTCACAGAGCTGAAATATGTCATTCAATCCTTGAGACCCACTGAATTCTCCAACGAAAGTAACAGCGTTCCGACTGCGGCCATTCCAAACTGTGGTGGGGTTGCAGTGCGCGTCGCTATACCTACTTCAGAGATGACCTTTAACCTTCCAGCAACGCCAGCTAGCGGTGTAGAACATCACTTAACATTGCACGAACAAGATTTGTTGCGGTTAGCGGAAGGTTGTTACCTGTTTGTGCTGTTTTGTGTTGATGGCGGTCGCCTTGTATTTTTTCTTAATCACTAGCATTGTGTTTGTTTCGCTTCGTCGTTGAATAAATACCACATCCGACATCACAGGCTCTCACTGCATCTGACCTCAGTCTGGTGATGTACGTCTGCGAGACAGTCGACCCTGCAGTGGTGTTCGGTGTCACCCCCTGCCCCCTCCAGCAACCTATCCTCCTGTCGCTTATTCAACAGCTGTCGAGTGATCTCAGCACAAAAACTGAAATTAAACTCAAGTAAGAGTTTTTTGTGTCGTTGTTTGTTGCTATGGTGATATCTGATCAAAAGTTACTGTTTTTAAGTTTCGATCACTGTTCCTTATGACCATGACTGCGGCAGATCAGTGCATTATTTAACAGACCTTGACTTCTGTGCCACAGATATTTGCAAGAAGCTGTGATGAACCTTGACCGACGTCATCAGGTCACCCAGGAATACATGCACAGTGTGCTCAACGCCCTTGTGCAAAAGCTGCTGGCGTGCGCCCAGGGTCCTCTTGAGAACTCATCGCTTGGAAAAGACTTGAAAATGTTGGCCATGGCTGCTCAGTCTTTGATGAAGTGATGCAACAACATCTCAGAGACGAGGATGTTGCGTACTTTCGGAACGTGGCTAGCGACAGTGGTGGAGGGGGCAGTACCCCTGTTCAACGACGCCTTAAGAGCATCTGTTTCCAACTTGGTTATTCCCCGGTTTTGATACATTGTGCTTGGTTACGTCAGCTGCTCATTTTAAAAAAACGCTGCGTTTTCAGCAAAAGTCAGTGCCTCGTGTTTTCCTCCTGATAGTAACCGGCTGGAAAAAGACTAAAACCGATCTGCATAAATACAATAGTGATTTCGATAAATACAATAGTGATTTGGAAAAATACAATAGTGAACAACCGGACGTTTGTGGATCTTAGTCCGTGGGAATGCGGCAATACATCTAGTTGCTAGTCGCCTTATCCTTTCTATGGGCCACATTTGCCGCTGGTCCGGGTCGAAGAATTGGACTCTTGCGCGGGGTTTTGAATGGTGTCATTGTTTCAACATTTCACTGAAAATCTCATGAACACTCTTCTTCATGCGTTTAGTTGCAGCATAAGAAAATGGTTCGTCACTTCGTCGTCGAATGAGTCGACCCCACCTGCTCGAATCGCGTCGATTGTTTTGTTCATTAAGAACGACGACCATAAGGTCTTTTGCGTTTTATCCAGTGATTTTTGTAGCAGTGCTTTTCGTTCATTTCATTTCCTGCAACTTTTATTAACGAAAATTCGTTTATGTCTACTTATCTATATTTTAGTTCTTTCGGACGTTTTAGCAGACAGTTTGTTATACGTGAGGTAAGAAAGCATCTCCATATATGGTGGGTGGATTTCACCCAGACCTCATGATGCGAGCATTCTGCCTTCCGTACTCTCTGGACTGGGGCATTATGTTTTTTAGCCTATTATCAGGCACTACTGGCTATCGAAGAAATTTCATGAAGTCGGAGTGTGCCCCAGTAATTTGTAAATCTGTGGAAGCTAAACAGCAATTATTTGCGTAACAATCAGGTTCTCACAGCCACGGTCTTAAGCTCGTCTCAACCAGATTCTGACTAATACAGTATTCTCTTCCCTGAAACACATCAGGACAGGCTTACAGTATGAGAATGACGAGCATTAATGCCAGGTTATTTTGCCAAAATAAGCGAGAAAATCTGAAAAATAACCCAAAATAGGCAATTCAACCGAAAAGCAAGCCCAATTGCGTTTTGTGGGAAAACTGAACAAAGCACAAAACAACCAGGTAAAATAAAAACAAGCATGCAAATCCAAAAAACAAGCCCAAAATATGAAAATTTGAACAAAAACACTCCCAAATTACTTTTTGCAGTACATCGAAACAGCAAAAGTTCCATAAAATTTGGATAAAAAAGCTATTTGCAAAACGGAAGCCTGCAACTGTAAAAAACAAGCCCAAAAAGAGGCAACTTTCAAATAAAACAAGCAAATCGCAAGTCTTCAAAAAAAACGCAACTCTGCGAAAAAAAACGAGCCTGAACTTGCAGAAAAATCGGAACGTTGGCAACACTGATGACGATGTCTTTAATGTACATACGGCAAGCGAGCGTTTTTGTCTGTCACAATGTCAGACCGTCTTGTGTCACAATACCACAGTTTTGTCATAATATTTCATCGTGCTGACGCAAGACGCCCCCCCTGTGATGTTGCAACTTTGTAGTTAATGGTTGTATGGGGCAGTGGCGTAGCCAGCTTTTAGGCGAATAACACCATTTTGTTTGGAAAAACGCCTCTCAAAGCACAGAATGACTAGGGCCATGGCCCCTCTGCCCCCTCCCATTGGCTACGCCCATGGTATGGGGCGCAAAATAGAGGTTCAAGAAACCGTAAATCATAAATTTTAATGTTTGCTTAGCAATTTTTCGCCCCCGTCAAAATGGCGCCCATGGCATGAGCAGTGCCATCGCCACGAAGGGGCCTTGGTGGATATAGCCCCCCCAAACAAAGCTCCAAGAGTCCCAACTTGAAATATGAAACTATAAATCAGTGGAGTTTTATCAAATTTGCAAATGTCAAGCCCCCCTGCACAAACGTAAAGCATACCTTTTGAAGAGTTTCTGGCGACCTTATTGGGCACGAGTCATGCCTGCCATACCTTAGATACGCCTCTGGATGACCTCCAGCCCACTTTCAGTCGCAAACCCCGTGCTTGTTTTTGAAGGCGCAATTTCAAACTTGTACAAGTTTTCTGTTATAAAGCAATGCTATGTCAGTGTCATAAACCCAGCTATAATGACAGCAGCTATGCTTTGTTAATGTCAAACAATCAATGTTCTATACAGCGCCGGATTAACAATAGTAGCAAATGTAGCAATTGCTACGGGCCCCGCGGTCGTTTGTGATAAATTTGTTTTTATATTTTAGGTGCTCGAGGTCAACTCTTGCAAAGACTGCCCTATATTTTACACATGCTATAAAGAAACTTTATTCGCTGAAAGCAAACTAAATTTTTCATTTAGTCTTGGAATTAGCTTCTGTGTGAAAGTCCATTTCGCATTGTAAATTGTTTGAAGTCATTTGATTTTAAATTGTTTTTTGTCTACACATTAAATTTGTTGAGCGGCCCGTTTTGGCACATTTGCACAAAACTTTTGCTTTATTTTGACAAATGTGATTTGCTTCAGAATTTTTAAAATGTGGTTCTAGAGTGATCAATAAACTTTTCAACAAAACAATGCAAAAACTAAGTGCGAAACTCAAAATGGGACCTGAGACGACCGCCCCCCCTAATATCCATTTCGCAATGATTGGCTTAGATAACAGGAACCTATGGGTCGTGGGAAGATTAATTTCTTTGACGTATCAGCAGTGCCGGATTTACCTATAGGCTTAAGCCTAGGGCCTCAAGATCCAAGGGGGCCTCCAACAAACTGTGGTACGTATAAAGTCAATGGCCGGTATATGATCATTTAGATTAAAGTTCGTAAAAAATTTGTTTTAATTATTATTCACGAAATTAAGTTTTATTCAACCCTCGTGGTGACAACGCCAGTCTTCCAACGAGTTTCCATGAATCTCAATACAACGGTTGGTCAAGCCGCATGCCAACTATTGCGTCGATATATTCAAAGCATGCTGGCTGCGTCCTACGTTGGTTGAATCGTACCGATTGTTACGTGTGGCCAGGGAGGGGCAATGGCCATCCCCCCCCAATTCCAAAAGTAGCACTAACAATTTTCAGGATAATCAAGCTTTGATATGTAAGCCAGAGAAATGCGTCAGTGCAAATCAACGAAACTGCTTTAAAATCTATCCTACTTAAGCTTTTACTCGAACCTGGTTTGCCAATTGTCCATTATTTTAATCAAACGTTATGTATATTGTACATGCTGGAGAAATCATGCCACGGCTGACTTTACCTTAGTTTTAAGCTCCGTATGGAAGTTGATGAAAATGAAAAACAAACTTGTATCAACGCGCTTGTAATTACTAACCGAAAATTAAACAAGGAGTAACCCTTTTCACAGCTGTTTCTGGTGCGCCAGCTTCCTGTATCCCACCTAATGGTGATGTAAACTTCATTTCAAAACCGTAGGCGTAGCCAGGGGGGAAGGGGCCATGGCTCCCCCCAAAATTTTTAGAAAATATAGTTATTTTGTGCTTTGAGAGGCATTTTTCTAAGCAAAATAGTGTTATTCGCCTAAAATCAAGCATTTTGCCCCCCCCCCCAATTTTTGGGCTGGCTACGCCACTGCGTGTGGCTCTATCAAAAGAACTTGTTGCTGGTCATGTTTGAAATGCACCTGATCAGTGGCATAGCGGACGGGTGGCAGGTGTGGGAGTCGGCCCCCTGCCATGCTAAATGTAAAATCCAGGCCCCGGCCCCTACCTAGTGTTGCAATTGACTGCAACGCCTAGAACTACTGAGGCAAGCACAAGAGAAAGATGGCAATTCGGGGCTAACAGGAAAGCAACCAGCAGGAATAGAGTTTCCTCACTGAGTTCACTCTTCTACGACTAGGTTGCACTGTCATTATATAAGGATAAGTGAACTACGATAATTCGCTTGTGGTGACTATCACAGTGACTTGTTACTCATGGGCATCATCTAGCGGTGACCATTTATTTACATGTGGCACCATCTCAAGGCCGCCACACTAGCTTGCATTTTGATATTTACTATTCTTTTGGTTTCAGTAAATTTTTTTTTTTGCGTTTTTCGGAGTGTTTTCCGGTGATTTCGGGTTTTTGTATAGGCATTCAATAGCGGATTTGCTATTGTTTCTCAACTATTTTCTGTGTTAGCCAGTGGGCTCCCTTCAGCTTAGTTTCCCCCTGGCTCAAACCACTGGTTACGTTACCGCACTTGATTAAAGCAAGGTTGTACTGTAGATAAGAGCTATGTGTAGGGCGAGCAGCAGTATCCTACAATAAAAGTATAGTTGTTTTTTAGGTGACTGAGCAATACAGTAGTTTTGTTAGCGTTTTTATCGCGAAAAGCTCCTTTGGTATTTTGATATGTGATTTTTTCCACTTGAATTTTCTTCAGTAAAGTCGCTTAGAAATCAGATTGCTATTGAATACTTGCGCAAGTTTGTACTGCTCCCATGCTAAGAAAATCAGAGAAGATGTTGATGAGCTTGAATAGCAAGCAAAAGCCACTTTGCCAACTGGCAAACACAGAACTCTTACCGCAACGAGACAAAGAAAAGGGTAACACCGAGAAAATGACAAAAGCACGTTTGGGTATGATGCCTTAGATTAGTGGTTCTTAGTTTATGCAACCACGCGAAGCCTTATTTCTTAGCTTGATGGTCACTTACTGGTCAGGCGAAAGGTCCTTTTCAAGATTCAAAATAACCAAAAATGAATTAAAGAGTCGTCATGTTCCAGGAGAGGTTGTCCACACTAAGCATTCGGTGCATTATGAGTGACAAACTTGGGCAAACAAATTGTAATGAATTCTTAGATAATTTTGTGATGAAGAAGGCAGGATAAAACCTTTTCAACAGTTTCCTGTGTTATGTTTAGCCTTACTTGATTCGATGATTGTAGCTTTTTATTTCTTCATGTGCATTTCAATAATGACAGCATAAACGAAATTTAAACCTGTCCAGTCACCACGGTGGGCATTGGTGAGCTCAGCCCTTCCAAATTTGAATATGAAACACTATAAATCAGTAAAGATTTTATCAAATTTTCAGAATCAAGTCCCCTTGCGCAAATTTAAATCCCCTATTCAAGACTTTCTGGCAACGGTTCTGGTTTTTAAAACCTCACATCTTTTCACGCGACAGTTTAGTTGCTTTCGATTCCTACTAGTCTGAAAAAGTAAGAAACACGCGAATCGTGAACTTAACAATTACAACCATTTGGGTTCGTTTTACGTGACGTGTTTTGCTCGTGTGTGTGAGATTTTTACAGTCTTGGTAAGCGAGCTGCAACGTGGTCCTCACGTTGTGCTTTAAAGTCTTTACGCCGCCACACATGCTATATAGGTGCAGTGTGTTTGATTTTTTTGAACACAGATTAGAAAAAACAGATGTGATTCTTATAAAAACGTAGGCCATATGTTTTGTCAAATATTTCAATTGTGGCGGTTTCGGTTGGTTTGCCGGTGGTAGCTGATAATCCTGTTCCCGCCAGCCAAGTAGGATTTCTATAATTCCGTGCAATTTAACGCTCTTGCGTCGAATGCAGGAACAAATGCAGTGATCGTGGGCACTCAAGTAATAATTTGGATTTTTTACTGACCGTACTTTCAGAGCGTCATTTTCGAATTTTCTCAAATTGATTAACGCTTTCCATTTTTTCCTCGCAACAGTGGAAGAGTGGGCCTCACAAGTAGATTAGCCTAGGACCTCGCATCAGTTAAATCCGGCCCTGCGCATCAGATTTATATGATTGTTGAAAAAGGAAATGTGTGAAATCACTTCTTGGTGAGTTCAGTTCTGGTCTGTCTGTATGCCGTAACAAAGGTCCTCAGATTTGGGGGTCCCATTTTCAGCAGGGGCCCTACGGTCGGGGTATGGGGGGTCCTTCCTCTGGTTCTGTGTATGGGGGTGATCACCCCCATTTCTAATTTTTAGGTACCCTTCCAGAACACCAGGCACTTGACAAACACAAGTCAGCCAAAGAACTTTATTCAAGGCTTTGAGCATTTCCGTCGGATTTCAACACAACTTGCAGCCTCCACTGGTTTGACAACTAGGAAGACATCGACTGTAGTGATAAAAAGGAATCCCCAAGAGTATAAGATTTTTTTTGTTCTTAGCTTGTCACTTATTATACCATAAACAGTTCAAGTATTGTTTAACACATTTATGAATGTATTCTGACCTCATAATAACTTGTTGCTAGGTGGTATCCAAGACCTGTATAAAGTACTTTCAACTCATTTGTGCATAGAGTTGGTGGAGTGCGTTGAGAGTTACAGAGCAGGTGTAAATTCTGAAGTAAAAAGTTCCGATAGCAAGTATGTCGGATGAAACTTTGCTGAAAAGTAAGTCTGTCTCGCAGAAGGAGAAAGATGCTTGCTCCGCTCATGGATATGATATTTACAACACATATCTTGGCGGGGGAGCTGTAGGTCGGGTGTTCTTGGGTAGAGCCCGACCTGAAAAAATTCGGAAGAACGAAAAACTCAAGATCATTCATGAAGCAGGAAAACGACTGCAGGTATCGATCAAATTTTATGCGATGCCATAAAGTTATTTTTTTATAGTTGTACACCCGTATTGTGAAACAAAGTTGATCCTGGTGTTGTTGAAACAAATATTTTCTACATTTTGTTTCCAAATACTGTAAGAAAAAATATGTCACGTGAGCGAGCACGTTTCACACTTAATAGAATTTTCGTCAAAGAAGTTTGCACTTGTTTGTCAGATTTGCTTCTTCTGAATGAAACTTTAATAATGTTTCGTTTTTATTCTCTTCATAAATCAGTATGCCCACCTTTTTCAGTCTAGCAACTTGATTAGAAAATTCATATTGTGACGTAATAATATGGTGCAAGTTAATTGTGAGAAAGCCTGATGAAGCTCACAGGCACAGCACATTATTCCTGTTGTTTTTTCCATAATTGTTTACCTTCATCTCCAATACTACTGCAACTACTTTTCAGGTTGCCATCAAGATTGTTTATGCTGATGTTGGTGCTAACCTTGTTCGTGCGCTTTCAAAATATTTACCAAATGAAATCGCCAACATGGAAAAAGGCTTTGGACATCCTAACATTGTAGGTTTTCTTTCCTTTTTCATCACTTTCGTTGCTGTGCTTGTTGATTTTATGCGTAGCTTCGTCAATAATGCTCTTTCTAAACTCGTTAATGTGTTTCGAGAAAAGATATACATTCGCATGTACTTTAAATACCACTAACTACACCACATGTGAGCACAAGACTGCAGGAAATCTAGCTATCCACTGTAGGCCAACGCCATGTTTTGCTTAAGATTGTAGGTGATCGCTTGTCTCCAAGGTTTTCAAAAGGAAAAGCGTGTGGGGCAGTGGAAAATGAGTGGAATTAAGTGATTTCCTTGATTTCCTATTGATGCCATATTCTTGTTTACCAGATGCTGAGAAATCAATTCACCTACAAATACTTAGCTGTCTGTCCTGTTGTGCGATCTGTTACGCAAAAAATTTGTTAACAGACAGTCAGTCAGGGAAAAGGTTTCCTTGGGCTGACGGCCACGCACAAATGTGGGTTACCTCGTGGAACTGGTGGGTGTATGACCAAAGTACATATTTTGTACTTTGATGCTGACAGAAAATAGTAAATACGTCAGTGGAAATTGGAAAGTACCATGCAGTGAAAATATCGGAAAACATCTGCATTTGCAGCGAGAACACTCTGGACAAAGAAATTAGATTGTCAATTTGAATTGGGTTCATTGGTTTGATCTGAAAGCAGTTTAAAACCCTTTAACAAACGCAAACAAATATTCTTCCTAATTTAGGTGATGCTGTTGGATGTGTTTGTATCTTGCAAACGAATATTCTTGGTCATGGAGTTTGCTCCGAAAGGGAGTCTTGATAAAATCTGGGCCAAATCTGCAAGTAATAAGAAACATCCGTACATGGAAGAAGAAGAGGCGAGGTTTTATTTTCGAGAAATCATTTCCGGCCTCCATTGTCTTCATCGCGGGCAAGTCGCTCACAGGTGAATATTAAAGTTGCCTTCTCAATAAACTCTTATTTTCTTCGAAGCTACATTTTCGCAAACTTACTTAGTTTGCTTTCATGACAATTTCCGCATGTGGTGTTTCAAAGTTGATGAACACGTTCATCCTGCTTTTCATGATTTTGCATCTGATAAGATTTTCATTTCTAAGCAAGTTTGCAATTGAATTAAATCTGTATCCATGGGCGTCGGAAGGATTTTTCTCCAGGGGGGGGGTAATATTGGATTTTTCCAGATGTAGACATAAAAATATTTCCAGGGGGCCAAAAGTGGTAAAATTTCATTTTTTCCTTTTCGAAACTAAGAAAAAGACCTTTTTTGCCTTATAATGTCGTAGAAAATGTCAAATTTCAAAAGCCAGGGGGGCCTTGGTCCCCCTGCCACACCTTCCAACGTCCATGTCTACATCTTAATTTATTTAACTTCTTAATATTAATAGAATAAACTATTAGCTCGATCTCGTCAATTTATTGAAATGAAATTAAAATAAGGTTTTAAAAGCCTGTTATTAAAATGGGCCCAATCAACCACAGATGTTCGCTGTTTTCCGATAAGGTATAGAAGAAATTTCTCACAATATCTGAAAGCTAAGACGTTTCATGATGTAATTAGTTTTAATTTGCTTTGCAACCTTTGTATTGTAAACCTTTTCTAAACTTTCTATTCATGCCAGCCAATTTGGTCCAACCTATAATCAGGGCGGTCTGATGCACTGATAAAGCACCACTGCACGAACAACTTCACTGGAGAGGTGTTTCAAAGCAATATTATCATTTGAAATGTACATGTTTGAGTAATTCTACAAAGTTTTGGGTGCTGCCATTGATGTGCTACCAGTGGTTAATGGGTAGGTTGCAAGGATAAGATTCACGGGCAGTTCTGCTATTGACATTTCACCGAAGCAACATTCACTGCGAAAGCAGCCGCGTAGCCTGCAACTCAGGGTAAGCGGAGATGGGAATCGCAGACCACTCGTGACACTGCGGCGGGAATACATTAAGCGAATATTATAATATTCGATAATTATCGAACTTTCTTCCTTTGCTTTCTAACAAAGTTTAGACGCATAAAATTAAGCGGCCTTAATGTTTACTGCAACAATATTTACTTGTAAAAATAGACTTGAGAACTATGTGCATTCTGGAAACCAACGGTGCACAACCTGCGGCCTTCGCTAATGAAATTTGCTGCCGTCCGCATATAATTTAAAATATAAGATTTGGCGGCCGTGCTGGCGTATATTGAAGCAAAACAAACGCAAGGCTAGAAAATCAGTCGACACGATGCGTAACAATCTGGATGGTGATGTTTCTTTTAATAAATTCGTTAAAATGTTTGACATTTTATTATACTTTTAGGCACAAGTAAATGACATACACCGGATGAAACCTATTATTTACTTAAATGTATCTCATAAATATAACTCGAACTCATTGGCGGCCGTGTTTTATGTAAATAAAAGTAATGCGGCCGGCAATAGCAAAATGTTGTACACCACTGCTGTAAACGATTTCACAAGTTCCCATTATGCGTACCGCCTGTGACAGGGCACATGACATCAAGCCAATAGTTCAGCTCCTGCCAAACACGCTGCAGTATGTCCTCGGTCTCCAAAACATCAGCAATTCTCTGCTTCAGTCCCTGTAAGCTTACATGAAATAAATCTTTTTGAATGAACGTCAAGCCCGTTTAATTTGTTTATCCCATATGCCAAAACCTTGTAAAATTAACCAAGTACGTACATTCCAAATGATAATAATTTTTATCATTTCTAAACAATAATGATTAGCAGGCCCGTAACCAGGAGGGACGCAGAGGTCCGAAGACCCCCCTAGAAAATTTTCGCCCCCCCTGGAAAAATGTGTTGGACATAATTAAAAACATTGGACATAGTTCAAAAAATTTGGGCCCCTCTCGGAAAACTCTTTGCCCCTCCTGGTGTCCCAAGCTGGTTACGGGCCTGATGATTAGTACCAAGAAGAGTAAGACATATACTAGTTTTTTCAAATAACAACAGCATAAAATCATTAGGTTCCAGATCGGGTGGTGGTGGCAGCAATATCAACAACACATTTTCTTCATCACCAGCACACCCATAATTCAGATAAGCCGCACATTGAGTTTCCAGTGAGGTGTGAGGTAGATTCCCGTCCTGTTGAAAAATGAATTGCTCGTTTCCATTTGCTATGAGCTCATCAAAGAACCGGTTTTGAGAAATCTCACGATGAACATCTCCTATCACTTTTCCATCAAACGAAAACGGACCATGAAACTTTATTTCAGAAATAGCACAGAACACGTTCACTTTTAGTGAGTCCCTCATGCGCTCAGTTGTGCCACTGAGGATTTTCTTCGTATCATATGCGGACATTATGCTGGTTAACTTTGTCATTCATATCAAACGTGGCCTCACCACTGGAAACAAGGCAGTTTTCAAACACATCTTATTCACGTTTCTCTTGGATATAATCACAGAAATGCTTGTGCTTTCGCTTTTCATCCCTTGGTAAGGCATGAACGAGCTGCGGCTTGTCCATAGTGTCATTCCAAAGCGTTTCTTAACGATACACTAAGCTGTCGTTGGAGGAATCTGGGTTTCCGAAGTTGCTCTTCTTATGGAACTTTTGGCGCTTGCTGCCCGAAATTTCTCAACCATCTCTTTTGTGCTCCTCAACATCCATTGCACACACAAACAACTTATACACAAACAACCCTACACACAAACAACCTATCTCTTTAAATCTTTTATGCCATTTCCAAATATATGCAACGAAGCTGATGATTTTTATGGAATTATGTAGCAAATGCCGCTGTACAGTCTTGTTCGACTGTGTTCGGACATACTAACGCATAAAACTCCTTGCTATTAAAGTGACATGTCATTTCTATAACTGAGTAGACAAACGCATCAAACCTAAACCATAAAGTGCTATTTTGTTATACACATGCAATCATTTGAAAAGATTTACTCAAATTAATAGATTGCATAATGACAAAATTTTTCGGAACACCTTGTATAATGAACAGAGATTTGAAGATGGAAAATGTCGTCGTTGGTCATGATGGTCGACCCAAGCTGTGCGATTTCGGATTTTCCACTACGTCAAAGGGATGTGACGTAACCTCGGAAAGAACGGGTGACGTTCTTAGAGACATGGGAAATATAACTATGGTCGGCACTCCGGTTTACATGGCTCCGGAGCTTTCGAGAGCAGCATGTGGATATGACGCAATAAAGGCAGATATGTGGAGCATGTAAGTTAAAGTATTTCATCAATTTTAAATTCCTTGCTTTGTCAAAAAAGTCTGGTCAGAAAAAAGTAAGATTGATCAATTGTTTTCAGGGGTGTCATGCTTTTTGCTTTGGTGAACGGATATTTTCCACATGAGAAGAAAAAGAAGAAAAAAAAGGGCAAGAAACGATTATGTTTTCGCAAGAATTTGTCGAAAGGTTCGTAGAACTGCAATCGCAATTGAAGAAGCAATAAAATCTGTTGGTTCCGTTTTCAAATCAATGTCACAAGTTATTCGTATAAGAGCAGCTTGCTTAACCACATCACGCTACATTATCCTAATCAAAAAGTAACTTTCAGACCATTTTCATAAAGGAAGAGAACAGTGTAAAAACATTTTTGCAGCATTTTGCGTGTTTTTTTACGTAAATCCATTGCTTCGTACTAACGCGGTGCAGCACAAGCGACTGGGTAATGATTGCTCAAGCCAGTAAATCAGGGTCGACAGACTTTCAATAAACAACTCTTGCGTAAAAATATTGGCCATTTAAAAAACACAAAAATTTGAGTGGAATCGTCCATTGAATGTTTGTCTGGGCTTTCACCTGAAATGATTTTGCATGAAGGAAAAACCTGACATCGACTGTCATCTACTTTTAGTAACAAGTATTTTTCAGCAGCTAATCACAGCGGAAGATCAGATAATTTATAACACTAAAGGGTTTTTTCGAACTGCACTAGAAAACACACACAGTTCGTGGTTTGATATGGCTTCCGCAAAACACATTTCCGTTATTTCTTGCCATCTAAAGGCATATTACTTCTGCAGAATGTCAGGAGCTTATTACGAGCTTGCTGGATCCTTTACCTCTTTTGAGACCATCTGCAAAGGATGTAATTGAATTGTACCCCTGGATGAAAGGTCCTTGCATCCAGCCAATTACTTTGAAAACACGGGTAAGTAAGACATCAGAAATCAACTGATAGACTTAATCCAATCCTAAAATATGCTCCGCAATTATTTGAGGTGTTTTAAGAAGAATTAACATTTCTGGTTCGTTTTCAGATATATCTACAGTACTTTGATAAAACTCAGTTCATGTAATATGTTTTATTAAAACGTTAATATGACTGTGAGTGAAAAATAACCAGGCGTTGCAATTTTTCAGAATATACCGGATGGAGTACTCGAGCGAGTGAAGCAAAACGAACGTAAGTTTTTTTGGTTTGAAACAGTTCTTATAACTATTATCGCACTGCAGCTATCGTCTGGATATTTCGGAAACGACATTTTGGCTGGTTCAGAGATATGCAGACATGCCAGTGATTTGAAGAATAGGATTTTCTCCTCAGGTTTCATAGCAACTTTAAGGTTCTGCTTTTATTAAGTTTTCGTAGTACAACGGTGATGTTCTGCGGTGATATCGCCAATGTTGGACTCTTGTGTTCCTTGAACAAAAGTCTTATACAAGTGCTGGTTATCGATTAGACCAGGCTTGGCCAATCCGCAGCTCGCGAGCCGCATGCGACTCTTTGCCCGGTTTCATGCGGATCTTACGTAAATACCTTAGCTCAGTGATTTTCAACCGGTGTTCCGCGGAAAACTAGTGTTCCGTGAAAGATCGTCAGGTGTTCCGCAGGAAATTTGATAAGTTTGACTAGTGTTCCATCGAACACCGGTCGAAAATCACTAGTTTAA
>Ga0210059_1000354_pt1 | contig 55825 bp, 53 predicted proteins | sample Ectturendosymbi2_FD_188042 | JGI IMG/M metagenome (GOLD analysis project Ga0210059, IMG submission 188042) | Ecteinascidia turbinata endosymbiont from Florida, USA - Sample 2 (SPAdes) (version 2) | ecosystem: Host-associated > Tunicates > Ascidians > Unclassified | place: Key West, Florida... | reverse complement strand
ATAAGTGTCGTTCTCGGGCCGGGTTTGGGCTTGTGATTTCGGGCTCAGGCAGGGTTGGGGCTTCAAAATGAGGCCCGTTTACAACTCTGAATGGGTTATCTTGTTTGGTTCAGAGAAAACTGTTGCAGTAAAGCGTTTGACACACATTGGCGGAGTTTCTTGCTTATATTTGTTAGGACCAGGATTTTAAACCCGTGGTTTGAAAAAATACACATAGCCTGCAGAAAACTCATTATCTTGAATGGTAAACCTATTCGCAGTAAGATAGTGAAACTGAGTTCTTCAATCTCCCTTGAAATTAAGAATCTATGCTTAGATGAAAAATTCACGCTGGTATCATTAAATTTAAAACGCAACCATACCAGAAAACTGGACATTCCCGTTACAGCACATCTCAGTTCTATAGAAGAAAGGAGCAGGCCGGTTTAGCCAACCGTTACAACATGTTTGATTCTGATACATGTCTTGAGTGAAGAGCGCTATTCCGCAACAGAAAGCATCCTAGAAAACAATATTTTGCGATCAGACATCATTTGCAAAACCTCAATTATTATAAACAGCAAAATACAATTGGTTCAAAAAAATTGCAAGAAAGCAAACTAGTCTCAAAACAAGTTTGTGTCAACCTCTTTGCCGGTTTTATTGTAGACTGCAAAACCACTGTCTGAGGCCCCCGACCACTGACAGCAAATCTGAGTGTCAGTGTTGTACACTTCTCCCTTCTCCTGCGTTCCACAGCATTGAAGATTGACGTCTCTTTCAACCAGGCCACCTCCTAAATGACAAACAATTTATTTTGAAGAGGATCAACAAGCTGTAGATTATTCAACTAACCGCCAGTATAAATTTGAACAGAGAAGGAAAAAATTCTTTGTTGTTAAAAGAAAGCTTTTGCATGCACTTCTGTATGTTTCATTCAAGTCATTTTTTCTTTATAGAACCACTGGGTTTTACGTTAATGCTTCCGAATTCCCACTACCGGCTGTCATGATCCTCCAAGGTACTTATATTACCCACATGACATTTCATCAAACACTCGGTACATATAAACAATAGACTGTGATAATCATAATACCTAAACTTTAAGTTTTGTATGTTCTTTTCCTGGGCCAGCAGGGTCACCAATTTAGAATACTTAGAATTTTCTCCAGGTAATCTTTGTCTCCGATGGGGTACAATTGCAGCAGTTTGTGGGAACAGCAAGTTTGTCCTGGTTCTAGCAATTCCATACAAAATTGTAAGTAAGTCTGTAACAACGCCACGTTTGGCGTGATTTGAGCAATCGAAATTTGTGCCCACAGCAGGAAATTCAAGCTAAACGTTTTAAACAATATTTGTTTCTTTGCATATAGCCTGCCTTGGTATCTTGTACTTGTATTTGAAGTAAAATCAATTTTTTGTGACCCAAAAATTTTGCGCTTTATAATTTAGGTTTATGAATTGCTGCAATGCACTTCAGTGTCTTACGAACGTGAAAAAGACGTTTTTTTTGTAAAACTTACCGCAACAAATCTGAGAACAGTCGTTGTATTCTTGAGAAGTTGCAACACCCGTGATTACATCTGTGATATTACAAAACTTGATAGCTCTCGTACATCGCACTGCACTTGTGGCGTCGACAGAGCCGAATGCGATTATAAATATTATGTGTACCGGCAGTCTCATATTTCTAAGCTTGAACCTTGAAAAAGAACATAGATTTGTGGGAAATAATGATATTGTGCCACAGTCTTGTTTAATACACCCTGAATATCTCTCTGCAACTTTGAAACACTGCATCTAGCCTTTTGGTAACAGTGCGTGCTACAGTACATTTTATCTACAGGCGCTTGTCAAAACATCTTCGACCGTAGTGCTTATCAATTGAAATCTAGCTATGGGAAAGTCAAGCAAGACTGTTATGTCTTGAGGCTACAAACTATTTCTAACAACTACGGCATACCACCACAAGCTCGCAAGTAAAATTTCGCAAAAACTCATTGAAAAGTTTAGGTTTGCTGTAACTTTTTATGACTTTGTAGTGATTCTGACTTGCACATGTCTATATCCAAGTAATTAGTCTTGTTCACCTGAAATTTTATGTATCAGGACTGAGGATGTGTACACTTACGTGAAATCGATTTTCTATGAAAAAATCGCTGATCATTTCGATTGCGTCACATCTGTGGAGAATAATAATTCGCAAAAACCAAAGGCTGAAAAGTGTTCTTCTTCGTCTAGAAAAACTTTTTAACCAATAAAAACTTTTGAAACCCAAGCAACCTTGAGAAATCTCTTTCTGTTTGCAATGCTGTGTATGATATTTCTAGTTACATTCCCTACTTAAAACTGCCTCAGATAAAGCTAAAAGTTATAATAAAAAATAATCATTCATTTTTCATTTTATATAAGGTAGTTTTATAAAAACAGGAAATTTCCTCTTTTCTGCGTCCATGCTTTGAGTACTATCGTTGTTACAGTTATTATAATATTTTTCAAATGCCCATACCATCTATAGGTAGCCGCTTTATTTTCATTTTGAAAACGACCAAACTAAGGAATTTAACAAATTTATGAAAATTAAGCCGAAGGAAGCTTTGCGCGGTCTGGAATCTTTTCAAACATTGAAATGTACAGAAAAGACAAAAATGTTAACAAGCATCGCCACATTCAACTTTAGACTACTTCCCTGGTTCGCCTTTCAACATCAAATGGTTACATTTGTCTTCATGTCAGTCGTATTTTGTCAAGATGCTCAATGTGCTACATTGTGCCTTCAGGTAACAGACGTTCATGTCATATTTTCCTGTAGTGCTACCCGGACAAACCGGTTTTACAGAAGAAAATACACGTCGGGCAATTGCACGTATGCACGTGTTTGAAAACATGTTAAGACTTTCTAAAAATATCCTTTAAACAAAGTGATGTTAATTGGGCGTACTAATGCACGCTTTGTTCAGAGCATCATGACGATGAACCGGTAATAGATGGAAAATATGTTGCTGAGAGCATAGCGACGTATAGTCAACTACTAAAGAAGTATTCATTTACATTTGCAACTGAGAATTGCTTATATCATCCGTACGTTTTTACGTGGCTTAAAATGACTTACGTGGCATCCACCACACAAACATTCTACACGATGAAGACAAAAATTGTTTTGAATGACCAAGTGTTTTCACAGGAGCTTCAAAAATTCGTTGCATTCCACATTTGTTATCACTATCTAATGTATCAAGCTGATCAAAATTGTTTGCTGTAATCAATGAAGCGTCGTTATTCTATTGGCAAATCATTACCATTAGGCTTTGCTGAAACGTACCAATGGCTACACCATATATTTCGTCAAAATTTACAATTCTACTTATTTCACGTTTCCAAGGCTGGAACATCGACAAATTCTATGTTTATCTGGTCAAGATGCCCTCACATATGTATCTCATAAAAACAATCGGTGCTGTATAATAAATTACACAAACTCACACGTCTCAAAGCAGAAAACACAAGGGTTTGAAAAGGAAAGAAATGGAAGTGCTATGTAAATTTAGCAAGATCCAACAAACAAAAAACTTTGTTTTTGGATTTGTTTGTATTTATCTCTGATTTTCTTCTACTTTTTTCTATATTCTTTACGCATAACTACAGCCTCTTACTTTAGATTAAGCTTAGTTGTATCTTTCAATTTCATTTGAACATAAACCTTTATACGATGCTCGTCAGCGTGTAGAATAAACAAAACTGTTTGATAATGCTGAGAATCACATGAAACCTTTTAGCAAAGGTGAGCGATTTCACATGCTTGACTTTACTGGACAACTTTTGAACATAGAGCGCAAGTCACTTTGCGCTATGGCTTAGTACGGTGTTGTGCACCAATACAGGATATACATTGGTGCAAGAAATTACACGTCAGTATTTTTCAAAGGACAATGTTTCCTCTTTTGATAGAACTTTTTAAAATTAAAAATTTCTCTAATAATCTCTTTTGATGAATATATTTAAAAACAAACACTAAAAGAAAATTATTTTTTCGCTTTTTGTCTAATTTCATCTGGGATGACCTAAGCTTGATTTCAGCGTCTGTGCTCAGTATTCAATTCGGTGACTATCTGATTAAAAACGCGCTGCAGGACTGTGTTTAGTGAACAAAAGGTAACTTTCACAAAAATATGCGGTTTTGCTTGTTGGCTCCAGACGCATCGTTTGGTTGATGCTGGTCTATATTGCCGATTTACGTAGTTATTAATTTATATTTTATCAAACGGACTTCTCTGTGAAATTTCATTTGGACCTTTCTGAAGAATTATCTTAATAACGCAAATTGGAATGGTAAAAGTTAATTGCGAATCTAACAAAAGCTACTTTTCTTGAAGTGTGGACTTCTGCAATTCACATAAAATATTTAAATTATAAGATCTAGAACACTGTGTTTTAAATTGTTGCAAGTAAACAATGTTTTGCACTAAGCATCATCTTTCCCGGCTCATATTACCTGCTTATATTCATATTGCTGAGAGCTGAGTGCATTATATCACTGCTGATAGTTTCACCAAAACGCAGCCTTCAAGAATTTTCAACAAAAGTTTTTCGTATAAGTTTCTGAAAGTCGATGTGTTCGTTGATTCTAGTTGTTGATATTTTCTATTTATATAGTAGACGATTTTCACTACATTTTCTGCCTCTTGTGCATTCACGTAAAGTGATCATCTGAACTAACAAGTGTTAGCAACCTTTCGCAATCAAGTTTATCATATCGAAGTTTTTATCCACCCCTTTTATCTGCCGCGGTGGTCTTTCAACATTGTTGTATTATCCTTTTCAAATGATCGGATTTTTGCGCCGCCCATGATCTTCTTTACATTACTTTTTGGGTTGCAGTAACTCAATCTTTTCCTTACCTTGATTAAAAAGTGTCGCAAGCGCACTTAATTAAAAACATTCAGGGAAATTAGAAATATAAGATTAATGACTAAATTTTACGCTGTCCTCATGAGGTTTGCTATTACACTGCAAGCGTTTGTAAAAACACTGTGCCACAGGCGCTTGCAAAGCTTGTGGTATCATCGAATAAAATAAAAGAAATGCTAAAATTGTGTTCTTTATGCTAATAATGTCAAAGGCTGTGGTGTTTTTGCCTTCCATGACGCACGACAACACAAGAGGACATTAATTTTTCGCTTAGTATTAGGCTACATGCATCATGCAGCACGGTATAAACATTCTAGTGTTAATATAATATCTTTGTTCTCTGTTTCGTTTCTAATGGCTTTACGTGTTTTTTCTATTTTGTAAGCGACGTGTCCGCAAAGCACGAAGAATTGAGCGCCGTAGACCACGTAACCTGCTTCTAGAAAAATCGTAAAGTCGCAGATAAGCGTTCAAAATTGATTCAATATCTAAAATAGAAAAGCATAGCGTACAAATTTAATTGATTACTTAGAAAAATTTCAAACTATTTTTTAATTGAATCACTAGTGTATGTTCTCTACCTGAAGGAATAAAAAAAATTTTGCTGGTCAAACAATACAGAAGTAAAAACCAAGGGAAGCGAAATAATTTCTGCAAGTAGGCACATAAATTATTTCTAGTTGATCAAAATTTAAGAGCTTCAAGTCAGGCTTGGGAACACAGAAAAATTATGCTCTATGGTTGAATTACTGAAGCGAGTAATCTTAAATGTTCACCTCATTGTTGAAACTGAAAAGACTTAGACAAACGAGAAAAATTAACATTAGGTGGCTTTTCACAAATTCCCTCCACAACTCTTCTGGCAAGTGCTCTTTCTCGTTTAAATAGTAAGCGGGTATGTTGAAACCAGCAACATTACCAATATCAATGCCACTTAAAGAAATACCGATAGCCGTAGCGACCTCTTCTGACATAATGGAGAGCATAATAAGGGATGTTGTTGAGCGCATTGCTGAAGAATCAATATCTTCTCTGTACACTGATACATTTCGACCTTACGAGTTGTAACAACCGTTAGTATTTTAGAGGCGTCAAGTACATTATTGGCGAGATATTGCATGAAACCTTCAGCGAGCGTAAGTAACATTCCACAGTTTCACCGGATATGTGAAACAAAATTTAACTACTTTAACTTGTTTGAACTTTTATAAATTATTATATTTACCCTAATGATATTGTCGATACTCTGGCCTTACATCGTAAAAGTGAAGTTGTTTGTACCATATTGAGATGGTTTGCTTCGGTTCAAGCAATATCCTGATACACGCTTGAGTCTACTGATTAACTACTTTTAACACTAGAAGCCCGGTGCGGTCATTTTTGACCGTTTTTGAACTTTAGCGTTTCGTAATTTCGTTGTTGTTGCAATTTGCTTCGTCATATTCCTTGACTTTTCCTAACTTATGGTAAAGTTTTTACAACAATTGGAATTTTTTATTAGAGCTTTTGGAAACAGGGTGTTTCACACATCTACCTAGCCTAGAAGCCCTGAGCGGTCAAAAATGACCTGTGCGTGATCAATGGGATTGTGTTTCTTCAAAAAGGTGTTAGAAGATTTAGTAGAGTCTCTCTCGTAACTATGAACGCAGTTACGCAACAATGGAGTAACAATTGATTGATTTTCTTCTGAAAACCAGGAGCTACTAGATTGATATTTAGTAGTCTCATAGGTTTGTTAGGCTAACAATGTTAGCTGCCTCAAATAGTTAGTGATTACAGTTTGTTGTAATACCTCTTTCAGTAGCCTTATCAATATAAGTGTGATATTGTCATAAATGACAGCAACTTCACCATGTTCTGAACTGAACCTAGCGGAAGATTTCAAGTAGAGAAAAAACAACAATCCTGGACACTATATGAAAACAACAACGACGGGAGCCAGACGCAGAGCATGCAAGGCAAGCCATTCAGTGGCCTAGCTGGAGTGTGGGCTGCCCGTTGCGGCCCTTGAGTTTCTCGCCCCCGAAGCCCATAAAAATACGTATTGCACAGTGACCCCTCTTAAAGCTTTGTACATATATTGACTAGTTTGTGCACCATTATAATATTACAGTACTCTCACATGCTCAAATATGGTATGTTTTAAATGCACACCAAAAAACTCAAACATTGTAAGTAACAGTTAAACAAAAAGCAAAAATGACATATACCGAAAAATAGTAAAAAAGTGTAAAAAATTAGGGCTATCTTTGTTTCAGGAATAAAAACGACAATTTTTTACACAGTAACTTTTCTTGCCTTTTTGTTGGTAAATTCTTCAGTGGCAATGTCAAAATTTATATTATCTGTCAATTGTTGCTCAACAGACAGTGTGGCAAGATTTCTCAACGGCAAGGTGCTCATACTAGACCTTAAGTAATTCTTGATCAGTTTTAGTTTCAAAAAACTCCTCTCACAGGTAGCAACTAAAGAAGCGGCTTGCCTGCGCACTTAAGCACTAGGCTAAAGGGAGCTCCCTGTAGCTTTCGTGCTACTGGGGATATTGTACTTAGCGCGCCGCATGTAGCAGCCACCGCGCTGCTACACAACACTAAAATCAAAAACATCCTTAACTGCGAGTAGTGTCCCGACATTAAAACCACTTTTATTTCAATACAGGCTTTGCAGGTTTATAGCCTACTGCATACCCCATAGTGCCGTTCACATAAAAGTGCCGCCAGGTGCGGACCGCCCCCCGCCCCCGCCTTCCCTTAGCTACGCCACTGGAGCCATTGCATGCTCTGAAATGTTTTCTTCACTTAGCCTGCAAAGCTAAGGAAAAAAAGGTTGTTTGCATCTTGATCTCAATGCACAAAAACGTAAAAATGATAAATACCACAAAAACTCTTCCATCAACGGTAGAGTACCATAACCAATCTGGTTGGCGTGCGTGGATGCACTGGACCAGATGGCTAGATACCATACTAATAAAAGTGCACCTAGGTGGTTGCCAGATGCTGTGTTTTTCAGCATAATCGATAGTAGTGCATAAATGCTTACATCATTTACTGTCTAACAACGAAATTAAAGCTGTCAAGGGGACAGTTTCTACTTGAGCTCATGAAAGAGCTTTGCCAGCCAAAAGATGTAGTGGGCTGTGTAACGTCCTACCCACGTAAGTGGCCCAAGACATCCAGCACCGCATTGACTGCAATCATCGTTGAATCACACCTAAACTGGAAAAAAACACCAGTTTGTGTCATGCAAAAATAAATCTAGCTTCTGCCAAATCTGCAGGAAGGCCTGTTGTGGAAAACACGCATTCAGTAAAGCAACAACTGTGACATGCAAAAATTGTGCTGACTGAGTTTTAATAAAATGTTTTGCTAATAATTTTCGTTTTCCGTGTCGGCTACTTTTTCACCTTACGAAAACATGCAAATATGATTGACTGGCTTGTTTCAATGCAACAATCGAAGTAAATTGAAAGAAAACGTTCATAAACGGTTTTACAAATGAAAGGTCAAAAATGACCTCACTCGTCCTTGTAGGTAGAGAAATTTTTCAGGGCTTCTAGTGTTGAGCTGCTTTTATGACTAGGCTTACCAAAGCTACTAGTTCCCATAGCTGTATATATGTGGCTTTGAAAATTTCGCATTTTTTATTTTTAAATCAAATCTATGATTTAGTTAGTAAGACCGATGAAAATCGGAATTTTTAATCATTGGTTATATAGGAGGGTTCAGAAAGGGATGTTAATATGTGTGACTGCTGTAATTTTTTTGCAAAGATTGTTTCTGTTTGTGTATTTTGAACTTGAAGCTTTCCTTACTCAAGAAGTGACGGTCAAACTGAGTAAAATATGCAAGCCATACATTTAGTTCTTTCAACTTCATTTCAACTTGATATTTTGCTCATAAGTTAAGCAGAAATTATCACAAAATAAGAATATGCAATTCTTTTTTCATTGATGTGTAAACGCGTTTACTAAAAAATTAAATTACGTTCACACACACACTTTGTAAAATATTTCATCATGGTGTTTTCATCACACTCAAATAAGCCCAAATATATACGATTAGTTTTCAATGCGAAAAAATAAAATAAAGGGCGCAAAAGACTTTCCTTTCAACTGCATCATCTGTAGCAAAATAAAGATAAACCAATGACGTTCCACGTGTTTGCACAAGTTGCTGCAGCAATTGTTGGCATACAACCATCGCAAGCTGTCATTACGAGAAAAGAATTACAAAAATACAAAGAGAAAAAAACAATATATCATTATGTTCTGAGTTCAAAACTCTATCAGGTGAATGTCAGTAACCAAAGATCAGTTATAAGCGGGTTGGTTATATTAGCTGTGCGGTAACATTGGAATTAAGACAAGAGGGGTATGGCGTTCGGCTTCATATTCCTCCTGCCAAAAATATGCATTCATTACATTCAACAAGTGAGAAAAATTTGCGTTAACAAGAAAAAAATGAATACGGCGACAAATACTGCTTTATTTAAAGTGACAGTGTAACAAGTTAACTTCCCTATCTTTAAAATCAAGCCAATAGTGACTGCATCCTTGAATAAGCAGTGGTTTCTTCAGCTTAAAACATGCAAACAGTATGCTTTCAGATTTTCAAGAGTTTACTGCGTGGACAAATGCGACGAACGTGATGGTTAATTATGTGAAGGTAACTTTACGGAACTTTCTTAGTAGTTTTTACTCTTTTAAATAATATTAGAACACTGGTTTAGAAATTGGTCTGCAGGGGCTTGAATTAGATCTATAAAAATTTTAAACGGAAGCAAAATATTGTAACTAGCACAAACCATTTTGCGTAGTGTTTAAGAATAAGTCTAACCCAGTCACAAACGCTTCTTTTTTACCTGCAACCATCACTGACACGATTATGCGCAGAACAAAAAAGAAAAAAACGCAACAACTTTACTTCTTCAAAGTTAGGTATAACAAACCTAATGGCTTGCTATGAGAAAACGTAATCTGGCCAAATTGGCGGCCAACCCGAGGCCTGCAAAAACCAAAGTACCGTTGAAAATGGCCAGGGAAGCAAAAGCAATGACCACTAAAGCTTTCGTGAATTATAAAGTTGAGAAAAACCTTTTCACATGGTGAATTCAATGAGAATTTAGGCAAATACTTTTTTCGTCAATCGTTTCCCAAACGAGAAAGTAGAGTTAGAGAAAATTGGACATCTGCAGCACGAACTTGCGATGTTCTGCCAACGTGGTTTCAAACGCAATAAAGTTACCATTACTGTTATACCAGATTTATGCATAAATTAACTCTTTGCTTTCTTTTCTTCTTGTACACAAATAAAAAATACAACTCAAGTTGCCACATTTTCTCTACCGACCATCCCCATACCGGGGAAAAACTGCAGAGTACAAGGAAACATACACTATTCAGCCGAATTTTACTTTTGTATCAATTCTGCGTGAAAGTGCACGGTAGGATAGACCAAGTTGTCTCAGGGTTGTGTCAAGTCTGCTTTCTGCGTACATGCAAATTCACGCAATACTCGCTGATGCAGGTCGCGCTCTTCAGTGAACTTCATTTCGGCCGAGTTGTGGCCTTGAAGGACTATTTTTACAGCAACATAAGTTCCAAACTGGCTATTCTCTTTATTTGACTGTTTATGCCAAATGCTCCGAAACACGTTTCGTCTGAAAATGAAGTATAAACTTTTCTTGGGCGGAGGATGCTCATGTTCGGCCGACAACTTTTTGTTTCACAAGAGGAGTTGTTGCTGATGGCACTTCGGATTGTGATTGGGACGAGTTCACTGAGAAACGTTCATATCTTGGGTGCGTGCAAGAAATAAGCACAGTGGCTAAGCACAGTACTGCAGTTTGCAGTATCAGCACGCCGATGCTGGAAACAGTGTCGAACAAGAATCGCCCAATCAAAGGTACAACCAAACCTGCCAGACTGACAAAAAACGTGATCCACGCCCCCAGCGCCAGTTCGTTACATGGATACATGTGCTGGGCTATGATCTCATAAAGAGCAGTGTAGCAGGCACCGTTGAAGAAACCGTAGAGGCTGTTGGTCACGTATGACCATGCGATTGTGTCAGTGACAATATTGGCCAAAAATCCAACCGAAAACACAGCCATGAGAAAGCCAGTAGCGACAGCCACACCTTTAAATCGCTTTGTCGCATCTAGGACTAATCCGGCCAGAACACCCCCCACTAGTCCACCTGCAGCATAAACCGTCAAAATATGAGATGCCCTCACATTGCTTCCATCTAGAAAAGCTTCCGAATCGCGTTCTGTTTGCCGCAAGATGTCGCCCATCATCAGGACTTCCAGCATATAGCAGGTTTCTACGATCCCAAAGCATGTGACCAAAGCCAGAAACGTTCGATCGTAACGAATCAGTCTTAGATACCGGAACAATTTGGACAGCACTTCATTTTCTTGCCGGTTCTTCTGATCCACAAACTTCCCTTTGACAGCTTCAGATAAGCTTGGAGGAACGTCGGGACCGTCTCTCACAACCATTAATGTAGCAAGAAGAAATAATGCGGAAAGACTTAGACAAACGAGAAAAATTAACATTAGGTGGCTTTTCACAAATTCCCTCCACAACTCTTCTGGCAAGTGCTCCTTCTCGTTTAAATAGTAAGCGGGTATGTTGAAACCAGCAATATTACCAATATCAATGCCACTTAAAGAAATACCGATAGCCGTAGCGACCTCTTCTTTTGGAAACCACAAGGCCCCAACTGCCGGAACCATCGAAATCGACAAAGTGTTGACTATGCCCATTGCGACCTGGCCAATTACACTCAAGGCAAATGAGTTGTCCACCACTACAGAAGAGAGATGGCACGAGTATGTCACAGTGATGAAAAATGCAGTGATTAGGCAGACGCTTTTGAAACCACACTGAAAAAACGCTAAAACCATGAGCATTATGATGGCTCCAGTCACGCTTACTGCGCTCATAGTTTGCGTTAGCCAATCAATAGCATCACTGGTCACGTTGAAGTATTTTGCGTAGACATTGTTCACCACACCGAAGCAAGCTCTGTTGTAACCTACAGTTACTAAATAAAACGTGACCACAGCAAGCACGAGCCATCTAACAATGCTCGAAGACACTCTCGGTGTAAGGTTATCGCTACATTGAATGTTATCTCGCAGTCCTTTTGTTGTCATTTCTCTTTCAGGCATGCTCTGGTAGACGAAGTCAATCGGAAATATGGTTATCCGTTGCTGCGTCGTGGAGATTAAAAAGAACTTGGGTAAATTTTCTGCCAAAGCACATTTCTATCAACTTTTTTCTCCTGCAAAATAAAAGCAACAAGTATTAATTCAATGTTGTTTTCTGTTGATTTACAAATTATAAAAATTGAACATTGTGTGCATATGCAAAAAGAATTTTTTCTTGCATTGGCATTCTTCAAACTCTTGTATGAGAGTCTGGTGCTAGTACTGCTTTTCAAATTTGTAAAAAAGCGCTTTAAACTATTTCAATTTTCTTTCAGATTCCAGAACGTTATCAACTGTTTCAGCAGCGTGTAGCACAAAAGAGAAAAGTTAGCCAATATACACCTCTAAAATCAATATTGTATGTTTCAAGGCATGCAGTACGGACGATCGCGACTTTTGAAATTATTATCGGCCATAACTCGCGAACAGATTGCACTAATGAGTCAGTGAAGACATCCTCGAATTTGGAAGACAGCAACGCATTTTTTTACATATGTTGCGTATACTTGTGACGTCATTGTGACCACCTTTTGGAGGGAAACCTGTTTTTGACGAAGTTAAACAAATTTGTGGTTTTCTTCAAAAAAACGTGGAGCGGAAACGAAACGGTGGAAATAAAGTTTCCACAGAAAAAAACATTGATCATGACCGTCACTTTGCAGGAATAATTGAAAAATGCACTTTTTTTGGGGGGATAAAACAGTTCAAAATCCAATATTTTGGGTTGTGTTTATCCTCTTTGGGTCTTTGAAGGGTAAATTGTACCCAATCAACACACACGAAACATCTAAAAGTTGCAGAACAGGTTTCGCTTGGTGTCCTACAACATCACAACATGTATAAAAAACAAAAATTTTCCTGCTTATATTCAGTTGCGTTGGCCCATTGCTGTTAGATGAAAAATATAAAATCATACATCAGTTTTTTAAAAACTCTTGCTCCACCAAACTATCATAAAACACTCAAATCAGAGAGTAAGCTTTTTTTCGAACAACATTTTAGCCAAATTGCTTGAATACTTTCACTGCAAAGTAAGCAAAAATTATTGAGAAAATCTTAGCAACAGTAAAAATGTCATCATGCAAACAGTTGTATTTTGTAAATCCAGCGTATACTATACGCGCCTAAAATTCATCAATATCAGCAGTCTTTTCTATTTCAGATTAGCATTCTGACTGCTATTCTGTCGCTTTACTTAAGCACAGTGGTTTCTAACCTCGGGGGCGCGCCCCCAGGGGGCGTCAATTCATTTCAAGGGGGGCGCGAGCTCTTACGCGTTCTGCAACATGGCGAGTTTTGAACGAAAACGTGTTTCGTCCAATTTACTTATTTGAAATCAGGGGGCTTGAAACAAAAGACAATTGCTTATGGAGGCGTGGCAGAGAAAAGATTAAGAACCACTGCTTTAGCAGAAGATTATACTTCGCGACACAGCAAAACATAAATTTTGAACTAACTTCTTCTGGCATAAAATTTGGTTCGTTTTTCGAGATCGTTTGGTATCAAGGCGAGGTTGACAGGTTTTAAAACAAACGCAAAGCGGAGCCTAGTCTTCTCTGAATTGGCCACGACCTGATGTTGCGTATGATTTACACAACTTTAATAGCACACCTAATATTTACTACTGACTGTGTTTTCTAGGTTAACCTACTAGCTTCGTGCCTTTTAAAAGCACTTGGTCTAATGTTTCCCAGTTACTCAAATAGGGCACTTACAGTAGTTTGCCTACTTCGGCATGTTTTCACCCTTAAATCCTTTGCGTGGCACTAAACCAGGGCGGGGAACCTACGGCCCGTGGCTCAAATGCGGCCCTCGTGATCATTTGATACGACCCGCATCAGAATTTTCGTTACCTGTTTAGAGCACAAAATCAAGTCAAAACGAAGCTCCATGCTAAGCAGGTACTTACGGTAGAATGTAATAAGTAGCCTCCACCCCTCATAGTGAGACAGGTACAATTTTAGGATAAAATCAATTGTTATTTGCGGCCCACCAGCGATAATCTACAATTTATGTTGCCCGTGATAGTAAATAGGTTCCCCAGCCCTGCACTAAACTATAATTGGTGATGCGACTAGAGTTCAGGAGTTCCGCAGCTTTTGGGAAACTGAGACACCTTTTCGCTACTTATACCTCCTGGTCCACTCTGACCCGGAGTGGTGACTGGTGACGCATGGTAGGGCTCCAGCTATGAATCACATAGTCCTTGAGTTCTTCAGTCGTGCAAAGCAGCCTGTCTAGGTACCGGGAAGAGATAGTTAGGTGGGAAACATGTCTCTACTCTGGCAACCCCTGCAGCTACACCTAGCTGCAATCAGACTTGGACAACTAAATGATTCTAGTTTTCTAATTCGATTAATTAGAACGAAATGACGGTAATTCTAATTCTAATCTAATTCGCTAAAAGCTTCAATGTTATAATTTTAGTTCCAATCTACTTTCCGATTTTGCCAAAAATGCTAATTTGTTCAACGATCTTTTTAAAGATGAAACGAGAATGCATCCTCGTGCACTGAAACTGCAACGAAATTGTCACAAGTGGCGCACCACCGCAGTGGCGTACGCAGAAAATTTTCATGGGGGGGGTTTGGTTCAGGGTCATATGGTGGTCATTTGCATTTGGTGTGCGCTGTTTGTGACGTCACAATATGACGTCATTTCCCTGTTTCCAAACCAACGTTTTGGCGAAGTTTGTTGACATAAAATGCATATTTCTCTACATCCACTCCCTTTATTTTATATGTCATTGCACTGAATATAAACTATCAGCGCTCCAAGTTAGGCTATCAGAGAAAAAGAAATTCAAGGCTACGACACAGCAGTTCATAAATGCAAAAATATCAGACTGCGCGTTAAAACAGGGGAGTGAGACACACTCATCACAACGTCAGAGCAATTTACAACTGCAAAATCAGGTTGGCTAAGGTCTTGTCAAATACGAGCAGTTGAGGATTGGAGGTGTGCGGCTGGGCTGGCTGGATACAGTACACAAGAAAATTTTTGTTTTTTGTGATGTATAGAAGTACATAGGCCAGTAACCAGAACGGGCGAAGCCCCCCTTAGAAAAATTTTTGCCCCCACAAGAAATATGCGTTGGACGTATTTTGAAAGTATTGGACATAGTTTAAAAAATTTGTCCCCCTTTCAGAAAACTCTTCGCCCCCCTGGTGTGGTGTCCCAAGCTGGTTACGACCTGGAGGTCCAGCAAACATTTATTTTTCCTTTTCCCTGCTGAGACATTATCAAATTCATGAATGCTTCTATGTTAACAACTGCGTTTTTCGAGCTCGTGCAACAGTTTGATCATGCTACAGAAATTGGTAATGTAGCCATTGCAGTCAGTGCTTGCGCTGATATCTTGTCGAATACGAGCAGTTGAGCATAGAAAGTACACAAGAATTGAGCATGCGCATAAAGTACGCACGAAAACTTTCAATTTTTATTATGCATAGAAGTCCAGCAAACTTTTAGTTTTCATTTCTCCCTGCTGAGACATTATCAAATTCCTGAATGCTTCCATGTTAAAAAAAGCTCTTTTTGAGCTCGTGCAACAGTTCTATCATGCTACAGAAATTGCTAGTGTAGCCATTGCGGTCAGCACTTGCGCTGATCAGCCTTAGCAGACAAAATAAAGACAATTGTTTCGAATAAAGTGAACTATCGCGGAACACAATCTTAAGCATGCGTAGTGGATGGAGGGTCTGCAAAAAGTGGTAAGGTGGTTGCTGGACGCAGACGATAGCCCGAATTCCCACCAAAACATAATTATTACTTTTTGGCCAACTTACAATGTTCCTTGGAATTTGCATGCAAATTTTTTCCGTCGTATTTGCATTAAGTCGACAAATTAACAAGCAAAAAGTATGCGAAAACAATTAATCTCCTTTGCGCAGGTAATAAAGTTTTGTAAAATATCAAGCTCAAGGGTTTTTTTTAACCCCAAAACCCCCTCCTTGCGTACGCCCTTGCACCACCGTCCCATCACAGAAAAGCGAAAACAGTAAAAACTCGATCAATTTCTTTTCTCATTCACAACTCTGCAGTACCAACTACGTGGCTTATTAATTATTATTATTACATCACATTGCCTATCCACTCACACGCAGAAGTCACAATAGTCAATTAGTCATCAAGGTACTACGACAGTCAGACAGCTGTGATGTTTTAGGGCAGGGGTGTGCAACCATGCAGTACTGCGGGGCCAAATGGAAATAACCATATTGGTCCATGGCCCACAGCTGCATGTGTCAAGCTCTGCGTGTTAGACAACGCGCTGACCACACACACAAGATTGGCAATACCCAACGCCTGATTAACCATTAAAGCTACTAGACTACAGCCTTAGGTCCTGGAAAAATTCGCCCTCAATTTTCTTTTTGATTATTGTATTTATTACAAGTAACTACCGAATTATCTCCTAAAATTTATCAAATTTAACGAAATATCTGTTCAGCCTTAGCCCTACCGTACCCTTAAACCGGCCCTGGCAATACCTTTTCTAAAACCGTAATGCTTGCTTGAAAATCTGGCCCTTTCCGCGGGTCACAGCCCACAAAATTCTAGCTCCCGGACTACTTTTGGCCTGCGGCCCATGGGTTGCACACCCCTGCTTTAGGTTTTGTAAAAACGTACAACATTTCCCTAATCTGAAGGCTGCCGTTTGACAACTCCTGGGTATGACAGCGACATCGGCTCCATCGCAACGAGTTTTGCTGCGTCGCCCTGAGCCCAGGGACGCCGAAGAGCAAGGGCATGACAGGGGCATTTCCCCCCTGACCTTTCAACAGGGGGGCAACGTGGGCGGAGGTGCCTTTATCACAACAGCATCTTAGGTAATTGCATTGTTTATCAGGATTGAATTGAAACAAAAATTTACAGCTATTCGCGCACCCAGAAAATTCAAAATGGTTTTCTATAATTTCTGTTATTATTTTTGAGGTCAACATTGTTGCTGAACAGAAATAAGCATATTGGTAACAATTTTTGTTTGTTTTTTGTAAGTTTCCACTGCCCTCAACTTTTTTACTGCCCCCTCTGCCCTACCGCTGTTCCGGCGTCCCTGCCTGAGCCATCTAAAGAGAGTCAAACCAACGACCCTCGGCGGAACAGCACTTGAGATTCAATTCGACCAAGTTCACTCCGCTGATGCTGTCACAACTTCAATGTTGTGTGTGGCGTAATCACCATGCCATATTAGCCATGCAGGCGAATTGTGCAGCGTGAAACGCGCCATCTTGGCATACGAATCTCTGCTATTCTCGTGCTTAGGGCTATGAGAATGAATCCACATTTGGGCATGAATTGAACTTGGATTAAAGTTGCTTTGATTTGAGCAAATGTAATTCTAATTCTAATTTTAGTTCAATTTATAGTTCTCGCAAATCCGCTAAATTTAATTATAATCTAATTTTCCACATCTGATTTAGCTCTAATTTTAATTCTAATCTGCTTTAGAAAAGCTAAAAAAATTCTAATTGTCCAAGTCTGGCTGCAATATACTTGCCACAGCTCTCCTTGGAAGTCTGGGTGATGCTGGACTTTGGTCTATTGACAACTAAGTGAGTGTACTCCTTTCTCCAGCTCGCTAAAAGATTTTTGTCAGAACGATCATCTGTCATATACATACATAAACGTTTTGGCCAATCGAGTCTACTAAGGTGCAGAGCTGGGTAGGAGCGAGCTCCTTTTTTAGAAGCGATAGCTGGAGCGCCGCTCCAGTTTCAAAGAGAGCTCGGTCCTCTTCTAACCTTCAAACCAGGTTATTAACGTGGTGTATTTTTGTGGTCCGGGGCTTTACTGGTCCGGGACTAGTGATCGAGCAACATACCGCAGCATATGGATGTGATCAACACGTGTCTTGGAAGTTAGTGGAACTTTTTGTAGGTACTGCGCAGTACGTTGCTACGTCACGTGGGCGATAAGACGTCGCCTAACCGGGGGCTAAAGAATTATATGTGTAGGTGTGGTGTGCAAGTGTAGCGGCCCGTGCTACAAGCTCCCTAACGGATGGTATTAAACTGCTGTATACTATAATAAACTGGCGAAACAGTGACGTAACACACACATTTAAAGTTCGTGTTAGTTTGTGAGGTAAGTACTCACAGAGTTCATTCATGATTCCAAAAGTTAAGCTTCAATCCAAAAGTAAATCTGTATTTCACAAATTTCCTGGCAAAGTTGTACATAATGCTGACAATGATTCATATTGCAATCTGTGCAGAATTTTTGTTTTTGTTGATTCAGATTTTGCTTTAATGAAAAGCTAAGGAAATATTAAATTATTTTAGTCAATTGTTTGTTAGGTCTATAAAGCCAATTTTGAAAATACTTAATTCAATTATTTTTAGTTTTAGGTCAAAAAGTTTGACTTGAAAATGACACTTGCTCTTTCAGCGATGATCGGGAGTGGGGGAGGGAGAGTAGCTCCTTTTATGAATGAGAAGTGTGAACGCAGGCTCCTTTTGAAGAAGCTAATACCCACGTTTGTTAGGGTGTTTGTAGCCACGTTACGTATATGTATATAAAAGTAGCCAAATATACACGTTTGCTTGACGCTTTCCTATTCATTTTATGAAAGGGGGCCAATTCCAGCCAAACTTAATTTGCTACCTTATACTGAGCTGGTTCTTTGAAATCTGTAGCGTCAAAGACCTCGACGAATGTCCCTGGATTTTCTTGATAATATTTGTTACAACCTGATTAGGAAATTTACGTTTGCAATGGTTTTCCATATTACTTGTTCGTCAGGCTTAAAACAAATGTGAAACATATTGCTAAATGTGGATTAAAACAGCCATCTAAATAGTTATCTCAAAAATCTTGTTCAAATAGAACTCAAATAGGTTGTTTGTAAGCTGTTATACTATATAGCGTGCTTTAAGCTTGCCAGAGGAGCTCTTGACATAAGGGTAATGCACATGAACACTCGTTGATATTTTTCTTTTTGAGAAAAAAATGTTTTAATTTTACTGGTTTTAAGTGGATATGAGTGTGCTATTATATGAATCCATATTTGCACTTAGACACGTTGTTACTGGTGATTCTATCGGCTAAGTGTAGCAGGATTTGCACTTGTCCACCTTTTTCGGTTTACTTACGTGGTCTTCCTGCAAGAAAATCCAAGCAACAAAAGTAAGAGGGAAACTTGGCGAACCGACAACAGGGGTATCCTCCCACACTCCTACAGTTTGTTTTTGAAACGTCCAAACAATGTCATTCAAACCATGAGTTTTCGTGTATACTCCTTGCCATTATCCAGACAAGCAGGAAATACTGCACAAGGAAAATAGTTGCACATCAGAAATAGGGTGCTGTTTGCAAGTTATTTCTTGTAAGTACTGCAGTCAGGAACGCAAACTCCAACTGTGGCAATTTTGCTGATAGTAAAATACTTTTCAAATTAATAAGTGTTCGCAGTTTTGTAGAAAGTATGAAATTGTCTCTAGCCAGGTTGAGACCGAATATGTACTTCTATATTAGTTGTCATGGAGAAAATAGTGAAGTGTGAAAATTTTGATTATATGTGCAGTGCTGCAATTATCATCTTTCACAAACTCCCCGAGTGAATGAAATAAAGGTTTTGCGTAAAAAAATTAACAAATATCTATTATTCAAGCTCCAAGATTAAAAAAGTAGAAACAGTAAGCATTGAAATCGGTGATAAAAGTGTTATCTGCCAAACTTCAGCGTAATCACAAATGTATGTGACAACAAAACTAAATATTCATTACATTCACCAAAGTTATGTCGTAAAATCCATGTTTTTCCTCAACCAGCCACAAGTTTGAAACCACAAGCTTTCGCTGAAAGTTCTATACTGCTGACAATCGCGTCTATTCACTACACAGGTGGCAGGAATGCAACTGCCACAGCTTTTCTCAAACAGCTTGCTTGGTCCACATACAGTACCATAAAAATATATCGGACCTTGCATGACTCGAAACGTCCCTGGCGTTTCGGATGCCACAGAGATAAAACCGCAATACCTACATTGTCTCTTCCTTCAGATGGTATATCAAGTGATCAGGGATTAATCCTCTACTTAAATATAGTGGACCAGCTTTTAATTAACATGATTCACGAAGTAGATCATTTGAGATCTTGCTCGAAAGGATAATCGCCATGTCAATAAAACACAGCTTCCTAATGGAAAACCAAAAGACTTTTCTATAATGTTGGTTTTGTTCCTCTGGTTACATTAAGATGCTTTGACACGATTTCTTTTCAGTACAAAAATTGGTTTACCACTGGCGATCTTCTGCATTGAAAAAAAGCGTTAACAGAGAGGTTTGTTACTTTTTATTCCGTGACAAAAAGACAACCACATTTCTCTTTTCTATAAGAACTGCCAGTAAATTTCATCTGTAGATAATATCCTACTAGAAACCTTAATTTTATAGTAGGATATCACTACTAAAACAGAGAATGCCTAGCCAAGACATTTTTGAAGTTCACATGAGATGATTTATATTAGGTAATGCACAAAGCGCAACTAAACATATTTGTAACAGCTCTTTGTGACTTCTCCCAGATTTGTTCAGTGAACACGAAAATGCTGTCTTTTACTTCCATTTTTTTCACTAACAACGTGTGACGCGTCTTCCTTTGCGCCGGCGTTAATTTTAGGCTAGCAAAGATAACCTGCAATGCAACTTAAGTATAAGATCAAACAGTAAACCTATGTAAAAGAGAGCATTTTCGTGTTCACTGAACAAATGTGGGAGAAGTCATATTGATATTGATTTAGAAACATAATCACGTTTTATGGCGTATCGCAATCCTACAGGCACGTTTTCGTAGTGTTGGATCTAAAAAGAACGGTTCAATATTTAAGGGTTTCGACCAAGATGCAATCCGCAATTTTATTTCTATGAAGAGTTTCAAACTGAAAGGAGAACCTAACAAAACTACAAAGCGTGACGAGATGTTTTAACTTGTATGCGCTTCATAGAGCAGATAGGCAGCACGGTAAAGAAAAGAAGTCCTGTTTTTGAAAACATTTTAGCAAAACAAGCGCATACTCCCCGTTTTTACCAACTGTATTGGCCCACCCACCAACTGTTATGCAAAGTTCGAAGGACTGGATGCGTGTTGGTTCGGCTTTTGTTCACAACATTCTTGCAGTTGCAATCTGAAAGAATGTTACTACATTCTCGTCCCACGCCCCGTGTAATCAACATACCATATAACTTGTTTGAAACACTGATGGTCAGTTGTGCGTTTCTGCAAAAGAAACAATTTGATGGTCACAAGGAATCTCTAAAAAGTTTGTCATAACGTTAAGTAAGTTCGTATCCTTGCAACGCGACGTGTTCACTACGCACAGTAGCAGATTTTCCTATTCTGTGCCGTTTGTTGTCAATCCTTTACATCTACTTTTTATTTCTTTTTGACAAACAGCAAACTCCAGGTTAGAACGCACTGTCTTCTCAGTCCTCGAAACAAATCTTATAAAATATCTGCCAGCTATTGTCGTCATTTCCGTTTATTCTTTGCCAGTGTATACAGCCTGAACAAATAGGTTTTGTCCACCTACTGCACATCGTTCAAGCTAGCTTGCAACGCCTAAATACAAAATTTTGCTCACATCTAGGCCTACTGCAGGAACAGATGCGACGAAAACAAAGTGTGCTTCCCTAGGCATTAGCGTTTCTCAGGGCTGTTGCACGAGGCTGTCGATCCACCATTTATAATGTCAGGCAGTTTGCTTGCGCAGCGGATGCAAACAGCAAATCGTTACACACTGATTGACACTTCCTGTTAGTCCCCAGTAAACGTTCGTACTTCTGAACAGTAGCACAGGTTAACGACCAAGCGCTCGGCTTGGACTTCACCAAAATGTACTGGGAACTTGAAAAATTTATCAGATGTGATCCCCAAAGGTCTGTGTTTGACATTGGGCAATTGTTAAGTTGATCTAAGTCTAATCGATGCTTGTGGTGACCTGCATAAGTAATCGAACAGCACTAAAGAGCCCTAAGCTTGATAAATGTTAGACAGAAGTTTGTAGTACAGAGAATATTTCATTGTCTGCTTTTTGGGAAATGTACATAACAGTTCAACTGTTACCAATTTTTCTCTTTTTCTTCAGGGTCAACTTCCTAAAATAGCAGCATTTAAACCTGAGTAACAAAGTAACGAGTACAATGTACAAAGCAACAACTTTGCAGTACAGCGCAAAAGCGTTGTTTTACTATGTAAACTTACTCCGATTTGGACTTGCCACTAGCATCTAATAGGTTAGTAAATAGTATGAACCCAGAAAAGGCAAGAAAAACTAATTACGTTGCAATGCATAAAACGTGTGTATACTTTTAGAATTGTGAGGGTAATTCAAAAGCAAAAACAAAAGATGAAGAATTTTGTGGGCGTGAAGTATTTCATCTGTCTAACTTATGAACATCCGTTTTATTTTGCTTCCAGAGCATCCTTCAATTTTTCATGGATTTTCTTTGATTGCGTATTTTCTTTAAAAGCTTCCTCCGACTGGGATCTGTGCAATATTTTCAATTGGGTGGTTACGCACATAAACCACTGATGCATTCAAGTTACTCACGGGAATGTCTCTTTTTACTAGAAATTATAACCATGTTGTAATTTCTTATGATGAAACTATACTCCACAAAGACGACGCAGTTAAATCCATCTGCAAATTTTTTATTCAAACAAATTCTACTTAAATACGATTTCATCATTGAGGACGCATAGTGTTACGTAAAATCGATTTCCGATGAAAAGATTTGTTGGAAGATTCAAATGCGTCACCTTCATGGAGACTATAGATACTAAAAACAAACATTTGCAATGCTGAATTATCACAAAGTCATGAAAGCAGAGCCCCCGGTTGATTCCTCTAGAGCAGTGGTTCTCAAACTTTTTGAGATCGCGTACCCCCTGATGTTTTTTTAATGTTGGAGTGTACACCCCTGGTTTCAGAAGAACGTAATTTGCTCCAATGTACTAAAGATTAATATAGCAAATAAACGAATTAGCAACATTAGCATAACACACGAACGAATTATAACACAGAAACGAATTAACAAAGCCTTTCGAATATGACAGCAAAGCTGCTCGCGTACCACCTGAAAAGCCCTCGCGTACCACTAGTGGTACGCGTACCACAGTTTGAGAACCACGGCTCTAGAGCTTGCAGCAAACCCAAAGCTTTCAGTTATTGCTCTTACAGTACTATGCATATACTCATCAGGATAATTTTTCGACAGGTTTTTCGCTGTTGTTTGCCTGAATCTATTTAAAAAGATTTTTCCACAAGATCAATTATGGATTTGATTTCCGCAATATTCTGTTCTACTACAGCTTAGGGTGCGAGGGATCAGAAAAACAAGTTCCGGATAGCTTTGACGCATCATTAAACATCCTAATTGAGGTGAAATAATGTAAGAACTTAATTTTAAATAATAAAACTTTCAATCCGATGTTTTACATTAGAGTAGTTCTGAATGTTTCACTTTCTAAAACTGGTTGCCTTGTGTAAAATCTACTGGATTATACGTTTAATTTAATTTCATTTTATTACATTTTTAAACTTCTGAACTACTAAACTTAGCTACGGATAGACCAAATGGCACAGGTTTTCTCTCATATGTTAAACTATCTGTTGGTTTCCTAATCAGGGTACCTTAACTACAGTAAGCCTTCCAAATACAACTGAGTGTTACATATCAACTATTATAACGTCTGTAGCTACGTAATTCTACTTTGTTTGATGTTTTAATGCGCATATTTTCTACAAAGACAAAGAGCCAACCTTGAAAGTAGAAATGGCACATATCTTTTTGACCAATGTTTTTCTGTGCGTATGAAAAATATTGGGTTGATCTTTTCACGATACACATCAAAGTTTTCACTAGATATTAATTGATTTGATCTTACCTAAAGCGAACCAAAGACGAGCAAATTAGTTTTACGAAAATGAAAAAAAGCAGAAACAAAATAAACAATTTCATGAAGCGCTGAATATTCCCTAACCTTTTCCAAGCATTTTGAATACTTTTGCTACCTGCTGTAGTTTTGTGGGTTAGTTTTCTGTTATTCTAAAGCCATAAAATAACTAACATAAGCAAATGAAATCCGCAGTTTTATGCGTTGGAAGAAAGGGTTAGTTTTCTGTTATCCTAAAGCCATAAAATAACTAACATAAGCAAATGAAATCCGTAGTTTTATGCGTTGGAAGAAATTTTGTCACATACTGTATGCGAATGTACGTATCTTTTCCAAGGTTGCGCAACTATAGCGCCTAAAGATCTTTTCTGGGATTTTTATTTTTCTACGCCTCCAGTCGTTTTCACCAAAATAGAATTTATTCGTAAATGCGCCAGAATGTTGCGCAGGTTCCAGCAACTGAACAGTTGTATAGTCTTCAGACCAAGCGGTCGTTTTATCAATACGTCTTGGGAGTACTTTCAACAGTTTGTGCGTTTTGTGAGAACTGGCACAAATCATGTTTGATCTGAGCACTTGCAAGCATGTTAATGCTCATATCCAAACTTCAATTGAAAAAAAATTTTTTTGCAAAGAAATAACAACCTTCAAAACTACCACTCATTTTCCAAATACTGCATTTTTATTTTTGTAACTTAACGAATTTTTGATATCTTGTACAATTAAACTGCTCTTTAACAGCACTTAAACCTTCCTTTGTACCATGTTTGTCCTACACATTTATCGTTAATTCAATTTAGCTTTCTATAAACCAACCATTTGTATTCGGAAGAAAGCATTTGTTTGTTTCCCGAAAGGTGCCACCAACGTTTTCTCGGAGTTTTGAAGTGCAGAGAATAAATCAACTATTCTGAGAACTCTTCGATCAATTCATTAACCTATGCTGCTTGCAAAGAATAGCTGCTGACGACAGGCATCGATCACTTTGTCACAAGGCCAACGTTAAATCTTAAACGGCTTATTGATATTCGGTGGCGCCAGCTTAGAGTAGTTTTAATTAAGAAAATGATTCGTGATGGACAAAGCGCCAAACCGTTTGATCTGTAATATCGACCTAGACATAGCCAAGCTTTTCTTTGTAGATTTGTACTGGTTCTAAGTAGACATTCTTCGCATTTTTCATCAGAAGTTTTTCTTCTGAGAAACAGAAGTTTTTCTTCAAGGACCTGTTTAAAAATGCAGATCGTCCACTTAACCATGTTTCCGCAGAAGATTCCAAAACCTTTGACGTATAACATGTGCCCATAAGAAGCAAAAGGAATAGTGCAGGTTAGCGGAACTAGCTGACTTTAAAACCATCGTTGTTTTTTGATATGACAAATCCCTGTGATAAATCTAATAATCTAGTGTAATAGTGGTAACCGAATTAATCTTAATCCAGCAGATAAATTAGATCTTCTGGCGATTTTTATTATTAGCCGACGTTTCGCCCACCTATACGTGGTTAAAAAACATTGCGCTGAGGAAGCCCACTTGAATAGGTGGGCGAAACGTCGGCTAATAATAAAAATCGCCAGAAGATCTAATATATCTGCTTGATTTGAAATCTGGTGGCAAACGCTACGAAATAACAACATGAGTAGCAAAAAGATTAGCATTAATCTTAATCCTTCTGTGATTTCTTTCAGCTGCCACAATTTTACTGAATTTTTAGGACCGCTCAGTGAGAATCAGACTCCAGCCAGACATCTGCCACTGCAGACACAATAACAAAACTACGAAAAAAACGACAGAAAGCTATATATACATGTACAACAGAAAGCCATTTGCTAATTACTGCACTGCTCCCGAACTTTAGTGATCAACTTTTCGACCTGAAGATGAATTAATTCCTCCAATGCAACCCTCAAAAAACAGTCCATGCATATCAGCGCTTTCGCGTTTTAGTTTTCAGCTCGATATTGGGCGTCGGAAGGATTTTTCCAGGTAGTGACCAAACGCATTTTTTCCAGAGCAGTGGCGTAGCTAACAGGGGGCATGGGTGGGAACCGCCCCCCCTAGCAAGTCAAATGTAAAAACCCGATCCCCACTTAGCTTGTTTTTGAATATTTAGAATTCCTTCGATTTTCAGTAGGTCGTTGTTTTTTTGCGATTTTTGGAGTGTTTTCCTGTGATTTCGTGTTTTGGTATAGACAGCATATCAGGATTCACCATTACTTCAACATTTTTCTTAGTTTTGGTTAGTGGCCCCCTTCAGCGAAGTTTTCCCCCCTGGCTCAAACATCTAGTTACGCCACTGTTCCAGGGGGTAACCATGGCGAAATTTCGTTTTGCCAACACAGAAACAGCATAAAAAGATTTTATTGAAAAAAATTAATAGGAAAATTAGAAAAACATGAAATTTCAAAATCCAACGGGCCAAGGCGTCCGATGCCCACCCCGTTCTGACGCTCATGACCTCGATCAAATACGAACATTCCTGCTGTTGCATCTACGTGGCAGTCATGAGCACCAGTTGTTGCAAGGCTGCAATTTTCTTATACTCCGGGGATTCGAACAAACGAATCCTAAAATCCCCATAATAGAGACATGTTTTGAAAGACCTGATAAAAATCTTCCTAAAGGAAAGGAACTTGTTCTCGACGCTAGACTTCCTTTAAAAATCAGGTTTGCGAAGCTGATGAAGCTGGCGTATCCTGATCGATTTCATCCATAGATTTACATTAATGTTCATCGAAACAAAGTGTTTTGTACATATTTTTAAGATCTTTTGTAGATATTACCTATAAACTCGTATTAGATGTTGGAATCAATACCCAAGTGGTAACAAACAAATACGAAATAAGCCTATCACAAGTAGGCTTCATCTTTACCTCGACTGGTAAAGCTGCTCTGATCAATGTTCACGTGTTTGGTTTACATTCGAGGTTGAGAATGAAACTTTCGAAAGTACTGCGATTCTACTAGATAACATTCGCATAGAACGCTCATGCAGAGAACAGCAGAGACTCCGTCACTCGAATAAATAAAACGTGGAATCTCTCAGTAAGATATACCCTGTTATGATTTTCCTGAAGTGGTAATTGCTGACTGCTTTAGACGTAAAGTTAGAACGCTTAAGTTCGCCATTATGTAAATTCATAATTTGCTAATATGCGTTGGGTAAAAGAAGGGAAACCACAGGATCCAAAATTTAGCAACCGAAAAGTCATTCACCCTTCATTCACCTCTCTTCTTTCATTCACCCTTGCAAAAATTTCATTCACCTTGGGGCGAACCATTCATCTGGTTAAGAAGCACTGATATATGCCATAACAAAAAGTCAATTTGGATCATTCGAAAATTTGCAAACCAACTTCGAGCCAACACATTGTGTGTTGTTTGTCGAAAATATACACCTGCTTTAAGCCATAGGGATAGTTTTTTCCTAGTAAAGGAAATTGTTCCATAAAATTTGCATTATTTGAGTCCAATAGTTTGCTATCTTTGTGTTAAATTGGATTCTTTCTATGTGAAATTTAGTGCCCAGATAACCACGTATCTATATCTAGCTTTCCAGCAATAAGGTGAACCTGAAAGTTATTTGCAAATAACATGGTCTTACCACATCGACAATCGGAATTTTTGTTCAACTGAAAGACGTTACTATGAAAATACGTGCAAAAAGTTTTGGACACATTTTACTTGTTAGAATTCTGTAACTCCAGCTATGTTGTAATTACAACTGATTTCATTATCAAGGGATGTATTAACAGATATCTACAAGATGATTGGTGATATTGATCTTGAACATTTTAGAACATTAGATTTCCAGTTTTCATAAAAAGCACCACGCGTTGTGAAATATTTCAAGAAGTACATTAACTTCCTTAAAAGACGTCAAAACTGCCGTCATGTCTTTGTGTTTATTATGTCAAAGACTGAATTTGATTTTTGAATTAGGGAAAATATGCAATTTAGGACGACTTAACAATTATTTGGAAACGAAGATATTTACAATAATTTCATGATATGACAGTTCAAAGCTCTAGGTTTTCCGCAGGTTTTCGAGGAATCAGCCGACGTGGCTCTATTTTCATCTTTTTGCGATGATTCAAACTTGCACAGATCTACATTGAAATGAGTACTCTCCACAACGTAGGAAGCAAAGAATTGATCAGCAAATATTTAATAGGAAATCGATTTCACGTAAAACCACGCATCCTCAGTCCTTATTCAAATAGTTGTATTTGTTATTACTTGCTCACCCTTATTGTGGAGAGTACTAACTTGTGATATTAAAACGATAAAATGGGATTTAAATTTTCAAAGAAAACAATGCAGGGATGAAAACAAGCCTTTTACAAAGTTCATGGTGAGGTTAGACTGACATATGTGCCGGCCGCTTTTGGAGACGCAAACCCAAAATGCAGGGCTCGGGAAGTTTTGCCAGCACAAACAAGAGTTTCCCCGCTCGGCCAGCTACGCTCTTTATTGCCTATGCTGCACTGCGCGTTTTACAGCTAGATGACTGCCTGCAAGCGCTGCGTGACGCTCCGTCATACATATAATGTCAATCAAAACGTTGTCTTTTCTTCTGTTAATGACGGTAAATGTTGCTGGACTTTTCGATCTTTAAAAAATGAGTTTTTATTTGAAGATAATGCTTCGGTAAATACGATGTGGTCAGCGGGAGTATTAAAAGCAAGAACGGGTAGAACGGGTTGTATCAAATACTGGTATTGCGCTAGATATGAAGAGAACAATTTTTGTGAAATTTCAATAGATTGCTTTCCATTTTTATTATATGAAAGCGTGAAAACATATTTTGCCTGTTTTCTGCATCGTTTTTATTATCATAAATGACACGAAAAAAAACACTATGAGCATTATTTCAGCAAAACTGATTTAGCCACATTATAAACGCTAGTATCAAAACCAGTGTTTCCCAACCTTTTTGAGCTTGCGGCACCTTGCAGGAGAGAAATATATTTTGCAGCACTCTTTGGCGAGCGCATAGCAATTTGCTTTAAAATTTGATGACATTTTGAAATTGCATTTTTAATGATATGTGAAAAATCATATTAACTCACGGCACCCCTGAATATTGTAATGGCATCCTGAGGTGCCGGGGCACCCCGGTTGGGAACCACTGATCTAAACCGTGATTGTGTAACTGGTAATGTTTTTTTCATTCATCATCTGTCATGTAAAGTCATTTTTTGAATACGAAAATAAGAGCTATTTGTAAAAAATTTCACACTTGAAACTGCTTTTAACGATGCTACCACTTATTCTCTGAAACATTTAAACAACGTCTATTTAAAAAAATCGCATTTGTTACCTGCAGAACTCTGCAAAAGTGAGGTATGACAACTACAACTCCCTAACAAGCGGGCAGAATCAGTGCTTCTTCTCTAATTCCGTGCTTCCTTCTGCTTTATCGAAATACAACTGGCCTACAAATTAGTTTTTGTGGATAGAACCGACTTCGCCTCTCTTTGTGAACTTTTGCTATTTTACCTGTGCGGTAATCACAAAAATGATCGATCAGTTGCCTATACAAACCAGTATGTGGAATGCAGATTGTTCACCTCACAATAATGTGCTAGGCCGACTTAAACGCTGAAACGAGTGAAGCAAAGGAACACAAAAACTTGTGTTTTTTGCAATCATGTTTCTAATACGATTTTACAACATTTTCCAGATTTACTTTGTTCGAAATCGAAACTGAGTTGCAAGTTTTTTTGTTTTCAGAACACTTTCAACACAAGTTTTGACAAAAACGAATAAAGGCAATTGGTTTTAGCCATCGCAATCGTATTTTACTTGGGGATATTTACGCTAGGTCCGATTTTTGCGGTTGTTTATTGGTTCAAGTTGAGCAGAAGTCTGAACAATCACCTTCGCTTACTTCCTACGCATCGGACCGCGGATATTTCCTAGGAAATTAAAAATATTTGAAATAGCGAGTCTATCGTGCGACGCTAGAGGCCTACTCTAGGATACAGCATAAATGTTTTTGAGGTCAAGCCAGGTCAATAAATAATGTGAAGTAGTTCAGAATGTTTCGTTCCGCAACTGAGTGTCATACAGTCGGAAAACGTTTAATTCCTTTTTTGTACGTGGACGATTTAAATTGATAGTGACGAACATTACAAATGGTTCTGCAATTGAGGTAACTTTCTCCTGATTACACACTGCCTTTTTATTGAGCTTAAGTATCGAACTGTCTGTGACGGAAATCATTAATTACAATATCAGACTGCTATCAAAATTTGAACCGCTAGGAATGCCATGCCTAGGTACATAAACTATTACTTTGAGAACAACTCACCTCAATGGCTTTTTTAAGATTTAAGTAGGAAATAATAAAAAACAGTTTAATAATAAATTCAAATTGTTTCTTACCCTTTTTAAAGAAAAACAAAACTTGACATCAAGTTCATTCAAAATTATCATAATGTAGCAATTCTCTCAATCTCGAGGCAATAACGTTTTGACATTTGCGACCTTTATTTTGATGAGGCCTTTATTCAGTGCTAAATTTTAATGAGTTCTGCCCACTAGAAGCTCACAAATGTTGTACTTTCTGTCATTTACTACATTTACTCAAAATCTTTTAAAAGTACTTCAACTGCAAAAACAGCCTGCCTGCATGTTGTAGGTGGTCTGCATTACGATGAAGTAGCAGTTTGTTGTAATGCGGGAAAAGACCACGCAAAAACGCATCCTCACATCTAGTAGGTGAAGAAGCACTGCATAACGAGACTGCTGTTTAGGTTAACGAGGTGATAAATTGCTTTTCAATCAATGGCCAAACCTTTTTATTAGAAAGTCATTCCATGCTACAGGTCTATGTCATCCGATCACGAAATACGGAATGTAGACAGATACTGATATTACACTCACCTCGTTCAAAACTTTAGATCATGGAACTGTTTCCGGGGTTGATATTTTAATTTTTTATCATTAAAACTTGGAGTTGCCTGCAGAAATAACAAGCAACTTCCACTGAATTGATGTATTTCATCTCAGTGATACCTAAGAACTTTGCATGTGAATTTGCTGTGCAAGATTCTTAAATTTGTTGAAACTATGGTACACGAAATATAGAAGTGGTGAATAGCCTGGTAATAAAAATAACGGCCAAAGCAGTAGATGTGAACACCAATTTTGTAGACGTTTCGGTAACTGCTGCTACCAACATCAGTGCACCTGTAATTGAACTTAATTGAACTGCAGTGATCTTGCTTCAAGTTCTTGTGGACAGTCGGGAGAAAAGCGCTGTAAAAAAAGTGAAAAACGCGAAAGCCTGAAAGTAATTAACAAAACTGTATCGATACGTTTTTAACAATTTGAAATTGCCATCCTTTAAGCCGTGTCTCACTTGTACATTGTCTGCTTCACCCTGCAAACGCAAAGCATTTTTTCCGTTTCAGACAAAAAAAGAGAACGTCGGTGATGCGTGTAACTTGATTTTCAAGGTACTTTAAAATAGGGCTAGGTGCCTGGAAGCAGGAAAACAGTTGTAGAAACTTGATGCCGCAGAAAGAATTTGTCGCTTCCTGCCTATTACCTAAATTAATAATCACTTCTCTTTATAACTCGAAAAGTGTGTACAGAAGGCAAAGTTTTCCTTCCAACTTTTACAAAACATTTTGAGAACCGTTAAACTTACATTGCCAAACCATTTGAGTGCTGAACCACAAATTCTAAAGCCATGTCAAAGAGCGGTTAGTCAAGTTGAGAAGAAATGACTCTTGTTGAATTCACAACACTTCGATAAGTTTGCTACTGAGTTCATTTGACCTGTGGCCTGTGGCGGCAACAAAACGTGAAGTAAGTCAAATCTTCACGTCATCACCGCTTAACCGCAAGAGTAATACCACGGTCGTGGCAGATTTTCCTTTGATAATTTCCTCGCTTCAAGGAAGAATTTGTCTTATGTCCGAACATGTTATTTTTATGGCTTTGAACTTGCATGGTGGTCTAAACCACCAGGTGGAACCGGCGTCTCGAATGTCACGCTTTTGGCTTACAGGCAGCCAAGACTTGGTTGCCGACATAAAATAAGTTCAGCTAATTTGGCTGGGGACGATGTGGTGGACTTTCCACAATTTACAGAATAAAACCCACTGTTTTCACTCGTGTGTTAGCTTTCGATGAACAACTTTTACTATTTTGACTTCGAATATCAATAAGCTATATGTAATATATACAGTACGAGTACAATAATTCTGTACTCAAGCCAATAACAACTAATGTATGACTGTCGGTTTCATGCGTATAAGCCATCATCAGGCACACTAAAATCTGAAAAAATAATTATATAGAAATATTGACCACACGAATGAAAATTAGCATGAAGTTAAAACACGTGAATAAAATTTTGTGCCATTAACAGGAAGCAAAGCTGTAAAACTGCAGTTATACGCATGAGATCAAACAAACGAAGACATTCAGTGTTGCACAGACAAAGGGTCATAACACTGAATGTGTTTATCTGTAGGACAATATAAAAGGAAATACTGTGTTTACTAAAAGGCCTGTGGGTGTGTGAGTGTAAATACGAGTATGGGAGCGATGTTAACTTTTTTCACATGATCAATGCTAAGTCGATATTCTGAAATTAATGTCGACTTCGTTTTCATCTTGGTGTTGAGGTTCTTCATTTCGAATTTTCTTCTGTGTGGACAGCTTGCTATTATTTCATCTCCTTCGTTGATGCGTGTGTTTTTACCTGTCAGAAGGATGATGGTGTCTTTTCCATTAGGCAGAAATCACATTCATTGGATCTTCATTTACATTTATGTTGGTTTTGTCGTTTGGTTCCTTCTGTTTAGTTACTCAAGTTTTGCTAAAGCACCTGTAAGACCACAGTCGTTTCACAGCCAACACTTCGTGTTCTTGATTATATTTGAATAAGAACTGAGGACTGAGGATACATATAGTTACGTGAGGTCGATTTTATAATTTTTAATGTAGATCTTTTATTGTTATTTGTATTTAAACACTTTTGCAGTCGTCTTCCAGATGACATTGTATTGTTTACTTATGTTTTTGGCAAATAAATCTGGAAAATACGGTCATATTTTTATGCGTTCTGAGAGTGAATGATTTCATTTAGTGCAATAGACAGTTTTGAAGGATGGGCTAAATCTAGTTTGCAGTGTTTTTTTAACTATTCATAATCACCTGGAAATTCGGACGTAATTTTACGAGAATTCTAGAACCAATAGTGAACAATTTCTGATACTTGCAAGATAAAAGTTAGTTCTTGTTTTATATTTCTTTAGCATAACCCACAAACTAAGAGAAATACAGTATGTTGCGTGGATCCCACGAGGAAAAACGCAAAGTTTATTGTAAAATGATTCTCTGGATGTGTACCTTACTCTTCATTTTCCAACAATTAAGTGTCCTTGTTACTGAGTTCATTTTGTAGCGGCGCTAGACTTAGTCGCGAGCCCTGCCTGCGGGGAGCTAGGACTCACACAGGGTTTGAAACGCGTACAAAACGACTTTCGTTAGCCTGACACGTCACGGATTCCGCACATCAACAGGACTGTAGTCTTTCTGTTCCCTTCAAAAATTGCAAACGGAGCGGGAGATAGCCAGCACAAACTGTCGAGCAAATTTCAACAGCGATTGGGATACGGTTTCTGAAATACAACAGAAACGACCTAAGCATTCCAACAGGCGCAGCTAAATGCAATTAACAATCAGGCGAGCGCACAATTGCGGTTGTTTACAATAAATTAAACACGCATATGAAGCGCACGACTGCAATCCAAATACAACTTCAATTTCGATTGGCGAAGTACAACTGTGCGCTAAATTCTCCAAAAAACATATAATAAACTTTCGTATCAAAACAATGTGCGTTCCACAGCTCAGATTTCGGTCTGTAAGTTCATCAGAAAACTCGCTATTTCGAATTGGCAGAATTTGGGCTATACACATAAGGGCTGAGAACGTCACTAAACGAGAAGTGAACGAGCAGTAAATTTAACGCTCATTCGCATGAGGAGAAGCGATCCAGGAGTGGTTAAAAAAAATGTTGACGATATGTCGCTGCGTGCGACTTATCTTCTTCGCTTTGTTTACCCAGTAAATTTTATTTCACCCAGTAAATTTTACCGCAAGCTCTCTGCAGTGAGATACAATGTTATGCCAACAAAGCAAAAATACCTCACAATTTTTGACATGCTTATTCTTTTGAGCCAGTTCCTCAGATGGCTGTTTGACATGCTAAAAGAAAAACAAGAATTTCAGATAGTTTGCCACTGATTGTGGACAATTCTCAGTCCAAAAGAATACGGAGATTGCTAAAACTTCTACCAACCTCTTGGTCTTGGAATCGATCGAACACGCAAAATCACCTGGTTGCTTTATGTAAAAAAACGAAAACCAAGGTTTTGAAGGACTATGGAGGAAAATAAACTGAAGTCAGGACTGATAATGGGCGACTGCAAACTCAAATACAATTTTGATTTGGCCAAATTTTTGGTCTGGTAAAAATTAGTGGAAGGCCTGTTTATATAAAATATTTAATTTTCCAAAAAAATGTTTCGGAAAGTTAAGAAAATATAACCATGTGCAATAAATATCTAGCTCTAGGAATTTGTTTTACAAACAAAAATTTTTACTATCCGTAGAATTCGCTGAGACAGGGGATCTTGTTTAAAACTTGAACATTTGCATTAGCTGATGTTGCAGGACTCAAACAATAAACCTATGAAGAGCACACCAACATGAAAATTTAGTTAGACCTACCTATGCTAAACACCTATGCCTATAAAGTTTCTTGGAGTCGTAACACAAAATTCAGTAGGTTTGTACTTGCTCGATTGGCAGAATTTCAATCAAACACTGGGATTGACACGAAACGCTTCAGTTAAAAGCGTCTTGCATGTCTCCTCTGGTCTCCTCAGTCAAGAGGACTCCAACGAGGTTATACCAAAAAAGTATCCTTGATGCATCTATCGATTGAAAGAGCAGCAAGCATCATTCGCTGATGCACCACACATCAGCGCTTTCAACTACCGGCGCACAGCGCATGATTTAATTTTATCAATACCGACGTCAAAAGGCCTACACGCCAGAGGGTATCCGGACAACTGCCACCCGGACAACTGCCACCCGGACAACTGTCACCTAGGACAACTACCACCCAGGACAGCTACCACCTAGGACAACTGCCGTCCGTAGAACAGCCACCTAGGACAACTGCAACAGGAAACTGCTACCTAAAACAACTTCCACCTAGGACAACTGTCACCCGGACAACTGCAGCCTAGGACAACTGCCACCTTGGACAACTGCAACCTAGGACAAAGGCCACCCGAACAACTGCCACACAGGACAACTGTCAGCCAAGACAACAGCCACCTAGGGCAACTGCCACATAGGACAACTGCCACAAAGGACAACTGCCACCCAGGACAACTCCCGCCTAGGGCAACTGCTACCTAGGACAACTGCCACGTAGGACAACTACCACCCAGGACAAATGCCACCCGGACAACCGCCACCTAGGACAACTGCCACCAAGGACAATTGCCATCCCGAAAACTGCCACCTAAGACAACTGCCACCCCAGGGGTGTCGTGCGGCGGGAACATGTTCCCACACTTTTTTCATGTTTTTCTTTCTAGTGCAATGAAAGTAAAAACACTAAAAACTGATTCAAAATTTAGTTTGAAGTTTTGCTTAAAATCGCTAGTTTTTATGTGCGTTTCCATACTTCTTTTTTTAGCACTACACCCTGTGCTACTCGGAAAACAGGCACTTAGGATATTGGGTTGTACGCATCACATACAAGCGATCAAATTCAGTTTGGTATATCGCGTTGCGGCACGTAAAGGACTTCTCGCGGCAGAGCGCTTGACAACCTCTGGTTGTTACGAAAATATTGCTTCAACATATTCAGGAAAAGTCAGCTGAAACGTTGCTGTTGCTGCCATGTATCTCACAAATCAAAAGCTGAGGTGAAATAATACACACAACGTAAAGTGAAAGGAAGAAAAGGCGTTTTATGAGTTCGTGGATTGAATGCGATAATGTGCATAAAAGAGTTTTCTATGAAAAATTTGAAAATGCCCATATAAACCTAAGCGTTGCACTGACTTAGAATGTTTGTGAAGATGTAGTGATATCGACAGAACATTCTTCACCCAAAAGGTTCAAATTTGAACTTACGTTTCTTTAAAGTAGTCAAAGGATGAAGAAATTTTTGTTATACACAACATCCTTGTGAAGTTCAAATGGCTTTAATGGCAATAAAGGCAAAAAACTCAATATGACGTAGGTGGCAGTTTCCCGGGTGGCGATCGTTCTAGGTGACTGTTGTCTGGGTGGCAGTTGTCCTAAGCGGCAGTTGTTGTAGGTGGCTGTTGTCCGGGTGGAAGATGACCGGGTGGCAGTTGTCCTAGGTGGCAGGTGTCCGGTTGCAGTTGTCCTAGAACCACGCCAGAGCTGGCCACGCATCCGGAATCGACTACGGAAGGATTGTGCATTTTTGTTTTGGACTCGGATCCGGAGCCAAAAATTTGTGAAAAACCGGACGCGGATCCGGAGTCACTTGTCATTTTCGTTGGCAGCAGGAGTTTGCATGGTCCTTATACACATATCTTCAGTAAAAGCATTGCTGAATCTCGGCTGCATCGATGGCAGCCGGAGTTTGAGCAAGGTTCGGATTCTCAACTTTGAAAACTTTTCGGACCAGGACTCGGATCCGGATTCCAAGATTGAAACTGTGACTCCGGCAACCTCTGCTACACACATCATCAGGACCCTCCGTCTGTAACAGCACATCATATACGCGCTCACAACTAGATGTTTAGGAAGAATGAAGAATTTCAACTGAAATCAACGTGGTGTAAAATTTTAACCATGTTTGTTCGTGTTCTGTAGATATGTTGAATCTGTCTATATATATGACGTTGCGGCCTGCAGTAAACTGACCTCAACACAAGGGAATTTTTTTGGTAAAAACGCTTGCTTTTGTGTATGAAATCAGATGTGATGTCCTTCACTTTGTACTAACGCCTTACTTTTGTTCTGATAACTTGCGTCCAAGAATAGTGTCTTGGCAACCACACAAAGCAGCCTGCACTGTATTAAACGTTGGTCCCTCTGAAATCTTTTATTCTTGTACTGCAGACATTTGTTAATGTTTTCTTACGGACCACTCGTTTCGATACTTCCGCAAGCAGTGCTGAACGTGATGTATCTTTATCCGAATGAAAGTGCAGCGAATGTTTCTTCTATCATAAGTTTGACAGAGACGATAAGCTCTGGAGAATGCGCGACAACACTCTTGTGCAGACTAACTGACTAAAGAACTTTGTACACTATTTGCGTCTAACTCAGGTAAAAAAATTAAAGAAATAGATAAATGGCGAAATATATTTGATAACAGAATTAAATACTAAATAATTTTCACCAGTAAATAACAAAATGTCGGTGTTAATGCTCTGGTAAAAAAAGTGATTGAATAAAAAATTAAACAAGTAAATAAAATTTAACGGGGCTGGCACTGGAAAATGCTAAAAAATTAAATAATTGCATAAATGAAAAACGCAATTGGGGCTGATTATGGTAAGAAAGTTTCAATCATTTACATACCCTCTTTTCCTATGGGAGGATCGGGTCAGCCCTATAGGAGAATTCTTCACAGTCAACAGCAACTTCACAGAGTTGTGCTGGCTCCAGACCAAGACGGGACCAAGCAAGATCGGAGATGTATTCACGCCACTTGGTTCTTGGATGACCTCTGGGGCACTTTACTGTGGCTGTAGCCGGTAGAGGACTTGCCTCGCCAATCTTTTGTGAAGTATTTCTGGACACATGGCTGAACCAACGTACTACTTTCTATTCGGAGATGAAGTGGCTCGACGTTCAGGTTTTACGAATTTCACAGCTGCACACTTTGTTGCGAAGTGTCACATCGTGAACTCTTCGCAAAAATCCCATCTCTGCCGCTTGTACCTGAGATAGCAATCTTTCCGTCATTACCCAAGATTCATGGACATAGGTGAGGATCGGAACCAAGACTGATTTAAAAATTGACAGCTTTGTGGTGTTTGAATTGAAAGCTCCCGGTTTGCGAACACAGAGTGATAAAACTCAGACAAAACTGCATTTGCTTCACCAATCGGTTTATCAATCTTCTTGTTCTGACCTCCGTCACTCGCGAATACCACCTTAAAGTACTTGAACTTATCGACCTGCTGCAGTTTATTGCCGCTTACTTGCAACGCGCAATGGCTTAGGTTTCTGTAGATACATGGTGCCCTACAGTTTTTTCTAGTGCATATCTTCGTCCCCGCTTGGTTGCACGCAGCTGCAAACCAATCAAGTGCATTTTGAAGCCCCTGTCAAGAAGCAAGCAGTACCAGATCATCCGAAAAAGCAAACGGTTGATCTTGCAGCTTCCAAGAGTAACACTTTCCTTGACTCGGCTGTTACTGTCTATCCAATTCATATAGACTATATGAAGAGGAGTGGTGACAGTACACACCTTGTCGGAGTCCAACATAAGATTAGCAATGTGCAGGATCGCAACCAGTTGATATTTTCAGGGTGGTGGTGGCAAAATGATTGTAACTTATTGTTTTAACTAACAACTAAGCATGTTTTTGTAATTTCGGAGGGGCTATTGCCCGGTTGCCCCATGGTTGCGGGCCTGCCAATGCGTCCCGATTTTTCGCGACATGTCTCGAATTTTGGTGCTAGAATCTGCCTTCCGAAAAAAACATTAAAAACTGACGTATGTCCCGAATTTATCTGTAGTATAGGTAGTGCTTAGAGTAGACAATCAAACACGGTCTATAATAGAAACCAGCGCCGCACTCTGCTCAAAATTTCGCAGAAAACTCACCGCACGGAAGGTGTCAAAGTTTCTGCTATGAGGTTGCCTTCTATCTTCATAATTGTAGGAATGTAGGTGTTGTAGAATAATAGCTATGCAATATTGCAATGCTTTGTTGCTATTGCTATGGCACAGAGGTTGTCTGTGTCATTCGTTCTATAGCCCCTAAAAATGTTCGTGAGCAAGAAAGGAAGAAGTAGCTAAAACGTTCATGAGCAAGTTAGTGCAAAGAAAAGATGAGCAGTGCTGTACAATCCAAACTGTTGTTATTTAAGGAACTTTTTATTAGTTGCAATAAAGTCCGACTATCTGCTACGTGATTTTTGTCATTTCTTACGGTTTCGGGTGGACGTTGAATTTCCCTCCAAGGTTTAAATCTTTTTTAATTTATTTTTTTGCCAAAACGCAAGGCGGGAATGTGTCCCGAATTTTGCCTACTCACAAACGGCTACCCTAGACAAGGAGTTCCCAACTTGGGGTACATGTACCCCCGGGGGTACATTTGCCCTTCCGAAGGGGTACATTTAAGGTTAGCAATAGAACAGAAAAATATGTTTACGTATTATTCATTTCCAAATATTTATACATATATCAGTGAATATTATTTAAAAAAAATATTATATGCTTATTGTTAAATACATTTATGACCAATCATGATAAAATGTTTTGTCATAAGAAATTTATGGGGTACATGTTCATCTGTCGAAATGCTAAAGGGGTACATGCTCATCTGTCGGAATGCTGAAGGGGTGCATGCTTATCTATTGAAATGCTGAAGGGATACGTGGAAAGACAAAAGTTGGCCTAGACCAGCACCCACGGGACCAACACCCTGCCCTAGACCAACACCCACGGTGAACGGTTGTGATTAACACGGACACAAACTTCTGAGTTGAAATACAATGACTTGACGGCCAGTAACTGGTAGCGGTTAACACCGTACTCCTGCAACACTCCCAGAATTTTTTCATGAGGAACCCGGTCGCATGCTTTCTCGAAGTCGACAACCATGTGTAGACGTCATTGGCATACTCCTGACATATCTCGAAAATTTGCTCGAAAGTGCAAATTTGGTCTGTAGTACTACGGCCGGGACGAAAACAGCACTGGGTATTTTCCAGCTTTGGTTCAATTATTTCACTGCATCATTTTTCAAGACACTTGGCATACACTTTTCATGGAAGGACAAGTACAGACATGCTCGCTCAGCTAGTGCATTTTATCCTTTTTCCTTTTTATGTGTGGGGAAGATCATCCCAGTTTGCCAACCTTTCGGTGCCCTTCCAGAACGCCATGCCAGTTAACACACACGAGTCAGAATTAGACCTTCTCGATTCAAGGCTTTGGATATCACAGGTAGGATTTCATCAGAGCCTGCAGTCTTTCCAGCCTTCATTGTTTTGAAGTCTAGGAAAACATCGTTTGCAGTGATAGTATATTCCTCTTCCAAATGTACCTCCTGTACGTCCAATGGTGTCATAATGACTGCAGGTTTGAAAGAACTTTGAAATATTTCCTCCATCTGTCACGAATGTCATCTTCATTTCTGAGTAAGTCACCATTTTGGTTTTGATGGCTATAGCCATGGGCGCAATTACAGTAGGTGGGGGACACGGGTGACGTGCCCCCTACTTTTTCAGACGGGAGGATATAATATGCCATGTCCCCCCACATTTTTATCTTGTTTTTGCATTTAGATAGGTTTCAAAACTAAAAGTGACGTTTGTCACATTGTGTGAAGAGCTTATCATGTTAGATACACGTAGCCCAGTTGATGTTGAAACAGAGTTTGGTGTGGTGTCACTGATGCTGATATTTTTATAAATATTAGCTTCGATGAAACGATTTTTAGCTTTTTGCAAGTTTCTGGAGACCGCGAAAGATTGATACTGCTTCTCTCCGACATTTTCCCTGTGTGGTATACTGTAAGAAAGGTAATTGTCTTGAAACAATGAGATTTTAACAGCTGCTCGTGTGAGAAACCACACTACAGCCATGATTTGTTTCGTGCAAGAATCAGGCCCGCAACCAGCTTGGAACACCAGGCGGGTCGAGGAGTTTTCTGAGAGGAACCCAAATTTTTTATACGACGTCCAACATTTTTAAACCATGTCCAACACATTTTTCCATGGGGGCGAAAAATTTTCTAGGGGGCTTCGCCACCCTGCGCTCCCTCTAGTTACGGGCATGGAAAAATGTAACCGGCTTTGCTGTAATGTTGGTTGTCACGTATTCAGAAACAGACAGCGTAAAATTTGAAGATGTGAGTTTATAATGTTAGAAAGTTGCATTTTCAGGCAAATCTCTGCAAAGTTTTTGCCGAATACAAAAAGGAGGACTGCTGTGGAGACTTAGTTTTATGATGGGCAGTTTTGCGGTTCATGAAGTTTAGCAGAATTATTATTTTATTCGTGTGCACACAACAGTGGTGGGGGAACGTTTTTCAAAGTGCGAGGGTACAAATGCACGTCAAAAAACTATGGAAAATATTTTTCATTAAACGCTTTGATTTACAACAGATCCAATACTAATTGTGTTGCTTTAACCTATTTAAGCAAAATTCGATTCAAATGTGGGAGGAATCTAATGGGCCAATGCGGTCCCCCGGTTCCATCAACCTTGCATGCAAGCTATTCGTTTGATTAACAGAAGTGTCAATTAATAGCTATCAGTATTAAATTGTCGGCTAATCTTGAATGTTGTCATTACTTATTACCAAGTTCGTGACTTTTACTTGTAACAGCAGATGCCGTTATGTGTGTTCACGCTGTACGTTTGTCACTTTTTGGAATGCTGATCGTGTTGCTGAACTATAGTACCGTGTTCAGTGGCGTAACTAGAGGTTTGAGCCAAGGGGAAACTAAGCTAAAGGGGCCCACTAGTGAACACTCAAAAAACTAACGCCCTTGGTTGCTGTTTTTTGTTGGGGTGAAAACCAGGGAAGTGGTGCTAACAAAAAAGGTGTGAGAACGCATCCAAAAAATAGCCATTTTAAAACAGTTTCCCACTCATTTTAAAGTAAAACGTGAAAAAGGTGTGGGAACGCCGTTTCATATGTTATAAAACAGAAAATATATGTATACTTTTGCTTTAAAAAACTTTTCAGCAAATGAAACAATAAATTATCATAAAGACCATAACATAATTCTATACTGGTTTATTTTTATTATAAAGAATATCAAAACATTGAAATAATAACGTTACCATAATTTATACATACTGTGGTATTGGCTGACCAAATTGTAAATCTTACAAAAAAAAATCACACAACATATTGCAACTGCAAACGACAATTGCTTTTGAAATGAATCATGTTACAATATAATATGTTACATGTACAAGACCAGAATCACGTTTAAACGTGCTACAATCAAACACAGGACAGAAAAAAGTTTACTCTACATAAATAACTAACAAATATCTTCTTTCATGCGTTTACATGTGTTGCTCAACTGGTACGGTAACGATATTAACTTCTGATTTTTCGAGGACTAACTAATGTTCCTTTCTAGTCCCTGAACTGGGGCATTATGTTTAGCCTACGTATCGGACACAAGTGTCCATCAAAAAATTTCCGTAAAGTCGGAGTGGGCCGCAGCAGGGCAATTTGAAAATATGTGGGAGTTCATCAGCAGTTATTTGCGTAACAGTCAGATTCTCATAGCCACAGACTTAAACTCATCTCAACCAGATTCTGACTAATCTCCTCTTAACTGAAACTCAGTAGCAAGGCTGAGTTAGCCTCTTATAGCGTGAGAAGGACGAACAGTGTTGCCAGATGGTTGTGACCTAAATCTGCTAAATGGTGTCACAAAAAACTGCTAGATTCTGCTAAAAGTCTTGTCAAAAATTTTCAGCTAAAATCTGCTAAAAGCGGTGAAATTCTGTGAAAAAATCTGTTATTTTTAACATGATTAAAAAAACCTATAAAGTTTTACAATATATTAATTTTTCGTCTTGCACTCGCTCTCAATAGGCATGAGCTGAAAATGCCAGTCTTGATCAACACACTTTTCGGCCCACAATTTTCTTTCAGTCAACATTTTGAGCAACGTAACTGCAGCTTACCTCGTTTTTTGTGTGACACAAAGTCTTGACGATCTCTTTCAAATGGTTGCATGTCTTTATACAGTAGAATAACGCTCAGCGATAAACAATCTGAACATAGCTTCAGCCCTACAACTTTCTAAGTCTGGACTTTGTAACTTGAAACTTTGTGTTACATTAGGGAGCATGCAAAAAGATCTTCAGTCTTATCAGAGTGCTTTTGCTATCAGTTATGCCTTTAAGCTCACAATATTTCGCTATGATTGCATTATTGCAAACTTCGCAAAAGGCTTTTCGTGAATCAGCAGGATAGGCAGTACTCAGTAGGCATTGAGCTAACTTTTAAGTTCTGAATCTTGCAACCATATATGTCGAAATTATTGGCAGCTTTGGTTTACCAGGACGTTTTTTACCAGACATCACTAATTACTAGCGTAACTGAACCACTTGGAAATATCGTGCCGTGGGAAAAAACGTATTCTACCAATGTTGTCTTTTAACCGAACGCGCTCACCTTGCACTAGAGCCCTGCGCGGGTTCAAATTTTTGTCCGCTCCCGCCCCGCACCCGCAAAATTTAAACCCGCCCCGCTCCGCACCCGAATGAATTTGAGAAATCTTGCCCGCTCCTGCCCCCCACCCGCACACTGCCACACTTCCAAGCTAACCCGCACTCGCACCCGCCATGCAGACCATCCCAACCGCGCCCGCTCCGCATTTATTTAGTCTCAAACCCGCACCTGTCCGAAAACTACTAAAAACCCATAACTAGGGCAAGTTTTTTAGCAATAAAATCGTGGGAAATACGCATTTACTTTTAAAAAAAGTTGCAGCAAAAGTGGCATTTGTACACAAGCATTTTGCACGACAGTGATTTACTCAAGCGATTTACTTACATATAATGCTAAATATTTCCAAATATTATCCGGCGAGAAATGGCGATCATTTGCCAACAGCATGCATATCATGCTAAAACTTTGCTACACACTGCATGAAGTTGCTTGGCAATTTGACAATGTGGCCTACAGTTATGGACTGATGTTTGGCGGGGTAATTTCTACAATTGCTTTTAGGTCACTATTCAGTTCGAATCGGTTATCAAAGAGAGCATAACTATACTGAAATAGTTCTAAAGCATGTTTTTTTAAAATAACACTTTTACACACTACTGGCACAGCGTAGTTTTCAGGTTGTCGTTGCTCATTTAAATACATCAGATGACTGCATCAGTTGCTTTCGAAACTTCCTATTTTTGACAGTTGATGTGGATTCGGCTGTCTTTAAATGAGTTACTTAGCTTAAGTAGATCTTGTACAAAAATCAAACTGAGCAATAACACTGTATATACTAATGCGGTTATTATTGTCATGTGGGACATCCATTCGCATAGGGTGAATGGGAATGCATCTTTCGATGGCCGGGTGAATGAAACCGAAGGTTAAGAAGCACTGGCATATATAGCAAAGGTCCATTATTCATTATAGACAACCAGTGATGCCAGGTTATTTTACAAAATCAAGCAAGTAAATCTGAAAAAACAAGTTCAAAATAAGCAATTTAACCGAAAACAAGCCCAAAATGCGTTTCATGGGAAATTCAACAAAACAAAAGACATGCAAGTAAATTACAAACAAAAAACAGGCAAATGTGAGAAAACAAGCCCAAAATAAGCAAACTGACACGAAAACATGCCCATGTGTGTCTTGCAGTACACTGAAACAGAACATTATCCATAAAATGTCGAAAACAAGCAATTTGCAAAACAGAAACCTGCAAAACACAAGTCCAAAACGAAGCAACCCGCAAGTCTCCAAAATAACCCGCAAGTTCAGAAAAAACAAACCCAAATTCGCGGGAAAGGAGGACGCGCCTCCCGAGGGGGGCGTCAATAGATCTCAACGGGGGCGTGAGACCTTATGTGCTCTGCAATATGAAAAGTTTGATCAAGAAATTAACCAATAAATCCTTTGCTTGTACAACTCGTTTATTGTCCGGGGGGGTTGACATAAAGGACAATCACTTCAAGGGCGCGTGGTAGAAAAAAGGTAAAGAACATCTACTTTAAACAAACGAATGTTTTCATAAAAATAACCTCTAACTGCTTGTGTGGAAAACAGTTTCGAAGGAAATACCACTCAGAATTACATTCATCCCTTAAGTAAAAACAATTGCTCTCGAATTCTTTCTTTTTCATTTATCGCACTGGAAGTTATTCTGCATTTCATATGAAATACGAAGTCTCAAAGTATACAGTGATATTTACGTCATCATTCCAATTTCCTTAAGGAATCCTTCATAAAGAAATGTTTCGTCACAGTGGTGCTGTTCAACATCTAAGTTTGGCTACGGCATAATTTTAATTCCAACTTAAAAGTCACCTCCAAAAATGCTGTTCTTTTGCTACTCACGTTGTTGCGTAGTGTTTGCCACCAGGTTCCAATTCAAGCAGATAGATTCGATCTTCTGGCGATTATTTATTATTTAGCCGACGTTTCGCCCACCTATTCAAGTAGGTGTACATAGAGCATTGTTTTCAACCACATATAACAGGGGTGGCCAACCCGCGGCTCGCGAGCCGCATGCGGTTCTTTGCCCGGTTTCATGCAGCTCGTACGTAATTACCAGAAGTCCCACTAAATAACATGCATAACAATAAATGGCTTGCAAAGTTCTGTCAATGTCATGTTGGTGTATGATATTCACAAATGTAGCTGAGCAAAGGTGTGTGTGTGAGTGAGGAATAGATGGGGTGATGTTCATGTGTGCCTTTGTGCATTGTAGAGTTCTGACCCTTGACCAGTGCCACAGCAAGACAAACTTAACAAATTAGTTAATGCACCCTGTGTAGGCTTTATTCGAATTCACAGTACACGTGGAAGATTGCCAATGCATGAGAGTGCTTAACCAAAATATTAAGGGACGGAGCCTCATGCTGCCGTAAATCCAGACAAAAGATCTTCTATCTTTTAAATGAGCAAAAGTGGCACACAACTCTCGACTTGTTCGAGATAGCAATCAGAGGCATAGAATAATCCAGCAGGGACGTCGCGTAATGGCGAAGCAGAAGAAACACATGGAGAATTCAGCGAGAGAACGCTACATACCGGCCCGAAATGATAGAGCTCCATGAGCAAAATAGTTGTAGCATACAGTAGCAACGTGATGACTGAGTACGCACTCAAAGCAAATAGATTAATGGCATATAGCAGCCCGATCGACTTAACAGCCTGCTGAACAGCTGAAAAGTTCGCACGAATTAGACCTTCATGAAAATGACACACTTTAATTTAGCTAAGTCAATTGCGCTTAAATGCTTTTGGGGTAGGAGACCGACGTAGCAGTCAGTAGGTATTACAGCAGTCAATATTATTATTAGATAACTGTTACGTCTTGGCGATCATACAAAATGCCAACTACAAATTCATGTTCATTAGATCGAACTCCGCGTACTATACAGTTTTTGTCGGGGAAAGTATCTGTCACCAAAGCCTTGGGCCAAAAGCAACGTTTACTGCTGGTTTCGAACAAAAGAACAACATCACCAACGTGAAGGTTCCTAGATGGTTGTAGCCACTTCTGGCGGTGCTGAAGCAGAGGAAGATATTCCTTTATCCATCTTTTTCAGAAGCAATAAGCCAGGAATTTTCACAGATCGCCACGAACGTCGATAACCATCGGCTTCTAAGAAGACGCCGGCGGGAAGTGAGAAAGCAAGCCTGCCAGTAAAAATAGACGCTGGAGTTAACACGGATAAGCCTTGGGAATGGTCACTAACTGGCGTTAGCGGTCGGTTGCTCATAATACCCTCGACTTCGACCATCAACGAGTGGGGGAGGGCTTCGTCATCCAGGGAACGCTCGCCAGCAAGAGAATGCAAGATTTTCTTGACAGTTTTTACCAATATTTCCCATGCTCCACCACTAGCTTGGGAGAGTGGTGGATTGTGGGTATGCGAAGCCAGGTAGAAGGGACTCAGTTTTGAAATGTACAGCACGTCACTGTCAGCGCAGCACACAAACTTGGTTAATATTGCATTTATTACGCAGTTTCAGAGAGCAAATATAAAAAATAATTAGCAGGCAAACCATTACTAGTCACCAAACAGCCATGGTGATTTTGTGTGAAATCTGGTGTTGACTCTTCTTCGATCGTTAGTCTTGAGAGCAGAATATAACAGATGGATATTCAAGGGGAGCAGTGAGCCAGTATAAGGCCTCCAAGAGAAATTTTTTTAGGCGGAACAAAACACATTTGGGGCCTCTAAAACTTGCAAAATTATTTTGAAATAAATAAAAATTGAGGCTAATTAATGTGCATCATACTTCAACTGCTGGTTTATTGATTATATGAAACATTACGTTAAAACATAACGGCACTCAATATATGTGACCATATTACCATTTTTTAAACATGACTTTTAAGTGTTCATAGTAAAATCTAATCAAGGAAAAAATCAGAAAAAATCATTTAACTATTATATACGCGATTTTCTGGTATTCTTATTCTCAAAATTTCTAATAACACTATCAAAAGCAACTTGTCTGGCCATGCTAGACTCAATGTTTAATTTTGCTAGGTCAACAAGTCGAGTTTGTGACATAGCAGACCGCAAATAATTTTTTACAAGTTTAAGCTTGCTGAAAAATCATTCAGCAGCTGAATTGTCAATAATATTCTCAAACTAATACAAAAACTTGGAAATAATTCACACAAGCCACACGGGCCACATGGCGGCGACCACTGCTTTAAAGCACTGTTGAAATACTGTAAGTGGTTAGCTTCTGTATGTTTCGAAATCTTCAGATTTCTCTGTATGTCCGCTAATCCTAAACTCACATTCGATTCGACCTTGTATCAGCTTGCGGCGCAAGTTTAACAACCAGCAAAATGCACAGCACACCTTCGCGGTGCACTATAAGCACTTGCGTTCTGCACTACAGTTACTTGTTAATTTCGAACTTTTCCGTTATTATCTTACACATATGCCCAACATTCGAGGGCTACTGCTGTTGGATCAGATTGTATTGTGAACTGGCATATTTCCAATCAAATGTCATTTGAAGTATCTCTTAGATTAAAACTCTTGGTTTATTAGAGAGAGTTTTTATTAAGACTTGTTTGAAAATGTTTAAAAATGAAAGACGTAAAGGAATATTCAGTTAAATGGACACACTGGGACAGTAATCGCGAATGTCTTGAATTCGACAAAGTAGGCAAACCTTCAAGTTCAACAATAATTACTACTAATAATTATCAATACATAGTATCAGGAAAATGCACTGCCAGCAATTCACATTAAAATACATCACACTTCTTACCAAATCCTTTAGACCAAACCAGTTTTATCATCGGGCGGGATTACTTTCACTATTCCGAGTGTGTTAGTAACAATCACTCAATCGTTCCTTCAGCAGGCCCGTAATTAGGGGGGTATCAGGGGCCGAAGGTCGAATAATCGTGTATAATAATCGTGATGTGACATTGATCCTGAGATGGTTATCGACGAGTTGTTCAAAATGAAACGCAGACTGAATTTTATCTTTTGATTGTGCTCCCAGGTATTTTGTAAAGTCAAAATTTGGCTATTGGTATCCACTGATTTGTTCCTATGAATCCACTTAGGCCTGCATACATTTAGTTGATTTTAACTTATTCAATAGGCATAATCAGTGATATTCTCGAGGACAACATTACACGGCGAATCGATTTCCGCTACTCTTAATGTTCATTGAAAACTGTTTGGTTAACAACAGCTTAATAATGATCACTGCGAAAGCAAACGTTTTCTTGTCTTTGTTAAAATTTATCGATGCCGACTGGTAGAGGATATTTGACGTCATATCCTGTTGTAATAGACCCAAAATTAACCAGTGACATCAAAATGATCTTTGTGCAAAATAGCTAAAGTTTGAAATCTCACGACTTCCCCCCCGAACAAAATTCCTGGCTGCGCCCCTGCGAACGGACCCTCTCCGATGAATGAATCTAAAGAAAAGAACTGACGTTAAGCGAATGAGCTACCTAAGTGTGGACTGCTCGAGATGTCATACATGTGAACATGCAGCCGTAACGTTAGTATGCTTACGACTAACCTTGACCAGAATTGGCCCAAAGTAGTTGACACCTGTGCAAGAAAACGCTCGAAACCCAGGTGTGACGCGACATTTGGGAAGTGGTGCCAAACTTGACCGCAAGCTTTAGCTTTCCACAAACGACAATTTCGACATTTTGAGGTAATGCAGCACTGTGGAGTGTCCATGTACAGTCCAAAACTTTTCCCTGGTCGCTGCAAGCACATCCCACGTGCCACAGTGACCAACTTTCGAATGGTACTGCTGAAAAATCAGCTTGGTCACGTGGTGGCTCTTTGGGAGTATAAATGGGTGTTTGAATGTCTACACTTAACGGTGAATCCTGCAAACGTCCACCGACACGCAAAACACCGGAAACCAACATCGGTCTTAACTTACACGGAGCATTCGGAATACTTTTGCCCAAACTCGACCCCTGCCGAGTAACGTTCAGCAAGCCGTCACAGTCACTGAGCACGCTTCTTACGTCATTGAAGGCTTTTTGTTGAGCAAGCCTTAGCAGATCCAATGAGGCTGCGTTCGTCTCCTCCTCAGTCAGGAAACAGGACGAAGAGTGTGTACGATCCTTATGCTTGTCGGGAAACTTCCACATGATATGCTTCTTGAAACGTGTCATCCAAGCTGTTGCATTTACAAGTTTTGTCCATGTAGAATAATGGTGAATCAACACAGAAATGCTGGGATTTACCTGTGGAGTGGTAACATAAACAAATTTTACTGGTTTTACCTCACGATCGTCACCAGCAACTGGTGAAACTGACAAACGGGCAGGTAGTGAAGGCCAGTAGTCTTCAGGTTGCCACAAGAATCTGGTCCCATGAGCCGAATGTTGCATTCTTCTTCTGACATTGTTCCCCTTGAAGCGAGGTCAGCAGGTTTTTCCTGGCCTCAACGTACCGTCATTGAGAAATCTGAGAACAGACATGGATAATGAACAGACGATTAACAACAATCACAGAAACGAGATCCATTCTCAATAGAACGTAAAACTGTTGTCGAATCAGTCCAGGACACGGTTTGACCAAGCTCAACTTCCAAGTTCTTTAGTTATGATTCGAGCTAGTTTAACGGCGAGAGTTGCAGCAGAAAGTTCGAGTCGAGGTATAGTGACCGTCTTTATCGGACACACGCGTCACTTTCCTGAAACAAACGTACAGTGGATTGTGGAACCACGCACTACTCGGGTGTAACAAACTGCACCATAGCCTACGCCGTTAGCATCGCTGAAGCAATGTAGTTCCAGCTGCGAATCGTCCCGACCAAATCCGAACCATCGTGGAATCGAAATTGATTGTAACTTAGAGGTCGGTAGCGCTCGAACCCAGCGCATCCAAATATCTTGAAGAGGGAATCCCTTCGTCCAATCCGAAGTTAAGCTGACATAATCTCTGCAGCAGCCTCTGATTGGAAGAACAAAAAGTTGAATCATACCAAATGGATCAAACAGTTGACTCGCCTGCGACAATACTCCTCTTTGAGTGATAGGTTCCTCGCGCAGGCTGACGTGAACAATAAACTGGTCGCTTTCGACGTTACAGTGGACAGCTAGAGCTTCACTTTCTGGAAGATCGCCAAGATCGAGATCTTTCAAACCAGGTGCAAGTTCATCGTGGCAAAATATCGAAAGCACTTTTCCTGCTGTTACTAGAGAACTTACGTTAGTGTGAAACCACCAGAAGTTAGAAGTAATTTTACCTCATCCGTGAGTTTGATTGCAATGTCCTCGGAGTCCACGGATTTAACGCAGTCGTGGACATAGAATGAGGTCTTAACTGCATAAACTGCTTCTTGGCTAGGATCGATCGCAGTGCCGTCGGCAACTCTCCGTAAGGCGAAGCTCGCACAAGTCGGTGAAGATTTCGCTCCAAAAAGATGAACTGGCATTTCAAAGTCGCCTGGGAATCGTGACATACTATTGTCCGGCCACCACAAAAAAACGTACAGAATCCCAATCATGAAAATGCACTTTCACTTGGAAAAACATGCTTTAATATCGCCTGTGAAAACAAACTTACCTTGGCGAAATCTCAACGACACGCCCAAGAGAGTGTTCGTCAGGTCTGGGCCTTGGAAGCAAGTTTTCATTGAGCGACGGTTTAGCAACGTAGAAATTTAGCAACGCAGTCATGCACAGCGCGAAATTGACCAGAAGTGTTGCACGAATGATGTGGCGTATACCACAATCGCTTCGATTTGTTGTCTTCCTCAGCAAGTACCCTTCTAGCGTATCCGTCGATTTTGTCTTTGTATCAGGTAAAAAGGGAGTTATCTTACTACATTCGAACTTACGTTTCAAGCAAAGGAGTCCTTTTAACGCCATCGAGCGAATGAAGGGCAGGGAAATGCCGGAGTACTTCCAAGGCAAGGGAAGTAGATAATGACCGTCGACCTTCTTTGCCGCCTTGTTCATTAAAGCTAAGAACTGCAAATCTTCAGCAGAATGTGCTCTATCGTCAGCGCTCAACTGATCTTCACAAAACTCATGATCAAACATGCGCAGCATTTGTTTGCATAAACCTTGCTCGACACGAGAAAAATTACCAGAGCAGTCCTTCTAACCTGAGGTAAACATATCTCAGGACCGATCAGCGTCCATCCAAGACCAGTTCTGACCGCTTTCCGCTGCGGGTCCGTTCCACACCTAGAGTCGGTGATTTTATGCGCTTCGAGCCCTGCAGCACCAATGAGAACTTCTACTTCGTTCGAATGCTCTTCTGGAAAGTGAAAGCCTCGTAAATGCTTGTAGCGTTTAACATCACTGTCTCTTGGAATTTCGGAAGTTTGTCAATAGTGAAACCGTGCTGAGTACGAATGACGCTGGACTCGGCAAAACCTTTTACAGGCAAGCTCATCATGCTACCACGGTGTGAACGCGAACCTGACAAATTAGCCACGTTCTTTGTGACCTCTTTCCCATGTAAACGCAGTTTCTGCATTAAATTGCTTGTACAGAATGACATTTCCGAACAATCGAATTAACGTCGACCCGATCACGGAACTTCCTCTGTAAATGAATAGGTAATGTTCTAAAACAAGGCGTCTCCAAATTACGGCCCGCGGGCCAGGTGCGGCCCGCGAAGCCATTTCATCCGGCCCGCGAAGCCATTTTGTCGATGATGAAAAAATATAATATACAGTACTTACGAAAAAATGTTGATTTGGTAGAATATAACATATCCCGCAACAATTACATTTCATAAGATGTCTGGCCCTCGACATGTTCTGTATTACCTGATGTGGCCCTCGGACGAACAAGTTTGGAGTACCCTGTTTTAAAACTAAACACATCCAACAATGTTTGCGAAGAATTTAGCTCTGTGTCGTATCCCTACTGAACAAGTGTAGTGTGGCAGTTGAACATGTCCGAAGCGAGAATTTCCAGACCGTCTTCATCGGCCTTGACAGAGGGTCCCTTTGTTATACAGGCTAAATGAGCTTTTACAACCACGTGCCTTTTTCCAAATTTGCTTGCAAGTTTATCAAGAGCTCGTTTTAAAGCTTCGGCAGGTGGGCTAATGGTGTTGCAAGACTTTATAGCTTCGTGTGCTTTACCCTGGCACATGTCGATCAAGTTTGCCAGTTGCGACGCTGGGTCAGAAACCTGTTTCATTACGGTCTCTTCAAAACCTTTTATAAAACCGTAGTAATGCAACGTATCTCCATTGAAATTAGGTAGATTTCTTTTGGGTAGAGCAATACCTTTGCGGATCGTTGAGCTTAAACCTTGAATAGTTTCGAAGACCACTGAATTACTCTGCACCGTGTTAACGGCATGCGTGTCATCGAAACTGTGCGACCCCGACCCCAAACAAAAGCGCAGCGTACCTGCTTTCGAGATTAAGGTATTTGCTGAGCTACATGGAGTTACGGAGTTTTATCATAGCTGAACGAAACGCGTTGCAGCGCTGTTTCGGGAGAAATTCCTTAGCTCCAACACTCAAACGTAGTTTCATGTCAAGAACATTAACTGTTGAAGTAACTGCTTGAGGTTTGTAGTACTTGCCGGTGAATATGTAACCGCACACGTAGAAACTGTCGTAGGTTTGCTGTCCACAGCTCTACTCACAAGCAAAGAAACAATGTTTTTACTGCAACCGGGCTCACCTGAATCGTTGTTCGCCAACACATCGCAACGCCGCGACTGACCTTTGAGTTCTGATTTGCAACCAACCGACGACATTGCCACCGACGACATTGCCAACTTGAATTTCTCCATACGAGCAATAGCTCGTGCTGTCTCCAGTTCCAGCTCCATTTGCTTTAGCTGCAGCGCAATCATTTCTTGCCTCCTAGCGATGGAGGAAAAGGAGGACCTTTTTGAGGCCGAGCTACACAAATCACTAGCCGACCGTTCCTTTATTGGTGCACAGTTGCACAAAGTGTTCATAGTTTTCATCACACATCGTTCTTCTGCGACAGTGTTTTTCAACCGGGGTTCCGCGAGTGACTGCCAGGGGTTCCGCCGAAGCAGACCGAAATTGCCTGGGACAAAATTTGAAACCACAGTTCTATGCCGTTGTAGCATTGTAGACACTTGGATCACTGCAAAGGTTCCATGACGCAACGCAAACATTTGCGGAAGGTTGCGCTGGAACATAAAGGTTAAAAAACTCTGTTCTGCGACACAAAGCCGCACACTTCACCTTTGCTTCTTGCTTTTCTGCTTTGTAGAGTTCAATTCACCAGATGGCACTTCACAAGTGTACTTCTTGCAGAGGTCCAAACATTTATCGAATGCCTCATCTAGAAGCTTTTACAGTCACGTTTTGTGCATTTTGTGCAGGTTTTATTCTATTTATTGCGTTGCTGTACATTGTCATTTCCCTGCGTTTTCATTGTACATTCCACGTTTTCTGTCGCATAATGTCACTCACTTCCTATAACGTGATGGTTGGTTTTGCGTTTTTGTCTATGTACGTCATACTGCTCACTGTTTCTTGTTATTGGTAAATTGCATGTTGTATGTCGTTAAACAACATTGCGTTGAGAAAGCCTACTTGAATAGGTGGGCGAAACGTCAGCTAAAAGATAATCGCCAGAAGAACGAATTCATCTGCTTGTCACTACCAGAGTTTACCTGCGACGCAACAGGGTTCAGTAGAACTATCTGCCTCTTCAAAGTTTTATTTGCGTGTTTCAGTCGAAACAAGGTCTGTAAGGTGATATCAATGTTTAGCTGCACACAGGTTGCAGTTAATCAATCAATAGGTGCTGAGTGTCATACATTGAAAAATCAACTTCTCTGCAAAGGGAATGCTTGTGTTGTGGGTAATGTCACAAATTTATTTAAAAGCACTCTCATTCCCACAGCTTGCAATAACTACGTCAGAATGGAGCAAAACATGAAGGAAAGCATTTTCGTAACCAGCCAATTTTCATTTCCCGAATGTTTGTTCTGTATTTACCATACGAAAAACGAAAAAGTGCAGCAAACAAACAAAAAAATTACGGTCGATTGGTGTCCAGTGATGCCAGGTTATTCTACAAAAACAAGCAAGTAAATCTGAAAAACAAGGCCAAAATGCGTTTTATAGGAAAATTGAACAAAACAAAAACAAGCGAGTTAAAAAAAAAAAAACAGACAAAACTGAGAAAACAAGCCCAAGCAAATTTACACAATAACATTTCAGAAAAAAACAAGCCCACATTCGCGAGAAAACCGCAACACTGACGTGGCGAAAATACTCTTGTCATAAGAACGATTAGTCTGCTCTGCTCATGAACATTTATTCAAAATAGCGTATACTCATTCTTACTTGGTGTCACTCAAAAGCAGTGGCGGGTTTAGGGTTGGGGGGCCCGAGGCAAGACTAAAAAGGGGGCCCTCTGATGACGTCATCACGCTCAGCCAACCGTGATAATCATTTTGGTTTGCCAAAGATACGGCCATCCAAGGATATGCTCCTGAGACTACGGCATAACTGAAATAGCAGAAGGAGCAAATGTAAAAGGGTGTTCATGACACACAACTTTGAAAACACTGAAAGTTGGGAAGAAGAAAATGTCCTACAATTTAAAAGATGTAGTGTGGTCCCTGCTATGACAATTGCATGTTGTCTTATTTTCTGATGTAAATGCTCACTAAGGTACAACATGACAAGAAAGGAGATATTTGTCCAACCTTTTCAACTCAGAGACATAAAAAATACTACTTTTTGTTCATCTGTGGCATTTTCATAAAATTACCAATATAGTAAATACTTCAATCTCTAAAAATTATCATTTGGTAGCCAATAAAAAATTATCATTTGGTATACTTAGGCCTATTTGCTCTTATTTGATAGGGTCTTTTCAGAACTTTTTGGAAGAAATTTTCACCTACAATTTTTTAGGTATAGAGGTTGGTTTGAAGCGTTCTTTATTTGCTCATTGAAGACGGTGGTGAGGTCGCTTTGAAAGGACGGTACTTGCACATTACAATTGCTGTTGGTAGCCACTCTGAATGCAAGGTACTTGCACATTAAAGTTGCTGCTGGGGGCCCCTTTGAAAGCAAAGTACTTACACAATACAGTTGCTGTTGGGGGCCCCTTTGAAAGCAAAGTACCTGCACATTACAGTTTCTGTAGGGGGCCCCTTCGAAAGCAGAGTACTTACTTATGATCTGCTTTGAAGTACATTATATAAGTGAATAATAAGTTTTTCAGCAAAAATATGGAAAATTTACGCGCGTAACACCTCAAGGGGGCCCCTAAAAAGGGGGGCCCGAGGCAAGTGCCTCTCTCGCCTCCCCTTAAACACACCACTGCTCAAAAGATGTATTAAAAAGAAAGTGGACAGAGTTTTTTATCTGAAGAAATGAAAAAGTTGCGTTGGTAGAGATTTTACG
>Ga0210059_1000353_pt1 | contig 55831 bp, 31 predicted proteins | sample Ectturendosymbi2_FD_188042 | JGI IMG/M metagenome (GOLD analysis project Ga0210059, IMG submission 188042) | Ecteinascidia turbinata endosymbiont from Florida, USA - Sample 2 (SPAdes) (version 2) | ecosystem: Host-associated > Tunicates > Ascidians > Unclassified | place: Key West, Florida... | reverse complement strand
CGCCTGGTACGAAACTAGAAACGATCTGACATCGACGTGCGATACAAACGACCAGGCAAAGCAATGCAATTCAACGCGGCACGTAATCAATAAGCGGACTAATCAGTGCAGGCGCAGGCAACCGCTGGCATCGAAACCGTCACAATATGGTATCACCGCCATAGTTTCAAAACTACAGAAAAACAAAAATCTGCGACGTTTATTTTAGGCTGCGGCTGAAGCTGCAGACAATGGTAAGTTAGACAGTATCTGTAGCACGCCAGAGATATCAGAGGAATTTTTGCGATAGTCTTGAAATGAGGGTCACATTACCATGAAGTGCAATACAGCAAGCTGGTGAGCCAGAAACAGCTGCGAAAGGCGTTACTCCTTGGTTTTGCTTTCGGTTAGTGACTACAAGCGCTTAGATACAAGTTTGTATTTCATTATCGCTGAGTTACACACGGAGCTTAAACCGCAGGTAAACGTCAGCCATAATATGAATTCTCCAGCATACTATACACAACATTTGACTAAGGAAATGTCAAAAGCTTATTAACCTGAAAAAATTTGTTTCGACTTTCGTATTGGGTTGGCATTTGCCCCTCCCCCCCCCGGCTACGCGCCTGGTTCAATAGAATTAAGTTAATATGTCCACCTCGGGCCAATCGATTTTGGATGAAATAAGCGTTGTTCGTCAAAACGTATTTTCTTTAAACTACAAACATGGGCGTCGGTAGGGGGGGAATTGGCCCCCTTGGAATTTGAAATTTGACATTTTCCTATCAAATATTTAGCAAAAAAGGTCGTTTTCTCAGTTTCAAGTTGGTAAAATCAAATTTTGCCACTTTGGACCCCCCTGGAAAATTATTTTTGGCTACGCCTGGAAAAATCACTTTAGCCCCCCCCCCCTGGAAAAAATCCTTGCGACGCCCATAACCACAACTGAGCAGTCCCTATGAAGCAAAATTTAATCAAAAAACAAAAAAAACTTGGTTAGAAAGGTGCGGGAGCAGGCAAAATTTCTCAAATGCCTGTGGGTGGGTGCGGAGAGGATGTAAATTTTGCTGGTGCGTGGCTAGAGCGGGTAAAATATTTAAACCAGCCCAGGACTCTAGGATGTTTTAACCGTAATCTATTGTAATGCATTACATCTCTGGGCTGTAAAATTACACTACTATTAAGATGTCACAAAACCTTGACCACAAAACGCTTGCGATGAGGTGGAAAAAATTATGTATGTCTATTATGCATTGCCTTTTTAAATTGTCGTGCTACAAAAAATAAGAAAAAAATAATGGCGCAAGTCATTAAAGGACATTTTTTAAATATAAGCACTACAGTATTTTCTAAGACGTAGTAGCCCAATTCAACATGAAGACAAACCTTGAAAATGACGACGGTACGGTAACCATGATAATGAAGGTTATTCACAGGACGCCGGAGAACGGAGGCATTGCCCCCTCCCCTTTCAAGAAGGGGCAACGAGGGCGGAGATGCCTTTTCAAAACAGTATCATAGGTCATTTCATGGTCTACCAAGATCCACTGGAAACAATTTTACTGCAGTTATTCGCGCACCCAAAAATTTAGAATGGTTTTCGAGTTATTATTTTTGAGGTCAACATAATAAGCTTTCTTGTTGAGCAAAAACAACATAATTGGCAAGATTTTTTTGTTTTTTATAAGTTTTCATTGCCATCAGCTCTTTTACTGCTCCCCAGCCGTTGCTCCGGCGTCCCTGGTTATTTATTTGCAGATGTGTACGTTGCGTAATCTAGCTTAATTTTTCAAAACAGTTTCAAAAGAAAAGATGACATCCGCTCAACTTCATTCATTGTGTTGTTGTCAAGCAAGTATTTAATCTTTTAGAAAATTTACTCTTAACAAGCGTTTCATAATCTACGCAAAACTGAATAATCCTTGAGCTTGTAATTGTTGCTTTAAACATACATGTATGTTTCGATTTCAAAAATTTTGTTGTTGGTTGAATAAGTTACGCCTCAAATAAATAATACCAAATAACGTGGACCTGACTTTTAGACGTATTTATTATTTGCATTTGGTATAACGTCAGGAAATACACAGTATATAAACACCAAACAAAAAATAACATTTTCAAGGTGATGAGTGAGTTGCTCCAAAAGTGACATATAATGTTCGCAACTTTTGACGAAAGAATCTCCACACTAAACAAACGCTGGAAACATAGCAAATGCAAGCACTTTTAAACAATGTGCAACGCTCAGATGCAGGCCCGTCGCCAGGAATTAGCAGCAGGGGGGCCAAAAACCAGAAGGAGGGGCCAAAAAACAGAAGGGGGGCCACATTTTAAAAATACAGTACTGGATGTATGTAGCAACCGGGGGGCCAAACGTGAAATGGGGGGGGCACCGATTTCAAATGGGGGGCCGGGTACCACTGGCCCCCCTGCTGGCGACGGCCCTGCTCAGATGTCATGTTACTTTCACGACACGGCAATGGCTGACCAGTTATAAAAGGACATGTTGTCTAAGTTTTACGTAATAGACCTGTCGCATCTGCAAATGTCACGTCAGCGAACCACTTTTTTGTGAAACATTGATATGCTTGAAAAATGTGCAAAGGCATTTTTTCCTGGGGATGATACAACAAACTCATTTTTGTGGATAGCAAATTAATATGTATGCTGTCCATTTAAATCAGCCCTGCCACATTTTTTTGGCGACAGACACGTTTTTGCGCGTTTAGGTGCGTTATCATTGACAACAGTAAAAGCACAAATATACATATGTTTTACTCATTACATGATTTTCATTTTTTAAAGAAAAGCATGACCATGAAAAAGAAAAATGTCAAAACGCTTTCTTCGAGAATAGTGCAAAAGTCTGGTTGACTCACGCATATCAGCCAAACAAGCCGTGTTTTCAGGCGGAACACTCCACGGGGTGATTTTATGTAGACGCAACAAACGTCAGTTCGTTAAACGATCAATCTTTTGTGATAGCGGCAAAGACCTTGAAGGCTCCGCCGAAACAGTGCAGTGTTAACGTTGAGCAGTAGGGTATTCTACCTCAAATCATCGGTGCGCTGCTTGTACATGCCACAGTGTCGGAGTTTGGAATAGTTGTCTTAAATCACTTCTTTGAATAACCTCCACCCTTCGAATAAGATTTGTTACAAGTTTGAAAAACTCGATTTCTCCATTGTCAGAGCGACTCTAAATATGTCAAGCGTCTTTCATTTAATTTTGCGGTTGGTTACAATCATTTTCTAACTTCTAAACACTCATTTTTATTTAAGTCGAACTTGGGTATGTTTTGTCGTAATAGTTCTTTGAAATTTGCTTTTCAGAAAAAATTCGCAAAATCACTAAACTTCCTATGAATCAGTTTTTTGCATATTCCTATTAGGAGCGTTTGCTAAATGGTGACTGATCAGAAAATTTTGCACTTTTTGGAATCAAAGAATGCTGATGAGCAAAATCTTCCTAATGCTGCACTCATGTGGATTGCGTTTCTTCTTGCACATGGGCTTGTGCCGCTAACATTGCATTTTGCCTCCTTTTTAAATCGCAGCTCTTCAGAATTCTTATTGAAATAAAGCTCCATCTTTGAATGTCAGGGTAAAAAATGGGTTGTTGTAGCTTCCAAATTATTTCGAAAGATCAGCCTAAATCAAATGCAAGTTTTGCTAAAAAATGTTTTTTTATAACAAATTTTATTGCTCGTTTGGTCACAACCTTTTGTTGGCAGCAAACATTGAGAAAAATGTTTGTTTGCTACATTTTGCAGCTTGTAATAGAAATAGGCTTTTCTCTTATCCATGAGACAGTGTTTATTTTTTATCCCACCCTATGGTAAATTTTTACAGACCCACCCCGTTTAATCCCACCCCAACTGGTAATACGAAATTATATTGCATCTTGTGCATGTCTAATTTCTAGAGCGGTTGGTAAGACACCCCAACCCTAATTAAGGGCCACGGTTGTGAAGGGGGCTAATAAAAACTACGTGACTCGTTTTCGGTTGTCACATGAAAAAAAAACTCAACAGCCTTACTGTATTTTCCGGTGGTCTTGTGTTAGTACGCCATGGCCCACTGAGCGTCTAAGTCTACAATAGTAATTGCTGTGCTGTGAGCATATAACTATGGCATTCGATTTGGTAAAATACCTGCTACATGAGATTATATATAACGTAAAATCTACTATGCGATAGCAACAGCAAATATGTCTATATGTGAAGGAAGAAAGACAATACATTCCTGTCAAGATTTATTCAAGTCAACTAGCCAGTACATTGAAAAGCGTTGAATTCTCATTTATTCAGCGCTTTTCCAAATTAACTAGTCTCCACTAAAGTGACACAAGCGAGGCAACCGAGAAAATTTCTGGAAATCAATCTCACGTAACACTACGCATCGTCAGTCCTAAAATCTGCAAACAGTGCTTACCTGTGAAACGTTGAAAGGCTAAAGCAAGAGCACAGCATGTAAACGAATCGAAGACTAGAATGAATAAGTCATAATAAAAGCTACGGCAAGTACAAACTGAAAATTACGTCGTTGCCAAATAATAATCGCTTTCACTGTAAATTCAAAACCACCTGATGTCAATTATCGAGCAACGCAACAGACCCACACTGAGGGAAACACGCCATAATGACTTAAGTAGGGCGTTGGTTGAATGCGCAAGCAGGGTTGCCTTCGAAATTTGGCAGCCGTACTCCAGGAAGCACCATTAAAATTGAATGCTAAACGCTGCGATGGGAGTTAATAACATTGCTAGCTGACTGCTGTTGTTTGAAAAGGTGAAAACAAGACAACGAACAACGCAAAATGGTGTAGGAATTATTTCACATGAGAGAAGATCATGCTTTGAATACGAATTCGTGCGTTAAGTTTGTGAAACCATTTATCTTCACAGGTACCCAGAGAGTAAAAACATGGGTTGTTCTAGGAAAGAAGTAGGCCTTTTCAAATGAAGCTTTATTAGACCTGATTAGCACAGATTTCAGGTCACTTAATGCAATTTCTACAGAATAACCAAATGCTTGAGTGGTCGAGTGAGGCTTCGGGAAAGTGAGAATAGCAATCAGGGTAAAGTTCTTCCGATTTTTATTAAGCCGACTTTTTCACTGGATGCGAGGAAAGTTAAATTTCCTAAACGCAAAAAAACACAATTTTGGAGACTTTTCACAGTTTTGAGGGAGACGTAATTTTAAAAACCTTAAATGCTGGCATGGCCACCGTCCCAGTGGGACAAAATTCAAGTCCACTGTTCCAATTCATGGGACAAGTCCGATGGAAATCCTATTCCACGGCCAAACCTAAATAAATCGAATCGCACGACATCACAGCCCTCCATCCGTGATACACATATGATGTAAATGTCTCGGGTGGTCGATGGTTTACAAAATAATTTTGGTTGAAGTGTGGGTGAGCCCAAATGTTGCTGTTGATGCAATTGTCTTGTTTTGTTGTCGCCATCGCAAAAAATAAAATAGAATATGTTTTCACCAAGTTTCTTGTTTGGGTACATACACCAAAGCAAAAAAGTAGCTGAAAACCTATCAACTTATATCAATTTTTTCAAAAAGCATCATCTGTTGTTGTTTTAGTGTCTGTTTGTATAGCAGTCCTCTGCAAAAATTGACTCGAAGCCATTCATTTGGTTGTTAAAGTGGTGATACCCATCAGTCAGGTACTTGACAAGCTCTAGCAATGACCAAACATATGAAGGCATGGTTTAACTGTCTTGAACTAAAACCGCCAGGTAAACAATCACGATTTCGTTTTGCTCCACATCGCTTATTACCTTCTTCGTTGCTTTTATTGCCACATCGCCGTAAAGCACGTCTTGAGCTCCAACAGGGGAGTTGATCAACGTTCCAGCTGTCACGCTGATGCTGGGAATGCCTGAAATAATTTTGCTTTTAAACTACAGCATCTTTGTGTTTGTGCTGTTTGCTCCTAAACATCCATGAGGCTCAAGTTCTTTGCAGGTTTAATCAAAATGAAAACATTGATCAATTATTTTTCTGAAAGAATTTTATTTCGTTTCTAACAATTCATTACGGTTAAATAATGAACCGCGATAGTTGTTATGAAATCAAAAATCAATTTCAGTAAACTTTTTATTCTCTCATGCTTAACATCAAACGCTATTCAGTGCAATCACCGCACTTGCAATGCGATTAATTCCAGCCATGGAAGAAAAAGAAGCACCGAGATTCTGTAGATTTGAATTCACGTTTGCAGCAGCAGATGTTTCTTCATCTAACAATGCAATAATAGCAACAATAAATGAGAGCAAAGTAACTGCAATCAATGTTTCTAAGAGAATGGAGTGTAGCAGTAGGTACCTACTATTAATTTGAACATTTATGATAAATGCGTTGGGTTTGCAACTCATGCAATCTTTAAATTTTTTCATACTTCTGATGTCCTTAATCTACTGTGACGTCACAATTCCGCTGCGTCGGATCCGGCAACTCATGTAGGGTTTCTAAGTAAAGATGTTCGATTTTGAGTTGACTTTTCATCCTCTCAACAATGTACATTTCGAGGCCGTTTTACTCATCTACAGATTGTTTGTTTATTAGTTCGTCTCAATTTCTTAAGTATTTTTCAAATTATGCATCAATTTAGTATGTATTCTCAGAGGAAAAAAGGATTCCTTCTCAGCAGCCTGTGGGCACTGTTCTCGCCAGTCTGTGCTGCAGTGGCAGAAAACCGGCGATTAAGAACTTTGCCATGGAAACAGTCAGTACTTAATCTAAGATATAACTGCGTCTAGTGCTGTTCAACTGGATTCAAAGCTGTTTTTGACGTGCAGCTTCCTGGGTCACGCAGCGATTTCCGAATCATGTTGGTGTCAATTAGTAGTTTAAGTTAACGCACGGACTGTCAGCAGGAATATCTATTGCCAGTGGTTGAACGCCAGATATGCCTTTGTAAATCTCCAATCAAGTCAAAAGTCTCTCGTCAATTCATCGAACCAACCTAATGCAGTCCCTTTTCAACGGGGGGGGGGCTTTGGTGGGCTTAGCCCCCCCAAACAAAGCTCCAAGCCCTCTCAAATTGAAACATGAACCACTATATATCAGTGGAGTTTTTGAGAATGTCAACTCCCCGCAGAAACGCAAAGCCCCTTCCTGAAAACGTTCTGGCGACAGTTCTGACCTAATGCAAATTTCAATTCTTGTTAAATTTTAACTGAAAGTCCTCAACAAAAATTCACGATGACAAATTTTCAGAAGAGAAGTTAAGATTCGAACCGAATGCTGAAAACAGCTTTAGTAGCGAAACCAGTTGTTTCAAAGGTGAAACCAGGATCCAAAATAATTAAGCTGTTCTTCGTTTTTTCAGATGTTTGCTGCGTTTAACTCTTATTCGCTTGTAAGCTGCTGAAGCTTTTTGAAACGCTTTTATGTATGGTCGGTAGAACAGCGGCTGGGGTAGGATCCGAACACATTAATATTTTTCAAGGGGTGTACGAGACATTAAATACCTTCCCACTAGTTTACTGAATTTTTAGTTTATGCTTATAAAGAACATTATCTTGAAAATTCCCCAGGTAAAGCGAGCTTATTTTCACCTCAACCTTACTTCATCGTAATACACAAGTCACGAAGTTATTTTTATCACTGTTAGCCTGATAGCGTGCGCAGCAAAACTTAAAAATGATGCGTATTTCCAAGTACATATTACTTGCACAAGAATTTGGTTCCTGGAGTCCATTCATACAAAGTCTTACGAAAGGATTAGTTATAAACACTTGAAATCATTTGACAAGTCAGAATCGTTAAATCTGTAAGGTGCTGTTTGAAACTTTGGGACCAATTCTGATTTGAGTTTTTGCAATGCAATTGTGTTTCATGGTAAATCATCTATATTTTTGTGTTGGTGGCGTTCACAAATTATCAACATATCTGCGATACAACCATATCTAGTGCAGGTGCGTTTTTGCATTTCAATCTTTCTTAAGTTGTCCAATAAAAGGCATTCTAAGCTTTAATGATCAATGATTACCTTTCACGATGAATCAACCTATTGTAGGTTAGATCAGACCCCGGATCTCCACTATAAAGTTTATTTCGGCGCCCCTACAGTTCTGTTCTTTGAAGAACAAAAACGCATTCTATGCAAATAAGAAAGCAAAACTGCAGAGGTGGTTTCACAAACTGCAGTGCTTTCCATTAGGCAGGATCATACCGTTTACCAGGAAAGCGTAACTTTGTAACACGTATAACACCATGTGCGAAAAACGTGTTTACGACACAAACATCAATAGACGGCTTACACAAGAGCAAAATTTACAAGAATTCATTCACGTCAATGCACATGCAGAGTTTCAGCAGAACATTCCGTGGACAGTGTGGACTTCACGTTCTGAAGGTAATACTGTGAATTGTTAATTATCTAGTTAGGCTCAGAGATGTCATTGTCATATGCATGTCAGACTATAGTTAAATAATGGTCCAAATGAGCTGATTAAAACTAGTGGATTTTCTTGATTGGCTTTTAGTTTACGGACTCCCTAAAATGGATTTATGGACTCCTTAGGTGTTTACGGACCCCAAGTTAAAAACACTTGCGCTATAGAATTTTCATGTTGGACAAACTTTGTTTCTCCTACGGAGTTATTATGCACAATGGCAAAGCTATAGTGAGATCTCGTTAGGGTTTATTTTCATTGGTACACAACACAGTACAAAGAAAGAAATGGTGCCATGCGGGTGATTTCCAAACGAGTGTACGGATTCCGCTGTCTGAGGTAGTGTTGCAACCTCTCCGGTGGCGTTGCGTTGATTGTGTGATTCACCACGAACGGGATGTGCGTGAAAAACAACACCATTATATATGTAGCGCGAGCAAGCAATAATAAGAGAGATTGCGAGCATGATCTCTATTGTTGCTTGTTGCCACGGTGCGAAGCTTTGCGCACTTGCCGCTCGGGTTTCCTCTTGCAACAGTAGCACGCGCTGCTGTGTAACACACTCAAAACATTCTCGGTGTAATTAACTACAGTATAGTATTTCACGAAGCACGGCAACATACACAAAAAAGACCTGGCAGACCTTACGCTCATATTTCGATTTTCTGAAGATCTCAAAGGGAAAGATTTTTGAAATCCACTTCAAAACTTGTACCTGTTTGAACTATTGTTACGCCAGTGAGTAAACGGTGGCGTTCCCAACCTTTCTCTTACCATGTACCCCTTCACCATTCCGACAGATGAGCATGTACCACAACAGCATTTCAACAGATAAGTATGTACCCCTTCAGAATGTCGACAGATGTACATGTACCCCTAAAATTTTTTATGAAAAAATAAGTTTTCATGATTATTCACAGATATATTTAACAATAAGCACATAATGACTTTTGAAAACAATATTAATTGATATATGTATAAATATTTGGAAATAAACAATACGTAAATATATTTCTATCTTGTATTGCTAACCTTAAATGTACCCCTTCGGATAGGCAAATGTACCCCTGGGGCTACATGTACACCAGGTTGGGAGCCCCTGGTGTAAACAGACATTGTGCAACTGCAAGGCAAATAACACGGTAAGCTCGATCCCAAAAAGCCATGCATTGTCTAAAAACTTGGCCCATCAAATCCAATGGTAGCTTTATGGTGGAAAGAAATTGCTCTTGTATTCAACTATTATGACAATATTGCAGCCTACTATAGGGGGCAGCATTTTCGCAGAGAGGCAAGGGCGGCAGATTGTGTTTATGCTCCACTGGTTACCCCTAACTGTACGTTATTCGTGTGAGCAAGAAATGCGCTTGTGCAATTTTTACCAGAAATTTTTAAAAATTTGCGAATTTTTTGTTATGCTCATTTACAAGTAATAATTCCTCCATGTCTTTTTTATCTCGTTATGAATTATGTTCAATAGCGAATGTTATTTTGACCGTCGCCCAACGAAAATGTTAGACATAGTGATTTTAGTGACAACGCCCTTTAATGTCCGTGCAAGCCACAATTGTGGCTTTTAGGGACGTTTCTGGCTGAGAATCACTGTCCTGGAGTGTTCAAACTCAAACAACGACCTCCTAATGGGGCATATCGTCTGGCGATTTTATGTGATGGAACCATAAACAGGTTCTGAATGCATGTCCCGATGTCTCATTGGACCAGGTGGAATGAGCACAAAGATCGACTTATACGACAACTACGATTGGTCTTTCAGAGAGCTCCACACTTTGGTATCGCTGGGGTCTGCACAATCTATGATTGGTTAAAAAATCGTAAAGAATCAGGTGCATCCACAAGTCTGTTTTAAACGTGAGCTCTATTTCGAGCATTTCGGTTAAATCGTCTTATTCGCCAGACTTAAATCTGTGCATTGCTTTTGAATGATTTAAACTGATTGGTGCTTTAACGCAATAGGCACTTATATGTTTGTATCAGATTTAACCTTGAACGCGAGACGAGTTTATTGGTGCACTAAGTGGCTGCACACACGACCATCACTTTTTCAACAAAATGTAAACAACAGATATCGATGAAATGAGAGATCAAATGACCCAAACAAGGAAACAAAAACCTGTACCAAGCAACATTTACCTGTTGCAATGGAATAGCTCATTCAACGGAGCCCTATAATTGCATTGCATTTCCTTTTTTCGTTAGGAAAGATCTGTCTTGAAAGTCATACAGAAGCTTGTCATATGAGCTTAGAAAGAAAAATTTAGCCATACAGGATTTAGTTTTGGGATCTGGTTAAGAAATCCTTCGGAACTTCTGGTCGTTTGTTCAAGGACTTCAAGGGTATATGTTATTAAAAAATATTTCAATGACAATATCAAATGTGTGAATGAAATGCAGTAAATGTTAGGAGGCATTAGAAAATGCTTCTAAGCAAGACATAAAAATGTCTGATAGAAATGAACTTTTCGAACAAAGCTTTGATTTAAACCAAGAAAGTTTCCTGATATAAGAAACCAAGCGGGGAATTATTGAAAACGTTATTACAAATTGTGCTGTTGTTGATATTGCTAACGCATCCTTAAGCGTTCTTTGACTGTACTTGTGCTCAGTCATACCCTGAATAACAAAGTTGTGATGTTGAAAACCTCCTGATGTTATACTCTTGCAAGTAATTTCAAGGTTTTGCTTCATGCCATTTTAATGCAGAAGTGAACTGCGTTACAGTACACCTTTATTGCTCATTGATCACTCACTTAGGCTGCTTTCGTCACTGCTTGAATCAGACGTACTGTTGACGTCATGGTCACTGCCTCCGATTGTACTTTGCATTGGTTCTGCTTCAATTTTTTGTGCATCTGTCAAAAAGCACAAAAGCATTTCTTTCAAAAATTGTTAAACACTGAAACAAATTATAAATTGAAAATATGCTGCGCGTAAGTATTAGTTGTGACTGATAAGTCCTGTGAGCTTTGCTTCTTCGTGTTCATGACCTTGATTCAAAATGCGTTACTAAGAGACGAAAAGTTACGTTAAAAGTTTTGCTTCTGGTCAGTGAAGTGAATCCAACTTGATTGACACTCGGCGGAACACTTGTTCAGGAGGCGCACGGGTTCAACTGAAATTGTAGTTTGATAAAACCTAAATCAAGCATGCGCTTTTGAAAAAAATTTAAGAATGCAAAACTTTACAACTACTTTCAAGCTGCGATCTCTGCTGCAAACGTCCATGGATTGTTTTTTGTCGAAGCCTAGCTTCAACTTTATTACAAGTATTACGCACATGTGCCAATTTTTCTAATAAGCTTCGAACCGATAAGCCTAAAAATGCATTTGCTTATTCATCATTCACAAGACTTTTTGCAAATGTTAGCCCATTTAAGCTCAACCTAATAATAATTTGTTGCTAAGCTAATTTAAGTCATCACTGTTAAGTCGTATTGAAATTTAGGTTGCTTTGAAAATGGATTAGTACAATAAGTATTCTTGGTCTTATCCTATTTGCTTTTGTCTTGTTTCCCCATAATTGAACGAATCTTGTTTCAAAATAAGGTTTTTATTAAAGCTTTCCTAGGCACTGGCAAAATGCCATTTATTCCATTTTCATATTTACCTAGCACTTTTGGTTGAGAGCTATAGATATCCATACACTCTCAACTAAGTTGACATTTTAAGCTTCTTGCAGCACTATTAAATTTCTTTATTCAATAAAGCAATGAACGTACAAGTGCACAAGTTCACTACCAAAAGCGCAACAAGCTTTATGGGATACCTCAATTATACTATGCGCTATCGATCTCATCTTTTTCAGAAGCACTCAGTTGAAAAATGGCTAAGCTGGGGGAGACACGCATGGCCAGGGACCGAGTTTCTGGACTGGTAATCAGAGTAGCCAGAGAATATGGGGTAGCCTTGGTTGTCCAGACGCAAGATCAACTCCTAAACGTACTGGCAGGGGTCGTCTCATCTTGCTGATGAAATAGACCCACTCTTCCATGAGTCGAACAGGGATATATAGAACTCCCGAACTCCAAGAGAGTTATAGATATCCCTGGTTTCGACTCCCACTTCTGAAACCACGTTTTTTCGACATTTCATAATGCTTCGAAAGATGTAGGCTAATATCTGTCGCGAAAGCAGCGAAATATTGATTTTGGTACTGTGCAACAGCATGCGCATTTGGAGAAAACACAGGAACATCAGATAACAACACATGCGAGAGATTGTCCCTGCACCTTCTCTGTACACCGCGCCAAGAAGGAAACCGGCATTGTCAATACAAGATCTTAGCCGAAGTCCAGACCTACCAGCCTCGAAGCGGACGTACTAACCACCAGGCCACGACTTGGTTTCTAAAAGAAAGAGTTCTACAGCTGTAAAGCAACGATGTATCGGAAACAAAGAGCAGCGGTATGCAATCAACGCGATGCGCATTACCAAGATGCAATTGATACATCCATGCAAGGCATACCTATAGGTAGCAGTGTTCCCAGTTCTTTTTATGTTGCCACTGTATGTCTTCAACAAACTCTTTACTAAGTGCCAAGTGGTGCTTACACTTGGACAAATTAGGTTAACCTTTGAATAGGGCTATTAAGTGTTTCTTCAGCTCCGAATGATCTTGGAAACATGCCATTTTTTAACTGTGAGTGTTCGTAGCGACAAAAAACTAGTTTCTACCTAGCTGTGAATATTTTGTTACTTCCTATGAATCCAAGTGCTGGCTATTTAGCACTATGTCTTATATGACCACAATCCCTGTGTTTTTTTATGAAGTGGCTAACTGAGCTAATTCCAAATGGCTGATTGAGCCAAAACTATGTCTACTGCAAACAATATTTTAACTTTCTGAAAATGCAATTTAAAAAAGCATAAAACAAACTTTTACTTTTAAAGCATAAAACAAACGTTTAGTAAGATTGTACTGAAGTTTAAAGCATAAAACAAACGTTTATTAAAATTGTACCAGCTCCAATTTCAGCTTGTCATCCTAACTGAAATTCGAGCTGGTACAATTTTACTTAATTTTAGGTACAATTCTTCAAATTATAGCACATTGGATTCGAGTTGACTTCTCACCTTGGTTTGTGCTCACTACTTGAGTAAAATCAAGCGACTTTGTAGAAAATGTAGATAATGTGGCGAATCGATGATGTGGGGAAGGTTTGAAAAAAACAAAATCTTCCAGGACTGTTTGAACTTCTCCAACAACATCTGTATCTTTCTGCTCTATCAAGAGATTCTGAAGGCAGTCGCGGACTTGAAGCATTTCAGGTCTGTCTTGCGGAAGGTGCTTCCAGCAGTTTTGCATTACCTGCACTAATCTATCAATAATCAGCACATGTTTCTCGCTATTCAGCCCAGCTTTGTACTCGTCTATCGTTGAGATATCAGGTCGTTGGCCTTGCTTGACGGCTTCTAGAAAAGCGGCAGCATCGTATCGCACCGGCTCTTCCTCGCTTAGCACCATGTGCATAATTAACGCATAACTGTAAATGTCGTGCTCTTTCCTTGGTCTTGCGTTTAAGTTGGCCAGTCGCTCAGGTGCTGCGTATACCAAAGTAAATTCAGGGTTGCAATTTCTGGACGTGGACGAAGTGGACGTGGTTGTTCCTGTGGCTGAACGAAACTCAGCGCTTCCGAAATCTGAAATTTTCACGTGCAAATCTGCAGTTAGGAGTACATTTTCCGGTTTCAGGTCTCCGTGCACCATATGTTTCTTCGGATTCAGGTTGTGTATAAATGCTATACCATCAGCCGTCTCTGCATTAAGTCTCAGCTTGATCAAAGGACCCACTTCGTTTTTAACATCTATGATGAAGTCGTGAAGATTCCCTCCTGGCATCAGTTGCATCACCAAAGCCATGGAATTCGGCCACTTTGACCATCCAAACAACCGCGCGATGTGCTCGTGATTGGCCTGCTGCAGTACGTTGTATTCGTTCTTGATTCTAATAAAATGAGAAAATTAGTGAAGGTTTCTCACATAGTATTTTTCACTTTGATCAAAAATTTTTAAAGATTCATTCATTCTTTAAATTGTTTTAAACTCGGTACGATCGAACCCCAGAGATTCGGTGAGTCAGCCTTAGTGGTTCGACGGGTCTGGTGCATGGGGCATTTTATGCGCCAACAAATATGTATATATATTTCTTCAAATAGCTTATTTTATATTTACGAAGCATTCGGTGAATGTCCGGATGAAACTTGCGGTATTTGGTGCCTTCAATAAAGGTTAAGAACCACGGCTACAAACGACGTATTTGTGAGTTTCGCTGTAAGCTTAAAGCAACGCGTGTTTTAAATTGTTCAATGTCAGAACAGATGAGCTTGTTCATGTTTCAAGTCGGTTGCATCTGGTCAAACCACGAAAGCATAACAGGTTTATTTCATTTCTATTGCAATGAAGTTGGCGAATATTGCAAACCTCAGGTGCCAAGTTTAGTAACAATTACTTACAGTTGATGCGCGAATCATTGGGTCTGTGACGACCACACAAAGTGTCCGTGAAGACACATGAAAGAAAGAAGTCCAACATATACATTGTTAAGCATGTACATTCTCACAAAAGATTACTGCAGTGATTCGTAATTGAAATGATTTCGCAAGGTTTTTCAATTGGTATATATTTGTTGTTGTGCCTCCTTAAATATTTGCAACCAAAACGTTTTCTACAATGTTTTTCGCATTCAGCGACTTTGACGTATAATCATATGATGTAATCATATGACTATCGAGCTTTGATTGGATTTTAAACCTTGCTGTTTTTGCAAAAACTGAAATGTTAGGACGCGAAGGAGAATTAGCTGAATTTGATCTGATCGAAGTTTGATGATTAGTTTCAATAAACACATGATTCATTTTTCCGGTGTGTTGAGAGAGAATAGCCACTGCTGTGAAAAGAAACAGCTATAATTTTATTACCTTCTGCCGCTATGTGTGAGGCAATGTTTCCGGTCTTAAATATGAAGATAAAATACAGGCCTAGACTTAACGAGGACTATTATATACGAGTTGGCCTGCCAGAAATAGCTCCAGGTATTGATAGATTATGCAGGTAAGAAGCAACCTTTGTCCCATCCGTCTTAATGAAGACGTCAGTTTTTTGTAAGCAAGCTTTGTTCATGTCATTTATTTTTCATTTTGTGTTATCCTTCGGCGCTGGTTGGGAGGAAAAATTGATGTGACCTAAAATTGAAGTTAGAGAACAACACGTTCACAAATGGAGGTCCGTGGTTCGAAAAGTTGGTGAAACCCTGACTTAAAACGAACAATTTATGTCAGATCAGAACAGAATTTAGCGATGTGTTACTTTTTGCAAGAGCGCTGACTGCACAGTGCACAATTATGATTGAATTTGAAAAATGCTTATCAAGTTACTTTTTCTCCAAAACGTCCTTTTTTCTACCTCCACCGGGAACAGCAAAGCATTTTAATGCTATGTCGCCAAGAACTGGGTGTTTTCCGGAGCGAACTGTTCCAAATGATCCAGAACCAAGTTCTCCATCATCATCAACGACACAAAGTATTTCTGAGGCTTTGTATTCTTGCAACTGAAAACATTCGCACATTGACATTGATTCCACGATTTTGTTCAAAGATTTTGCAATGCCTAACTGGTATAGAGATTATATAGGAAGTTTTCCTTAATAAAGTGACGCCGTTTGATGGGGTCCTTTCCCATTTATAGCCATTTAAATAACATAGGCATACACGCCTGAGAACAATTTAGGTTAAACACAATCGTTTATAAAAAAAATGAAAACGCAAACCGCTTTAACACTGAAGCTGATGTGTTTTCAGAAATAGTGCCCATTTATATTGTTTCATGAAAAACAAACAAAAATAACTATTCGTGCTACTCAGTTTTTCTCTATTAAACAAACCTGGTCCATTTCCTGAATTAAGGCTTCAGTCTTCTTCCTATCTCACTGATTTGAACGTAGCACAGTTTTAAATCATTGTCTGGCATTATATCTTTCAGCGTTTTGAGTTGGAAGACAGCAAAGCAGAACTCACAATAGCCATGCGATCATATTACAGGCTGAGAGCAGTGAAAACAATCCCGAAGTAATACTGAGGGCCAGTATCAGTCGGTACAAAATATCAGGTTTCTGTGAGGAGGCAGAAAGAAATGCAATATACGAACAGCAATATTGCGGGTACGCGACTTTTCGGTCTGACCATTTCGGTCTGGCCGTTTCGGTCTGAGCCGTTTCGGTCTGGGCCGATTCGATCTGGGCAGATTCGGTCTGGCCGTTTCAGTCACGGGACATTTCGGTCAGACTATGAAATCTTGCAGAAATCTTACATGTTCGTTTTTTACTGCAAACATGCTTACGTCAACGAAAGGTTTTATTTAAAAAATTACAAACATGATCCAAGATCCAACAGTTATCAGCATCAACGTATGATACTCATTATCATCAGCAAGCAATAAAATCATTATCGACGTTCTGTAATTGAACACAAATACTTCAAAGTCATAATTATAATTCAGATTTAGTCGTCTTATAATAAATATCACGGCCAAAGCAAACGATACAACTGACATCTCGCAAACGTTTCGATAACTACTGTTATCATCCTCAGTGCATAGCAAAAAAACTGCAGTGATGTTGCTGCAGGTTCTTATTGGTTATTCAGATTTAATCGCAGTCATGACTCTTCAAAACGGTGTTGGTATAACTCTTCAAAACGGAGTTGGCTAGCTAGCTTGACATTTTGCCTGCCTATATAATCATTTCAGTAAACATGTACAGAAATATCGTGACCGAAATGTCCCCAGACAGAAACGGCCAAATCGAAATGTCCCGTGTTCGAAACGGCCCAGACCGAAACAGCCAGACCGAAGTCCTCTTCCGCAAAATTGCACAATAGTTTCGCAAAATTTCTTCCATATACATATGTTTTAAGCTTTATTTTAACCACCAAAACGTCTTGCTAAGAACCTGCCCATCACGACTGCTTTCTTTCGAATACACCGCTAAAGGTGGTATGCCTTGCGGTTAGATTTAAAAGAAAGAATTGCAAAGGTATTTAATCAGATTTTCATCGGTGGTGTTGGTGATGCTGCACGGTGGAGCCAGCACAGTAAATTTATTGAAGATATGTCTGGTGTATTGGATGTTTTCGCACGCACAGTTTTTGTCATCAGCCAATCCCATTCTGTAGAGGTGCGCGTTGAACCAGCCGTATGCAATGTGCAAACGGTTAAGCTGGACCAGGATTGCCAGATTTACTTTTTGCCAAGGGGCCAAATCTAGTCCAGAAAAGAGCCAAATTCTAAGGCAAGGGGTCAAAAAACGGCCAACCATTTTTTCCAGATATATCAACAATTACAAAGTCATATGAACCCATACTTAGCAATTTATTAAATGGCAATGTTCCTCAATCACAAATTGTAGCTCAACAGCAAAACAAGTACATTGATGAAAGATCATAACAGAACAACTTAATTTCCATGTGTAGCCACAAACTGAGATAAAATTACCATCCGCAATACTGTAAGTACTAAAGCGATCAACAACAATCTGAACAAAAGCAACAAACACGTGCACCACCTAAATACCAGTAAGTTTGGTAACGTAAAAATTCTCACTGCTACTTCTGCAACTGCAGCAAGTAACACACTGCCACACTGCCTAGGTATTCTGATGAATTAACTTTCACATGGCAACTCAGAAAACTCTACGGATCCTAAGAAAATTTTCTAATCGAAAACCTTCAAAATTTAGAAATTTGGTGAAAATCCGCAATCAGTTTGTCAAAAAAGTGAAAAAATATGGTTTCTCAGAAAGGACCCAGGGTGGTCAGATCTAATTTTTGCAAGTTGACAAATCTGTCCTAGAAAAGGGCCAAAAAGAGCCAAAGGGCCAAACAGAAATTTTTGGGCCAGAAAGTGTTAATTTGGGACCAAATTTCTGCACATTGGTCCCTAAAGGGCCCACCTGGCAATCCTGAGTTGGACCCATGCTTTGCGTGGCACGTTGCATCCTTGTGGAGTGTTTATAAAACTAAAGATATATGGCTTCAAATAGTCTGAAACTGGTGAGGGTGGGGGTATGTATGTATGGTTCTCCATGAACGATAGTAAGAGGAATCTCGAGCGGAATCTATTGGGAGCACCTCGTACGTGTAGGGCTTCATGTAGCAGGTGAGGTGGTCGGGATATTTTGCTTTGGAATGTATTCGTAGTCCGTAGACATGACATGTTTCTTCGAGTAGTGGGGTGCAGAATACCAGAAAGGAAGGTCTATAGGGGTAGATCTTGTGCAACCTGAGATTGTACGCATGGGTTCATTCAACTGGGAGTACAATTTTCATGTATGAATATTTTGGAACCAAGCTTGGGAGCAGTATTCTTCAGGAGCGTATACCAATGTAGTTGCCGAGGATCGGAACATGTTTAAAGAGCATCCCACGACTGATTTGATGATACATCTCGATATCTCTTCGAGATCACTCTTATACTATAGTAACGGTGGTAAAAAATTAAACTGTTTAGTGTTTCCTAGAGATATGGAAATCTCATTTTTATATTTTTGCCCAACGGTGTATATTAATCAAGTTTGTTTTTGTTTCCCTAAATTGCTAAAGGTCTTTTGAATTAGTCAAAGATCTTCTTTTCTTCAAAACATGCCTAAAACAACGGATGCGCCCTCGACACAATGATTGCAAAAACATATTACAGTATAAATCATTATTGCCAAATGGTTCAAAACAAACGAACCATCAGGTAATCGCACCCCATGTTAATTACAGAATTCTCACTACAAACAACAGTAGCAGTGTAGACTTGCTGAAATACCGATTGCACAAGCTTAAACAAATATCAGCAATATTTCATAAAAGAAGAAAAACTTTCTGAAATAAAAATTAACTACAGAGTAAAAGGGTCATGGAGGCTGGGGTAGAGTAGGAGCTGGGTTAAGGGGTGTCAGTCTCATTTCTTAAACGGCCTCAGACTCGCTCACTCTCCCATTACCTCTAGTCTGCTCTGTGCTTAGCTGTTCACAATTGGCCTTTTTCGACACGATAGCTATGATAACTGGAGTACCATAATTGCGGTGTTTGTTTCTCTATGCTGCACAATGCAAATGTCCAAATATGAACGGCAAGCAATGCACTTATTTGTTTCGCTTACGTACCAACAAGTTTAGATATCCATTATATATGCTTTCAGGTACTTCTGCTATTTATTTGGAATGATGAAACGTGGCAGTTTGGTATAATTTTAAATTTGTTGTGATTTTTTAATGTCACTGAAAATGAAAATTCACAGTTTTGTAAAGCTAACAAAGGCTATGGAGTTCAAGAAAATTGTTTGAAAAATATCGTAAAGAAGAATAAGAGGTAATTTACATCAAGAAAGCATTTTGTTAAATACCTGAGAGAAGAGACAAATTATTGAAACATGCAAAGCTTTAAAATAATTTAGCAAAATCATCAGCATGATAGTGGTTTATTAAATTTGTTTTGTTTCAGGTACTGTATTGGTCACAAGTCCAATAAGAATTGATCTCTTTACCAAGAGCAAAAAATACTGTTTGGAGTCATCGGTAATTTTCCGTTTCATAAAATCAACTTAAATCCCCTAGCTAGGGGTTTATTTAATTAATTTGTTGTTTTTCGACCGTAGCTTGCCAATCACTAACGCTCGAAAGCCAATCAAAGGCTTTAAAGATCTGGATTTTTGCCTAGTTTTTTAAAAGAAAGAAACAAAAATTGCCTCTTGAGTTTGGGGCCCTGGGCCCGGTGACGTCATCCAAAAATCCCTAAACCTACCCTAATTATGACGTCACTCACAAAAAAGCTCAAATTCAAAACTTCCCAATTTTTTACAATCGAAACTACAAGACTTTCCGAATTTTAGATGATGTAAACACAGCTCTCTAGCTTTCGGCTGGCGAGGTATGGTCAAATACGTATAAGGCACGATCATGGCTTCTGCGGGCCTTCAAGGGACGCATCACAATTTGTTGTTTAAGTTCACAACGCAATGACGTGAAGCGAAACCACCTGAATTGTTTGAGTAACAATAAAGATGTGCGGGGCAAATCAACATGAAGATCTGAGATGACGAAAAGACAGACAGGAAAAAAACACCAGAGACAAACACAGGCAGATACAGGAAATTCCAATTAATGATTGGCATAATTCTGTAGGCACGTTAGCCAACTGGAAAAGAATGTGAAGGTTTCAATATCGATATACTGCAATAAATAATGAAACTACGAAAATATCACTTCATTTAAATTAGGCAGTTTAGAAATAACCCCAGGGCAACTATAACTACTTTTAATATTTTTAAGTTAAAACTTATAGTCCCAATAAGATCAGGATAATAGCAATACAAGACAATTGTTCTTAAGTACAGACGATTTTGTATCAATCGTACCAACTTGTATAATCAGCCTGAACGCCCTCAGAGAGTTCTGATAAATACATTTCTAGCAAAACGCATGTGAAAGAGTGAAATTGATGAGACTTTAGGTGATTTGAGCCCATACTTTGGGGCCAGCGTATCTTAATGGTTGCTGGGTCTTTTTCACATTAAACCGAGGCAGGAAATAATTTTGTTTTTCTAGTTACATAGAGCATTTGTATTTTGGTCCTGCTAGAAAAAGTACTTACAGACGGTGGTTAGCAGTTTTCCTTTATTATGCTGAAACATAACTTTCCCAATTTCTAGTTCATATATTTTCTTCTTGGCAACTTTCTGGCCGCTGTGTTAGTAGTGCAGTTTGTTAGTGATCTAGATTCGATAATTTTTTATAATTTTGATGCATTTCGTGTAGTGGATTCAAAAAAGTTTTCCAAGCATTTCCCCAACTAAAATAATTCTATAATTGTAAGATGTGAGCATGCAAATGGATAGAAGATACTCAAAAAACCTAATGAGGTGGCAAACATTTTTATTTTGAATGATGCGCCATGATTGTCCTTAACTTTCTGTTGCGATACTGAATGCGTGGTATCCAAGTTAATTTCTTAAAAAATCTATAATGAGAGGCTTCGAAATATTCAAAATTCTTGACATTTGGTACATAATTGGCTTTCTAGCATATCTGGAGTCAACATTATGCCACAAAAAACAAAAAGAGGTCAACATTTCTACCCCAACAAACTCTAATCTGGGGTGAATAACACCCAGTTTGTATTTGGCCATAACTCGCCGCCAGAATAGGCTAAAGAGCTGTTCAAGCCCTCTAAAGACTCGTGAAGATTTGTAGTTTAGACTGCAAAAAAATGTTTAGCTTGAGATCTCGGGATTTTGGTGATGCTTACATAATGAGAAGATGTTTATGCATAACTGTTTTCATTTGGATAATGACGTCATCCTCTGGGAGTCGAACAATCGAGATTTTGTGGCTCAAAGCTTTTTTGGATTATTGGCCATAATACGAGTCTTTAGAGGGTTTGATAGACTTTCTAGCATTTCTGGTTCAAACGTTATGGCAAAATAAGCAGAAATGAATAAGGGAAATCCCCGGAAATTACTCAGCATATTCCCCAGTGAACTGGAGTCTTTTAGCCATAACTTGGGCACCAGAAACGCCAGGAAGTCGATCTAGGGCTCTGAAGATTCATATTCCAGCCTAGACTCCAACCAAACTTTGAGCCACAATTTCGGCTCATTGTCTGGGCAATAACGTCATATAAGAAAAACCAAAAAAAAGCAAAACCTTCCCTCACTCTGACGACACCCACCGAAAACCCCAAACCCAAGTCTCAAAAGTTTTTTTTGCAGTGCAAACTACAAGATTTCACGAGTCTTTCAAGGGTTCGAATAGCTCTCTATCATGTTCGCGAGGCGAGTTATCGCTATTCGCGCAAGCTGCCAGTGGGAGGCTCATGCTTTTTCTGCAATTTTCTGATTTTGGGGTAAAATGGGATTTTGGGGGCATAACTTTAGTTCCAGACATGCTAGAAGGTCAATCAAGGGTTCTATAGACGCGGATGACCACGTAGTTTCCACAAAAATTTTGATCCAAAAAATGGCTCATTGGATTGGCGTCCAGGGCCAGTCAAAGTTGGTCAAAAATTTAAAAACACACATAGTTTGTGACACACCCAGGAGAACCCCAAACTAAATCAACAAAAATGTTTTTAATCGAAACTAGACGACTTGCCGCATCCGTAGACGGTTTGAGCACCTCTCTAGCTATAGTGGCTGGCGAGTTATGGCCAAAAAAGTGCCGGCCACTCCAGTGGCCGGCGCGGGCGTACCTCTACGCATTTTTAACCTGCAGGAAAGCTTCGTGCATCATGCATGAAGCCACACACCATCACCACTGACACATATTCTGCTTAGTCATGTGACTGCTAACGCTTCGCGCCCCTACGTCATTGCGGTCAAAGTTTTTCTTGTGTTTGTTCACTTTACATCGCCATTGTTCTTACTGGCTACAAAAACGTGCTTGCAGCAAACTCACTCCACTTTACTTCTATGCCTGGTGATGATGGTATTAGTGTTTTTCGAAACGTCTACGATGCCTTTGCGTTCATTTGCTTCGGCCATGCTTTAAGCATGTGTAGAGGAACGGTCCGGTTGTCTTGTCAAACCGCCTCAGAGGGGAAGTGAACCTTGCATTGATCGATGGAGGAAGTCATTGGCGGCGTAATAGCGAAAGCACACTTGGCGTTTCGGCCAAAGAGAGCTCTCTCACTTCTATTTGCATGGAAGTGACTTGTATGCTTCGCTTTTTGTGATGTTTTTTTCTCTTTAGTTTGGCCGCCTTCTGTTCGCATGTAGTGGTAGCTATCGCGTAGCCACGACAGCATGAAGTGTAGGCATTTGGAAAACAAGTCCACACTTTCGAGAGGGACCCACCTCAGACATTTGGGGCAAGCAGTTGAACAAAATGGCCCTCTAGTCTAGACCCTTCACTAGCATTTGGTTTAATAACGATTAACTTTTTTTTCAAACGCACCCTGCGCAATTTCTCAAGTTTAAAATCTCTTCAGACACAAATGCAAATTACCAGCTGTCTACTGTTTCTTGAACCTAATCATCACACCGTGTAATGGGCAAGCTTAGTAGAGATGGCCGGAGTCACTTTTTCAGACTCCGACTTCGCTCCTGTTCCAAAATGTTTGAATCCGGGTCCGGAATTTTTCAAATTTGAGAATCCGACTCCTGTTCATACTCCAGCTACCATCGAACCAACTGGGAATTTGCCCATGTTTTTACTTAAGAAATGACCAAGAAGACTCCTGCTACTTCGGAAATTGAAAAGTGACTCCGGGTCTGGGTCCGGTTTTTCACAAATATTTGACTCCGGTTTCGGATCCGGAAGAAAAATGCCGAATCCTGCCGGAGTCAAATCCGGCACTCCAGATATATGGCCACCTTTGATGCCTAGCAGCAATAATTCATCATGGCGACAAAAAAGGTGAAATTCATGTTGCTTTTTGTGTTAAAGGAGGGGGCACTATCACATAACAAAAACTGACCTAAAGCGGTTAATTCATTGGAGGTATAGCTAAGCTCATTATTAAGATATTTTTCTGTTGCTAGCAAAGTTTGGAAATGTGTGCTTTTTGGATGATTTCGCTGATTTCAGAACAGGGCTTTTCACGCCACCGGCCATTTAAATCCCTCTCGAAACTCAAAGCAGACCGACTGGCTTGAACGTTACAATCCTGACGAGTAACCTACATCAAATTTTTAATTTTTCACAAAAGCATTTTCACGAAAAGAATAGCTTCAAATGCATACAGAGGAAATTATTAGGTGAAGTCGCAAGCCAACGATTTCAAATACATATATCCTAAACGAAAGCTATAACACAAAGTACATTGATGAAACATTTGCTTTTCCAAAGTTAAAAAAAAATTATGACTTACTTTGTGATGTAAATCTATAAACCCTAGTATTTTGCAGAAGCGCTCGACATTGAAAGCTTTTCTAGCTGGTGCGTCTTGTGGCGACTGTTATTAAAGTTACATATTTCCGCATATTTTGTGACACTTGCGTCAATCGTGACGCGGCAGGTGTTTTCGTAAAACGATTTATTTTATCCTCTGCACCCCCGAAGAAAAAAAAGTTTAGAAATAAAAACAGTGGACTACATATATATACACGAGAGTAGTCATGCAAATGGGAAAACCGAGGAAGCATAGGTCAGTACAAGTGTTACAAAAATCCAGTTAGTGATCACTGACTATACAACGATTGAGCTGTAGGTGCCTTTGTTCACAGAACATGTCTTTTATTTAGTTGGTCATTACGATGACGTGTTTTTGGTGTCTTGATTGGCAAAAGAAATAATATAAAAATGGGTTTAGTTTGCAAAAGTGGATTTAATCGTTTACGCTCAACAAGACAAAAACATTCAAAAGAAACTACGAGTACATAAGCGATAACAATGACAGCGGACCTGTGAAGTCAGTCAACTTATAGCTGTTTTTAACAAATGGAAAACCTGACGAGGTTCTTTCCTCTCAGTAAAACCTGAAAAACGTGTGAACCTTGCGAACGACAAACGGTTAGAGACTAATTAGACCTTGAATTGGAACCCTTGGCACTTTCAAGCCAGCACAAAAACGGATTGGACAATACATTCTAAATACAGGGCTCTTTTTTTCGCTAGCCAAGACGAAAAATATGCTGTAGTTCAGAAAAGTAAGAGCATCAGAGTTGAGTGTTGCCTTCTTCGTTGTCTGATGGAGCGAACCTGACGCTTGTCACGTTCTTTGTGTTGTCATGCACCAGTGCGCCTCGCTTTTCGAAGATATCATCTGTGACGTCGTTGTTGAAAACACCTGTATTAGCTTTTGGTATGAGCCCAGAATCGGATGAATTGTCGAAGTTTCCGAGGTCGATAGTCATGCTGGCGCGGTGAGCTCGCGGCTGCTCCATTTGTCTGCAAGAAAGAGAACAACAAACCCTCTTAATTTTTGTGTGCTTGCCAATGTTTCATCTGGACTAGGTAGTGTCAGTAAAAAGATAGTATGGCGTAACAGTTTCGCAGTGCTTGTTGATCTGAATGTCGCTGCCATCGTGTTTATGATGCTGCGCCTGCTTTACCGGTAATATTTACAGACTACATTACATGAACGCTTTAGGCTTTATTTACTTTACGTTAGTCAGCATTGTGTCTCGCCTGTGAAAGTCCCGTTTTGAACAGAGTCGTCATTGTGCAATGTTTGATGTTGCTGTGTTTGCTAAACTAACAGAAGTGGACGAATGTTACGAGAAAGGAGGAAACATTGTCTCAATTAAAATGCTTTTCAAACCTCTTGCGGTCTCTGAACCAGTCAGGGTTCTTTTGCAGCCGAGACCTGATCTCCTGCTAATTCTCATAACTCATTGCGTTCATCAGTTTCATGACCTCTAAGCTGCTTGTTCACGTCAAAGATGTCATCACCAGGCCCGCAAACCAGAGCGGAGGCAACCTGGCAAATGCCCCCCTCGAAATTTTCAAAATATGTTTGGTTGTTAGGTACAATACCAAGTTAAAATCAATTTACCTCCCCCCGAAAATATCAGCTGGTTGCGGCCCTGGTCTTCGCCAATAAATAGTGGCATAGATGACGTGTGTAATCAGTGCTTACAGTCAACTTTGCTCAAACGTCTATTTATGGTGTAAGAAATCTCCGACTAGAGGCCAGTTCATAACGCAAACTTCACGACAGGATTAGGAAATTAATATTAGCGAAAATCTTAGCAAAGCGCTCACATTTCATTCATGCGAGGGTTCGTTAAGCTCTTAAGCGGAGAACGGAAGCGATCTGGAGGTTGACGAATGATATCCTCGTAAGGATTGTCACTTTCGTCATCCGAAGAATCTGAATCCGAGAAGTCAAAGCCTGTGTTGACATATGCCCTGTTGTTGTACCCTTCCAACCTGCACGCAACCGCTTGTTAATATAAAGTAAATCCGACGGAAATTTTCCAAATATAGCAGGTCAAACGCAGTAGGGTACCTTGCAAGTAAAAATCGTACAGTAACGTTGATTAAGAAATTTGCAACTTTCAGAACACACGCAAAGGTAAACTTTTGATGACTGTTTTCGACTTTTGTTTTGGAAAACTGCTATTTATTCACAGCATAAGCGTTTACTAAACTGAATCGTTCTTTCTGCTCTTCCTTTTTGACAAAATCGGCAACTCAAAAATACGTGATTTGGTGTCAATAATTCAATCTATACTTTTGGGTATCCATCTAACATCACTGAGTGACTTGCAGTGAAGTTTTCTGCACAAGAACTGTTACATTGACCGCCACCACTAGACACGCAATGTTGCTTCAACTTGCCTTTATTATCAGGCATATCACGAAAAAAACATTTTTGCATTTACTGCATTTTGTAAGGCCAAACCTTCCCAATCAAATCAAGATATCATATGCTTGGGGACAGTTATGGGCTAAAAAAAATTAGATTTTTAATTCAGTGGAACGATGCTATAAAAATGAAATGTTTTTGTGTAATCAGAACTCCCACATTTGCCAGGTCTCAGCCTGTTTGTACAAAGACTAGTGCGATTTTTCAGTGGCAGAGATGCGACTTTTTACCTAGCAAGTTTAACTTAAATTAGCGTTTGTACTGATAAGGAAAACGTAGTTCATTAAAAGGTTTTAAAAAATTTACAAATTTAATATTTAGATAGGTAGACACTGTTTTATATGAACCGTTTTTCGTAGCGTTATCTCACATTTAATCAATAGTGTAGCATCCAACATTTGTACAAAGTGCAAAGCTTTTTTATGTTTCTCCATTTGGTGAAAACAACAGTAGATTTATTTTAAACATATTTACTGAATAATGATTCAGGCAACTGGACTTAAAAGGCTATAAGCCAGATCTGCTATCTTTCGAAAAATCTATTAAAATCTCTCTGCATGTTTATATTCTTCTACGTCACACACAGGCATATTGCGTCATTGTACGTCACGGTTAATCAGGTGTGACTTGTGATTTATAGAAACATGAAACGGTGTGAAACAGTTCGGTTTTGTTTTCCAAAAACAACATCTCAACAATGTGATGTACTGGAAAACAACAAAACAGGTCTTTATCTTGATATAAGCAACTTGCTGTCGCCTGATCATTTTTCAGGTAAATAAGCACTTAAAAAGATATAGTAGAATTTATTAGTTTTTCTTCAAGAAGATTCTGCCTTCTGAGGCTATAGTGAGCCTTTAACCTACGGATATTTACTTTTTCGCCTTAGTCGCGTCAGCAGGTTTGACTGTTTGGTGCAGTGAAGGAGGTCAGTGTACACGAATCGAAAAGCATATGCTATTGACAGTGATTTATTACTAACACATCTCAGATATTTTTTTATCAATCCAAGTTTTCTCTACCGTTGGACAAGTAGTCTTAAATCAGGTTTACAACCTTAAATGTCTTATGTAGGAATTTCGTGTGTTATATATTGAAGGTTTTTGAATCAGGCATATCTAATTTTTGCTGGTTATTTGCTCTTGCTTAAAAGCAAATTAACTGTACTGTTCTTTGTTTTTGTTGATTTCCAGTGGCTACATCGCCACTGGAAGCATTCGTAAGCTATTTAGTTTTATAAAATTTTTTACATTTTTTGATACAAGAATTTCAAATCCAACTTAAGTCTCAGAAACGTGTGATCAGTGCAAATTCAATAAATGAATTACCTTTTTGGTAAAACGTTTTTGTTGTAACAAGTGTAAGTGCACCCATTGAGTATAGCCAATCTTGAGGTTAGTGAAATACTTCATACACATGCATCATTGCGTCCTGTATATTCAAACATAGGAATAGCAATTTACCCGTTCGCATCTCTCATCGTGAAGTTGTTTTCCTCCACGATTCCTTCATCAGTAAGAGGATCCTCCGGGTTTCTAATCTGTCCGTTGCCCGTTTGTGTTTTCTTTAAGAGCTCCCGTTTCTTGTTTTTGCGGTCAGCTTTAATGATCTTTGAAAGTATGCATGTTGAATTTTACATGAAATTCAATAAATTTAAACAAGTATCTAAAGTTCCTCTCATTGCTTAACTAAGAAATTTAATAAAAAGGCAAGGAGTTGTTGCAGTGATCTTAGAAAACGATACGCCAAGTTACATGAAGTTCAAAAAAGTGATACTGATGAGAGCATTGACACGATAGGCCAAGTTTGATTCAGTCTGATGCTAAGCATTATTTTACTGTTTACTTGTGTTAGTACGCAAGATTTCTATCACTGTGTGTCACATTCATTTTTTTTAATCTCTGAACTTACGGCAGCCGCTGATGTGTTTTTGATGCCATCGCGTGCATCTGTCCACCGCAGAGTGATGACTGACAAAAGATGCAAAGCGGTGGACCACCTGCAAATGTTAGAGTGTAAGAGTGTTGAAACTGAGCAGGTGAACACCTTTGTTCGCCAAACGTTAGAAGCAAATATGTCACAAAGCTGATGTCAACCCCTGAAAGACAAACGAAAGCACCCTTTCATGATTTATCTGAGACGAAAAACTGCTTTGGTTGGTTTTATCATCTAAACTTTCCTTTAGTTATAATTTCCTGCCATACCTGTGCACCAGCATGCATGAGAATTGGATGACCAGGATGATGAGGAAGAACAGAAGAAATGCAAATGAAACCGGGTTTACCTGCCAAGAGATTGTTAAACGAGGGTTAAGGTTAGTCTCTAAGACGCGTGACAAACTACTGTGTTGGATTATCTTTCGTTTGTTTATCGCCGCATTTGTTTTATCAACAGACACAAAGTTGTTTGCGTCTTATAACTATTAACATTTTACCGCTACCCTAATCCTGCTTGTTTCAACAAAACCATTCAACATATCCTCATCCGATTGGAGACAAGTACGCATCAAAACGGCTGAAGGTACGTACGCTAACTAGTTTGCCCTCGATGTAAAAAGAAATAGATATGTCAGTGATGGTGAGCTGAAGAGCGAAGTTGAGGACCAGCCAGAGAGCGTTGGCCAAATAGTATGCACCGGTCATTTTGTTTCGAAGTGCTTTCAGGTCGCCTGAAAAAAAAAACGGATGTGAAAACGTCTAAAAGTCTTAACATTTTCGTTTACAAAACATTAGCAACGCCAAAAACTACCAAACGTTCTAAATTTGTCTTCCCAAATACATTTCAAATAATGCAAAGAAACGTGGCTAGCGTAAGTTTAGGAAAACCATAGAAAAAAAGTTGCGTTTGTAGTTTCATTATGCTTTTGCAATATTAAAAAATTTTTGATGGAAAAAAATATGAAATTCTTACCAGCACAAAACAAACTACCAGTTCAAAATATTTCAGATAAAACTTTTTCATTCATGAAAGTATGAACAGTTACAAACCTTACCATGTTTAAAGCTTAAACGTTGTGATAAAACATTGCAGTTTCCGTCAATTATTAAGACTTTTTCAGGGCCGTTTCTCTTCTTCATATGCTACCATCACATATTCATTCACAGTTCGCAATGACCATTTTGAAAAAGAAGCTACCCCATACATACAATTTAATTCATGTTAAAAGCAAAGTTTTTACCGATAAAACTTGGTCTCGATTTTTTGCTGAATGAAAATTAATGTTTGGAACTACTTGCTGTAAGCCTGAAAGACGAATATAAAGTTGTTTTTTTTAATGAAAACAAACTTGCAACTAGTGCTAATTATCCCCAGTGAAAGATTGACGCACATACTTTTGACACGAGCTTTCTCAGCTTTGTCTTCGTCAAGTGGATAGAGGTATTTTTTGATCAAGTATTTCCAGAATTCACGTTCCTCGTCGTCAAGATATCTGCAATAAGCGACGCAACCGTTAGATATTGTTTATTAAAGGCAGAGAAACCATTCGAAGCAGTACATACGAAATGCTGGACCATCGTGAGCCAGCAGGACGCCATGTAATAAAATAGGAATTGCAGCAAAGCTTACTTAGCAAACAATACTTATGTGAGTGTCCAGCAAGGTTTTTATGGATCATGTTCGAAGGGGCTAGGCAGCTTCTAGATATTCTAGATACTGCAATATTTTTTATGATTCCAGAATTTTGTTTGAATAGGTAATGTGATTATCTGATGTTGCAAACGTTGAATGTGATTGCATAAAGTTAAGACAAGGAATGTCTTTCCACATCTTCAGCTGGTTTGTGCTGGTATGTCTTTAAAATTGATTTTTAAAAATGATATTTTTTAAAAATAACACGCGGCCATTTTTGAAAATAAAGACAGGTTAGAAAAATAAATTTAAAATTAAAACTTTTTCAAAAATCGTCTTTCCTTCAACAACGACGTCACTATGCAGCGTACACCATCCTCGTTTTTGGTCGATATCTCTCTCAGCGGCTTAAGCAAAGCCAACAAAAAATGAAAGACGCAGATAAACATCATTTAATGGCATATGAAAAAATCACGAGTTGCTGTTTTCATATAAAATGTGACTGTTCTTGCAGTATGTCGTCTTCATCACAGTTAAAAGAAAAGAATTGTATAAAGGTGTGAGATAGAACCCTCATGAAAATATGATGCGTAGCGCAATACATAAATTTACTGTGGATTTTTACGTCATGGTCATTAATACTAGCTGATTTTTATGATAATCTTCATTCTGGCTTATTTTATGACAATCATGATTGTTACCAGTAAATTAGATCTGAATTCGCATTGTGATGTAACACGACCTCTGCGCGCGACGGCAGGTAGAACAGGAAACGAGCTAAAAATAACACAAAAATAGGTGTAATGGCATCGGCATCAGTTGAGTGGCCTCGGTCGTGCATGTTTTTCGCGCAGACTTTGAGTTAGTACTTCAAAAAAACTTTTAATAAATTTGGCAAGAATTTAATTGTTTGACGAGTGTCATGATTCGATCGGCACAGAAACTTCGGTGCTGATTCACAACTGCTCTTACTCAATCACTCCATCTTCTAGAGATCCTTCAATGACCCAATAAAGCATTTCTTCTCCTTCTTCTTGATTCCTGTCTTCACTAATCATGTCATCATTATCATCATCATAAAAATCACTGAAGTCATCTTCATCCTGCGTGAAACACGTATTGAGATCAAATAGCTTCACACATGAAAAAGGCCGTGTAACATGGATGTTAGCAAGGCGTAAGAGACTTACGAAATTTGAATTGCTACAGCGTCTTGCCGGAAAAGGATGTTCACATCCAAAAAGCAGATTTTCAACGAAATTACCTTTTTTACTCTGTAAGCAATATAAAGGCACATTTGGTGGAATTTTTGCCCCACTGATACGGGAAAAATGTTGAATTGACAAATGTTTTTAAAAAAGATTAAGATTCTATGCAAAAACTTCTCAATGCTTGAGATGATTTTGGCCTGAAAACGAAGTGGGGTTACAACCCTCCACGCATCCTCCCTCCGTCAATGGATGTATGTGACCACATACATAATCGTTTCACAACATAGTTTGCAGTGGTTGTGCATTCTTCGTCAACTGAATGAAAACAAGAGCTCTCTTGCAGCATAACAGAATAATCACAGCAATTCCAGCTCATCCTCACCTGTTCCATATCTTCAGTTAACTCTCGAGACAGTTCCTGCGCAAGCTCACGAGTGACGTTGGGACCCGGCTGCTGGCTGATTCTTTGAGAAGTCCGTCTATGCTGTCTGTAATACGCATCACACGGAACTGATCAAATGCACACCAGATTTTGCCACAGGGTTGAGGTACAAATTACACAGTCATTACTTTTTGATGCAAAACAACACGGTGCATTGCTTGGATTCAGTTGGTTGCGCAGTAGATGAAATTAATGCTATCTTCCTATAATGATATGAGGTTTGCTTTCAACTACTGTAGAGAAGTTAAAAACTTGTGCTATATAATTTTAAAATGTATAGCAAAAAGATAAGAATACAATCCTTTTCAATTCAGGTTATTTCTCTGCACTGCTTTCTTTCGGAACGCATTTTGTGAACCACTATTAACCAATAGGCAGGCAACGGACCTTCAATCTGATATTCAAAAAATATAAAATTGAGTAACAATTACCGGCTGAATGATACAGTGGGTTCAGCACGCGTTACTAATTTGGGTGGCCGGGTTCGATTACATGTCGGGTCATTTCAAACAATATAAAAACGACACAAGCGGTTTGCCCAGCCGTGATGGGTGTTAACTTGTAAGGAAAAGCTCCGTAAGCCGTGCTACCATTGACTTGCCTCTAATGAATTCACTGTACCACAGTGGTTCTTGGCACAGAGCAGTCGGTGACCACAGATATTTTTGAATCTCCAAAGAGAGTACAACGAAGTATAATGAAAGTCTACAAATGGAGAAAAACCGAGCAACTTCACTTATTACACCTTCTTTGTACAGAAATTTAATAAACTTTTGTTTTGTGGTTTTACTTCAAAATGTTTATTTTTTTAATTATCTTGTTGACAGCTACTAACGACGGTGCTTTGTTTTGACTGATGTATTCCATAACCTTATTTTCCACAAAAATTTGCAAACGTTTGGTGCATGAAACAGAACCGTCGCCAAAACGTTTTCAATAGGGGGGCTTTGCGTTTGTGCGGGGGGCTTGACATTCTAAAATTGACATAAACTCCACTGATTTATAGTGTTTCACGTTTCAATTTGGGAGGATTTGAAGCTTTGTTTGGGGAGCTAGGCTCACCAAAGACCCCCGTAGTGACGGGACTGGCATGAAACCACCCTTGAAATTGGACTGGCTATAAAATGTCGCAGTTATTAACAACTGACAAGACCAAATGCGATCTCCAGAAACAGGTAAATATCTATTTTCCGAAATTATTCTAAACAAACACTTCCACTCAGCAAATTTCTGCTTTTTTTGGCTTTTCCCACTAGAGCTTACTGTTTGTTCACAGACTGAAAGTTTTAATGACAGTTTGCGTTGCAGTTTACAAAAACGTTCAAATCCAACCCCAGGATTAAACGGATTGATAAAAACGACGGTTCAAACTCATGTTTTCAACATCATATATCTCAACCTCAATAATGAACATTGTTGCAAGCGGTGAAAAACTGTCTCATCGCTTTTGTAGCCTCGACTTCAGGGTTAAAATTTTCGTTTAGGAAACAGATGCAGATAGCTTAGGTGTTCAATAGTTTGAGTAATTTTGCTCTAATAGCGGAATTATCCGCAAACCTGGATCATGTTTTCAAAGAACTGCATTTTTGCAGATACGTCAGTTCTCTCAGCTCGTGCTACTTACGTGGAAAGTTTTCTCACTCTCGCAGTGGTCATCGCATCATCAGGAACTCGCTCACTGAATCGTCGCAACTGGGCGAGAGACATTCGCTTGCTCAAACGACGCCGGAAAGCTTCTTGATCGATACCTGTGTTACAAGTTTTTTCTTTACGTTTGCTTCATTTTGCGAATAAAAAACGATATCGAGATGTTGCTGGTAACCACGGATGAATATTATAATTTGGAGGCCCGAGGCAAACTCTAAGAAAGAGGCCTCAAAACATCGCCACTGCGAAAGGTATATGTTATGGGACTAAGTAGATAAGAATAAAATTTGTTTCACATTTCAATTTATGAACCAAATTCAAGAACATAATGTACATACAAAAAGCGCCAAAAATATGTAACATTTGAAGCTGTACACCGGAAAGCCAACCCCTTTGACACATTTGTACATAATATTTGCTTTATTTTGGATAACGTATGACTTGCTTCAGAGCTTGAGCTTAACACGACGTTTTTGCCATAGATGACCTATCAGGTGATGATGAAATCTGCTAAAATCGTTGCTATTGAACACCCAGTGGAAAACAAAGAACTTAAACCAAAGCAATGTGGGTTTTTTACTCAAAAATTTTTCTCAAGAAAATCTGAAAGAAACACTTTTAGACATAGATTTCTACGTTATTATTTGATATCCAAATCGGTAGGAGCAATTGTTCCCTGCCTGTGATCTGTTGTCCTTTCGCCTCTGTATATCGCCTGATTGCTGAAGCCGAAAACGTTGTCCTCCTGCGTTGGACTTGGCTCGTGCGATTCGAAGGTTGTGCAGTTTTCGGATCGTTTGTCGGAACGGCGCTGTATTGTGGGGGCTTGGGTGTGATGCAAAGAGCACACTGACACAGGTTTCCCAATCCGCAACTGTAGTAACCTTCCGATGACGCAGAGTCGTAAATCGATCCTGAATTAGGTCCAACTTGAAGAGATTTTCCTGTTGACTTGTTCACTACTTGCTGCATAAAGACGCGAAAGGAGCAATCAGTAAACGCCATTTCGAGTTGACATGTCTCTAACTGGATAAAGTTTTCGCTGCGAAGAGTTATACATAATGTGAACATGACCGTAAACAAAATGGTGTTTCTGCATCGTTACAACTTTTTTTAACTGTGGCGTTGCCGCCGATTCTTCCATGTCTGCATAAAATTGTGCCCATGTTGGATTTTCCTTTTGTCTGTGTGGTGGACTGTGTCTGTGTTTATTTAAGTTGCTATAGTGCTGTTTAACGAACGGCTATTTTCTTGCGCACCCTGAGCAGGCCGTTGAGATTTTTGTTTGTTACCAGTCTATCCACTCGCTATAAACAACTAAGACCACAGAGGAACTATGCAAAAGACATGACAATTTTCCCAAGCACTCGGACATTTATTTCATCCTGCTTTTGCATCTTTCGTAAATAAATATGGAAAGCCACCATAATGCATGAGGATTTTGATGTACTTTCGGATAAAAAAGAATGTATATGTATATACTGTATGTATATACCTTTACATTTGAAAATTTTTAGAAAAGTGTATATTTTCTGTTTTGTTAAAGTTTTTTAAATGATTTTTGGTCGTTGGCTAAGATTTGGTATCATGCGTACATGGAAACAGGTTTAAAAACGTTTTTGGCTAGGGATATTGCAAGGACTCCAACCGCTCATATGAATTTAAAAAATACATGTGGGTATGATTTGCCCCACGTTGGCAAATTTGTTCCCCCCTAAACAAAGCTTACGCAAAAGTTTTAGGGGCACGGGCACGTGTTTGAACAACTCCGAAACGCTTCCCAAGCTCATCTCACCCTAAAAAAAGTTGTTGCATGTGGGAAAAATTTTGTCTTTTCAAAACCAAACACATGTTCCTCCCTAAAAAATGCGCGTAGTACAGTTCCAAACGGCACGACGAATACGATTAAATACCCGAAATTCCGCTAGTAACCTCTATTGGTGGTCTGCACAAGACCCACAGCGTGATGTGTTCGAACCCCCAAAAAGGAAAACAAAGTGATTTCAAACATGTGTTGGTGGCAACGCTTGTTTTGAGTCAACACATTTTTCACAAAGTCACGACAGGGTCAAGAGAATCTTTATGTGAATTCTTGCCCGTAAGGTGTGTTTGGCCCAAATTGGACAAACTCCTTTACGATGATATCTGGCAATCTGCTGCACAGAATCGATCAAAAAAAGGAGAAACAAAGTGACTTCAAAGATGAAGTAGCGGCAACATTTGTTTTCAATCAACGCACCTTTTACAAAGTAACAACAAGCTTTTTATTGATAGACTCTTAAATTCGTTCGCAAGCGTAACTGGTCTTAGTACTTGTACGCACAACTACAACGCTCGTACGCACAACTACAACGCTTGCAGACAAACTTCGTTCACACAATAGCAACGTTGATATGTGCTATACAATAAAAACCCAAAACCAAAGTGCATGCAACGCTTTTCTTTCAGCAGTTTGGACAGAAGATTTGAAAGTGTTCCTTACCCACAGGGGCTCCACACTTCTGGCGCGTGAACCTTGTTTGGTTTCGGTGCAATGAAATGGACCGCAAATTTGATAGCTTTTTCTTGCCTCAGTGGTTCATGGGCTTGCGCAGGTTATCACTGATGTCTATTCATGAAATGTAGGTCTACCGTGGTGGACCGCATGGCGGGAGGCAACATGCTTTGGTACGCCATGTTGCTTTGGTCACAGCGAAATATTTCATTTAATTTTCAAGAATGAAAGCTCCAGGGCAGACCTTTACGTTAGAAAAACTTTGGAAAAGTAGCAAAACGCAGATCTGGCGTTTTTCAAAATTCCGGGCGTTGAACGACAATAACTGAAACAAAGTTCGCTTACAAATAGAACATCACAAGCTTTGCAGTGAAAACTTAGGTCGCCTATTCCCAAGGGAAAATACTGAAAAGAAAGGTTTCTGATGCTTGGAAAGCACTTGCCGAACGTTGAAATGAGTTAGCCTACACGGATCGACTCTGCTTCTCATCAAAATGTTTTGATTGATTTGCCAAACGAACACGCCTGGTACCACATGAGCATTCCCGCATTACTGGCAGTTGGCTTTGACTAGCGTCTTGTTAGAATATTTCGTGTGTACTTTGCCTACTCCTGGCAAAAATCCCCCGTAACTTGATATATACAAAACTTATGCAGATTTTGAGAATGCTACTCGAAAGGCCACATAAAAATCAGCTACTAGAAGGCTCACTTTGAAACAGTCGTTTTTAGTATGCTGCATCAACCCTCAAGTTCGTTTGCCTTATACGAGCAAAGTATACCTGAGCAAGGTTTTAAAGAGAATTTCACTGATTCACGGATTGTTTGGGACAAGTGGATCTTGTACTACCGCTTCAGGGAACAAGCTTGTCACAATAGTGACGCATTGGACATAGCGTGTAAAGGGCAAATCAGAATAAGACTTGAGAAAAAAGTGCAGCTTGGCGTGAAAATTAATCCAGACGACTGCGCTTGATTTGCCATGTTTTGAAACTTTGTTGAAAATTTGCACACATACTATTCTTTCGTTGCTTTTGTATTTGGTTCTCGTCGGTCATGACGCAAGATTTTCGTTTATCAACCACTTGTGTTAATACTGCCTATCAAAAGGAATCCTTTCGCAGCAAAGTATCAAGCACTAAGATCTTACAGAGTATATATTTTGCTTACGAGGTAAGCATCATCAGCTCTCATTCAAATAGAACTTACTTGTGTTAATTGCGAAAAGATACAGGTGACCAATGTGACTAACAAAAGAAACTGTTATTGCTTGCCAGAGTGCAAGAGATGTCGTCATACAAATGTGGCAATTCAGCCATTAGCGCTGAACAACATGTTTAGAACAAGCCAGACTATAGCGCAAGTGCTAGATCGTATAAGGCTTTACCAGATGCTGACAAGGTCGATGTAATAAAGAACGAAATTCTGACGCAATGAGCACCTGATTTCTCACTACTCACTGATTTAAACCAGCCTTTCTAGCGGTCAGACGCATTATAAGGCATTGCTATTGCTTTTCTGCCAATCAGATGCTTTGTATTAAACAAAAGCTATGCAGTTACCAGTGCATCGAAGCTTCTTGACTTCCGCGATTTCCCGGTTTACAGGTGTAAGCTAAGCGAACTTTTCTTTGTGCCACGCTATTGTCGCGAATGTTCGATATTTGTATATCGGTTTATGTTATCACGCACAGGGCACCCGGAAAAACGAAGAGAAAAATAATTATATGTGCTAAAGTAGTAGTTCCCAAACTGTGATACGCGTACCACAGGCCTCCAAGGTGGTACGTGAATAGACCTATACTTTCTGTTTTTCTTCAAAAAATATATATATATATATATATTCACTGCGTTGGTTTTTACTTATCGTGTTCTGTTAATAAATTCCTGAATTTTTGTGAACTTCCCTCGTTGGTTTTTAAAAATGGCCATTATAATTTCTCATAGCCATTTTCTTCAGGTCGCATTTGTGTCAATTCTGGTTTGCCAAACTTTTGATCGAATGATATTGGGTAGATTGAGTTTTCCTGGAACAAGGTGGTACGTGGTGACAGCAAGCAACCCACAAATGCTACGCAATCAGAAAAAGTGTGGGAACCACTGTGCTAAAGCTTATAAAATCCATAGTTTCATTATAGAAAAGGTTAATTGGTTCAAAGTTTACTTTGAAAGTAAAAGTACAAGCCTAACGATTAACTTGTACTGACTCTGACTTGTGCTGTCTTTGGGCGTTGCAACTCAGTAGCAGGGCAGTGGAGTCAGAAGCCCCAACATCCGACACCAACTCCGACTCCGGGAAATTTCAATTAATTATCCGACTCCAACTCCGACTCGGAGCTTTAGCTGTATCAGTTACTTAAAGTGATAATTATTTTCAGATGAGTTTATAAACCCTACTTGCACTTTCCAAGATTACGGAAACTTGTTTTAAAACGATGTGCATGCAAGTTAATGTCTCACTTTTGCAAAATGTGATCAAGCAGTGGTTAGTCTTTTAATTTTACAGAAAAAATACTCACCTAAACTGGCCATAATTCAAATTATTAGAAAACATTGATAACTGATTAAAGCAGATACCTTGCAAACAATATCAGTAAACAAGGAATTCTGGAAAAACTGTGCATCCTACAGGTGTGCATGTGCACATAATGCCCAATGCTGTTGAAAAACGCGCTCGGGCACACCATCTAAAACAGGGGTCACTAGCCTTTTTGAAAATGAGAGCTACTTTTTGGGTACTTATGTAGTGCGAAGGGCTACCAGTTTGATGCACACTTCTGAAATAAAAAGTTTACTCAAATCAAATTTCATGTAAAAACCTTGATTATTATGTTAATGCTATTTTTAGAATAGGTCCGAGGGCGATAAACGTGGTCCTTGCGGGCGACATGATGCCCGCGGGCACCACGCCGGTGACCCCAGATCTAAAATGACTTTATTGACACAATTTTTACGGTCGAACGCTGCCAACAAAGCTTCAGCTTTATTGAACGCACATGTGTCGCTATCTTTTTTCCTACATGGCCAAATGAACATGTTAAAGTCAGCTATTGTACAGGTCAAAATCCACAAATTACCAAGAAAGAAACTAAAGCAAATTAATCAGATTTTTAGCTTAATACCACTTGGGAGCATTCAATTTATTCTTCTTTATCTAAACACTTAATATTAGTTTGCCTGCGATTAGATACAACAAACGTGCATGGTTTAAGAATCAGTCAACCTGGATTTTTAATACAAAAAGTTGCGATAGAACGGCAGAACCTGACATGAATTACTGTTACTTAAAGCACAACAGTTCACTTTCAAAGGGACTACGATTGGAATTTTATGAAAAAAGAATCAAAACGTATTTCTACGTTTTAAGGAATATCTGTTCGTTTTAAGAAACTCATTTGTATTGCAAGTTTAACATTTTAGGAAGTTTGCCACGGTACCTAGAAGATGCTGCGAAGCAACTGTGTTATTTTCAATTAATTGGATCAAAGCTTTGCAAACCAGTAGAAGTATGACCAGAAACCAAAAGTCGTGATTATCGTTTGCGGTCAGACAGTTGCAAGCCTTAATCATTGCACGAAGATGGGAGCAGAACCAGGCAGGAGATTCCTCAAACAGCGTGCTGCAAAGTTAGAGCCTGTAATTGTTGTCTAGGTTATCCTTCAAGTGGTCGCACAGAAAAATCTCTTTTGAAATGGTTCGCAGAACAAAAAAGTTTGAGAAGCCCTGATCTAGGTAAGAGATAGCCGGAACGTCTACAGTCCATATCGTGTTGAATAGCATTGCAGTTTTGCTTGACTGTGATCAGAACACAAAAATGAAAAATGTTACGAAAAAAATATTTTGGTTGCAGTATGCTGTGTACTGCTTAAAAGGCTAAGCTAGTGTATTGTTTAAGCATTCAGAAAATTGTTTTTCTTCTACTGACTTTTCGCATAAAATTACCGAACCTGTTCTGTTCACCCTGTAATCTCTTAATTCTTTTTCACAATCAAACAACCACCTACCATTGATCTCACATTTTACGTACAGTCAACAGTCATATAAACACTTTAGAAGATAAACGCAAAAAATTAGGTTAAACATCTTGAACGCTTTCAGATTTTTGCAAAATTTACGAAGCAGTTATAAAAGTGTTCGTGTAATTATACTTTCACAAAATATCGGCACAAAAGTATTTCTTTATCGTTTTTTTCTGGTCATATCGCTTCAATTTGTATAATTACGGTAGACCAAATTTGTTGAAAATCGCAAAATTTAAGAAAAAAGTTGATATTCTTATTACATTGTATGAGTAATATAAAACTAAAAAGTTGAATTACTTGCAATGCTTCTTCTGCAGCTTGCTCTTCCACAGGTTTTCGCACTTCACGAGTTCCCCACGAGACGTTATTCATGTTATTTAAGCTAAAAACCAATACATTTTGATACTTTTCTATTTACATTAAGACAACTTTTGTCAAACATGAAATATTGCTTGCTACAAAAAACTCAGCCGCCATTAAAGCCACAAAAATAGTTTGCTGAGTATTTAAAAATATTTTAAAAAACAACGAAATAATTTTCTGATTTCATCAGAAAACCTTGCAGACAAAAATATTTTCGTTAAATTTAGGTTCAAGCAAGTTTGCAATATTTGAAATTATTGGAATTTCCATTTCAGTGCTTAATAGTACTTTTACCAGCAAAACGAGCTACGGCTACTTAATTACCTGTAGACCATCAACAAAATGAAAGCAGATGGAACGCATAAGTAGTAGAGAATTCCGTGAATAAGGCACATGATTTCTTGTGGATGCAGGAAACCAGTGAACGCGTACAGGCCCACAAGCATGATCATGAACAATGAATTGGGATCCAAAATCACTGAGCAATTCGTGAAGAAAAATTACAGCTGCGGTTTTTATGCTTAGCTTTTTAAAAGAACAGTTTTTGTACCAGGTAGCACCACGATAACGCATTTATAGCTTTGACACAAGGCAGTCTTCGCAGAAATTTGAAACATACCAAGGCAAGGCCAATAAATGTCATAGGGGCAAATCTCTACAATATTGCAGAGCAACAGTCTTTTCATGAGATCACTCGTCAGTCACAAAAATGTTTAAAATTTCAAAAGGAAACCTCTACCTGAAGTGACCAGTGTTCCTACCACTCCGACAATTACAGCCATCATGACCAAAGCGTAGATAATGGTAAGAATGCCTGCCACAGCTACCTGCATATAAAAACATAAATCGCTACAAACATTCGGGTGATTTCCACTACCAAGTTTGTGACACACGGCGTTTTAGAATGGTATTTCCCACCAAAGCCTATAGTCCCCATAGTCAAAGGACTTGGTTTACTTTCTAGAAGCCATTCTGTATATACGCAGACTTTCCCAAATTGTTCATGCAGGTGAAACGCTCGCAGCATTTGATTTTTCTTAATCCACTAGATTGCGCTTGCTATTTGGTAAACAAACATCGTTAACCCTTTTATTTTGCAGATGTTTCTACTGGAGATGGAGAAAAACTTGCTGTTTTCAAAAAAAGCAAATGATCGTCAAAGTTCAACCAGATCCATATTTGTATTCGTGACCTTTGAGGTACTTGATTCCGCCGAGTACAACACAAAACTTTGTTGTGGTGTTCCTCACTTGAAAATAGCATATCCATGAGACAAGATTTTATGCTTGATCAAATTTGATACTATAATAAACAACTGCAACAACCGACAAGCTTCACTTACGCTCTGCTCGTTTTTTCGAGTTGCTATACATGGCGACATTATCAACTTAGGGAGATAGCAGCAGTGCACAAAGCAGAAAACATCTTGCTTTCAAAATTGTGCGACCCCACGGAATATAACGCTGCAAGTTTGCAGTGCACTTGTTCGCAATGCAGTTCAATCGCTTGATTGTTCACCGAACAAATGGTCTGGTTTTGTTTGCAAGACTTGAGCACGCAGTTGCGTTGGAATGATTCATTAACAGCCTTGCGATTTGTTTGCCGAAGGACACGCTTTATCCAAACGCTGTCAGCTGACGTCACAAGTCGTGACCATTCCACGCGGCCAACTTTTCAGACTAGAGGTCATTAAACTACACTTGGAGTTAGATCACGCCAGCCTGTCATCGAGGGATACACACAACACCTATTCGGAAAATCTTGGAAGGTCCCTCTTAAAACCAAATGTTGATAGAAGTGATAACAAGAGCATCCTCTTGTTTCTTCCCATATCAATTGACGTTACCTGAGCCACCCAGCAACGCTTTCATAAATATTTTAGCTGGTTCCAAGTCCAGTTTACTTTGTTGGACAAAGTATTTATAACACTTGATCACGTCGGGCTGTTACGCAACGCATCTCGTTTTCGTTTGGATGACACAAGGTAACACTGACTTCAAATCGCAGCCATCTCTTTCATGTGGACTAGAATTTTTGACGGCTTGCATAACGTTTGATTCCCTCATCCCTTCGCAAAAAAATGGTTTTCACAAAGGTGTTTGGTTTGCACGGAAAAAATTATAGGCGATATCAATTCAGTGGGTTTGGTTGATTAGATGACATCCATATGTTCCTTCACCTATCCAAAATGACACAGTGACAACCGTTGTTTACATTGATCAGTTCGTTTGCCCTTGTGTTTTCATTTATTCTACTTTCCACTGACAATTGGTTGCTTCTTTGCAAAACGTGTTTTTTGCGTTGTTTCTACGTTTTAGCTGAGTCTTATGAAACAATAAATAAAACAATCAATCAGTAAAACTCTTATAATTCCAGTTTATACATTTAAGATTAAAAGCAAAAAAGTGCAGACATCAGCTTCGGTTTGATTCCTCAACTGGTTGCACAACTTCAAACCAAAAGCCAGTGGAAAATTTGAAAAGGGAAAAATGTAACATAAAGGTGCCAAGCATCTGAAATCAAATATATGCGCGTTTGCCAACTTTTAGATGAAATGTCGTGCAGTATGGATTTGGAGACGGTAAGACAAGCTGAAGTAACCAACCAGTACGTAAATGAAAAATAAATCGTCTGTATTTTTTTACGTTAAACATGACGAAGATTCAAACTTCAAGATAGCTGTTTTCAAGTTCTGTGCTTTTTGAATAAACACATCGTAATGAAATATTAAGTTACAATATTTGGAAGTCGGTACAAAATATTATTTGTGATCACCAATTTTTTGACCAGATCTTAAGCTCAATGCTACCAGCATTTTTGATGTGGTATTGCGTAGATAACGTTTCATTCTCAAAGTATCAATTCATAATTACTTGGCTTAACAAATGGACGAAAACGCTGATTGCTTGCAGATTATCTCTACAATCGATGCTAAGCAACTGATGTCAATTCAGTTCCGCTCTAATCCACCTTTGCGTTTGAAAAGTACTTGGACTTAGGCTGATAGTACTGAGATAAAACTCAAGCTATGAAAAAAAGTGAGATTAACAAAAAACAAACACGCAGCTTCTTCCAAGTAGAACTAGTGTTTTTTTAGCTCGCACGTTTTTATTGGAATCAATTTCTAAGCAGATTGAGGGCAATTTATAGTTTGTAAAAAATACTAATAGGGATTTCTTTTACGTCAAAGTTCGAAACTGCTCTTACACAAAACGTTATTTTTAAAGATGCAAGACGGTGAAAGCTATTCTTTGGTGAAAGCTATTCTTTGGAAGCGGGCTGAAACGTCAAATGCAAACATGACGCGAATTTCAGCAGAACGTTTTTCAGTTTCCCGCTGTTCGCTTTACCTGGGTATCTTGAGAGACTGTGTAACATAAAATGATGAAGATGACGACAGGAATCAGAGAAAGGATAAGAGAAAGAGTTGCACTCCAACTGAAGACGTATTGAAACGCTCCCTGGACAACCATGACCACAGTTGCTGGACCCAGGATGCTCGAAACCATCAAACCAAGCTAAAATTTCAAAGTTAACAGTTGTGATAAATAATGTTAAGTTTTCTTAAAAATGTAATGCGAGTAGGTAGCTAAATCATAATCTTTTCAAGGTTTAAAAACATTATTTCTACTTTGGAAAACTTTCTATTGAAGGAACGGCGGTTACGAATCTTATTAGGTTAACCGTTTACCTTAGGGATTTTCGAATATGAAAAAAATTAGTTTATGAGCGTAGATACAACAAAATATTACAACTAATTCACAAACACGCATACTATATCACCTATGTATGTGGTGCAAAACGACGCGTTATGAGGTTGTGTTTCAGTTGTAACCAGTGAATATGTATCTCTTATTTGGTCCATTCTCAAATGCACCACCAAATAAATGCAAAACCAATCATAACACTCAATTTAATGGCACGAAATAGTTTGCTAGATCCTTTCTAGAAACAATCCAATGTCAGATAAATTAACCTGGTAAGTCACATATCCCCACGAAATGTAAGTGTTGTTCTTGACTGTGATACCCGCATCAAGAAGTATGTCAAATATGTTTGCCATGGTAGATGGACCCCACCTTCAAACAAAACAAGTAAAACTGTTTAAAGTTCATTTTGCCACAGTCCAGAAATTGTGATAAAAAATGTCAAGACTGGTTTAAAGAATAAGCAAATGAAAAGAACTAAGGCGAGTTATCCATATCCAAAAAACTTTATAGCAAGATATTGGAACAGAGCTTCCAACAAACCTATCGAAAAACTACGATCAATGCCGTTTCAATTAACAGTATGTCCTATTGTACTTCTGTGTTGTTATGCGTTCCTGGCCAAACGCTCAGAATCATAACGTTCACATTTATAAAAAAGACTCAAGCAGGTGAAGGTTAATGATGCATAACTTGCCCATACGTTTACGGCACCTTACCTTCTGCGTTGATTGTAGAACTCTTTGAAGTCTTCTGGAGCGAATGTGTAAGAGTCAGATGCTGCACTGTATTCAATTCTCCATCCTCGCTTGAGAAGAAGAGTACATAGCCATCGGTCCTCGCCTAAATAACCGAGTTAAGATGTTTATATAGACATAGTCATGTTAAAAACAAGTCATTAATTTTGTTGCTTCTCGACTACATTTCAGATTTGGAAGCAGAAAAACGTGAACTATTTTACATGTGGTTTTCAACCAATCAAATATTCAATTTATTTTGCTTCTGATGCGCAACGCAGTGTTGGGCAAGTGGCTTCTCAAGCAAATATTTTTATTGTGATTGGAAATATCATTGGCCTTTTTTTAGAAAGAAGAAAAACGAATGTTCGAATTTAGGTAATCCTTTTGCCTTTTTAAACGCTACCCCGTGGCGGTTACTGCCGAAGGAACGTTTTGTATATAGTGCCATAGTTTGAATTTCAAAAAAACACCAAACTATCTAAAAATCGTCTCATACCCTAACGTGCTAAAAGCAAAAAAATGATAATTTGAATGTTCTTGCTCCTGGTCAATATGCTGGATGCTCCGCCTAAAAAACGTGTCAAGAAAAATACATTATTTGTAAATTTTGTCTTTTAAAAACGCTAAAGCGAATATCGCATGCAAAATTTTATTCCAGATTATATACCTCTTAACACAATCGGCTATGAACAAAACGTATCTGCTTCTCAATGAAAACGTATGGTATAAAAACGAGCATTTTTGTGTTTTTCGCTCCAAACAATTTGCACTCAACGCAAAAGAAGTACTCTCTACGCAGACCAACCTTGATCCCATTGCACGTAGTGTATAGCTTCGGTAGCTTTTGTAGTGTACATGTTCATTACGTTCACATCAACAAGTGCTGATCCTCGGAACATGCTGAAGCAACCAGGGCTACAAAGCACACAACCAAGAACATGCTCGGCCGTTTTCTGAAGCCAGTGACCAACAGCGTACTCGAATTTTTGGAACCACACCACTGGACCATTACCTTCAAAAAGCAAACATGTAACTTTGGACGTTTCAGCTTCTGCTTTGTGGCGATAGAAAAATTCCCATAAACCTGTATGCATTCCTTTTTATTCCCAGTAAATATTATAGTGGAATAATGTTGTTTTTGCATCCATTTTTAAAAATACGATGTTATATATATAATAACTGAAACTTTGCAACGAAACAACCTTTACGACTCAAAAAATAAGTTTTGGTAAGATTACATAAAAGTTTGAATAAGAGCTGATGATGCCTACATTGTAGGCGAAATATATACTCTGTAAGATCTTAAAGTGTCTGATTCTTTGCTGAGAAAGGATTTCTTTCCATAGACAGTACAGTACATAAAAGTTACTTTTATCTGACCTGTTGGGTGAATTCTGCCACAAGCTGCCCCAACGTCAGGATTTCTTTTCATTCGATCAAGAAGTAAAAGCACGGCGTTCGGTTGAAAATCAACATCTCCATCAAGTGCTAACAAGAACACGTCGTCGAGTTTGTATGCTTTTTTGGTGGCTTGTAAATAACCAAGGATGTAATACATGTACATGCACTGGGACCAACGCTTTCTGTGCCTGAAATTGCACGTGAGAGAAGTTTCAGAAATGTACTTTTCTCGCAAAACAAGATAATCATTTTTCGATAAAACACGGCACTAAATTTTATGATGAATTCCTAACCTATCGCTTTGCAGTACTTAACAAAAGCAGTGCTGCATTGACTAATGCTACCTATATCTCGACTTTAAAGCCACACAGCTTTAAAATTAGAGTCGTTCCAGACAAGTTGGAACGGAATTTAAACAAAAAAATGCGCTGCGAATTCCATGTTTTCTGAGCTTCACTGACGTCTATCAACAGGTTTTGTTTCTAACAGCGCCTCTGCATCTGTGGAGCTTTCGGAGATGTCCACAAAATTACATCAAATAGCCTAAAAGTTCTGAAAAGTTAAGTTACAATGAGCATGCGTGTTCTTTAGACCATTAAATTTTCTAGTTTTTGCAATTGCTGTTTGTGCGAATAAAAGTTGGTTAATTAATGAGAGCAAAGATCTAAGCCAAAGGTTTTTTGATAACCATTCTGGGTGTAAAATATCTTTGCAAGAAGCAAAATAAAACACCTAGGCTGAGGTAACACCTTGATTTTCACCTGATTTTTTCTTTGTCTTTTAAATGAACCACCATAAGATTGCCGTGAGGTAAAATAAATTCTAGTCTGCCTCCATACGGTGTGGGGTATATCACCGGTGGTGGTAGGTCGTAGCCTTTTCCCAACTCAACTTTGCTGCAGAAAAACAACGCAGTGAACGAAAAACCTGCGCAGCGAATTTCGAAGTTTTTCGCTGGTTTTAAAACACGTTTTATTCGGGATGTGACCAAAAAGGAGTTTAAACTTTGATTACGAAATGTTTTGCTTAATATAGTGAAGAATGCGTTCAAATAGCAAATAAGACAGAGTTCTTAAACATCATAAGGATTAATACGACGCAAAATGTTTCTGCAGAAACTCGTAACGTAAAGTACTCACAATGGGTTAGTTAGGTCATTTTTGACGACATACGATTAAATGGCACTTTTCTTTAATTCACAAGATCAAATAAACATTAATGTAAACTTACTTAGCTGCCAAAGCAATAAGCTTGCACAGCTGGTGCACAAATTTATTGGTTTTGATTTCACCTCCTTTGCTTTTTTCCATGGCATCATCGAAAAGAATGTGAATCTGAAAATTGTAATAATCCGGATCAGCAGTGGCATTCCCTCTCCTGCTTCCTTGATCTCTATCCAGTCTAAAACAAAGACACAAAAACTGCAGACGAATTTTACTTTTGATATGATGGGTAACTTGTGATAAGTACTGCAAGTGGAATGGAATTCTACGTGTAGCTTGCTTACACGATGAATTGAAAAAGGTACAGCCGTTCCATAGTTGCCTAATTGAAAAAATAGTTTAAAAAATTTTTGGCGTGTTACCTCATCATTGACGTCAGAATCTGAGTCATTTCCTGTTCTGTTTCGTGCCACATGGTAGCGCAAAGGAATAGCTGGGGAGTAAATTTATGATTCTTGGACAAAGTCAAACGTCTTGACCGCCGCCTCGATCCTCTGGAACTGCTGCTAAGAGAACAAAATACAAATGCTTGAAACAATTAGCAAAACCTTGATCAATAATAAATTTCTGCTCGTTAAACTTCTTAACCTGAACAACGAACCGTTTCCAAATAATTTTTATAAAACCAACGCATTTTTCATTCTCCTTGCAATGTCCACATATCCACAGTATAATGCCCACTCCAGACCAGTTGCTCTTTTTCAATGCACACAAGAAATAGAAAGTAATGGGGTTTTGGATTTTCTTGACGTGAAACTAATGCGTGAATGTACCGGTTGTTTAGAGTTTAGACTACACTGTCTACAGAAAACCAAAACACACAGACAGATACCTCAAGATTCATTCAGACCATCTTTTACAAATTAAACAAGCAGTTACAAAGACACTATGTAAAGTAAAACTTTTGACATCTAATGAAAACAGCCACCAAGAAAACAAAAAACGTATTTGGCAAGACCTCAAGAACATTGTTTATCCGCACGCATTGACGGTTTGTTCACAGAATTAGACCAACACTAAGGAACTGACAGTATGAGCATTGCTGAGCTCGACTGACAGAGAGACGATTTTCAGTGGTGCTACCATACTATCGTGGCTTGCCCGAAAAACCTCAAAGATGCTTCAAACGACCATAAAATCAAATCGTTTTTAAAAATCTAAACAAACGGTTGGTAACATGTTGCGAAATGGGAAAGATCCTGTTCACCCTTTTGATGGCCAAGGCGCGGTATACTGCGAACCGTATGAGGACTGATAAGCAGAATTGCTTCGGCGAAACAAAAAGGTCCTTTAACATACGTAGAAAGAACACGTCAGCTATATCCTGACAAAAGTGCGCTTGCAACACACGCATTGGAATTGAAACACCGCATAGACTAGCCGCAAACTTAAGTTTTTACGTTTGAAAGTGATTTTAGAAAGCAACGATTTGCCGAATCGTTTTGCATCAGTTCGACACCCAACGTTATAAATGGAAAACCTTCAGGTCTTTTTCCACAAGTATACAAAGTAGTGGCCATACTTGATTTAATAGCAGGTTGCATACTTTTACTTTGTTCTTTTTTTAGTTCAGTTCAGAGTTTATATTTTTATCGCTCTTACATTCTTTTATTTCACACCCTGTTCACCATTATCTTCTTTGCCTTTTCCAATTGTCATTATCACCACGTCATGTAATCACGCAGGTTCGGTGATTTCTATTGCTCTCCTGTTCTCGTTACCTTTCGCCCTGATCAAAGCCCACTGTTAGTTGCCTAAAACGCCGGTGTCGTTTCAAAATTTACAACAGTTGAGCAAAGCTTTTATTGCAGTTGGCCTTTGTTGAAGCGCGGTGTATTACTGGGCTCCTCGTTTTCACTTTGCTCTTCACCACAGTGCGGTTTCGCAACAATGGATCTATGTGAGACTCAAGTCAGCAGAGGCGATTTTTGTAAAACGACAAGCTTTAAAATTTACAACAGTTGAGCAAAGCTTTTATTGCAGTTGGCCTTTGTTGAAGCGCGGTGTATTACTGGGCTCCGCGTTTTCACTTTGCTCTTCACCACAGTGCGGTTTCGCAACAATGGATCTCTGTGAGACTCAAGTGTGCAGAGGCGATTTTTGTAAAACGACAAGAATTAATAGCACCTTGCTGTACATTGGCGTGCAATACTTTTAAAAGCAAGTTCTTTTGTCAAGGTGAGTGGAACGAAGAAAATTGTGGACAGAGTTGGTCGAGTGTTGAAAAAACGGGTGGACAGCAAAGCAATTCATTCAAGTCATGTCAAAGGTTTTTTGAAAGTAGCGGCACAAAAAATCCTGTTCAACTCCTAAATTTTATCCGAATGACTGACGATAATTTTGAGATAACGTCAGAGCTTCCGAACGCAGAATCGCCGAAAAAAAACTCGGAGATATGACTCACATGTTCGGCAGTCTGCTGTCATGGAGAATTTTATGCTGTCTTGGAGTAAACTTGTCAATGTCACAAGGGATTGATCTCCAAATTTAAGTTGAAAATGTCAAGCTGTTATAAACAATCCATGGATAAAGTGCAAGAGGAAAATATCGACCAGGATGTTATTTACCTTCAACGCATCATTCACCAGACGTCTCTGTCAGTCTGTACTAGAGCTTAAACATATCGTGAATACTTTCGCAATGCTTGTTAACTTTCTACGAGCAAGGGATTTCACCAAGGTCAGTTCATTATATTTGTGGATGGAACCGATGAGCATGACCAAGGCTCACTTTGTTACACTCATGTCCGTTCATTATGTTTTTGCAAAGTGTTTCAAGAAACGTAGGATCTCCAACAAGAAATTCATGCGTGTTTAGAAATAATGTGAAAGCCTATGCATTTCCTGATGTGAAAAATAAAAACTAGCTGTGTGACTTGGCTCTTTTGCAGACATATTTTCACCACACCCGTAGCCAGGCTTTAGTAATTAAGGGTGCTAAATCATTTTTAGGGGCGAAATATTATTGTTTTTATTGTGTTTAAAACAAATTTTTTGGGGACAACAAAATTTGTGGAGCACAAAAAAGTAAGGGGCACTGCCTCTGAATTCCCACCGTGGTTACGGGCCTGATTTTCACGCATGAATGAGCTAAAAGTGAGGCTGCAAGATAGAGATTTTTGTGAACGACATATGCGCAAATGCAAGAGCCTTTAAATTCAGCTAGCTTATTCAACAGGTAAAATGCAAACAGGTCATTTCCTTTGCTCATTTTCCCACACCACTAACATTGAAGAATAACACTGAAACGCAAAGATATACAGCAAGTCACTGCACAACCTACACAGAGAAATACACTGTTGGTTATGAAATTTAGAAAAATTGGCATGTCGCTTTCACCGGTGGCCAGTCCCATGTCAAAAAACTTTAAAACAGCCTCATGAGCTCCAATTTGAATTGATCGACTGTAAATCTGATCCTTTTTTAACCCTTCAACGCCCGCGTCAAAGTGCAATTCTGTGCAAAGCAGGGGCGGATCCAGGGGGGCAATTGGGGCAGTCTCCCCCCAAAATGTACGTAAGTAAGGTTATTCACCACAATGTTGTACAATTCGGAAAACAATATTCGCGATATAAGGCCATTTTGTTCTGTGCAATGTTTTTTCACAGCAGTGTTGTGAAGTAAACTTCATCTCTCTTTGCAGTAGTGAACCCGTAATGAGACCTGACTACCAAATATTACTGAAATCGCCCCCTTAACCTTACTGGCTGAATTCGCCCCTGGTGCGAAGTGCGAAATGCGATTCTAAAGAAGTGCGATTCTTTTAAAAAACGAATGATTTTTATGCTTCATTGAAAAAAATTAGATTACGAAATCTCCAAGGTATGGCACATTAAACGTGAGCATTGTTTGGCTCGATGGACGAATATAAGCAGACATTCAGCGTCATAAATATCAACAGACATCTTCACAGTTCAAACTTGGCTGACCTAGCGCTCATGTTTATGTTGAAAATTGCGACAACGAAACTTACTAGAGACTTTGGCAAAGTGGTTGAAAAGGAATACCAACAACATTGTTCCCACAAATTAAAAGAGTGACTCTATTTGCTGTGTTGCAAAATACAATTGCATAATAATATATGCAGTAATATTAAGCTTTACATCATCATGCTTTGCTACTTGTATAAGTACAAAACAGTTTTATTTGATGGCGTTTATATCTCATTTATATTAGCCCCCACAAAAAATCTATCCATCTACTCCCTATCCATCTAGCTGTCTAATTTCAAAACCTAATGGATCCCGCAAGTCGAAACTTTTGTCCACCCCTGACCTAAATTCTATAAACACGTGAACATTTATAATATAATGTTGGGTGAAAGATATAAAGCCTTGTAGTGCAAAAACAACATTTGTTAATGTAGTTGGACAAAATCTTTTATCTTCCATAAACGATGGCTAGAAACACATGGTAAACACTCTACTTCGTTAATATTTTTCGCAAATTGTGAAAATCAGACAATAAACGGGACGAAATAGTTTATAAAAACAAAGTTTTACAAAAAGCAATACAAAACATTCTTTTAAAATGTTTTGCAGTTTATTTTTAATGTTTTGCAGTTAGCTTTGGCTTCCAAGCATACAACATCTTGGCCAACTTCTCTCACAGTTGCGTCAAGGGATGTCAACAATTCTTTTCTGGAAACGTATACATGGTCATATGAGCCACTTTGAAGCTTTGTATCGGGGAATTTGTGATAAAACCGATGTTTTTAAAAAGTTCTAAAAAACTAGTCTTTTTCAGCAGATAGCTTCACGAATTGCTCTCCTGTGCAATGTCAGTTTACACTATTTTTTTCGCAATTTCCTGAACATCCACAAAAACTAAGGAATGAACTTTGGTAATTACCACCATATGTCCCATTGCCACTTATATCAAGCAGCAATTAACAAAGACAAAGCAAGCAGGAAATATCAGACCTCCTTCGTATTTCGCTTCGCTTTTTCTCTTCTTGTTCCTCAATCTTCCTTTTGTGCTTTGAGTATGCTTTCTCAAACTGTCTTCTGTTTAGGATAAGCGTCTGATCAATGAGAGGGCCACTGTATATGGCCTTGACGAAAATCACTTCCGTTCTGCAAACATTTAAACAAAATTGATGCAGCATAAAAACATTGCACGTGTTGAAAGCCTACCGGCAGATAGCTACACTTTCATAAAAAAAAAAAATTAATTCTTTGAAGTCATCTGCACGTAAAACGTTAAGCTTGGCTTTGGGATTTTTGAAGATTTTCCTTTGGATATTATGAATCAGTCGTAAACTGCCATCAGTAACGTTTTCCTGTTGGCGTGGAAACACCAGTATTATATACCATGCATTTGCCACGTCCACAGTCTCTTGTGATCAGCATGAAAATAATAATTCAAGTTGCTCTCATCAGAAAATGTTTCGAGGTCAATCGTAAATCAGTGATTCACAAGCTTTCTTATGTCTGCCTCACTTAGGAACAGGCGAAGATTGTTCGGAAGTAGGGCAATGCACAAGCTTTCTCAAGCTTTGCCTCACCATCAAACGACGGCTTAGGTAAGATAAAAACCTAATAATTTCAATCCACAATCATAAATCAATTACTTATGCAAATACATGTTAGACTTTTAATTTGTAATAAATAATACTCATCCAAACAAAAAGTACAGATAAACTACATCGAAATATGCAGCACATTCCTCGTCCTATATTGGAAAAGTTTCTACACAAAATACGTGAAGGCGTTACGTACTTCCAAGCTCACTCGCATTGTTTCTAAGTACAAGCAAAATCAAGATGTGCTGCATGATCATGGACTAATAGTAGGGATGGGGGTGAACGTGTTAAAAATCTTTCCTCGTACCGCAAGGGCGTTTTTTGATAACAAACAAGTTCCTTTTGTGCTTTTTTGTTCAAAATAACCTAAATTCAGAACTTCAATTTCGCTTGAACACTTGTGTACCCATTAGGATTTGCAACAATTCTTCATACATGTGTACGTCAGAGGTTGATTTCACCTTCCACTTGGTATTTGCCTAAAAAAACTCGCCTACACAAATAAGTCGATGTCAGGAGATGGAATTGTTTTAGAATATACACCCACATATTTTTTGGATGAGAAAAAATGTTTAAGTTTTTTATAAATATTTACTTATTAAATGATAACACAAGCACATCCAAAGTACCTCAAACCGACCCCTTACAAAAATAATAGTCTGATAATAACTGGAGGTAGTAGGCACTATAGATCTTCAGCAATGCATTGAAATTGAGCGGCACAATCGGCCACTTTGTTGATCAGCCAATTCCTTGTTACATAGTAATACGAGGAAATTAGATAAATGCTTCATTGTTTGTTTGTGGTTAAGAGAATATAAATTTGTTGGACAAAACACGCTTTTATTATTCAAGCCGGAGAAATATGAAACGACCCTGGTTACACTGACGGCTGTGCAATAGCGGTTATTTTCATTCTACAGGACTTTACTGTATACCCTTTCGCTTATCAACCGGATGTTTGGGAGCATGTTTCAGATAAGTGTATGTATGTGAAAAGAAAGCTATGGGGTTTTGGTTTCATAGTTTGGCTAAAAGTGGCAACAAAATCGTGCCTTTAAACTGTCATTAATTTGCACTGAAAGAAGAATGACCTCACAAACAACCAGTTTCAGTGATTTCAAGATCTTGTAACGTTGAGTGCTCTGTTTTAAATAAAAAGCAAATTAATTGTTTTCATTATTTCTGGCTACGGAACCTCGCTGACAAATCTCTCGTTAACTGTGCAGGCTTTATACTGATATATGTATCAGAATAAAGTTACTCTAAAATCTAATTTCTTGAAAACCGTTCGTTCAGTTATAAACAGCATGTGTGTTTACTTCTTTGCGAAATTGCCCCCCCAAAAAATAAAAGGTAATAACGAAACATGTTTTCGTGAAAAACACGTGCCCAAAGCAATCAAAGTAGTGTATTGCTGTCAGCCTATGCATAATTTTAGTGCAAATTCCATTTTTTGTAACTGACCATCAAAACTTTAATTTCTACAACATTTCTATATTCTATATCTGCTTTCTGTTAGCGAATACGCAAAACTGATATCTTTTAAAGCAATTTTTGAAACGCGAAAAAACAGAAGCAAGTAGCATATTTGGCTTTCGATGCAGCAATATTGCAAAAAAATATCGCTTAATTTGAACCGAAATCTTTATTTCTGTTTCGGCGTGAGAATTATCTGCCACAGTTGTTAATTAACAATAATTACATTTTTTCTGCTCCACAAATTTCCTACCTAACTCAGGTTTCTCACGCCTTGCTCTAAAAAGGTCAATTGCGAGTGAAAGTGATTTGTTCCATTGATATTTTCCCAGTTTTTAAAATGAAAGATAAACATAAAATTTAGGATTTCATTTTGTGCAAAGAATTCTTTTGTTCGATTACTGGGCCCAGTTGCTTTGAAAGTTTTTAAAAGAAACCTAGGAAGGCAAGTTTTTATGTGACGCAAATTTGAAGATATGATTTTTATCCATGCCTACTGTAAAAATCACAAACTGTTTAGGTTCATTCTCATTATGGAAGTATTTTTAATCCGGTGTCTGAGCAAAACTTGAAAGATATGCCCAATTCAATTACAAGCAAAAAAAAAAGGAAAGGTTCGAGCTAATTGCAGTTAAATCCACGTTTTTCGCCTGTTTTGTAACTCTTCTGAAACTTATTGAACAAAATACCTCAAATGTATTGTTAAGGAATTTGACATATCCATTGCACAAAATGGCAAATCCATCTACAAAACAATAAAAGATACCTTTCCAGTCGATTCTCTGGAGGATACCAGACAAATGCAGACACCAAGAGCATGGCCAACCAGCCGAGAATCAGCCCAACCATTACCACCCCTACCATAATCAAGGTTTTCCATTCTCCCTGTGGTATTATGTGATTGTTCCAGTCCACGTATTCCCTTAGATATGGGTATCGGCTTGACAAACCTGAAAAAAAAGAAATGTTATCAAGTTGATGAAAACTTATCACAGGCAAGCAACTGTCAGATACCACAGGGAGAATAGAAAACCTTAATTATGGTAGGGGTGGTAATGGTTGGTTATCACAGGCAAGCAACTGTATTATGACGTTTAGTCATAATTAGGGCAAGTTTTTGTTGCAGTAAAAAAGTGAGAAAGTTGCATTCATTTTCAACGAAAGTTGCATTTATGCGCAGGAAGTTGCATTTATGCGCACATTTGACTGCGAAAGACTTGACACAACCTATTTTCGTTTGCATGGACTTGGCCAAAAGCCAAGATTTTCCGCTCTTCCACCTCTAATTGAGTTCGGGCACTGTCGTAC